>Ga0210085_1001006_pt1 | contig 11455 bp, 10 predicted proteins | sample China_Galinas_PW_5_FD_184866 | JGI IMG/M metagenome (GOLD analysis project Ga0210085, IMG submission 184866) | Wetland microbial communities from San Francisco Bay, California, USA, that impact long-term carbon sequestration - China_Galinas_PWC_D1... | ecosystem: Environmental > Aquatic > Marine... | reverse complement strand
CGAGAAACGCCTCGTCCAGGGACAGTGGCTCCACGAGACCGGTGTATTCACAGAAAATGTCCCTTATTTGAGAGGATACGGATTTGTAGACGTCGAATCGCGGCCGCATGAACACCGCCCCGGGACAAAGCCTGTGAGCCGTTGAAGAGGCCATGGCCGAGTGGATTCCGAACTTACGCGCTTCATACGAACAGGCCGCGACCACCCCCCGCGACTGCGGCTCACCTCCCACAATCACCGGTTTTCCCTTCAGCTCGGGTCTGTCCCGTTGCTCGACGGAGGCATAGAAGGCGTCCATATCGATGTGGATTATTTTACGGATGGGCGGCATCTGCTGGTAAATATTCTACCTGATGGAATCAGACCGATCAATTGAGGCAGGGGCGGCTTGTTAAAAATAATTTTCTTCACCAGCTCGGGACTTTTCAAAACACAGGATATCAAAGGATACCCGAACAGGCCCCACAATTGGCCTATCCTCCGCTCCATGACGAACTTTTTCTTCACCATGTGCCACAACCTTTGCGGATAATGGTCGACCTGGTTTGAGGCAATGAGCTCGGCGGCCATGTGGCCGCTCAAACAGGCCATGTCCATTCCGCCTCCGTGAAGAGGTGAGCAGAGTGCGGCGGCATCCCCTACCAGTAAAACATTTCCCCAGACCAGCTTCGTAATGCCGATTGAGGGGGTGAAGCTCGAAAAATTATTCAGAATTCGATAGTCGCGCAGACCGAGGTGGCTCATCAAACGGTCAAGCTCCCTTTTCAGACGAACCCCGCGATTCTTTTTCGCGTGATTGAACCGGCATAATCCGATATTGGCGATATCCGGTCCCTTTGGGAAAATATAATAATATCCGATGTATCGGCGTTCATAACCCACCAGAATCGTGTTTGGTCCCACAAAGCCGAAGTCACCTTCGACGGCATATTGAGCTAAAAGGATTGCGTTTCTCATATAATCGGATAGAAAGCCATACACCTTGGATGTCAGTGACGGTGCTCCGCTGGCATCAATTATAAATCCATAGTCACCCATCATGCAGCTGAGCCGCTCTTTGTCGATGGGGCAATTCTCTCTTATGTCGACGCCGAGCCTCGCGGCCCTTTTTGCCAACGATTTTTGCCACGTGGCGCGATCGATCATCCACAGTCCAAAGTTCTCAGGCAAATTCACATAGTGGGCTCTGCCGTCGAAAAAATTTACCCTTCCAACCTTGAACAAAACGCCCGCCGCCGGTTTTTTCAAGACACCCAGGGTATCGATGAAGCCTTCGGCGCACTTTATGCCGCTCCCGATCTCACCCTTTTCAAAAAGATGCACCTTAAGTCCCGATTCCGCCGCCTTGATCGCAGCGGAAAGTCCACCCGGGCCACCGCCGATAATTGCAATCCGTTTTTCCATTTTAAATCAGTTGTGTCAGTTGAGTCGGTCAGGTCAGTTTTGTCAGATAAAGGATATAATTGTTTTATCGAGCCAACACTCATGGCCCTTAAGCCACCACTGGTTCCGGGTTCCAGGTTCAGAGTTTCGAGTTTCGAGTTTCTATTTGCGGGTCTGATTCTATTTTCTTACTAAACGCTCAAGGCCCTGCAGGCCGCCACGGTACATGAAAATGATGCGCCGGAGCCCGGATGAGCGGTTGAGAACAGCGGCTGACTGTCTGAGGCGTCTACGGGGTCTTAGGCCGGACCCAATGCCGATACCACATGCAAGAAACACCATTGGGGACAACCCGAATCCCTTATTAAAAAACAGGCCAGGTACGGGCTTAGAACCCGTTGACGGCGAGTTTCAGTCGCCTTTCGCAATCGCTTATCCGGGCGGAGGCGCCTGCCTAATTTTCGTGTTAAAAAAGTAGTGACGGCAGCGGATGTAAATCACGGTTATTTTAAGGTTATTCGAGATAATCCTCTCCAAAGACTTTCCGCCCGATAAAGAGTCTGAGATCTCTATCGGGTTGCTCACTCACCTCGCCCGGCCATATTATCCTCTGATTGACGACCCTTCCGAAAATTCTCCCTTTTGACGCCAAACACCGGCTGCAAATGGGACTCGTCGTATCCCCCGTTTCGGATCCCGATACGATTGTATTGATCGATCCCACCGGTTCACCCCGAATCGAGACGCCGCATATCTTGACGCAACCGCATTCCAATTCGATCGTGGCCATGCCGATGGCATCAGGGTGCTTCATCACAAGCCGGTTGCAGATATTTTTCAAGGCTTCCATTCTAACAAGTTTTGATTTTTCCATCTTGACGACCTGATTTCCGTCGATTGGTTTTTAATTTTATGTTTTCCTTTCCGCCATAGCCGGTTTCCACACGACCTCGTACAAGTCTTTACGCCGGCTTCGGATATTTTGAACGCTCCCCTGCTGCCGCAGTTCTTTTAACAAATCGAGGTCTAAATCCACCATCAGCGTCATTTCCGTGTTAGGTGTGGCCTCCGAGGCAATGGCATCGTGCGGGAAAGCAAAATCCGACGGTGTGAATACGGCCGATTGCGAATACTGAATGTCCATGTTTTCAACTTTCGGCAAATTTCCAACGCTCCCTGAAATCGCCACGTAGCATTCATTTTCAATGGCACGGGCCTGGGCGCACCGCCTGATCCTGAGATAGGCATTCTTCGTATCGGTCAAGTAGGGAACAAAGAGAATGGTCATGCCCTTGTCCACCAGGTTTCGAGCCAGTTCCGGAAACTCAACGTCGTAGCAGATGAGAATGCCGATTTTTCCGATATCGGTGTCAAAAATTCGATTCTCATTACCGCCCTTCAATCCCCAGTATTGGGCCTCGTCTGGGGTAATGTGTATCTTGTACTGCGCATCCCAGGTGCCGTCCCTTCGACACAAGAAGGATACATTGTACAAAGAATTGTCTTTCAATAGCGGAATACTGCCGGCAATAATATTGATATTGTAGGAAAGGGCCATGCTCACAAAGGCCGTATGAATTTCATCGGAATATTCTGAAAGAGACCGCATGGCTTCTGCCGGATTTTCTTGATTAAAATTTTTTAATAGCGGCGCATTGAGCAACTCGGGGAACAAGACAAGATCTGATTTATAACCAGCTACGGCATCGACAAAAAACTCAACCTGATGAAGGAATTCGCCGACGTCGTTAAAAGGGCGCATCTGCCATTGCACAACACCAATGCGCGGATAGGATTTTCGTCCACCGAATAGTTTTTTCCGTTTTTCGTAATAGACATTGTTCCACTCCATCAATACCCCATACGAATTGGAGCGGGTGTCTTCCGGTATATAATTCTTTAATATTTTCTTGATGTGAAAATCATTGGCAAGTTGAAACGACAGTACCGGATCGTAGATTTCAGTAGCCTTAACCTTTTGAATATAGGCAGAAGGCGAGAGGGTATCGGAATATTCCCCATACCCGGGAATCCGGCCGCCAAATATGATGCTCTTTAAATTCAGTGTTTCGCATAATTCCTTACGGGCGTCATACAAACGCCTCCCGAGGCGTAAACCCCGGTAGGCCGGATCGACAAAAACGTCAATGCCATACAGCGCGTTTCCATCTGGATCATGACCCGTCATCTTACCGCCGTCCGTTACATCATCATAGGTGTGCCGGCTTTCAAATTCCTCTGCATTGACAATTATGGCAAGTGCCGCGGCGACGACATTGCCTTTGTCCTCGATGCAAATTTGGCCTTCCGGAAAATGGTCGATCAAGGCATCGAATTCGTCCAATTTCCAGGAGCCCCCCATTCCCGCATACACGCCATCCATAATTCGTCTAATGTGCGGGTAGTCCTCACGCGTCAACCCTCTGAGTTTTAATTTAAATTCCGGTTCTTCAGTATTGTCCATAAGTGCTCCGTTTTTTTATTTGAAAATGGTTTCGATATCAGTAAATTTGAGTCTATTCCCATAAATCCAACTGCAAATGTCTTACAATTCCAGTCTAAAATCAAGGGTTGCCGTGCTGGAACGAAAACAAAGACCGCAACCGTTCACAGGGTTGCAAAGTCCGATGCACTTCAAACCACCTAATTAATCATGGATAAAACACGCAGTTCGACATAGGCAAAGAACGGGTTGTGGCGAAGACGCATGAGCTGGCTCAGCGGTGCGATCAGGTAGTGGGTCTCTCCTCGCGGCTGAAGTCTGCCTAACGGCAGGCCCTGGTATGGGGCGTCGGGGTTTTCTACCGAACCGTAGATCGGGTCATCGGGAGAGAATGGAATCGCCACATGCGACAGAGAATACACGCCGGGCGGCCATGTCATATTCAGGTTTTTAGCGTCAACCGTCTGCGTGCGAGGCGCCTTGGTACGCACGGCCAGTGCCCGCGAATCCGGGGTGACGTTGGTAATGATTGTCAACCGAAACGGCAGATCGGAGCGATTCTCGAGCTTTTCGAGCTTTGCGGCGTCTATAGCTGGATAGAAAGGGGTCAGCAGATCGGAGCGGTCAACGTCAAAAATGACCAGCTCGTTACCCTGATTTTCGAGTTGCGTGTAAAACCGATCGATGGTCATCGACGTTTCGACGGTGGAATCGACCCAGGACAGAAAAGTGGTCACCGGGGGAAAATCAGTCAGCTTACCAGCCTTCTTCGCTTCCTGCACCTGCTGCTGCAAGGCGGCTGTTATTTCGTATGCCTGTTGCGCCGCATTTTTCGGAAACGAGTTATATTTGAAGGGGTCGTACTCGGGTTGGATCGACAGCCACTTGAACTGAGCGAAATAAGGCAGAAAGCTCAGAAGCTTGTGGGAGTTGGCGATGGCTGAAAACGGTGTGATGCCGATCTCCGGCGAGAAGAGCAGTATTTTGTCGGCCGGCGGCAGGCCCGGATCGGACAATGCATCCAGGTTGTATTTGACCGTCAGAGCACCGCCATTGGAGTAGCCGGCCATCACAAAGGGCTTGCCCGGACCGACCCGTTCGTGAACATGGCGCGCAGCGATGCGGCTGGCCGCCACCCAATCCTTCCAATTCACCTCCGTCAGGGCGCCCGGTATGGTACCATGGCCGGGCAGGCGCAGACCGAGGACGTAGAATCCTTTTTCGTGGAGAAGCTCCCCGATGCGGCGCAGGCTGTAAGGTGAATCGGTAAGGCCGTGCAGAAGCAGGACGCCGCCCTGAATGTTCTCCGGTACAAGTTCGAAGGTCCGGTTCCAATTGCGCGGCAGCTGCTGCGGATCCTGCCGTCCTCCGGCGTGGTAGCGGTTGAAGGTCATCTCGGCTGTCGGTGGTACCTTATCGTATATTTTCACCTGCAGCTCGCGAAACAGCCGCTCTTCCTGTTCGAGGTAGTCCTTTAGGGTGCTTCCGGGCGTCGCATCCCGGGCAGTGAACTCACCCGTCAAAGATGTTGTGTGCCAGATGCCCAGCGCCGGCATCTTGCGGGACTCGAAGGCCCAGACAAGCAATACCGTGAAAACGAGAAGCACCGCTATCAATATGGCCCGCACGAACCAGCCAAGCAAGCGCGCGAAGCCTTTGCGAGGCTCGTTTCTCGTCGCCGAAAATCGGTCCTTTCCCATGTCGCCTCCTGCTTTACCCCTCTAAAAATATATCGGGAGTCAAAACGGTCCCTGGGAAAAAATTTTTAAAACGCAGGCCATCCCAGGAAATCATTGTAGTGACGAAGGGCAAATGCTTTTTTGCAACAGAGATCATTAACGCATCACCCAGCGAAGTCCTGTGCTTCATCAGATCGAGGATCTCTTTAATTTCAATAACTGGAAATTTTGTTTCAAAACTTGGAACAGGAAGCACGGCGACCCCGTATCTATCTTGAAAGTAAAACCACAATTCAAATAATTGTTTCTCATTGAGATTAAAAGAAAGGATTCCACAAAGTTCCAACAGATTGACAATCGTCGTAAATCCGTTTCTCTTCTCGCCTATGTGCTCAAGAAATGCCCGGTTGATTTCGTAATTTGTATCCCTTTTGTATCGCAGATCAATCACAAATATATTGGTATCGATCAGCACTAAGTCCTGTTTCTGGCCCACTCGGTGGCCTCCTTCCATCCCTTGAATCCCGGTTTTGTCTTTCCAAGGGTTTTCTCAATATCTGCCCATGCCTCCTCAAAGGACCTCAATTTTTCTAAGCCCTCGGTCTCATCACTTGTTGACGGCGCCATAATGGCTACGGGCTTTCCCCGGTAGGTAATTGTCAAACGTTCGCCCGATCTCACCCTCTTGATAATTTCACCCGTTTTCTGTTTCAAATGCTTGGCTGTTACGGTTCCCATAAAATACCTCCCAAGTGAATACTTAAGGAGCATAGTAGGCACTTTGTATCGCAAAGGCAAGAATATTCTTGACTCTTTCCGACTTCAAACCTGAATCGAGGACCTTCCCCCTATACTCCGGTTTTCGTGTCGACCAGGTAAATTTTGCGAAACAGGTCGACATGCCAGACGGCGATAGCACCCAGTGCGCCGATAACGACTGGGGGGGTCTGCAGCAAGCGGTATCTTCGCCTGGCAAGGTTTCCATGTCAGAAAGTGGAAGGTTTTCGGGTGCCGTATGCATGTCATTCCATGGTCCTTGACAAGCGGCCAAGCATCACCCATAATAAGTTTAAAACTTATTTTATAACAATAGCCTTTCAAAAAAAGAAGGAGGATTTTCAATGCCAAACATAACCCTGAGTGTCGATGATGATATCGTTAAAAGAGTTCGCAAAATCGCAATAGATAAAAATACCACACTCACAGCGATGATTAGGGAATTTCTGACTTCAGTGGCAGCCCGGGATGCTCAATTGAAGAAAGAAGCGGTCATTAAGCTTCATCAGTCATTCAAGAAGATAAGCAGAGATATGGGCCAAAGGAAATGGTCAAGGGAGGACTTGCATGAGCGATAGAGTATTTCTAGACACGAACATCCTGGTTTACGCTTATGATCAACATGACCCACGTAAGCAAAACAAGGCCCAGGAATTGTTAACTGATGGCATCGAACGGGAAACCCTTGTACTATCAGTGCAAGTACTGGGAGAGTTTTTCAACGTTGTTACTCGCCACATCCCCCAACCCGTGACATTTGATGAAGCTCGAGAGATCATTGACACAATTAGTATTCTTCCGGTTCAGGAAATCGATCTGGCGATGGTGAACCGGGCAATCGACACCCACAAAATGTATCAGATTGCATACTGGGATGCCTTAATCATTTCAGCGGCAGAGAGAGCGGGATGCAAGTCGATCCTTTCCGAAGACTTCAGCCATGGCCAGGCTTACCACGAAATTTTGGTGCGCAACCCATTCACGGAAAGGCACTAAACTTCGCAAAGGCACTGTCAACCTTGACTGGTGACTAAAACGGATACGTGTTTTTCTGCGTGCCCTCAGTTCCTTTTCATATACAAATCTAAATTATATAGCAACTGACCGGCTTAAGCCCGTATCGATCCGACGGTAAAGTGGGAATCTTCTATTGTGCAGACAGGAACAATTCCACACGCCAATTATCTCTATCGGATGCGTCTTTAATGTGAACGGCTCTTAATTGAACACGCTTTGCAGCGACTTTACCTTGTTGATTCAAGTATGTTTGCACTTGCCTGGCTCGCATTTGAGCGAGCTGTTCCAGTTGCTTATCGTCGATGACGTTTTCCTCGGGCAAGTCTCTCTTCCGGGGCTTCGCTAACCTCCATTTATCGCCGGATATTCCTTTTTGGGGCTGTTTCCCCGAAATACCGGCACCGTCCGTCTTGCGGTCGGCAGTTCCTTCAACACTGACCGTTAATACGGGTTTTTCTTTCATAAGTCGGGCCACCGCATCCAGTTTTTTTGTCGCCTTTGCATTCAACTCCGACAGGCCAGGCTCAAACTCAATGTAACGAAGTTCCTCGCCTTTGAAGCCTTCGATCTGTGCAACAGCCGAAAATGGTGACTTGGCTACATCATCGACTGTTTTCGTCAAAGCGCTTATTATGGATTGGCCGATGTCAAATTGGGGATTTTTGACGTTGCCGGCAACGGGTACATCAAGTGAAATTCGCCCACTGGCGTCTTGCAGCAGGGCAACCCCGAGAGCCACTGGTAAATCAGTGGCGTCCTGGCTCTCGACCTTCTCGCCGAGTGTGAGTTGATCAATATCGATTCTATTTTTTCCGTCGATCTTATCTTTATCGACAAGATACTTCAGCTTCAATTGCAATTTTCCCTGGTCAATCTTGTATCCAATATATTTACCGGAATACGGCGATACCGACTTGAGATCGAAATCGCTCAAAGCAAAATCAACCTGGGTATATTGGAACGCATTCATGGGATTCATCTTCCCGGCACTTTCGATGGTGGCCGACTGGTCGATGGTGCCTTCAATCTTGAAATCAGCCTGAGCCGACGGTTCTGAGGATAACCCCTTGACCGTTCCCTTGGCAACGTCCAGTCGGGTAGTGTAGTTTGGCGTTATGGAGCCGTCGACAAAATCTGCGGAAAAATTGTTAAGTTGCACCAAGTCAACTTTTAAAGGCATTGGCCCTTTGAATTGCGCAATTAAAATGCCGACCAATCGCTGCAGCAGATTCTCTTTTCCGTTTTGATCCCCCTTCTTCACGGGCGAAAAGGTTTGAACGACATTAACGGTGCTGTTTTGGTCGATGGTTACTCTGGCGTACGGTTTATTTATTAGGACTTCAGCCGCGTGCAACCGGTTGGGAAGCAGATCTAATTCCAGTCCGCTGGTTTTAAATTGTTCCAGTTTGACGAAATCCTGCGGTTGTAAGCGATCGTTGAGTCCAAGGTTATCGAGGCTCAATTCGCCTTTGTAGCGAATTTGCGGTGTACCCGCTTTGCCTTGGTACAAAATACGACCTTTAGAACTGATGGCGCCCGAATCGATTTGGGCATTTACGGCGGTGTCGAGATAGGCCTGGAAGGATTTTAAGGCAATTTTGTCAGAGACCACTTTTAAGTCGGCCATCAGCGGAACGATGCCGGCAGAACCATTTATGGAGATCTTTCCCGCTTGGTTCACTTGAAGAGCAATACCCACTTTGGCTTTTATATCTTTTTTATTGCTCAGGTTGTCTACTTTTACCCCGATGTTATCCAAGGATACCCGCGCCGGCTCAGGCAGTGTCCTGTCTTCAAGGACTAAACCCCAGTTGGACACTTCTATGTTGTTAATGGTGACATGCCAGGGAGAACTTGAGGTCGTTTCCGGTTCGGCATCGGCAGGGGCGTCACTTTTCTTGACCAATAATTTTTGGAGATCCGGCAGCAACAAGCTCTGCAGTTTAAATGTTCCGTCGGGTGCAAGCCATGATTCGATTCTGGCATCGGCGGTTTTAACCCCCTCAATCGTAATTTCCCGATTCATTAAATCCGCACTGATCCCTTGAAAGGAAAAAGTTGGCAATGCAATGAGCACCTTCTCATTCCCTTTTTCCGTTAGTTGAAAATCATTGATTTCAAGCTCACCATTCCGAAGTATGGCGTTTAACTCGCCATCGATAAATTCCAAGGAATAATCTCCCGAAGTGCCGGTTGTACCCTTTACGATTCGAAAGGACACCTGGTCCTCTATATGACGCCAAAGGTGATTCAAATCGGTTCCCCTGGCGGAATAACTTCCTTGAATCCGGAGAGGATTTATGGATATCTGACCGTCCATTTGATATTGCTCACCATTGGGGCCCACGCCAACGAGCTTGTATGCGCTCTGGCGGTCCTTCAAGGTGCTAAAATTTTCTAAAGAGAAGGAAATGGGAGAAATTGTTTCCTGAATCGCCTCTGCACCGGTTGAATCATCAATTGTGAATTTTCCATCTATGATCTGGAACTTTGAAATGACAGCAGGAGGCAATACAGATTTTTGATCCGGTGCCGGTGCCGGTTGTGACTGGCTGAATTTCGCTACAATATCGTCTATGTTTGACTTTTTATCAGGCAATAACCTCAACACCCCGAAAGGAGACTGTACTCGAATTTCCTTAAATGTTACGGCCCACTTCACGATAGAGGATAGCTGAAAATCAACAAATAGTTCCTCGAAGCCGGCAAATGGCTCTCCGTTTTTTTCATGAATGTTTAGATTGGCTGCGGTAGCAGAAAGGACGAAGGGATTCAATTTCAACAGGCCTAATGTCACTTCACGGCCGATTTGATCGGAAAGCTTTTCCTCAAGTCTGGGTTTGAGCAGGGGTGGAACCACCCACAGAACAGCGATTACGTAAACGACATATAGGCTGATGAGGATAGCGCTTACTTTCTTGACCAACGAGATGCGGGGTTTTTTCTCATTTTGGTTCTTCGTCATGTAATTTACCTTTTGGTGTCTTACTTCATCGCTCGGTCCGGCAATATATTCATCAAAAATGTTGGTTTTTTGGCCGCTACCTGTGCCGCACCGGGCTAGCGCATAGCTGATGTACAGACAACGACGATCGATCGGAACATCGTTTGATCAATGTTCTCAAGTATTTGTCCTGGTTCTTGCGGCTCCAATAATTATCGAATATTTTAGACTATACTGCCTACATAACCATCAACTGCGCAGGGTGCAATTGGACCTTGGTCCAATATCAAGTGTGATTTGAGGTGGGGCAACGGAGTGGGTGTGTGGTAATATATAGGTATTGCGCATGTATTGCATTGATGCATGCGAACGACTATTAGAATAAACGACTATCTGTTGAAGCGGGATAGAAAACACGCGGCAGACGAGGGTCGCACTCTCACATCACTGGTAGAAAATGGTTTGGCGCTCGTCCTATCAAAACCGAAGACGAGCCGACGGAAACGGGTTGAATTGCCGGTATCCAAAGCATCCGGCGGTGTCCTCCCGGGAGTTGACCTGAACCGGTCCGGTGACTTGGAGGAGGTCATGAACGGACTGTGATCCTTCCCGACGTCAACATCCTTGTGCCTGCGTTTCGCGCAGATTCTTCCGAGCATGAGATCTGCAACATGGGTAACCGTTCACATGGTTGCAGAGTCCGATGCGCTTCAAACCAATTAATGGTTGTAGAGACATGACCCCATCTTTTGTTTAAGGCATTGGACGCTATGCGCGAAAGGGACATTTCTTCTGTCTGATGTGTTCGCGCACTTCGTCTTCGAAATAGGTCAGCAGGCTTTCAACCGGCGAAACGGCACCTGGCGCAAAGGCACAGTAGGAGCTCAAAAGGTGTTTACTCATGCGCTGAAGCATTGATATGAATTCCTCCCGGCCTTGGCCTTCTTCGATGCGATGGAGCAGATCCCGAATGTAGGGTAACCCCTCACGACACGGGGTGCACCAACCGCAGGATTCACGCGCGAAGAACTCGACAAGGTTCAGTGTGGCCGCCACCAGGCAGGTTTTCTGGTCAAACACCATTATCGCACCGGTGCCTAACCGATGGCCGACATTACGCAGTGATTCAAAGGCCATCTCGATATCGAAGAGCTCTTTTGTTATGTAACGGGTCGAGGCGCCGCCCGGCAGACAAGCCTTAAACTCAGATCC
>Ga0210085_1001005_pt1 | contig 11457 bp, 8 predicted proteins | sample China_Galinas_PW_5_FD_184866 | JGI IMG/M metagenome (GOLD analysis project Ga0210085, IMG submission 184866) | Wetland microbial communities from San Francisco Bay, California, USA, that impact long-term carbon sequestration - China_Galinas_PWC_D1... | ecosystem: Environmental > Aquatic > Marine... | reverse complement strand
CGGCCATCGACCTGGAGCCCTTCTGGCAACCCTTGCAGGAGGTCATCGAGTGGGCCGCGGACAACGTCACCAGCATCCTCTGCTCATGCCTGGCCACGCATGCGCTCGTAAAGCACCTCTATCATCTGGACCGCGAGCCCTTCCCCCACAAGCTGTGGGGCGTCTACCGGCACCGCGTCTGCGACCGTGGCCATCCTCTGACGCAGGACGTCAACACCATCTTCGACGCACCCCACTCGCGCTGGAACGATGTTGCCCGGGCCAAGTGGGACAGCGCCGGATTGCGGGTGCTGGCAGAGTCGGAGCGGGCAGGCGTGCATCTCGCCACCAGTCCCGACGGCTTCCGTATCGTCTACTTCCAGGGTCATCCCGAGTACGATCGGGTGAGCCTGCTCAAGGAATACAAGCGTGAAGTGAACCGCTTCCTCGACGGTGAGGTGCCCGAGCCTCCGCCGTATCCGGAGCATTACTTCACACCGCAGGCCGATCATCTGGCACAGTCCTACCTCCGCGAAGCCCTCGCCGGCCAGGTCCGTGGCGAGGCCCGACCGGAGTTCCCGGAGGCGTCGTTCGACGCCTTGCTGGACAACACCTGGGGGGACACGGGCCGCGCACTCTTCAACAACTGGCTGGGGCTGGTCTATCAGCTCACCGGCCTCGATCGCCACGAGCCCTTCATGCCCGGTATCGATCACGATGATCCGTTGGGCATCGGCAGCCACGCCTGAACGCGCCAGATAGCAGGAGCTCCCCCATGAGAGACGAGACCATCGCCATCCACGCCGGCTACGAGACCGATCCGGTGACCAAGTCGGTGGCAGTGCCCATCTACCAGACGGTCGCCTACGAGTTCGACGACGCCCAGCACGGTGCTGACCTCTTCAACCTGGAGGTCGCCGGCAACATCTACACCCGCATCATGAACCCGACCCAGGACGTCCTCGAGCAGCGAGTGGCGGCACTGGAGGGCGGCATCGCCGGCCTCGCCCTGTCGGCCGGTTCGGCGGCCATCAACTACGCCATCCTGACCATCGCCCAGGCCGGATCCAACATCGTGTCCGTGCCCCAGCTGTACGGCGGGACCTATACCCTCTTCGCCCACATGCTCCCCAGCCTGGGCATCGACGTCCGCTTCGCGGATGACGACTCCCCCGCCGCCCTGGAGAAGCTGATCGATGGCAAGACGGCCGCCGTGTTCCTGGAATCGATCGGCAACCCGGCCGGCAACGTGGCCGACATCGAGGCGATCGCGCAGATGGCCCACAGCCATCACGTGCCGGTCATCGTGGATGCGACCGTCTCCACGCCCTACCTGACCAAGTCGATCTCGTGGGGTGCGGACATCGTGGTCCACTCCATGACCAAGTACATCGGCGGCCACGGCAACTCGCTCGGCGGCATGATCGTCGACGCGGGCAGCTTCCCCTGGGCTGATCACGCTGACCGCTATCCCATGCTGGTCGAGCCTGAGCCGGCCTACCACGGCGTGAAGTACACGGAGGCCTTCGGCCCGGCCGCCTTCATCGCGCGGGCGCGCACCGTGCCCCTGCGTAACACCGGCTCCGCCATCAGCCCCCTCAACGCCTTCCTCATCCTGCAGGGCATCCAGACCCTGCCCGTGCGCATGGAGCGGCACGTCTCCAACGCCAAGGCCGTGGCCCAGCATCTCAAGGATCACCCGCAGGTCGAGTGGGTCCACTACGCGGGACTGCCCGACTCCCCGTACTACGAGCTGGCGCAGAAGTACACCGATGGCAAGCCATCCGGCCTGCTCAGCTTCGGCGTCAAGGGCGGCTACGAGACCGGGGTCCGCTTCTACGATGCGCTCAAGGTCTTCAAGCGCCTGGTGAATATCGGCGACGTGCGCTCGCTGGCCGCCCACCCGGCATCGACCACGCACCGCCAGATGACCGAAGCCGAGCAGAAGACCGCCGGGGTCACACCGGACCTCATCCGCCTGTGCGTGGGCATCGAGCACATCGACGACATCGTCGAGGATCTCGACCAGGCCCTGGCCGTGTCGGCCAGCTAGCCACCGTCATTCTCGAGGACCGATCGGGACCGCGGCCCAGCACGAGCCGCGGTCCTTCGATTCCATCATCGAGCCGGACCCACCGGGCCGATCCGTGCCGTTGACCGTGTGTTAACTTGCGAGCCTGGAGGACGGCAGGGGGACGCTGCCGACCGGATCACCAAGGAGGAGGTCGCATGACGCGACAGATGAAGTTCGGCTCCATTCTGCTGACCGGCCTGATGGTCGGGGCCTTCGCGGGCACCGCCGCTGCACAGGCAGAGGACAAGCTCGTCGTGCTGTGCACGCCGCAGGAGGACTGGTGCGTGCGCATGACCGACGAGTTCAAGGCGCAGACCGGCATCGATACGAGCTACGTGCGCATGTCGTCCGGCGAGTCGCTGGCTCGGCTGCGCGCCGCAGCGGAAGATCCCGAGTTCGACGTCTGGTGGGGCGGACCCGCCGACGGCCAGATCGCGGCCGGCATCGAAGGCCTGGTGGAGCCGTACATCAGCCCCAACGCGGCTGCCATCTCGCCCGAGCAGAAGGCCGAGGACGGCACCTGGACCGGCGTCTACGTGGGCGCTCTGGGCTTCTGCTCCAACCAGGCCGTGCTCGATGAGTTGGGCCTGGATGTCCCGACCTCGTGGGATGACTTGCTCGATCCCGCGCTCGCAGGCAACGTGGCGGTGGCCCACCCAGCCAGCTCCGGCACGGCCTACACGACCTTCTACACGCAGGTCCTGCGCCTCGGCAGCGAAGACGCAGCCATCGACTACATGAAGCAGCTGAACAACAACATCCTGCAGTACACCAAGTCCGGCTCGGCACCGGGCGCCATGGCCGGGCGCGGCGAGATCGCCGTGGCCATCATCTTCAGCCACGACTGCATCAAGAACATCGAGGAGGGCTACTCCGACCTCGTGGTCTCGTTCCCCAGCGAGGGCACCGGCTACGAGATCGGGGCAGAGGCGCTCGTGGCGAACGCCCCGCATCCCAACAACGCCAAGACCTGGATCGATTGGGCGCTGCTGCCCGAGACGCAGGAGATCGGCGCCACCGTCGGCTCATTCCAGTTGCCGACCAACCCCGATGCCGCGGTCAGCGAGTACTCGGTCGACCTCTCGCAGGTCAACCTCATCGACTATGACTTCGAGGCTGCCGGCGAGGCTCGTACCGAGCTGACGCAGCGTTTCGAGGACGAAGTCGCCCTCCCGCCCGCCGAGTAGATCCCCGGTGAGCGGCACGAGCACCGGCAGGGGCCCGTGCTCGTGAAGCGGAACGTTGCGGGCGAGGCCGGCCACACACCGGCCTCGCCCGTCTCATCACCCTCGTGACCACCGCCACGGACCCCGAGTTCAGCCGGCCGCGCCAGGAGCTGAAGGACGCGACCTATGGCCGCGCCCTGCCGCCACCCGATCCGGGCGCCGCCCCCAAGTCGGGCCGCCGCGCCTTCGACCCCATCATCATCGCGACCGTCGTCATCGCGGTCGCGTTCGTGCTGATCGCCATCGTCTACCCGGTGGGCTCGGTCGTGATCGAGGCCCTCTCGCCGGACGCCATCCCGGTCTTCGAGCGCTACCTGACCTCGAACCAGAACCAGATCTTCGTCAACACCATCTTGCTGGGCCTGGCGGTAGCCACGGTGGGCACGTTCGTAGCCTTCCTGTTCGCCTATGTGCAGGTTCGGGTCCCCGCGCCACGGCCGGTCAAGCTGCTCATCCACGTGATGGCGCTACTCCCGATCGTGAGCCCGCCCTTCGCGCTGGCTGTGGCGGCCATCTCGCTCTTTGGCCGCAGCGGCCTGGTCACCCGCGACCTGCTCGGCATCCGCCTCGACATCTACGCCTGGCCAGACCTGTCCATCCCCTTCCTGAACATCCCGCTCCCGCCGATGGGCCTCACGCTGGTCATGGCCCTGACCTTCTTCCCCATCGCCTACATCATGCTCTCGGGCATGATGCGGGCGCTCGATCCGTCGCTCAGCGAAGCCGCAGCCAACTTGGGGGCGTCGAAGTGGCGCACCTTCCGGAAGGTGGAGCTGCCGCTCCTGGCTCCGGGCATCGCGTCTGCCTTCCTGCTGCTCTTCGTGGAGGCCCTGGCCGACCTGGGCAACCCGCTCGTGCTGGGCGGTGACTACTGGGTCCTCGCCAGCCGCATGTACATCGCCATCGTGGGCCAGTACGACCTGACTGCCGGCTCCGTCCTCGCGGTGATGCTGCTGGTGCCGGCCCTGATCGTCTACTTCGTCCACCGCTACTACGCCAACAAGGCCTCCATCGTGTCGGTCTCAGGCAAGCCCAGCGGCCGGCACGCGACGATCCAGCGTCGCTCACTGCGCTGGCTCCTGCTGGGGTCGGTGCTGGCCATCGTGGCCCTCGTCATCGCGCTCTACGGCACCATCGTGGTGGGCTCCTTCACCAAGCTCCTGGGCGTCAACCACACGCTCACGCTGGAGCACTGGGAAGCGGTGCTCTTCGGCTATGGCACCAAGGCCGTGACCGACACGGTCACGCTCTCCTCGATCGCCACGCCCATCGCGGGCCTGCTCGGCGTGATCGTGGCCTTCCTCGTCGTGCGCCGCCGCTTCATCGGCCGTGGCGCCCTCGACTTCGGGGTCATGCTGGGCATCGCGGTGCCCGGCACCATCTTCGGCATCGGCTACCTGCTGGCCTTCAACACGCCCACCGAGATCCTTGGCTTCACCATCATCCCCAAGCTCACCGGTGGGGCAGCGATGCTGGGCGGCGCCATCGCCATCGCCATGGTCTACGTGGTGCGCTCCACGCCGGGCGGCCTGCGTTCGGGCGTCGCTTCGCTGGCCCAGATCGATCCCTCCATCGAGGAAGCAGCCACGTCCCTCGGAGCCAACCAGGCCACGACCTTTAGACGGATCACCCTGCCCCTCATCCGGCCGGCGTTCCTGGCAGGGCTGATCTACTCGTTCGCCCGCTCCATGACCGCCATCAGCGCGGTCATCTTCCTGACCACGCCGGAGGTGCGCATCATGACCGCCCAGATCCTCAACGAGACCGACGCGGCACGCTACGGCAACGCCTTCGCCTACTCGGTCCTGCTCATCCTCATCGTCCTTGCCGCCATCGGGATCATGTCCCTGCTGGTGGGCACCCGTACCGGTGCCGAGCAAGAGTCATCCAGCGGAGGTTCAGCATGGGGCTGAAAGCCGATCCACAGCGCGCGGCCAAGGCCCCCGCGACCGTCCTGCTCGACCGCCTGAGCAAGCACTTCACATCGCCCGAGGGCTCGCTGGTCAAGGCCGTCGACGACATCACCCTGGAGCTGCCGGGTGGCAGCTTCGTGACCCTGCTGGGTCCCTCCGGCTGCGGCAAGACCACCACCCTGCGCATGATCGCTGGCTTCGAGACTCCAACCACCGGACGTATCATGCTCGACGATCGGGACATCGCACGCTTGACGCCCGACCGCCGTGGTATGGGCATGGTCTTCCAGTCCTACGCCCTCTTCCCGCACCTGACGGTCCATGACAACGTGGCCTTCGGCGTCCAGCTGCAGGGCAAGAAGGGCAAGGAGCTGGAGCGTGCGATCGAGGCGGCGCTCGACCTGGTCAACCTCCACGGACTCGGCGGGCGGCGCATCTCCGAGCTCTCCGGCGGCCAGCAGCAGCGCGTGGCCCTGGCCCGGGCCATGGCCATCGAGCCGCGGGTGCTGCTCTTCGACGAGCCCCTCTCCAACCTCGACGCCAAGCTCCGCGTGTCGCTGCGCTCGGAGATCAGGCGCATCCAGCAGGCCCTCGGCACGACCTCGGTCTACGTGACCCACGATCAGTCCGAGGCCATGGCCCTGTCGGACGTGGTGGTGGTCATGAACGCGGGGCGCATCGAGCAGGCCGGGCCACCGGCCGTCGTCTACCGCCGCCCGGCCACACGCTTCGTGGCCGACTTCATCGGCCGTGCCAACTTCCTGACCGGGGAGGTCCTCGCCGTCGATGACGAGCATGTCGACGTTTCGTTGCTGGGTGGCCATCTGCGCATCGCGGCGGGCGGCGGGCACACCACCGGATCGAGCGCGGTCATCGTCGCCCGACCGGAGTCGGTCCGCGTCGGCGAGGGTCCGTTCCGAGCCACGGTCAGAGGCAACACCTTCCTCGGCTCCTACGTGGAATACGAGCTGGACCTTGGACAGGGGCAGGACAACATGCTCGCGGTCGACGGGGAGTGGATGACGCACGGCATCCAGCAGTCGGGAGAGGAGATCGCCTGGACGCTGGTACCGGAGCGAGCGTACGTATTGCCCGCGAGCACGAACCCAGGAGCGTCCGAGATCGGCTAGCGCCAGCCGGTCCGCGAGACCTCAGTCGGGCTCGGCCCACGCGGTGAGGCGATCGGCCCACTCGGCCACGAGCGCTCGGTAGATCGGCTGCTTGACCTCCCATACCGCATCGGCCAACTCGCCCAGGTCCATCCAGCGGAAGGCCTTGAACTCCTGGCGCTTGCCCTTGGGCGGCACCAGGTCGATGTCCTGGTCGTCGCCCAGGAAGCGGTAGAGGAACCACTTCTGCACCTGGCCGCGTTGTCGGTCGCCCTGGCCGCCTTCGCGGTCGCCACGGCGGCGACCCGGCGGCAGCTCATAGGCCAGCCAGCCGGGGTACTCGGCCACCAGCTCGACCTTGGCTCCACCCAGCCCGGTCTCTTCCTGCAGCTCCCGGAGCGAGGCCTCGGCCGGCTCCTCCCCTACGTTCAGGCCGCCCTGCGGCATCTGCCAGCGATCAGGCTGATCGATGCGCTCGAGCGCCAGCACGCGTCCATCGGCGCGCGCCACGGCGATCCCCACGTTGGCACGGAAGGTCTGACTGGTCATGTCTGCCTACTCTACGCGCCAACCGGGAGGCACGGACACGGGTCGCTCACTTGCCTGCAGTGGTTAGCATCGAGAGCCATGCCCGTGAGCGGAGGAGGTCCGATGTTCCCCACCATCATCCCGAGGCTCGGGTTGGCCCTGGCGCTGGTCCTGTCACTGCCCGCCTCGACCCTGGCCCAGGCCGACCCCGGCACGCCAGAGGCCACGCAGTGGCACCTCACGTCCTACGCCGCCGACGGCGAGACGGTGGCCGTGCCCTGGAGCGTCGATGCCACGCTGGAGCTGGAGTCAGGGGTCGCCAGCGGGTTCGGGGGCTGCAACCGCTTCAGTGGTTCCTATGCCCTCGACGGCGCCTCGCTCACGTTCGATGACGCCATCTCCATGACCCTCGCCGCCTGCACCGGCGAGCAGACCGTGGAAGACGCCTACCTGGCGAACCTGCCGCTGACCGCCACCTGGGCCATGGACGGCGACACGCTGTCCCTGGCCGACAGCGCTGGTGACGTGGTCCTCACGTTCGAGCAGGGCGTGCTCTCGCTGACCACGAGCGACGTGGCTGCGTTGAGCGCGCTGCTCGCCGACCAGCAGGCCCAGATCGACCGGCTCGGTGGCCGCATCGACAGCATCCGCATCGGCTATCTGCGGGAGCGCATCCGGACGCTGGAGAGCCAGGTCAAGGCGCTGCAGGCTGCTGCCGCGAGCGGAGGCAACGACGCCGGCTCCGCCTTCACCGCTGCCGAACGGACCTTGCTGCGGGCCATCCCCAGCCGGACCAGGCAGGGCTGCACCGCCATCCGCGGGAACGCCCTGCCCCGCGGCGCGGTCGCCGGTATCGCCTGCAAACCGACCAACCGGATCCTGAAGCAGCAGGACTACTACCTCATGGAATACGCCGACGCGATCGCCACGTTGCGCACGGTGGCGGCCGCGCAGGGCGTACCCGAGCGCCGGCCGCGCTGTGATCAGCAGCGTCAAGGGTGGATCGACTACGGCGCCCCAGTGGGAGCGGAAGCCTGCTGGATCGAGAACGGTGCGGCCAACGTACGCCTGGTGGCCCAGGCCAACAGCTGCCGGCAGCTGGATGCCGGGAGCACCCGCCTGACCGAGCCGGTCGTCTACCTCGCCCTGGAGGGCAAGGGTCGCCAGATGGAACCGGTCCGGGCGGCCGGGCTGGCCTACACCGATGCCGACTACCTGCTCCTCAACTTCGACGTGGCCAGGCCCATCGGACAGGACGGCCGACCACAAACCCCGGCCTGCCGCTGAGCGGGCAACGCCCCGGGGCCGCCCTCGCCGCTCGCGGTGTAGAGTCGGCGCCTGCCCGACCGATCACGCGCAGGGGGTACCACGACATGTTCTCCGCTCGAACCACTTCAGCCGGCCTGGCCCTCATGCTGACGCTGGCCCTGCCCGGAGGCACGCTCGCCCAGGACGAGGCGCCGCCCTCGCCCGAAGGGCCCGAATGGGTCCTGACCGGCTACTACGACGAGGATGCAGCCGACCTGGTCCCAGTCCCCTTCCCTGTCCGGGCGACCCTGTCGCTGGAGGACGGGACGGCCTCGGGATCGGCTGGCTGCAACCAGTTCAGTGGCGGCTACCAGATCGACGGCGGTGCGCTGAGCTTCAGCGAGGAGATGATCGTCACCCTGGCACTCTGCGATGAGCCGCAGCAGGGTGTCGAGGACGCCTACCTTGCCGCTCTGAACGACGTGGCCGGTTGGCTGATCGACGGGGAGACCCTCGAGCTGAGCGACGGCATCGGGGACGTGATCCTGACCTTCGAGCAGCCGAGCATCACCTGGACGACGAGCCAGATGACCTCGTTGATGACGACCCTGTCCGAGCTCCGTACGGGCATCGACGAGATGCAGACCGGGCTCGATGCGCTGCGGTCTGACATGGAAGGCCAGAACGTCCCCAAGTTGCGGCAGCGGATCAAGGCGCTCGAGACCAAGGGCAAGGACCTCGACAAGCGCGTGGCCACCCTGGAGAAGGGGGCCGCATCCGGCAGCGGCGGCGGGAACGGCTCCACGGGCACGGTCTCGTTCACGTCGGCCGAGAAGCTGCTCCTCGAGGGGATCCCGTCCCGCATCGCCGATCGTTGTCGCCCATTGCGGTCGTCGCTGCCCAAGAGCACCCGTGCGGCCGTCACGTGCGCGCCCAACACCAAGCTCATCGACAGCGCCGACTACTACCTCATGAATGGTGCGGACGCCGCGGCCGAGTTCGGCTCGGTCATGACCCAGTTCAACGTGCCGCTCGCAAGCGATGGCGCGTCCTGTGCCGAGGGCGTCAAGTCCCAGCGCCAGGCCTTCGGGTCCGGCTGGCGAGCCGAGGGCTGCTATCGCACCAATGGGCGGGCGGAAGTGCGCTTCATCGACAACGCCGCCGGGTGTCGAAAGCTCAAGGTGGCCGGCAAGACCTTGCGTGATCCGGCCGTCTACATCGCGCTCCAAGGCACCGACAATGACGCGAAGGCCGTGTACGAGTGGGCCACGCGAAACATCCCGCAGGGCTCGGACCAGGTGACATCCATCGCCCAGCCGATCCCCTCCGATCTCGGCACAGCGATCTCCTGTCCCGCCTAGGGACACGGTGACCGAGGCCACGGCCGGGGTGCCCAGGACCAGGCTGTCGTGCGCGAGCTCGCTCGTTATCATCAATCCCGCCGCATCGAGGACGCGCGACCCAGCCACGTTGGCGGCACTCACCGAACGCGTGGAGGTCGTGCTGCTCGAGCGGGACGGAGCCCGGCCCGAGCTTGCCGAGACCGCTTCCGGGGAAGCAGTCCGGCCGCTGGTGGCGGAGGCCGTGCAGCGGGGCGTCAGCTCCGTCATCGCGGTCGGCGGTGACGGTACGGTGCGAGCCATCGCCGCCTCCCTCGCCGACACCCGCATCCCCCTCGGGATCATCCCTGCCGGCACGGGCAACCAGGTGGCGGCCGTGATGGGCATCCCACGCTCTCCGCTGGCAGCCGTGGAGGCGCTGGCTACCGCCCAGCCACGAAGCATCGACCTGGGCACGGCCACGGTCCGCAGCGGAGATGAGGCGAGCGAGGCCGTCTTCGTCATCGGATGTGGCGCGGGCTTCGATGCCCAGCTCATGACCGCGACCTCGAGCAGTCTCAAACGCCGGCTTGGTCCAGCCGCCTACTTCGTGCGCGCGGTCACGCTCGTGGCTCACCTCACTGCGGTGCCCTGCCGCATCACCGTCGATGGCGACGTCTTGGTGACCGAGGCCACGGCCGTGCTCATCGGCAACATGGGCCAGCTGGTGCCGGGCCGCGTGGACCTGCGCCTGCCGCTCGATCCCACCGACGGGCTGCTGGACCTCATCGTGGTCGGTGCCAGCAACGCGTGGGCTGGGATACGCGGCCTGGCCGACCAGCTTCGGCGCACCCAGCTGGGCGCCAGCGCCGATGGCCGGAGTGTGCGCCTCCGAGGGCAGCGGATCGCAGTGGAGCCGGAGGCGGACATGCCGCTGGAGATCGACGGTGACCCAGCCGGACGTGGCGCCCTCGAGGCAGCGATCCGACCGCGCGCCATGCAGCTGCTGGTCCCGGCCGAGTGACCGGGACCAGCAGCTAGACAGAAGCGATCCAGGAACCCTAGGACGCGAGCTCCACCTCGGGCCAGACAATGGTGACCCAACCGTCGGCGCCCATCGCGACCACGCGCTCGCCCAGGGCGGCGACGTCGGCCAGCTCCGGAGCCGCCGAGAGCAGGTCCGCGAACCGGGCGCTTCCGACCTCGACCTCGGGCGCGGCCGCTTCGGGATCGTAGTCGTCGCGCACCCATACGCCGTCGACGAGGTAGTAGGTATGGGCTCCGACCGTCTTCGCTGAGCGCGTACCCCCGGCCACGGTCCCCTCGCGCAAGCGGTCGACGGCCCCGGCGCGCTCGACAGCTTTCTGACCCGAGGCTGGCGCGGCCGCCAGCTCCTGCGCCTCCGCCATCACGGCATCGGCTGCGGCCTGGCCACCGTCGGCGAAGCGCTGCATCTCAGGCTCCTGGGCCAGGTACGACGTGTACGGTGTGACGATGCCGAACCGGCCGGCGACCTCGACGATCTCGTCCACCAGCGACTCGCGGACACCCTCGATGCGGAGCTCGGTGAGCAGATCGGCGACCCGACGCTGGGCCCACAGCCTGGCCACGGCCGGATCGTCCTCGTCGCGCTCGGGAAAGTCGACCACGTAGGTGAAGGTCGCCGGGCCATCGACCGCGTTGCCCGTGACCGTCACGGTCGCCTCGCCCGATCCGTCGTAGCGACCCGTGAGCATGGCCTGGCTACCGGCGAAGATCCCGGGCAGGCCGGCTGGAGCCAGGTCCCAGGTTTCGACCCCGTCGATGGCGATGTCGACGTCCGAGAGCACCGGCGTGGACACTTGCTCCCACAGCCGGGCGACCTCGGTATCGATGCGCTGCTCAGGGGTCACGTAGTGGCTCGACCCGGTGAACTCGGTGGCCAGTCCGTCCAGCAGCAGGGTGTCGACGTCGTAGCCGACGCCGAAGGTGAACAGCTGCGTCCGTGCGGGCGCCGCCATCTCTGCGATGTCCATGATGCCGTCGGTCGATTCGACCCCGGCCGTGGCCAGCCCATCGGTC
>Ga0210085_1001003_pt1 | contig 11466 bp, 8 predicted proteins | sample China_Galinas_PW_5_FD_184866 | JGI IMG/M metagenome (GOLD analysis project Ga0210085, IMG submission 184866) | Wetland microbial communities from San Francisco Bay, California, USA, that impact long-term carbon sequestration - China_Galinas_PWC_D1... | ecosystem: Environmental > Aquatic > Marine... | reverse complement strand
ACGGCAGGGCGGAAAGGTTCTGTTTTTCAAAATATCCGGCCCGTTTTTCCCTTTCCTGCAGCAGGAACAAATGGTCAAATGGATTTGATCATCGTCGACCAATGCCAGATAGCCTTCTTCACTCCTGGTAATCCGCACGATTCTCTGTAAGGTGAAATCGTAGATATCCTGAAGGGAATGTCCGTCCATCCTGCCAAGTTGCAGCAAGGTGTCCAAACGTAATTCATCCCTGCGCAGCAGAAGATCCTTGCGTATCATATCATCTACCATCCGATTTGCCAGCAGGGCAAGTTCTTCAAACTCACTGAAAAGAAGACCTTTGTTGTCCATTTTCACTTTGGAATCAGCCGCCTTGCGAAAAAAATCGGTAAAGAGACTTATCTCGTGCCTGATTTTCAAGGAATATGAATAGGCTGCAGCCAAAAGCAGGGTGACTGCAACAACAAAAAGACCGATGAATAGAAAGATATTCTTAAAGGCAATCCTCTTATAGGTCTGGGTCTCTTGCCTGACCGCCATCTCCATTTCATCCATATTCATGCTCGCCCCGAGAACCCATTGCCAATTTTTATAAGCTTTTACAAACACGAGCAGATGTGAAACCTTATTTTCCGGCCCCCTTCTTTCCGTATAGCTGACATACCCTCCTTTATCATTTTCCAAACCGGTCTTATAGAGTTCACGACCGTAGGGCATACCGGTATTGCTCACCAAATCTTTTATGGATCTACCTAAAAGTTGTTCATCTCTATTGCAGATAATCGTTCCATCGTAACGAAAGCCGAATATATTTCCCTTTTTCCCGAACTGCATTTTCTGGATTCTGGCCAAAACATCATTTTGGATTATCTCCTCCATGTCATCGATATACATCCCTGCCCCGATATACCAGCCAAACGGCCTGAAATACTTAACAAATGATATTTTCGGATAGGTCTTTTCCCGCTGTGTTCGCTTGGACCAGTTATACCGAACAACCCCCGCCTCTTTCTCCCGGACGATTCTGATAAATTCATCAACTAGATTCTTCCCCCGCACGGGATCTGAAGAAAGACTCGTCGTCCCTTCAAAAGAGGGATCATCGGCAAAAAGGTCTATGGTTTTTTCGTGCACTCTGCCGGCAAAATAATACCCCCGTCCATTGTTCCAACGAATCGGCCGCAAAATTTCAACCACCATTTCCCGTAAGTCATCGACACTCTTTTCATCCTTGTACAAACTATAGATATGTGAAGCGATGGAATAGGCGCTCTGAACCTTTTCGCGGATCTCTTTCTCGATCATCATTTCGGTTTGCGAGCGTTTATATGCTATGAAATCAATAACATTTCCTGCTTCTTCCCGAAGCCTGTCCTCATATCTGGATTCATAGTTTTTGCGTATATTCTCGATATTCTCCTGATAAATATGGTATTCGTTATAGAGCCAGAAAATGCCGATAAAGACCATCAACGACAGGATGACGGCTATGGATGCATAAAAAGGAGCTGATGATAAGGATACTTTTTGCTGTTTCACTTTTTGCTCATCTACAAAAGCTCAGGACGATAGCGGTTGTCCGTGGGGAGGAGGAGCCAACGTTTCGTAGAACCTCCCTCAATCCTCTATTTTTTTAAGAACAGGATTTATTTCCGTGAGATAGATCTTATCCAAACCTTGATGATCAAATGGACCGAATCGAAGAATAAGACCGTCAAGGTCGAAAACACCTATCCTTTCCATCGTTGTAATAAACTTTTCTCGAGTCAAATCGTCCGGTACCGCCCGGGCAATTTTGCCAAACAGGATTCCGGCAATATAGCCTTCCAGGGAGACAAAGGTTATGGGATTGTCATGCTGGTATTTTTCCATGGCATAGATATATTCACGGACAATGGGTATTCCGGTATCCCTGGGAAATGGGACGACCTGGGAAACAATGACATCCCGTCCATATCCGCCCAGGGCTTTTTGCAGGCTCTCGGTGCCAACAAATGATATACTGCAAAATATCTGATTTTGTTTTATTTTCGCCCTGCTTAACTTGATAAACTCCGCGCAGGCTGAATAGGTTCCGACAAGCACCACAGCCTCAGGCTTTGCTCGGTTGATATCTCTCAAACCACCCATTACCGCTACGGTATTTCTTTCGTAGGTTCCGGTGGAGACCAGGTGCATTCCTCGTTTTTTTAATGCGATCTTGACCCCTTGCAGACCCGCAAAACCATAGCTGTCGTTTTGGTAAAAGCAGGCAATTTTCTTGATTTTCCTTACCTTTGTCAGATAGGAAGCCAGCTTTTCCATCTCCTGAAAATAGCTGCCGCGGATATTGATCACATATCTTCTGAAGGGAACTCTTAAGAATTGCGCCCCGGTGAATGGCGCGAAAAAAGGGATCTTGTACTTTTCTATCAAAGGAACAACAGCTTCTGAAGTCGGTGTACCGACTGCCCCGATAAGCATAAACACCTGCTCATCCTCGATCAATTGCCGGGTGTTTCTGACTGCCCGGTCCGGTTCATATCCATCGTCCCGGCTGATTAGAAGTATTCTCCGTCCGTGGATCCCACCGCTGTCGTTGATTTTGGAAAAGGCAGCAAGCAGTCCCGACCGCATCTCCAGTCCGAGATTTTCAGCAGGTCCGCTGAGGGCGCATGATTCTCCCAGGACAATCGGACTGCTTTCTTGGGCTGTTGCTTTTGGGATTGAAATAAAAAAAAGGGTGCTAAGCAAGAATATCAGCAAGAGATATCCGTCTCCGGACAGCTTACAAAGGAAGATATTATTGAATAATCGCATCATCGGACTCCTTCCTGAAATGAAATCCAACAGTTGCCTTCCTTTCTCGACAATGTATCTTTCAGTCGGGCTCAGGTTTAGCCCGCATTTCTTATCAGTTCAGGCGGCGTCAGGTTCGAAGTTTTTGGCAATGGACAGGTAAGCGAAGACTCCGATAGTAATCTATGTTCCCTGCCAAAAGACTGAAGAAGATGGCGCCATATGGACTGACCTTTGGTGAACACTGTGTACATTTGGAAATAGATGCGTTTTCTCAAAATATGTTGGATCTGTTAAATTTCCTCCAAATTGACACAGCGTTCATAAGAAATGCGGGTTAAGTTGTTGAAAACTTCTCAAACACTCTATACCATGTGCCTTGCCAATTAAAAAGGACGAATACCGGCAAAAAGAAGATCCGGTAAAAATGCGTTGACCCGGCATGGAAGAACCCTCATATTGGTTTCTAGCCCGGATTTCTCATCAGTTCAGGCAGTGTCAGGTTCTAAGTTTTTGGCGATGAATAGGTAAGCACCCTTCGGGCATAAACTCCGGCTCCGATAGTAAACTATATTCATTGCCAAAATACTGAAGAAGATGGCGCCCTATGGACTGACCTTTGGTGAACAAAGGTGTAAATTAACAAACCCAATTGTTTCTTCGAAATGTCTCGTCCTTTCTGAGGGGTAGACAAATTGACACCGTATTAATCCGAAAATCGTTTCTGCCCTAAGGGTCGTTTGCTGAAGATCCGATTTTCATTTTTTGTTGTGGTTAGGCCAATATGGTCCAGCCATGCTGGTTCATGAGAAATCCGGGCTAACCACAAATGAAAACTGGAACCCCATTTAAAACTCCACGTGAAAATATCAACTTGCGAATAAACCGTCATGAACACCAATCCGACCCTGACCCATCAGTCCACAGTAATCAGCCAGGAAGGACATACCCGGCAGGAAGAGAAACTGGCCATTGAAACCCCTTATGCCGTTGTCCTCAATGATGAGCCGATCGGTTCGTCCATGGTGCTTCCGGTGGGACTTGAAGAGTTCGGAGTGGGCTTTTTATTCGGCCAAGGATATATAAAATCACCCCATGAAGTCAAAGAGGTCTATGTGTGTCCGGATGGGAGGATTTCGGTATATGCCGACGTTGATGACACGGGACCAAAGGAGGTTATCATCACTTCGGGTTGCGGCGGCACGGGAAAGATCTCCAAGGAAATGCTTACAGGCGCGTTTGAACCGCTGCAGGAATATACTCTTCCTTTTGCCGAGATTAAACAATTTATTCTCCAGGTCCTTAATGCCTCCCGACTGAACCAAGATACCCATTGCGTGCACGGTTGCGGACTCTGGGCCGACGGAGAGTTGAAAGCCTTTTTCGAAGACGTCGGACGTCACAATGCAGTGGACAAAATCATGGGTGCCATCCTTCTCGGCAAAGCCCCGTCCCGAGCAGCTGTCTATACTACCGGAAGGCTCACCTCGGATATGGTTCTTAAATGTGCCCGTATCGGCATCCCGATTATCATGTCGCGCACCTCCGCCTCTTCACTGGGACTGGCCATTGCCGACCAGGCCGGTGCGACCCTCATAGGTTACGCCCGACCGGATAGAGTCAATGCATTCACCTCGCCTGAGCGTATCATCCTATAAAAATGTTACATGGTCCATTCATGTTTATTTACGGAAAATCAATACTATCCGCCCTAAACCCTATCCAGGTTTACTCTTTTTGCATGCCAAGCTCTATTAACTTCTCAAGCAGAGAGGGAAAATCAAGCCCATGTACTGCCGCTGCCTGCGGGAAAAGGCTGGTTGCGGTCATTCCCGGAATGGTATTGGTTTCCAGAAGATAAAACTTACCATCATCCGTCATGATCATATCGGTCCGGGAATATCCACGAAGTTGCAGAGCCTTGTGGGCCTCGACGCCGTATTGCTGCGCCTTGGCGGCAAGATCCGAGTCTATGGGCGCAGGGCAGATCTCTTTCGATGCTCCCGGCTTATATTTCGCGTTATAATCAAAAAAGGAATATCCGTCTCCGGGGATAATCTCGATGAGGGGAAGGGCGACAGGATCGGCATTCCCAAGAACCCCAGCTGTTATTTCCCGCCCGGCTATAAACTGCTCCACCATGACCTTTGCATCATGGGCAAATGCTTTTTGAATCCCCACAGCAAGATCAGTCTCAGTATGGGCGATGGTCATACCGAGGCTTGAACCCTGGCAGACGGGTTTTACCACCAATGGCAGTCCAAGACGGCCCACGATCTCGGAGGCAGAAGCACCGCTTTTATCGTTCACCATCTCCCAGGCGGCTACGGGAAGGCCGCGAAGTCTGTACAGTTCTTTCGCCAGGTGTTTGTCCATAGCCAGGGCACTCCCCAGTACGCCTGAGCCCTGATAAGGGATCTCCAGCAGATCCAGCAAACCTTGCACAGTCCCATCTTCACCAAATCGTCCATGCAAAAGAATAAATGCAAAATCAATCCCGCCTGCCTCAGCAACCAAAGCGGTGAGATCCGTTGCCGGGTCGTATTTTTTTATCTCGAATTTCTCGGGATCAAGCGCTTTCTCAACCCCTTTGGCGCCATTCAGCGACACCTCGCGCTCCCCGGACTTTCCTCCGGCAAGCAAGGCTATGCGCAGTCTCTTTTTTTCGCTCACGTTATCACCTCAACGGTTGTTTTTTGCCGGATCGATTCTTTGTTTCGATCTGATTTACGAAAATTCCTTTTTGTGAAGACCTTTCACAAAGCTTAGTTTTTAGCCGAAGTTCTTGATCGTAAACATTATGAATCGTCCGAATCGGAAAAGCATTAAAAAAAATGTCTGCCCAGTGATTGACCGGAAAGCACCGCCAGGTTCTGAAAATTCTATTGACAGAATTTTTGCTTCATTATATAAAAGCAGGATTATTGTCACGAAATATGCTATATTTTACCACCACAAAGAATATTGACCCTGTCCATTATTTATCATGACTGGGGGGATGGAGCAAAGTCCAGCCATGCTTGATAATATTTGATTTTTTTGATTAATTCGTCAAACGGAGCCTAAGATGATAGAAGTTGAAGTTCGAGGAGACCTTGAATACGCCATCAGACAGCTGAAGAAAAAGCTACAGATCGATGGGATAAAAAGAGAGTTGAAACGTCGCGAATTTTATGAAAAGCCAAGCGTTAAAAAAAGGCGTAAGCAAGCAGAAGCAAGAAGGAAACTCCGCAAGTTCAACCGTACTCGAAAGACCATCTGAGGCAATATAAGCCCCGAGTGCCGACTCCAACCGGCACTCGGAGACTTCCCTGAAACCTCTCATTTCGAAAATCCTATCGAACCACAAATTCCACTGGAGCATTTTTCTTCCCTTTTTGAGCCGTTTCTTCGTTATTTAATCTCAGAGAAGCGTCTTGCTGAAAACACCGTCAAAGCATATTCGTCTGATATTTCGTCTTTTTTTTCTTACTTAAAATCACACGGCAAGGCCGAAATCCAAGACACGGATCATGACGTCATCCATGGTTTTCTGGAACAGGCCCGCAAAAAACACATTTCGCATCGCAGCAATGCCAGAAGGATCTCGGCCTTAAAGACCTTTTTCGCCTTCCTGACCGCGGAAGGTTATCTCCCCCATAACCCATTTTCCGCAATCGATCTCCCGCGTGGTGGTCGCACCCTGCCGAAGGCCCTTGCCGTGAGTGAAGTGACAAGACTGCTTTCCCTCCCCACTGTGGCATCTCCACTCATAACCCGTAACTATGCAATGCTCTGCCTCCTCTATTCAACAGGACTCAGAGTTACCGAGCTTGTCCGTTTGCCCGTTTCCGGTTGTAATCTAACCTCCTGTTTCGTCCGGGTCATCGGTAAAGGTGATAAGGAGCGGATCATCCCCTTCGGTCTGCCGGCCAAGGATGCCCTTGAGAGCTATCTCCAAAAATCCAGGCCGTTTATCCTTAAAGGAAAGCGGTCCAATTTCCTCTTCATCACCTCCAGGGGAAAGCCCATGACACGTTTGCGTTTCTGGCAGATTCTGGACGAGATGGCCCTGGCTGCCGGGATCACGAAGAAAATATCTCCACACATGCTCAGACATTCTTTTGCCACACACCTTCTGATACATGGAGCCGACCTCCGATCGGTACAGATGATGCTGGGGCATTCCGATATTGCAACAACACAGATTTATACACAGATTGATCAGGATCGCTTGAAAAGTATTCATAAAAAATTTCACCCCCGTGGCTAATTTTCATGTTCATACGGGGAGAAAGCATGGTAAAAATCAGGAGACAGGAGACAAATATAAAATCGGGAAAAACTGCGTCAAAGAGTATACACACTATTGTCTACTGGATGAATGATAATCTTAAAAGAATCTTTGAATTAAAAATGGCATCGTTACAAGCTTTATATGCGAGGTGCGTTACATTTTAATTGTTGCCGCATCCTAACTCGTTTCCATCCTGAAACGAGGGATTTTCTTCTAAATCTAGGCGCGATGGCAAATTTAACCGGAGGCATATATTTAATATTCCGAGGATTAAATTTGACAACGTAACGACGAGTTAGGAGAAAATCGCCGTTTTCGGATGGAAACTAATTCGGATTTCTCATGGAGAGTTCTTTCGACGCCATCAATAACAGACTTCCCCAATCCGCCACATGCAGGTAATAACCACTCACCTTAATGCCGATTTTGACGGCATGGCCTCAATGATCGCCGCCTGGAAGCTTTATCCGGAAGCAATCATGGTCTTTTCCGGTTCCCAGGAAAAGGGATTGCGCGATTTTATCTCTCAAACCCTCCTTTACCGCTACGATTTCCAGAAGATCAAAAATATCGATTTGAAAAAGGTAGAACACCTGGTTGTGGTTGACACCCGTTCCTCCTCCCGAATCGGACCCTTTGCCCGCTGCCTGAAAAACCCGGGACTTAAGCTCGATATCTACGATCATCATCCAAGCAATACCGGTGATATGAAGGGTGATGTCGAGATCGTCGAGGACGTGGGATCTACTATTACTGTTTTGATACGGGTTCTCCGGGACAGAAAAATCGAGATAACACCGGACGAGGCTACCATTTTCTGTCTCGGCATCTACGAAGACACAGGTTCCCTGACACATCTGACCACGACTCCTGCCGACCTGCAGGCTGCAGCCTGGCTCCTGGAAAAAGGAGCAAAACTGGATATTGTCTCTCAGTTCATCACATATGAACTCACGGCCATCCAGGTTGAATTGCTTCATGATTTGATGAAAACCGCTTCTACCTATACCATCCAGGGCATTCCCGTAATTGTAGCCAGTCTTTCTCTTCCAAGCTATGTAGATGATTTTTCAATCATCATCCGCCGGTTCATGAATATGGAAAACCTGGACACCCTCTTTGCCCTGGTTTCCATGGCCGGCAGAATCTACTTGATTGCCCGCAGCCGCATCCCGGAAGTAAATGTCGGCATCATTGCACGGGATCTCGGCGGAGGAGGCCATTCGACGGCGGCTTCCGCCACGATTCAAAATATGACGATTATAGAAGCCCAGGAAAAACTCGTCCACGCCCTACACAGGCATATCTGCCCGCAACCCATTGCCAAAGAGATGATGTCCCAACCGGCCATATCCATCTCGGTCGACACAACCATCAGCCAGGCAAACGACATTTTAACCCGCTACAGTATCGCTTCGGTACCTGTATTACCCCTCCCCTCAGTCACGATCCACAACGGCACAACGCCTTTGGTTAGCGGTATCATCACCCGGATGGTTATCGAGAAAGCAATTCACCATAATCTTGGCCACCTGCCGGTCAGTGAATATATGACCTCCGATATCGAAGTCTTGTCTTTGAACGCCACGCTTGCCGATATCCAGGAGTTGATTATCGAGCATCGGCAACGTTTGATCCCGATCGTCCACGAACGGCAACTCAAAGGAGTCATCACCCGCACCGATCTGTTAAACCGTCTGGTCAACGATCCATCCCATTTGCCGAAAAATATGCTCCACGAATCCGATCATCCGTCATTGGCCCGTACCCGAAACCTAAATTCGTTGATGGTCGAATGTCTTGATAGAAGAATTATCTCCCTGTTAAAAACCATAGGTGAAGTTGCTGACGATTTGGGATTTAACGCCTTTGCCGTCGGCGGCTTCGTCCGGGACCTGCTGTTGAAAAAGAACAATTTCGATCTGGATATCGTCATTGAAGGAGACGGCATCGCTTTTGCCAAAAAACTTGCGGTGGTACTGGGAGGCAGGGTTCGAACCCATGAACGGTTCTCAACCGCCATGGTGGTCCTTCCAGACACGTTTAAGATTGACATAGCAACGGCAAGGCTTGAGTACTACGAATATCCGGCAGCCCTTCCCACGGTAGAGCTCTCTTCGATCAAGCTAGACCTCTACCGCCGCGATTTCACCATCAACGCCATGGCTGTTCAGCTTAACCCGGAAAAATACGGGACCCTCAACGATTTCTTCAACTGTCAGAACGATCTGAAGCATCGGGCTATCAAAGTCCTGCACAATCTCAGCTTCGTCGAAGACCCGACCCGGATCTTCAGGGCCATCCGCCTGGAAAAACGGATGGATTTTCAGATAGTCGAACACACCAAACGGCTTATCAGAAACGCCGTAAAAATGGACCTTTTCGGCAAAGACAATGATCCTCGCTTTCTCTCCGAACTGCAATATATTCTCTCGGAGGAAAATCCCCTGCCCGCCATCCAGCGGTTGGCGGAATTCGACCTATTCCGTTTCCTCTGGCCGGACCTGAAGCCGCACCTGAAGATAGACAGACGATTTATGCATATTCTGACCCAGGCATACCGGGCGCTTTCCTGGTATCGCCTGCTCTACCTTAACGACCAATGCTCGGCCTGGATCGTCTACCTGCTTGCCATAATGGGCAGGTCAACGGTCAGAGAGCTCTTGACATTCTGCAAACGTTTTCAAATGCCGCAAAAGATGATGGAAATCCTCGTCAATCAAAAAGAGAATGCCGAGAAGATTGCCGGTCTGATGTCCAGACGTCGAGTTCTCCAGGACAGCGAAATATTCAGACTGTTAAATAATCTTGAAATCGAAGGACTTCTCTATATGATGGCCATTGCCAGAAAAAACGACATAAAAAAAGCCGTATCCCACTATGTCACGACGCTGCGCCAGATCCGCACACGACTCACCGGCCAAAAATTAAAGGAGATGGGCTATCGACCTGGGCCTGTCTTCACCACGATGCTCAACGACCTTCTCGACGCCCGCCTCGACGGAATCGTGCACTCGCAAGCCGAAGAAGAGGCATATATTCGCCACAACTATCCGCTCTGATTCCTTGCCTTTCCGCTACCCGATGCTTAAGATTAACCCGGATTTCTTGTACATTTTATGTAAACTTTTTTTAAGCTGTGAGCATCATGCACTTTTTTGATATACAACGACTTGTCCTTCTGGCCCCTCCCATCCTCTTTGCCCTCACTATCCATGAATTCGCCCATGGGTATGTTGCGTTAACTTTGGGAGACCCAACGGCCAAGGATCAAGGCCGGTTGACTCTGAATCCGCTGAAACATCTTGACCCGATAGGCACAATTGCCTTTTTCCTCATTAACTTCGGTTGGGCCAGACCTGTCCCGGTCAATCCCCATTATTTTAAAAATCCGCGCAAAGGCATGCTGTGGGTCGCCCTGGCAGGACCGGTTACCAACCTGGCAGTAGCTGTAATAAGCGCCTTATTGACCAAGGTAGTTATAGTCCTGGCTTCGTTTTTTCCAGCGACAATGGTCTTGGCTGTGTTATATCCGATCCAGAAGATGTTATTTGCCAGTGTCTGGATAAATCTTGTCCTCTGTGTTTTTAACTTCATCCCCATTCCACCGCTGGACGGCAGCCGGGTCCTTGCCGGGATACTTCCCGCCCATCTCGCACGTTCCTATCAATCCATAGAACGATACGGATTCCTCATCCTGGTGTTGCTCATGTTCACCCCCGTAATCCCGGCACTTATCATGCCGATCATCAACTTTGCCCAAAATCTGCTTCTTTAAGAAGACAATCAAAATTGATAAGACTCGTTGTTCACCAGCCCCATTACTGGATCGGGAGAAATCAACGTACCCCTTTTTCCAGTAAATATGGGGCATATTGGGCATCGGTCCCTTTGATATGATTGACTAACCAGTCTTTGAGAAAATCCATCAAATCCATGGAGACTGTGGCATCACCGGACTTGAACTTTTTCTGAAAATCCCCGACCTGGACGACAAGTTTTTTATGAATCGCCATATGTTGTTCCCGTTCCGGATAATTATATTTGTTGAAAAACTCCTCTTCGGTGCCGAAATGCATCACCGTATAATCAACCAAACGATCAAGAATACGCTCCATCGCCACAGCACTTTCACGTCTCTTCATTGATTTGTGCAAATCGTTCATCAATCGTACAAGTTGTTTATGCTGTTCATCTATCGTCGGGATATTCACCATCAGACTCTTTCCCCACCGAATAAGGTCCGGGACCTCCACTGTCCGGGAAGAACCAACTGAAGTCAAGGATTTTTCACTCACCTTAAACTGTATCATCATCTCCTTCAGGACACCTGCGATATGGGCAAGGTCACCGGCGCTTTTCTCGACATTGCGGCTGCTTTCCGCCAGATCCCCAGCGGTTACGCTGACATCGCTGATATCCTTGGCCACTTC
>Ga0210085_1001002_pt1 | contig 11469 bp, 11 predicted proteins | sample China_Galinas_PW_5_FD_184866 | JGI IMG/M metagenome (GOLD analysis project Ga0210085, IMG submission 184866) | Wetland microbial communities from San Francisco Bay, California, USA, that impact long-term carbon sequestration - China_Galinas_PWC_D1... | ecosystem: Environmental > Aquatic > Marine... | reverse complement strand
ACCCCTATGAACTGGCCCGCATGATGATCGAGCACATCGACAAGAAGCGCAAGGCCTTGGGCATCGACAAGGCCCGCGAGCGGGTGCTGATGGATATGGCCGACCGCCAGAAGTTGGAAGTCGCCTAAACTGCACTCAAACTAAATAACGAAGAAGGGGCTCGACATCGAGCCCCTTTTTTGTTGATGCCACCCTCCATTAGGCATATTTTCAAAGGGTAAAGTGTGATGGTGTTCAGCAGAGTTCTCTATGTATATTCCGGTTGATGCATAGCCCGCCATCATCGCCGAAGAGAGAAATCCCCATGCCCCCTATATGAAAAGGGGAAAATCTCCTTCCCCTTAACAAATAGAGGTCGGGCGGGATTTAACAATTTGCTTTGATTTGACAAATAAAATTGTATGGGAGAAATATTTCGGAGAAAAGGTGGTCGGACCGCGAATTTGAGTCGGCGGAAAGATGGCATGAATGCTCAGCCGGAATTATCGGTAGGCCGCGGAAAATCACGGTGCTCGTCGGACGGTTTCCGAGCACTACTGCAGCGCTCTTCGATCAGGTCGGCCAGTTGAGCGACATCGTTTAATCCAAAGGCGGGAACGTCCAAATCGAATGTCGTGTCCGTCACGAAGGCAATCAACTGGTCATCGCCCCGGCAAAGGGGTTCCGAGTGCACTGCCTGACGGAACACCTCTATTTTCGGCATGGGACCGGACTTGAATCCCTCGGTCAGGACCAGGTCGACATCGTCGAAATATTTTTCGAGTCCATCCAGATTCGGTGAGGGCATGCTCTTTACCATGGCAATGGTTTGGGGGGCCACCACCATAACAGTATCGGCCCCGGCCTGTTTGTGCCGCCAGCTGTCCTTTCCCGGTCTGTCCATTTCGATTTTGTGGGCCGAATGCTTGATCGTGCCGATCCGCATACCCCGGCGCTTTAACTCGGGGACCAATTTTTCGATCAACGTCGTTTTCCCGCTTCCGGATTTACCCACGATCGACAAGATAACCGGCATCCTACCTCCAAATACTGCATTTGCACTCAAAAACAGCATAGCGGTAAAAATAAGTCCTCGCCGGTTCGCAGCGATTAGCACTCCTGCCAACGGAGGCCGGCGAAACGAGCGGAAATTAACCCCAGCGGTCACGGTTGTCAAGCCAAATTCAAATTGATAACCGCGCTGGAATGGTTATAGTAGAAAAATTTAGACCGTTCTGTGCTGAAGCGACAGCCTGTAAGTGATAATTGATGGCTCTTCTCGAAGTAAAAAACCTGGTCAAGAGGTACGGCCGTACGGAGGCAGTCAGGGGGGTCTCCTTTGCCATTCCGCAGGGAATTTGTATCGGCCTGTTGGGTCCGAACGGCGCCGGCAAAACGACAACCATAGAAGTTATCGAGGACATCATCGCACCGACGGAAGGCGAAATCCTCTACAAGGGCCGGCCGCGGACAGATACGTTTCGGGCTGAGGTGGGGATTTTGTTTCAACAAACCGCATTGTTGTCGTTTCTAACGGTCCATGAAACCCTGGTCACTTTTCAAAAACTTTATACGAAAACAGCCGACCTGCAGGAACTGATCGCCATGTGTCACCTGCAGGACTTTCTGAGCCAATACAACGATCGCATATCTGGCGGGCAGCGGCAGCGATTTTTGTTGGCTCTGGCACTGGTGAACAAACCCGAACTGGTTTTCCTCGACGAACCGTCCACCGGTCTCGATCCCCAAGCGCGTCGCAACCTTTGGGAGATCGTTCAGAACATCAAGGCCGGCGGTCGAACCATTGTGCTGACCACCCACAACATGGAAGAAGCACAGGCCCTGTGTGACGAGATTGCCATTATGGATTACGGCCGCATCATCGCCCGGGGATCTCCCGCGGAGCTGATCAAACGCCACTGTGGCGGTGTCACCGTTGAGCTGCCGATGACGAGTTTCAATCCTTCGCTGCCGCCGCTTTCCGTTCCCTTCCAGGTTGTTCAGGACAGAATTGAGATCATAACCGATGATCTCAACGGCTTTGTGGCGGAACTCGTCGCCAAGAATGTCAATCTGAAAAACATGGCGGTGCGGTCGCCGAACCTCGAAGATGTTTTCCTCACATTGACCGGACGTCAACTGAGAGAATAACCATGCAGTTTATCAGATTCTGGACGCTTTTTGTCGCCAGAAACCGTGAATTTTTACGGGACCGGGCCGCATTTGGCTGGAACTTCTTGTTCCCGTTCCTGATCATTGGCGGATTCGGCCTGATTTTCGGCGGAGACCGCTATGCCGAATACAAGGTCGGTGTCTTTCCCGTTGAAACCGAAAACGTGGTTCCCGCAACCTTGGACATTCCCGAACAGTTTCGTCGGACTCAATACATCCAGTTCGTCGGGTTTAAAACCGCCGACGAGGCCTTCGACAAGCTCAAACACTACAGAATCGATTTCCTGATAAAGGCCGGCCCGCCGCCCTACCCGTACTGGCTCAACAATACGTCTCCCAAGGGTTACATCGTGGAAAAGATCTTCCGCAGCAGCCTGCTGCCGCCGGACCTGAGTCTGCCGGCCCAAAAGAATGAAATCAGCGGACGGCAGATCCGTTATGTCGACTGGTTTTTTCCGGGTATTCTGACCATGAACATGATGTTCAGCGCCCTCTGGGGGGTGGGATACGTGGTCGTCCGCTACCGCAAAAACGGCGTACTGAAGCGCTTGAAGGCGACACCGCTGACGGCCTTCGAATATCTGAGCGCCCAGATGCTATCGCGCATCTTTCTGCTGATGTTCACCCTTGCGGTGGTTTGGATCGGTTGCGATGTGATCTTTTCATTTCATGTTGAAGGCTCATATGTGGATCTGGCGGTCGTTTTTTTCGTCGGCAGTCTCAGTTTGACCGCACTCGGGTTGGTGATCGCATCGCGGGGAACCAGCGAGGAATTTGCCACCGGATTATTGAACTTCATCGCATGGCCGATGATGTTTTTGTCCGAGGTCTGGTTCTCGATAGAAGGAGCACCCCACTGGGTCAAAAGCTTTGCAAATATTTTTCCCCTGACCCACCTCCTGAAGGCCGTCAGAAAGATCATGAACGATGGCGCCGGACTGATCGACGTGGGCCCTGAGTTGGCCGTTCTGGCTTTGATGACCCTTACCTTCCTGGCGATTGGCGCGTGGCTTTTTTCCTGGAACCGGTAGGGCGGTTTCGGAGGGATTCCGGTGGGTTCGGTATCGGTCGGCATCACCAATCGCAACACACCAAACGCCAAGCGCCTGGAATGATCTCATTAGCCGGTTTGATCGCTAACTGACTGAAAGTCGAACTTTTTTTTGCGAGGCACAAACTCTTTGATGAAAACACCGGCATGGATGGCAACAGCTATTTTTTCGAGAATAAAAAGGGTTGCAGCACCGGCCAACAAGAACGGTTTGTCGCCGTGGACCAGGTTGCTATAGGCAGTGCCGACCATAGCCAGCAGGGAGATTTCAAGGATGGCCGACATAGCACCAAGAAAAGGCTGGCGGATATAAAAATATCCCCCTCCCGGCAACAGAACCGCCATCAGGGTCGCAAGTGTTCCAGTCTTGAATCTGAGGTGGCACCGTCGGCACGCATAACCGGATGCGGTTAGTGGCGCAGCGCAGCGCGGACAAAGATGGGTCCGGCCGCCGGCAGCAGCACCGTTATTTGAAACCGGCACCGATTTCAGAATTTCCCCGATCTTCTTTTTTTCTCTTCCGGCGAGGCTGAAAAACGTTTCGGTCACCCCCGAGGCCTTGTAAACGAGGATCAGATTTCGGCCTTTCATGCTGATCGAACGGCAGAGGCGGTATGGAATCTGGGTGATAGAATTGCGGTACCGATACGCAGGGGTTGTCGGAACATGAAAGATACGCCGGTCGGTAAACACCAGCAGCGATCGTTTTAGATAAACAAAAAACCAACCGAGGCCCATTTTCTCGAAAATGGTTGTGGGCGAGTGCCCGGTGGTAACCTGCAGGATTTTTTCGTCCAATTCGAGGAAAGGCTTCAAGAACGATAGTCTCACAATGAACCAGCGCTGACGTTTTTCAATTCTCTTCTTGTAGGCATTCTTATAGTTGCTGAAAATGACCGCAAGGTCGACAGGTAGTCCGAACACCTTCTGCTGCATGACACCGACGATTGGTGCCGGACCGCGCTTTTGCTGAATGGCCACGCCGCATCGTCCTTTCAGTTGACTGGTTTTATTTTCGGCATCAAAAGGACAAGAAGTTCAGTATTTTTCACTCGAGACGGCTGCGCAGGTCAGGTACGATTTCCTGAATCATACCCTGCAGCAGTTCGGTCAGAACCTCCTCGGAAACACCGGAAGATGGGAGCGTCTTCTTCGTGAAGGTGCTGTAATACTCCTTGCTGAATTCCCGTTGGCCGTGCTTCTCGAGGATAATGTTTACGCGCATGTCGGAATCGTATTCAGTGTATGTCATCTGAATTAGGTTAAGGGACTTGATTTCGCCAGTGAGCGTAACGTCGGTATCGAAAGCATAAGACGCGTCGTGATATTCGACCCGACAGCCGGCACGCCTGAGTTCATCGGTGAGAGCCCTGGAAATCCATTCGGAGACGGACGCGGTCGCATAAATCGGCTCGCCCTTTTGCGTTTCACCGATTGTGGTTTTATTGCGCACGTCTTTAAAAGTGACAATTGAAACGCTCTTGCGGCAGGGAAAATGTTTGATGAGCGCCGGTTGGTATTTTAGCGCAACTTGGGTACGGGGAGTGCACCCGCTGAATCCAACAAGACCAAAACCAATGACCGCAACCGCTGCGATGGCCGATAGTTTCATTTTCCCTCCTGTTCATTCAGTGATTAAGGTGATTCGCGGTCTCAACCTCGACACGTTCGTCGGCAAAGCGACCGCCGCTGATCGGGCAGAGTATCGATGATTGTTAATTGTACTGTATCGGCCGGAAATGTCAATTTTTGCCCTTAGGTCGGGTGGATGGGCCCGATCAGCCGAACAAGATGACGATTGTTTCGCCACCGGAAAAGCGGAAATTGAAATCGATATATACATCGGCGGAAGGTCCCTGTTGGGACGAAACCGCAATGACGACATATAGGCTTGAATATTCCGTTTAGATGACCTAATGGTTCGGCTGGCAGTCCGACAGATGGATCAAGGGCTGTAATCCATATAAAAAAATCGAGGTGGGCTGGTGAATTTAGATCTCCTGCACAACACGTCGGCTTACGGCGGCCGCGGTTGGTCTCCGCGAAGAAGTTCATTGCGAGAAGAAGCCGGTCGCATCTGGGGCCACTTCGGTCAGTCAAACGAATGGGCCGCACTGAAAGCGGTCCTTCTTCACCGGCCGGGCCCGGAACTTCGAACCACGCAAAACCCGGACACGGTCCAGATGCTCGCCCGGCTGGATGTGGAAAAAGCCCGTTGTCAGCACGAGGCACTCGCTCAGGCGTACATACAGGCCGGCGTCAAGGTCTTTTATGTCGAGCCCGGAGAGGCCAGTTTGCCGAACCAGATGTTTGTTTCCGATTTGATGTTCATGACACCGGAGGGTGCCATCCTGGCTCGGCCGGCGTCAACGGTCCGGGCGGGTGAAGAACGCTAGGTCGCCCGGCGACTGGCCGAACTGGGTGTGCCGATACTGAAAGGTATGTTGCACACGACCTAATGACACCGGTAAAAAATAATTCCACCTCCTGCATAACGACACTGCCGCCCGCACGTCCGGGAAAAATCCCCATATCAAGGGTATTCCCCCCAAATAAATTGAAGCTCTCCCCCTATAGACAGGCCTTATAAAGTCATCCATACGTAACACAGTGTAAAAAGGATGATAATGGCTGCGGTCTGCCACTGCTGACAGAAAAGCGTGACCTCAGCAGGATGAAAAAGTATTGACTGTAGCTAATTTTGATTATAATTTTACCTAAGTTATCTATCTATACGCAATTCAAAAACATGGATGGCATTTGGGTGACGACTGAAACCAGCAGGAGACACAACGCTTGCGGGCCATCAGTCGCCGCTCCCGGCGAAGGCCAGACATCAGCATGATAGCCTTCACAATATGGGTATGAGAAGATGAACCCGACCGACCGGAGAAGATGGCCCCGCACCACCTGTGAAATGCCGGTCATGTACGGTCTCGGCTCCAAAGAACAGTTTTACCCTGCCACCTTACACAACAGCAGCATCGACGGTTTGTATTTCGTCGGCAACAACGCGATAGGTGATGGAGATGGTTGCCAAATACTTATCGAGAAGAATTCGGAAGCGTTGAGCTGCCCGCCGGATTTCAAGCTTTGCTATGCAACGGTCAAGAGGTGCGCTCCCCTGCCGACGACCTCGCATCCTGCTTTCGGCATCGGTGTTCAGCTCGACGGCTGGTGCCGATCTCTGGACAGCTCCGAGATTCAGAAAATTTTTTATCGCTGTGATGCTTGCGAGGATGAGATTATCAGTTTTGACGTCTGCAAAATTGAGGGTCCCCTTTTCTTGTGCTCCAAATGCTACCGTCGCTTACAAGAAATCCCCGATGGCCCCCTCAAGGAATCTTATCTCAGGTGTTTGCTCGGCAATGTAATTTGATATAACAATGTCGGTAATATACCTTGGTTCCAGAACCGGCAGCCACCATCTTCTCAACCATCGCTATCGCATCATCGCTCCTGCCAGTAAGGCCGTATCGTTACCTCATTGAGGGCCACGGAGCGCGGCCGTGTCAGGGCGAAGTGAATGGCGTCAGCGATATCCTCCGGTTCTAGCAGATCGCCCTTATCTGTCGGCAGGACAACACCCCCTGCGGAGAACGCATCGAAAAAATGGGTAGCGACCATGCCGGGGTTCACGGTGGCCACGCGTATATTGTGTTTCTGCACCTCATTGCGCAACCCTTCCGAAAAGGCCCGCACCGCAAATTTGGTAGCCGAGTAAAGGGCAAAATTAGGTGAATATTTCAAACCGGCGACTGAGGCGATGTTCACGATGTCGCCTTTTTTCCGGTCTATCATGACCGGTAGAACCGAACGGGCCATATAATAGACGCCCAGGACATTGACCCGCACCATCCGTTCCGCCTCAAGGGGATTAGAGTCGACCACACGTCCCGAGTACCCTATGCCGGCATTGTTGATCAGAATATCGACCCCCCCAAACCGTTTCACGGCAGACTTGACCAACTCTTGGCAATCCGACAGGCAGGTGACGTCGCAGCCCTGCACGAGGACCGCTGCTCCCAAGCTTTCGGCTTCCTTCCTCAGTGTCTCCAACCGTTCTAAACCGGTGGCACCGGCAACCAGGGCGACACCCTCGCGGGCCAGCCGGATTGCCGTCGCCCGCCCTATGCCCTTGCTGGCACCGGTAACCAGGACAACCTTGCCGTTTAAGGGTTCCATGACATCTCCTATACGTTTAATGGTAAAACTTCGAAGGGCTGGGTTATTTCTTCCTGCCAGCGGCACTGCGCAACAAATTCATAAATATTATTTTTTCACCGTTTCGATGATCTGACGCGCCGCATCGGCCAGCATCATCATGTCCGTGCTGATGGCCAAAAGCCCATGACCCTCAGCAATGTAAGGCCTTGCCTCGGCAGCGGCGGCAACGAAAATCCCCACCGGCATGCCAACCTCGGCCGCCTGGGTGCGAACCGTATCTATCGCCGCGACGACCGCGGGGTCATTGACCCGACCGGTCAACCCCATACTGGCCGACAGGTCGTAAGGACCGATGAAAAGGGCGTCGATGTTATCGACACTGAGGATCTCATCAATGTGGTTGACCGCATCGATGTGCTCTATCTGCAACACCACGGCAACGGCGTCATTTGCTTGGTTGAGATAGGTCGAGAAATGGTTTCCATATCCGTGAGCCCTCGCCAGGCCGACACTGCGACTACCCGCTGGCGGGTATTTACTGAACCGAACGGCCTGGGCCGCTTCAGCCGCCGAATTCACGTGCGGCACGATGATACCGTCTGCTCCCGCATCAAGGCATTTTTTAATCCAGACTTCTTCCAGCGCCGGCACACGAATCAGACAAGGAGTTTTGCCGGCAGCCGCTTGGAGCGCGCGTTGAACCGCAAGGACGTCAAAGGCACCGTGTTCCATGTCGATGAACAGCCAATCAAATCCAACAAGCGACAGAACCTCTGCAGTTTCAGGGGAAGGAATGCTGACAATCGTTCCGATACAGGGTTTCTTGTCCTTGATTTTTTGACGAAAGAAAGTTTGCATATGCACTCCTGTGATGCGTTATTGGATTTACCGGCGCGTGGCAGCACTTGGTCAACCGGTCTGGGTGCGGTTCGGCGGTGCCGAAAACTCAATCGAGGTGAGGAAAAAGTCGATCTCACCCTGTGTCATCGACGTAAATTTCATGCGGAACATTCGGTCGGAAGGGCTGAACAAATAAACATAGACCTCTGATGCCGTGGCCGGATTGCCGAACTGAAACCCTTTCGATCCTCCGAGGCTGAACCGGTAGATCACATCGCCGAGCCCACTGAAAGCTTTTTTGAGAATCAGCATAAGAGTGGTTCGCGACAGTTCCTTTATCGAGGAAGACAGCCCGACCGGTTCCGGTGTTGTTGTCAGACACAAGTCCAAGGCGGCATACTCGGATGCGATGTTTTCCTCTCCCAGCAGGCGTTTCATCTTGCGGTTTTCAGCGGTTCCCCCTGCCAGCAGCTTCTTTACCATCCTTTCGGTTTCCATCTGCGGGGAGACGACCAATGACTTGCGATTGCCGAACAAAAAGGCCTGAGCGTGTTCGGACTCAAAGTTTTTCTCAATGTCGAACGGTGTCGCAAATGAGAACCAGGCACCGGCGTGGCGAACGCCGCCGACCTGTTTATCCTCAGGGAGCCGAATAAGCCGGTCAACCGGCAAAAGGTAAACCCTGGGAGCGCCGACGCGCGAATAATCGACCTTGATCGGAATGATCAAGGTGATTTTCGGAAGCAGGTAGGCGCCGGCCGCTAAAAGAATCAAAACAAAGGGTATGGAGATTAAAATAATTTTCTTGTGGCGTCGCTGCAGGGGCATGTCTTGGTCCTAGTTATGGATTTTTGCTCAAATAAATATAACACCGTTTTCTCAATTCAGGGCAAACGAAAAATGGAAGTTTTTTTTAAATAGTTGATAATACATCGAATTATAAATTGGTCTTCCTTACATGTATTTTGCATTTTATGCATTAAGATCAATATCTTGTAATATGAAGGCGTGATCATTTCGGTCGAAAACTCCAAGCCCTGGTTTTATACGCCGGATTGATTTTGGGTGTTGACCATCGGACCGAATATGGTTATCAAAGAATATGGAGTACACCGAATTTTGCAGATTAATAAAAAATGTAACGCCCGAAATCTGTAAGAGCCGGTCACTCAACACGCTGACCGTGTGGTTCATCTGTGGGACGGCACTCCTTTATGTGGCATTGTTCCCACCCATGGATGCCATGAATCATGCCGGTTTACCTGGAGTTGTCGCCAGCTTCCGCTATCCCCCCATACCATCGTTGTTCCCGCAGGAGCTCAATTCATTCGACCCTTTTCGGGTTCTCATGAAAATTCAACAAATCAATCAGCGGTTTTCTCTTCAACCGTTTCAATCGGCGGACAAGCCAATGAGCCAATCATTGCGGCCGCCGCCTGAAAAGCCGCCGATGGACCTTCCCAAATTCAAGCACGAACAGACTTTTCAAACCATTATCGCGGCGGCATCGGCCCGTTACAATGTCGATACGGCCATGATCAAGGCCATCATCCGCGCCGAATCCGGATACAACCCGCATGCCTTGTCACCGATGGGTGCAGGCGGCCTGATGCAGCTGATGCCCCTTACGGCTGAATCTATGGGAGTCGACGACATATTCGACCCGGTTCAAAACATCAACGCCGGCGTCAAATATTTTAAAATGCTCATGAAACTCTTCAAGCAGGATGTCAGTCTGGCGCTGGCTGCTTACAATGCCGGCATTCAGCGCGTTCATGAGTATAATGGCATACCGCCCTTCAGTACGACCCAGATATACATCAAAAAAGTTCTCGAATATCACCAGTACTATTCGAACCAGGCACGAAAAGAAGAAAACCCGCCGCTTGTTCATTCAGAAGGATGAAAACGTAACGATCCGGGAAGAGATCAGCAGAGCTCAGAACGACCCTGCATTCCCATGATTTAGAGAAGCAGGTTCCGAACGATTACACAACGTATCACCCCGGTGTCGAATGAATGTCGACGATCGTATCTCTCGATGCCGTTCATCGCGCAATGGAAATATAAAATGATAGAAAAAGTCATTATCATGGGTGCCGCCGGACGGGATTTCCACAATTTCAACGTCTATTTCAAAGACAATCCCCGTTATACGGTCATCGCTTTCACAGCCACCCAGATCCCCGATATCGAAGACCGCCGCTACCCGTCCGAACTGGCCGGAAAGATGTACCCGACCGGCATCCCCATTTTTCCCGAGGAGCAGTTGCGCGATCTCATCCGGAAGCATAGGGTCGATCTGGTCGCCTTCTCATATAGCGACGTACCTCATACGGAGGTCATGCACAAGGCCTCCGTTGTCATGGCAGGTGGTGCGGATTTCACTCTAATCGGCGCCACCTATACCATGCTGCGGGCTTCCAAGCCGGTGGTCGCCGTTTGCGCCGTGCGCACCGGCTGCGGCAAGTCACAGACCACGCGCAAGGTTTGCGAAATCATGAAAGCCCGCGGCCGCCGGGTCGTAGCGGTTCGACACCCTATGCCTTACGGTGACCTGCGGCTACAGGAGGTTCAGCGGTTTTCCTGTTACGCGGACTTCGATACCCACCATTGCACCATCGAAGAGCGGGAAGAGTACGAGCCGCTGGTAGACCAGGACATCGTCGTATATGCCGGAATCGACTACGGCAAAATCCTCAAAGCAGCGGAAACCGAAGCCGACGTCATCGTCTGGGACGGCGGCAATAACGACACACCGTTCTATTTCCCGGATGTCCACATCGTGCTCTTCGACCCTCACCGCGCCGGACACGAACGGCTTTATTACCCGGGGGAAACCAACATGCTGATGGCCGACATTGCCGTGATCAACAAGGTGGACACCGCGCCCCCCGAAAAGGTGGAGCAGGTCCGCAGCAACATTGGCCGCTTTGCCTCAAAAGCGACGACCGTGCTGGCAGAGTCGTCGGTCCTGGTAAGCCAACCGGAACGAATCAGCGGGAAAAGGGTGCTGGTGGTGGAGGACGGCCCCACGTTGACCCACGGCGAGATGCCGTTTGGCGCCGGCCTTATCGCTGCCGGCCAGCACCGTGCAGCCGAAATCATCGATCCCCGCCCGTATGCAGTGGGCTCGATCATCGCCACTTATACCAAGTATCCCCACATGGGCAAGGTGCTGCCGGCCATGGGATACGGGCCGGCCCAGATTCGAGACCTGGAGCAAACGATCGCCAATGCCGACTGCGACCTGGTGCTGT
>Ga0210085_1001001_pt1 | contig 11475 bp, 14 predicted proteins | sample China_Galinas_PW_5_FD_184866 | JGI IMG/M metagenome (GOLD analysis project Ga0210085, IMG submission 184866) | Wetland microbial communities from San Francisco Bay, California, USA, that impact long-term carbon sequestration - China_Galinas_PWC_D1... | ecosystem: Environmental > Aquatic > Marine... | reverse complement strand
CCTGACAGGGTGGCGGTGTTCAACTACGCGCACGTTCCGTGGATCAAGAAGCACCAGAGTTTGATGCCCGAGGAAGCGCTGCCCGATCCCGCCCTCAAGCTGCGGATCATCGGCATGACCTTCGCGCACTTCCAGAAGCACGGCTACGAAGCGATCGGCCTCGATCACTTCGCGCTGCCCGACGACGAATTGGCGGTGGCGCGCCGTCAAGAGACGCTGCGCCGTAACTTCATGGGTTACTCGACGCTGCCCGAGACCGACATCCTGGCCTTCGGCGTCTCAAGCATCAGCGAAGTGGCGGGCGCCTACAGCCAAAACCACGTGCACTTCGCCAAGTGGAACAAGTCGATCGATGCCGGCCAGTTCCCGGCGTTTCGCGGGGTGAGCCTGAGCCAGGACGATCTTCTGCGCCGCGAGGTGATCATGGGCATCATGAACAACCTCGCGCTCGACTACGCTCCCATCGAGGAGCAGTTCTCCATTTCCTTCACGGAGTACTTCGCCAAAGCGCTCGAGAACTTGAAGGAGCCGGTAAAGGACGGGCTGGTCGAGCTGTCGCCCGGCCGCCTGCAAGTGACACGCAAGGGACAGCTTCTGGTGCGTAACGTAGCCATGGCCTTCGACGCCTACTTGAAGGCTCCCGGCGACGAGCTGAACAGCCCCCGTTTCAGCCGTACGGTCTAGGCCAGGGTGCCGAGCAGTTTCAAGACCGTACCGGCCAGGTCATCGATGTTCTGCTTCAGTCGCAGCACTCGGCGGTTGTCGCTATCCGCCGAGCGCACGATGGCCATGAGCTGCGCGAGCTTCTCCACATCGGCCGGTTTGGGAAAGAGTTCCTGAATCTCCTCGTCGGTGAACGAGGTGAGTGAGGAAGCCGCGCTGGCCAGCTTGGTGTCGGTGCGCTTGGCGGCATCTCGCGCGGCTCGCTTGGCTTTGGTGCGCAGTTTCTCGAAATCCATGGACATTTTCGAACTCCTTCAGGGCGCGACCGCTTCTTTGCCGTGCAAGCGGTCCAGAATCTCCTTCATCCTTGCCAGGTAATCCTGAGTCGTCTGATAAGCATCGAGCGCTTGGCCCTTCTTGACGACGAGGTCGTTGACCGTATCGTCCATTTCGGCCACGAAATTGCGCAGGGCCCTTTCCTCGACTCCGGCGAGCGCGAGATAGTTTTGGCGCGTCTGCGCTAGCTCTGAGGCAGAGCTGAGAAAGGAGCTGAGCGCGGTGTTGATGGCCTTGGCCTGGATGTAGTCCTCACGCAAGCCCTGTTCGAGCTGACGCTCGATCTCATACAGGGGAAGAAGCATCTCGTTACGCTTGGCGCTGATCTCTGCCATGAGGGCCGGAGCCACGTTCAGGAGATAGCCCGAGCGATCCTCCTCCGATCCACTCTGCACCACCTGGTTCCACGCAGCCTGCATTTCGGGATCGGAGAAGAACTCGTGGGTGAAGCTGGGAATCCACTCGTGATCGATGAACTCGTTCACTCGAGCGCGCTTCTCCTCCATGTAGCGGTGCAGTAGGGCGAGGTGGGCGCTCTCGAGAGCTTGCAAGCGATGGCCCAGTTCGTCGGAGAGCACGGGGGCTTCGGCAGGGATGCTGGCACAGGCGCAGATCCCGCAGCTCATCGCGCTGACGAGAAGGAGAGTGAGCAGTCTCGACACCCTCTTGTGAAGTTCGAAAACGGTGATTCGGGCGTGATGACAAGGCATGCATGGGCTCCGGTGATCGAGGATGCAGCTTGGCCGACCGGAATCATTCAGGCTTGTTGGAATGATCGATCCACCCTTGATGTGCCGATGGTAGCGCGTGAACGAAAAGTAGCGCAAGATCCGTCGACGGAAAGGTAGGGGAGCGAGTAGAATCGACGCGAAATTTGCCGGGTGATGGCTCGCGAGGCCAGTGGAGGAAGGAAACGCGATGACCCCCAAGCACTCCAGCAAGCACAAGGACAGCAGAGCATCTCATCGGGACGGCCGTCACGCCTCGAGCGACGAGATTCGGCAATTCATCGGAATCGTGGCGCTTGTGGTCATCGCTCTGGGAGTGGGAGCACTGATTCTCTTCCCCAGCTTGCGCCCCGGCTACACCAAGAAGTCCGAAGCAAATTCTGGCGGCCGCCCGAAGGTCTTCGTCTTGGCCGCGGCCAGTCTCAATGGTGTTCTCAGCGAAGCAGTGGCGAGTTATGCCTCGGTCGACTCGACGAGTTCCATTCAACTTTCGTGCGCCAGCAGCAATCTCCTGCGGCATCAGATCGAGCGTGGCGCCCCGGTCGACCTGTATCTCTCCGCCGCTCCCGAACACGTCGATGCCCTGGTCGATCGCGGTTGGGTGAAACCCGAAAATCGTTTCAATCTATGGACCACCGAACTGGTGCTGGTGGCACAACCCCAGCTCCAAGCTCACGAGAGTTTGAAGGACCTCTTGCTCGATGCCACCAGGATTGCCATCGGCGACGTCGGAGTCCCCGTGGGTGAGTACGCCCGTCAGTCACTGGCGAACATGGGACTTCAGAAGGAGTTGAAGGACAGATTGATCCCCATGGCAGACGAACCGGCAGTGCGGGCCGCGGTTGCCAGCGGGGCCTGCGACCTCGGCATCGCTTACGCGGCGGCGGTCCATGCCGCAGATGCGGGGAAGAAAGTGAAGGTGGTCGGTACCTTCTCCCAGCAAACACACGCACGCATTCTCTATGTCGGCGCTATTCTCAACGACGCCCAACATCCCGCAGGAGCCCGCCAGTTCTTGCGATTCCTGCGCAGCGGGAAGGGGAGAGAAATCATGGAAGACGCGGGCTTTGAAGCGACGGTGGAGATGCATTGATCCTTTCTCCGGTGGAATGGACCGCTCTGGGGATTTCCCTCAAGGTGGCCAGTACGGCCCTGGTCCTCATGGTGATTTTGGGCGTGCCCTTGGCATGGCTTTTGGCGCGCCGCAATTTCCCCGGACGGACTTTGCTGGAAGCCGCAGCGAGCCTGCCTTTAGTCCTTCCGCCGGTGGTGACGGGTTACCTTCTTCTGTGGCTGCTCTCCCCCACCTCGAGCCTCGGAAAGGGATTGCACCGGCTCTTGGGCTTCGATCTGGTGTTCACCTGGCAGGCGGCAACCCTCGCTGCCGCGGTGGTGTCTTTTCCGTTGTTTTTGCGCGCCATGCGTAGCGCGATCGAGGCAGTGGACACCGAGCTGGAGGAAGCAGCAGCAAACTTGGGCGCTTCGTCGCTGCGAGTTTTCACCAGCGTGACCTTCCCCCTGGCGCGTCATGGCTTCGTTGCCGGCGCCATTCTGGGGTTCTCGCGCGCCTTGGGCGAATTCGGGGCCACCATTCTGGTGGCGGGCAACATCCCGGGGCGAACCCAGACCATCCCTCTGGCGATCTTCTCCCTGACCAACACGAGTGAATTGAGCGCGGCCTGGCCTCTGGTACTCACGGTATCGATCCTCTCCTTCGTATTGGTCGCGCTGGCCGATCACGCGGTCCGCAGGGGGCGCTGAAGTGCTCGAGCTCGATCTGGATCTCGCGCGCGACGCTGGCTTTCAGCTGCAACTGAAGCTGAAGACCGAAGCCGAGGTCACCGTGTTGTACGGGGCCTCGGGGGCGGGCAAGACCACCGTTCTGGATCTCATCAGCGGCGCCTGCACGCCCGACCGCGGCCATGTTCGGATCGACGGGGTGTCGCTTTTCGACTCTGAACGGGGGATCGACTTGCCCGCGCGCGAGCGTCGCACTCCGCGCGTGTACCAGGAAGGTCGGCTCTTCCCCCACATGAGCGTCCGCGCCAATCTCGTGTACGGCGCGCTGGACCACCAGAGCCTGCACGAAGTGGTGGAGATGCTAGAGCTTGAACCCTATCTCAACCGCCGCCCCAATGAACTCTCTGGTGGCCAGCGGCAACGGGTGGCAGTGGGACGCGCCATTCTGGCCCGGCCGCGTGCTCTGCTCCTGGACGAGCCACTCGCCTCCCTCGATCTTCCGCTGCGCTACCGCATCCTTCCTTACTTGCGCGCGCTGCGCACGCGCTTCGCAGTACCTTTCGTCTACGTGACACATTCGGCCGAGGAGGCGCTCCTGCTGGGGGACGAGGTTGCGCTGATGGAGCAAGGAAAACTGATTGCCCACGGGGAGGCGGCGCGCGTTCTCTCCAATAGCCCACACGCCCCCAAACCCGAGCTGCAGGCCGGCGACTCTTTGCTCCGGGCGACCCTCCGCGCCCATCTCTTGGAGGATGGAATGAGCGAATTCACTCTGGGCGCGCTGAAGCTCCACGGACCGCCGCTTCCCCAGGAGGAGCCGGGCGAAAGCGTTTATCTGGCTCTCGCCGCGCGCGACGTGATCCTGGCCCGCGAGCTTCCGCAAGGGTTGAGCGCGCGCAACGCCTTCGCAGCCCGGATCGTCCGTTTGGAAACTCTGCGGAACCGCAGCTTCGCCACCTTGCGCCTGGAAGGGGCTCCGGAGGAATCGGCTACGCTCACGGTAGCCCTGACGCAACAGGCAGTTCAGGAAATGGAGCTTGAAGAGAACGCACGAGTGATCGCCATCTTCAAGGCGAGTGCACTGCGACCGATCACTCCTAGAGAGAGGGGTTGAGCCTCAGATGCAAGAGTTGGGTGGGTTAGCAGGATCGATCGGAATCTGGATCGGGTATGTCGCCTGGCTCATTGCCATGGGCGTCGCCCTGCTTTCGATTCCCATCGGAATTTCCGGGGGCTGGATCGCGCTCGCACTCGCGGTGCTCTACGATCTCTTCTACAACTTCCATGCGGTGGGTTGGAAGGTACTCCTCGCCTTCGCGTTGCTCCTGGCGATCGGCGAAGTCGTTGAGGCCCTGCTCGGCAGCCTCTACGTGGCCAAAAAGGGCGCCACACGCTACGGGGTGCTCGGCGCGTTCCTGGGCGGCTTGGCGGGAGCGATCGTGGGCAGCGGCGTAGTGCCTCTGTTCGGCACCCTGCTCGGCTCTTTCCTGGGCGCGTTCGTGGGTGCGGTGGGAGGCGAATACCTGCGAGAGCAACGCTTGCAGCCCTCGGTACGAGTGGGAATGCACGCTCTCGTGGGCAAAGTTGCGGCCAGCGGCATCAAGTTCGTTCTGGCTCTGGCCGGAGCGGTGAGCGCGGCGGTGGTGGCCTGGCCCGGGTAGCGGGTTCCCCTAGTCCGTACGGCCGTAGAGTCGGCGCAGCTCTTCCTTATCGAGAGCGTCGCTATTCTGGGTGACATTTTGTGACCAGCGGGTCGAATTCTTCTTGGACATCCGTCACCTCCAAGGGAGCCCCGAGCCGGCACTCAACGGCCGCGAAGCTGATTGGCTTTGGCGATGAGCTTCTTCCGATTCAGGATATCCGATTTTACCTGGACCCAGGCCTTCGACCCGTCCCCCTCGCGCGAGAGGACGTTTGCGATCGGGGCATTCACAGCCTCGCCCAGAAGTTGAATCCCCAACCCTTTCTTGTTGACGCCGAAACGACCGGGCGCGATGAGCCCAACCTGACTCCAGGGAACCAAAATGAACTCTCCCCGAGTGGTCGACCGGAAGTAGATGCCGCGGGGATCCATCGAAAACGAAGCCCAGTTTTCCTTTTTCGTCGCGTTCACAGCCATCAAAGAGAAGATAATGGTCATCACGATGGTGAGAAGTGTGAAGGGAACTGGACTCAGATTCCATTTGCTGCGCACGAGCCAGACTCCCGAAAACAGCGCCACTGCGAGAATCAGCACCACCAGAACACGAATGGTCGCAGGCGGCGCGACGTGAAACAGATTCCGATCACTCGGGAGTTCGCGGTAGATTTTGATCTCTTGCATCATCACTGCATTGAGTCCTCGCTCATCCCACTAGATATGATTCTCAAAACTCCCACCCGTGGCGGCTCAAGTCCACTCTACCCTTTCTCGGGAAACGCACCCCCTCTTCCCGTAGCAGTTCCTCTTGCAATTGTCCGGCCGAAGCGGTGAGCGAAATGCGTCCACCGGCGCCCAGCACACGTTGCCAGGGCACGGCGGAATTCTCGGGGAGGTTCTTCAGAGCGCGGCCCACCAAGCGCGCGCGGCCGGGCAAACCAACGGCTTGGGCAACTTGACCGTAAGTGGCCACCCGCCCGGGAGGGATCTCCGAGACCATGGCCCAGATGAGCTCGTAGTCGGTACTGCGCACGAAACCTCTTCTCGAACTCGCTCCCTGACGCAACACTAACACCTATTCTGGACCACTCGCGCCGTGGAGGCTAGAATTCACCAGTTCCTCTCTCCGTCTTCAGGTCGGAGACAAGTCTCGAGAGAAGCTGGCACGATGCTGCAAGGCCTACAGCACTGGTTTGAGGAGATCGGCTGGACGGATTGGTTCGCCCGCAACCTGTCCACTCTCCTGGTGCGGGTCATCCTCATCCTGCTCGTGGCTTGGCTCAGCGATTTCATCGTCAAACGTGTGCTGCACCGGATCGTCCGGCCCATCGTCAAGCGTACGCGCGTGGGCTGGGACGATGCCATCGTCGGACGAGGCGTATTGGGCAAACTCGCGCATCTCGTTCCAGCCTGGCTGATCTTCACTTTCCTTCCACCGGTTTTGGAGCCTTACCCGCGCCTGAGTGCACTGGCTGCCAATTTCGTGGAAGCCTACATGATTCTCGTCGTCACTTTGGCCCTGTCGGCGTTGATCGCCGCCGGACAGGACATCTCGCGCGGGCTCGCGCTGGCGAAACACGCTCCCACCGAAATTATCAGCCAGGCGTTGCGCATCGTGGTGTGGTGCATCGGGTTCATCCTCATCCTGGCGGCGCTGGTCGACCGCAGCCCCTTGGTGTTCTTCAGCGGCCTGGGGGCGATGACCGCGGTGCTCATGTTGATCTTCAAGGATAGCCTCCTGGGATTGGTAGCCGGCTTGCAGATCGCGAGCAACGACCTCGTGCGCGAAGGTGATTGGATCGAGATTCCCAAGTACGCTGCCGACGGAACGGTCACCGAAGTTGGGCTGCTGACAGTAAAAGTGCAGAACTGGGACAAGACGATTTCTTCGGTCCCGACCTACGCGCTGATCAGCGATTCCTTCAAAAACTGGCGCGGAATGGAGCTCTCTGGAGGGCGGCGCATCAAGCGGGCCGTCAGTCTGGACATGACCAGCGTGCGCTTCTGTGACAAAGAGATGTTGGAACGCTTCTCCAAGATCCAATACCTCCGCGATCATATCGAGAAGAAAACCAAGGAACTGGCGGCCTGGAACCAGGAGCAAAAGGTCGACGAAAAAGTCCTGGTCAACGGGCGCCGTCTCACGAACCTGGGTTGCTTCCGGGCCTATCTCGAAGCCTATTTGAGGCATAATCCCCAGGTGCACACCGAAGGCTTGACCTTCCTCGTGAGGCACCTGCCGTCCGGCCCCAAGGGGATCCCGATTGAAGTTTATGTGTTTTCCAAGGACCAGCGTTGGGTGCAATATGAAGGAATCCAGGCCGACATTTTCGATCATATCCTGGCGGTGATCCCCCAATTCGACCTGCGGGTCTTTCAAGAGCCCACGGGTAGCGATTTTCAGCGATTGAATCCGCAGGTCTGAGCCTCAGCGGACTTTCACCAACCACCGGAGCGCGAACATGCTCGATTGGCTGAAGGAACTCCTCCCCATTCTCATCCTCTTGGTCGTCGTTGCCCTCGTGCTGGCGCGCCTACCCAAGATCGACCTTGGACATTCGGCGAAGTTCATGGCCCGCAGGCGCTGGAACTGGTTGCCTCTAGGGTTGACCTACGCCTTCCTCTACATGGGTCGCTACAACTTGAAGGTGAGCAAGTTCGCGTTCGAGAATCTTCAGGGCAGTCACGGTAACTCGATGATGGGCAACGAGGCGTTCGGAGTGATCTTCGGGGTGGGTACCATCATCTATGGCTTCTCGTTTCTGGTGAATGGTCCCCTGACCGATCGCTTCGGTGGCCGCTTTTCCATTCTCATGGGCGCGGCCGGCGCGGCATTGGCGAACTTGGTGATGGGACTGATGTCCCTCTCCTTGGTGCACATGGGTCCGGGGCACGCTTTCTTCGCACAGAACTTCGTGGTTCTGTTCTCCCTGCTCTATGGCATCAACATGTACTTCCAGAGTTTCGGCGCTGTCGCCATCGTCAAGGTAAACTCGTCTTGGTTCCACGTGCGAGAGCGTGGAGTTTTCGGGGCGATCTTCGGAATTCTCATTTCGCTGGGAATCTACTTCGCCTTCGATTGGGGGCTGTTCGTACTGGAGCATCTGGGACTGGCCTGGGTGTTCTTCGTGCCCGCCCTGATCCTCGGCATTTTCTGGCTGATCGACTTTTCGGTCGTACGCGATCACCCGAGCCAGGCCGGTTTCGCCGACATCAGCCTGGGTGACGCGACCGACGGAGTCGAAGGCCCGCCGATGAGTCCCAGGAAGGTCTTCTCGATGATGCTCCGCAACCCCATCATCATGACCATCGCCACCATCGAGTTCTGCAGTGGCTGGTTGAGACAGTCGATCATGCAATGGTTCCGCACCTTTGCGAAGCAGACCGACCTCAGCCTGGGACTGAGTTCGGGCTTCGTGTACGACAACTGGGGCCTCCTTTTGTGCGTGGCCGGCATCATGGGTGGTGTGGTGGCGGGCGTGATCAGCGACCACGTCTTCCAATCGCGGCGCGGACCGGTGGCGGCCCTGCTCTACGCTTTCATGCTGGTGTGCGCTGTCATCATGATTTTCACCTATACCCAGCCTTGGGTGGGCTGGCTGGTGGTGCTGATGTCGATGGCGGTGATTGGCGTCCACGGGATGCTGTCGGGCACTGCGAGCATGGACTTCGGCGGCAGCAAGAACGCCGGTATCGCGGTGGGTTTGATCGACGGCTTCGTGTATTTGGGTACCGCGGCGATGAGCTTCACTTACGCGGTGATTCTTCCGCATGAGACGCTCGACGAGTTGGGGCGGCTCGCCGGTGCGGCCACCAACCCGGCCAACTGGAAGGCCTGGCCTATTTCCATGGTGCCTTTGGCCATAGTGGGCTTGTTCTTGGCCTGGCGCATTCGACATGCAATTCCGCACGGGAAAAAGGAAGCGGCTTGAGGGTCTGAACTCGCTGCAACTGGGTCGAGAGCTGGCATGGGGAGCATTGAAAAATGAACAGAGGTGGCTTCTCCTGGAAGCGGGCGGTCGGCATCACGCGGGCCAAGAACAAGATCTCGCGGGCCACGGGAATCCCGCTGACCAAGTCGGGTCGGCAGCGAAAAATCGGAAAGATCGTCAGCGGTGGAGGTTGTGCTCTGGTGGTTCTTGCGGTGAGCGTGGCGGTCTGTAAGCAGAATCAGAGACAAGTACTCTTTCCTCTTTTTTGAGCCAAGCGTCGCTCGAAAGGGACCACCATGGACCGTAAGAAGGCCGTTCGAGACTACAAGGAGTCCGCGCGTCCGGCCGGAGTCTACCGCGTTCAGCACATCCCGACCGGCCGCACTCTCCTGGGCTCCAGCCCCGACGCTCCGGCGATGCTCAACCGCATCCGCTTTCAGCTCCAGACGAAGGGGCATCCCAATCGAGCGCTTCAGACCGACTGGAACTCGGATGGCCCCGATGCATTCCTCTTCGAAGTCGTGGATCTGCTGCCGCCCACCGAGAACGAAGTGAAGGACCCGGCCGCAGAGTTGGCCGCTCTCGAGGAATTGTGGCAAGACAAACTGCAGATCGCGGAAGAGCTGCGCTACTAGTCTCGCCATGAACATTGACTGGCACGAAGAGGCCAGCTTCAGATAGGATTTCATTTCTAAACCACCGGCCACGTATTCCCACGAGGGCAAGCATGTCTGAAAGTTCCGTTGCTCGTTGGCCCCAGCACTACGCGCGTCTCTGTGGCGTATTTTATCTGTACATCATCGTGGCCGGTATCTTCGCCGAACTCTTCGTTCGCACGAAGCTCGTCATACCGGCCGATGCCGGCGCGACGGCTCGCAATATCCTGGCTCACGAATCATTGTTTCGTCTTGGATTTTCCGGCGAGATCTTGCACCTCTCCTTCGATGTCATGGTGGCAGTAATACTGTATGCGCTCCTCCGCCGGGTCGATCGGAGTATTGCGCTTCTGGCTGCCTTCATGCGCCTTGCCTGTGATCTCATCTTGGCCGTGGCCAGCATGAGCCACTTCGCGGCATTGAAGCTTCTGCACGGAGGTAGCTCTCTCGAAGCCTTTTCCGCAGAGCAATTACACTCGCTCGCACTCTGGGTGATGAATCTCCACGCTGACGCCTATGCCATCAGTTTGGTATTTTTCGGCTTCGCGTGCCTTGCCCTGGGTCACTTGCTCTATCACTCGGGCTTTCTCCCCAAGCTTCTTGGCCTTCTGCTCGCGCTCGCGGGCCTCTGCTACCTCTTCACGAGCTTTGCCCAGTTCCTGGATCCCCCCTTCGCCCAAACGCTCTTTCCTGTGTTCTTCATCCCCTGTTTCGTCGGCGAGCTGGCTTTCGCGTTTTGGATGCTGCTGAAGGGCGTGGATCTCGCAAAATGGCGAGAGCGGACACTCGGGCTGGACTGAGCCCATTCCCGCTCGTGGGCGACGCATGTATTTTCCGAAAGCCCTATCTGCCCTTGACCTCTCCTGGACAGCTAGTCCAGGCTCAACTCATCCGCCCTCTCCCCTACAGGTCTCAGTTTTCCCTTATGCGCTGCTTAGGAGGCATTGCCATGACCAAATTTCGCTTGTTATTGTTGTCCCTCTTGATTCTCTCGGGACCGTGGGCTCGTACTGCTTCAGCCCAGAGGCGTCCCGATCCCGCGAAGCTCATTGCGGCTCAACGAGAAGCGATGGCCCAATTCGCGACCATGGATGGCGTATGGAGGGGTCCAGCTTCGATCAGCATGGGCCCGGGCGGGAAGCACGAAATAACCCAGACAGAGCGCGTTGGATCGTTTTTGGATGGTTCACTGAGAGTCGTCGAGGGCCGGGGCTACGAGGCTGATGGCACCGTCAGTTTCAATGCGCTGGGCATCATCTCCTACGACCCACAGTCCAAGGCTTACAGCATGCACTCGTATGCGCAGGGAAATGTTGGCGACTTCGTGCTGACTCCCACAAAAGATGGTTACAGCTGGGAGATCCCCGCGGGACCGATGACGATGAAATATACAGCCACGATCAAGGATGGAACTTGGATCGAGACTGGGGATCGCGTCATGCCAGGCAAAGAGCCAGTTCGCTTTTATGAGATGAAGCTCGAACGTGTCGGAGACACTGATTGGCCGTCCGCGGGAGCTTTGGGACCCAAGTAAAAGAACTCGGGTTGCCGATCTTTGCAGAAGTGGCCGCGAGGGGTTGTCTTGTTCATATTCTGATACGAATACTTCCCGCCATCGCGGGAGATCTGACAGACAACTCGGCCCGGAAAGGATCTTCAGAATGAAGCCAAGTAGTAGAATGTGGAGCGCTGCTCTCCTCTTCGTCGCGGCTCTCTGGTCGATCGCGGCGTTCGCCAAGAGCCCCGACCAGAAAATTGTCGTCAAGGACGTCGGTTTCTCC
>Ga0210085_1001000_pt1 | contig 11486 bp, 10 predicted proteins | sample China_Galinas_PW_5_FD_184866 | JGI IMG/M metagenome (GOLD analysis project Ga0210085, IMG submission 184866) | Wetland microbial communities from San Francisco Bay, California, USA, that impact long-term carbon sequestration - China_Galinas_PWC_D1... | ecosystem: Environmental > Aquatic > Marine... | reverse complement strand
GATCTGCCCCGTTATGTCGGGGTCCGCCTGTGCCGCGCTCTGCAGCAGCTCGACCGCCTCGTCGAGCTCCTGGCGGGCCGCCCGGGCGGCGTGCAGCATGTCCTCCTCATGATCGTAGGAGCGGTCGAGGTGGGTCTCGGCCCGGCTGAGGGCGATGCGAGCCGGGTCATAGAGGTTCGGGAGATCCTCATAGAGATCGAGCATTAGCATGACCGTCCCGACAACGAGGGCGACGAGGATAAAGCCGGCAGCGCTGCGAATGCCGCGGTCTTTCTGGTCGCTTGCCCGTCCTGCCTTGCTGGTTCCGGTGCTCATTGCCTGTCTCCTCGTTCCGTGCGCATCCGGGTCATTCTTGCGGGCTGCGGGTCCATCCGGAGCTGCTGCATGAACCGCTTCTCCAGTCTCCGATAGCCTCCTTCAGTGGAGCTCAACAGGGAGACAACAGCGCCGCCGCCCTCGGCGCTCGCCCATCTGATCTCGTTGTCGAATGCGGTCCTGATGACTGGACTGCGCTGGGAATAGCAGGCGATGAGGGCATTCTCGGCGATTTCTGTGGCAAATCCCTCATCTTCGAGCTGCTTCGCATTCTTGTGCATGCTGCCCGAATGAGAGGAATGACTCTCCGAGCCCCCGCCAGAGGATATGTAATCCGTTTCAATGTCGACAAACACCGCCGAGCCTGCCTTCGGTGACAGCTGATAGCTGTCACGGCGGAAGTGTCTGTGCGTCTCGAGAATCAGCCCTGTGTCGGCGATCTCAACGCGGAGATACGAGTCGAACGGCAGCAGCTGCAGAACGGGACAAACGAGGGCGTAGAGCTGGAGGGCGTCTCTGACCGTCGGTGCCGCACTCAGGCGAAAGCTGGCTTCAGCCACGGCAGCGCGTCCCCCTTGCCTGATCGGTCCCCGCCGGGTCTGGCTCCCTGTCCTTTCGCGACCCGTGCGGAACGGGGCGGGCGCCCAGTGAAGGCGGCACGGGAAGGAGGAACCCGAAAAAGGCGCGGATAGCCCACCTGGCGCTCTGTCCGGCCACCGACCGGAATAGCGGAAAATCACACAAGGCGACCCTTCACGGCCTTGTGGCCTGCGGCACCGGGGGGCTTCAACGCGGGAAGGTCCTCCAGTATCCCCTGCTCCCCCTGAAGCCTCCCGATGATTACGGCGCCGCAGGAGTCGCTGAACACGTTCACCGCAGTGCGCATCATGTCGAGGATCCGGTCCACCGCCAGGATCAGGCCGATGCCCTCGGCGGGGAGGCCGATGGCGGCCAGGATGATGGCGATGGCCACCAGGCTGGCGGCAGGGATTCCGGCGACCCCGATCGAGGTAAGCAGCGCCACCAGCACCACAGTGAACTGGGCGGCGAAGCCGAGCTCAATCCCGTACGCCTGGGCGATGAACATGGCCGCCACGCATTCGTAAAGTGCCGTGCCGTCCATATTCACAGTCGCGCCCAGGGGCAGCACGAAGCTGGTGGTGCTGTTAGACACACCGGCGTTCTTCTCGACGCATTCCATGGTCACCGGCAGGGTGGCGGATGACGAGGTGGTGGAAAAGGCCGTGAGGAGCGCGGCGCCCATGGCGCGATAATGGCGCAAGGGGCTGACCCTTCCCACCAGGTATAGGAGCAGGGGAAGGGTCACGAAGAAGTGGATCGCGAGCGCAAGGACGACGCTCAGGAAGAAGACCGCCAGGGGCTCGAAGGCGGCGAAGCCGGTCCCCGCAACGACCTTGGCAACCAGTGCGAAGACCCCCAGGGGTGCAAACCGCATCACGAGATCCGTGATTCGCATCATGATCTCGAACACCCCCTGCCAGAAGTTGTATTGGGTCTCCGCGTAGGCCTCGGGGATGCGGGTGATAAAGAAGCCGTAGAGCAGGCTGAAGAAGATCAGGCCCAGCATCTGCCCGGTGCTGGCCGCCCGCACTACGTTGGTCGGAATCATGCGCAGGAAGACCTGGACCAGGTCGCCGCTCCCCTTGCCGGCGACTGCGCTCTGCACGGAGGCGGTATCCGCGCTGAAGCCGATGAGATCCTTTGCGGGCTCTCCGCCGACGATGCCGGGGGCGAGGGCGTTGACCACCGTCAGGCCCACAAGGATTGCAAGCAGGCTGGTGGTCATATAGTAGAGGAGGGTCTTTCCGCCGAGGCGGCCCAGATTGCCGGACCCGCCCACCCCGGCGATGCCCACGATGATGGACGAGACGATCAGGGGGACTATCAGCATCTTGAGGGCATTGATGAACAATTTGCCCACAAAGTCGAAGATGGAGTAGAAAGTGACTCCAAACAGGCCGGTATCCGTCCCTGTGAGCGAGCCCGCGCCTACGGCAAGGAAAAGGCCCCCGAGAATCTGCCAGTGGAGCTTGAGTCTCGGAAAGGACATAGATGCAGGTCTCGAGGACGAATCGGTGTGCAGGTCTCGGTTACCGAGCGCGCATCGGTGCTTGCGGATGATAGCATCATGGTGCGACGCAGCCGGCGGTGGTCTCCTTGGTCGCAGTGCGGGAGCCCGATGCAGGGCAGAGCACGCCCTGACCCGGGTCGCTGAGCCCGATACCCATGCATTTTCGAGTCTTCTATTTCTTCTCCCGGTCTGGCGAGTCGATCTCGTCGGTAAGCGCCGTTGAGATGAGTGCGCGGGCGATCAGAGATCAGCTGTTACGGCGGCTGCAGTCGGAGGACGATTACCTGGGCATCCTGGATGCCGAGGAAAATACGCTGCAGATCCTGCGCGAGCCGGGCGAGGACCGCTATTGGGTGGAGCTCCCGATCGACGCGGCGCGCGCGTCCTACGGCCGTTACATGAGCCTGGCAGAGCTTGAAGATCTTGTTGTTCGGCTTCCGCAGGTGCTCGACCGTACCCATATCCCGGACATGGAGTACAGACCCTGGTGAAGGGGGCGCTGGCGTGGCGAACCACGAATCCTCGAGCGAAACCGGGGCCAATCACGTATCAGACCTCAAGGTGGCCCACGCCGTTTACGGGCTGCAAGCGGCTTCCTTCGTCCTCGGTTTCACCTCGATCGTTGGCGTAATTCTCGACTACGCTCGCCGAGACCGGGTCAGGGGGACTTGGCTGGAGTCCCACTTCACCTGGCAGATCCGCACCTTCTGGTATTCCCTGGTTTGGGGCCTTCTGGGCGTTGTCACCCTGGTGGCGGTTGTGGGGTATTTCGTCCTGGTTGGGGTGACGGTGTGGGCGATTTACCGGATTGCGAAGGGGTGGCTAAACCTGGCGGACGGCCGGCCCATGTACGCGGACCAGGCCTAGCCGCACACCCGCTGAGGCTGGCATCGGCGCCATCCTGAAGGCGTGTGCGCGCTGGCCTTTCTCCTCCCGCAGGGGCCCGTCGGTGCCCTACCTTTCGCGTTTGTCATTCTTATTCAGTCAGTTGCGACCTTGGCGCAAGCTTTGGTGGGTTGACGGGGGACAGAAAAGTGCGTATATTAGCGAATTTTGATTAACAACAAGCGATCTTTATCCACACCCATGCTGAAGCGTACCATCCTGATGGCGCCGGTGGCGTTTGCGGTCGCAGCGATGCGGCCGGCGACGCTCCCGGGCCAAAACCAGCTGTCGGTCAAGTCGACAATCCATCGTTCGTCCGCTGGTGACCTCGCCGAGAGCCGGGTGCCCGATCCGGTCGTGCGGCTAACCCCTCCTACGGAACCACCAAAGCCCGAGTCCGCTTCCGCCACCCTGGCCCAGGACTCACACGTAAAGGCGAGCCGGTCCAGGCACTCCCGTAAGTTTGACAAGGCACTGCGGTGCCTCGCGCTCAATGTCTATCACGAGGCGCGCTCGGAACCGGTGGTCGGTCAGGTGGCCGTCGCGGCCGTGACCCTCAATCGGGTCGCTTCCGGGGCCTTTCCGGATTCCGTCTGCGGTGTAGTCGAACAGGGTGGTCAGGAGCGGAATCACTGCCAGTTCTCCTGGTGGTGCGACGGCAGGACGGATGCCCCGAGGAACAAAGATGCCTGGCAGGAGGCCCTCCGGGTTAGCCTGCGCGCCCTAACCGGCAAGGCCCCTGACCCGACCGGCGGAGCGTTGTTTTACCACACCACGTCCGTTCATCCCCGCTGGTCCAGGACGTTCGAACGCACAGCCCGGATCGGGCGGCACCTGTTCTACAAGCCCGGGCGGGCCGAGCCGCTGCGTCTGGCAAGCGCGGGTTGAGGCGTCCCATCTCCGGGGCAGCAGACCGCAAGGATGCGGACGCTGCCCGACACACGGGGTGTAATGCCCGCGTTTCTTAGGACGGAAGTCGCGCGTAGCGCGCTCCCTGTAACCCTCGCCCACTGGGAGAGGGCCGGGGTGAGGGAAACGGTCATGGCGGCAGCGACCGACTTTGTCCCATGTTGGTTCTCCGGGGTGGCGCTGACGCCATGGCCGTTAGCGTAAGCACAACGGTCGGGACTACTCTTCGCACGAGTAACCGTGAGCGATGAGCCCCTCCTCGACGTCATCCGCGACCATAGGATGTGCCAGGAGGTATTCGACCGTGCGTTCCGCGTACTCCTCCACGGCATCCTCTACCGCCGTGTCCCACTCTTCGATATCGTAGTCTCCCCGCCCGAGCCACATCAGCGCCACCAGCTCCGCCCGCTGGTTTGGATCCAGATCCTCAACCGTGCTGCGGATCTCCTGAAGGGTCATGTCCTCCAAGTGGTCTGCAAGCACCTGCAGCGCCCAATCATCGCTGGGACTGGTGGGCGTCTCCGGTATGACCACCTCTTCCTTAGCCTGAAACTCCCGGGCCTTTGCAATGATGTAACACAGGGTCTCCAGACGAGTGTCGAGCATGAGCTGGTCCTCCGCGCCTTGCTGATGTCTGATGTGGTTCGCCCTGGGTCCGCGGTTGCCTGATCAGGGGGATAGGCCTGGCCCTCTGAAGTGTACTATGGCCTGCTCGTGGGCAACGGGCTTTCTCCTCACAGGATCCCGCCCCGTCACATTTTTGAAGGCGATTAGCGTCGTGGCTCAGCTGAAAACCAAGACGGGGGTCGGGTACCGGTCGGCGGGACCCTCGGCGCCACGGAGGACGCCGTGGAGCCTGCATGGCACGCATTTACGGCCTGTCTCGACGGCCCGTACCCGACCCTTGCGCACAGCTGAGGGATAGCGCTAATCGCCTTTTTGAAAGGTCCGACGCACTCACTCCTCCGATGACGAGGGCTTGGCGAACAGTAATCAGGTTGCCCTGCATGTTGGCGGTGATGCTGCTGTTTGGCGCTTGCGACAGGCACAATGGGCACGGAGGCGCCAGCAAGTTCCGCCCCGGGCGAGTCCCCGCGGATCCGCAGCGTCCCGGCGATGCCCAGGCCGGCTACGAGGACCTGCTCAACCGGCCCGTTGTCAGCGGCGGCCTGCCCTATTCTGCTTACAAGGCCCGGGTCGGCAGGCCTGATCCGAGGCTTCTGCTCCCGGGGCGCAGGGGTCGGAACGCGGACCTGCCCTATATGCTGACCGCCTACCGGAGCGGCCAGGGTCGGGAGCAGGTCAGCTCGAACTGTCTGACCTGCCACGCGGCCAGGTTCGACGGCGAATTCGTCATGGGGCTCGGAAACGAGTTTCTGGACTTCACCGCCGATCCCCTCGCCGAGGCGGTGAGCTGGGGTGCTTACCTGCGCGGGGAGGCGGCGACCCGCGACTGGCGCGGCTGGGTGCGGCGAATCGGCACCCTCGCCCCCTACATGACGACCGACACGGTGGGCGTGAATCCGGCCGATACCCTTGTGCTGGCCGCGCTGGCCCATCGGGACCCCAGGACCCTCGCCTGGTCAGACAAGCCTCTCATTGAGCCGCCCCGCGGCAAGCCTCTGCCGGTGAGTGTTCCGCCCTGGTGGAACCTGCGGAAGAAGCATGCCCTGTTCTACAATGCCGAGGGCCGGGGCGACCATGCCCGCCTGATGGCAATCGCCGCCGCGCCGGGCACGGATAGTGTCGCACAGGCGGCCGCGATCGACGCCTGGTTCCCGGACCTGCTCGCCTATATCACCTCCCTCCAGCCTCCCCGTTATCCCTACCCGATCGATCGGGATCTCGCCGATCGCGGAGCAGACCTGTTCGCTGTTGCCTGCGCGGCCTGCCACGGCTCCTATGGCCAAGGCGCCCGTTATCCAAACCGGGTCATCGCATTGCGTGACATCGGCACGGACCCCGCCCTCGCGACCGCCGCCTACAAGGATTCGGACCGTTTCATTCGGTGGTTCGAGCGCTCCTTCTACGGGAGGCTCGCACGGATAATCCCCACGCTCGGCTACATCGCACCGCCTCTCGACGGGGTTTGGGCAACTGCGCCTTACTTCCACAATGGCTCGGTGCCGACGATCAAAGCCCTGCTCGATAGCAAGACGCGGCCCAAGTTCTGGAGGTTCCAGGGTATTCCCCCTGCTTTCGATCAACAGGCTGTTGGCTGGCGCTACACCGCCGTTCCCCACGGCAAGGCAGGCGCCCTGAGCTGGGACGAGCGCGATCGCATCTACGACACGACGCTGCCCGGCTATTCGAACCAAGGCCATACCTATGGCAAAGGACTGTCCGCCCCGGAACGGTCCGCGATCCTCGAATACCTCAAGACGCTGTAGGAACACCCTGATTAAAAGGTTTCCTGAAGCAAATCAAGGCGATGTCGAGATTTGACCATCGCTAGATCTGATACTCCGCAATTCGCCGCTTGAGGGTGGAGAGAGGAATACCAAGCTCCCGGGCGGCGGCCGCCTTATTGTTGCCGTTGCGCACGATAGCCTCCTTGATCATCTGTCGCTCGATGCTCTTCAGCTGGGCAGGCGCGGACCCTGACGACGCCGGCTCGCGGAGTCCCGCCGCTAGCTCGGGGGCGGCTGCGCCAGCCCCGCGATTTCCCTGCAGACGCAGGTGCTCCGGGCCGATTTCTTGCCCCTGGCACAGCACGGCAGCACGTTCGAGCACGTTGCGTAGCTCGCGGACGTTACCTGGCCAGTCGTACTCGTACATCGCGGCCACCGCCTGCTTCGATAGCCGGCACTGCAGGCCGAGCTGGCTGAGGAAGTTGCGCACGAGCAGGGGGATGTCGTCTTTGATCTCGCGCAGGGGCGGCACGCGCAGGCTGATCACGGAAAGGCGAAAGAAGAGGTCGGCGCGGAAGGTCCCCTGCTGGACCATGGACTCCAGGTCGCGGTGGGTGGCAGCGACGACGCGAGCATCAACCTGGACGGGCTGATCCGATCCCACCGGTACGACCTCTCGGCTCTCGAGCGCCCTCAGCAAACGGGGCTGAAGCTCCAACGGAAGCTCTCCGATCTCGTCGATAAACAGGGTCCCGCCGTCCGCTCGCCGGAAGGCCCCCTCCCGCGCGCCCATCGCGCCGGTGAAGGCCCCTTTCACATGTCCAAAAAGGTCGTTACGCACCATCTCCTGATCCGTGACCGATGCGTCGAAAACGACAAGGGGGCCGCGACGGCCCGATAAGTCGTGCAGCGTCCGGGCAACGACCTCCTTGCCTGAGCCGGATTCCCCGGCGATGAGGATAGTCGTCGGGGTGGGTGCCACGGCCCGGAGCAGGCCATACAGCTCGCGCATCGGCTCAGTGGCCCCCACCAGGTGACCAAGGCGTTTCTGGCGGCTGATCTCGTAGGCCCGGTCCTCGGTGCACTGGGCGATACGAATCTCTGTCTGGCCCAGTGCGCAGCGCATGTCGGGTTGCAGAAATGCCTCGACCACCCGGACGTCGTTGCAGAAGGTGCCGTTGGTTGAGCTCAGATCCCGGATCATGAGCCCTTGGGCAGAGATGCGTATCTCGGCATGGTGGCGGGACACGGTGCGATCCGCCAGCACCACGTCGTTGTCCGGGGCTGTTCCGAGCTTGATACTTGGCAGGGTGATTCGGGTCCGCAGGCCAGCCTGCGGGCCAGACGTCACTTCGAGCCCGATACATTCAAGTCTGATGCGGCGGCTGGTCGGTGATAAGCCGCGCATGACTTGTGTGGCCCCTGGGTCGGGGGTCGGCATCTCTGGTCCTCCGATGGTCCTCTGCTGGGCGGACCGCTTAATCTTAGAAACGTGCCAGGAAAAAAGACAGGCTTCAAACCTGCTCGAGCAGATGGCTCGGCATGCTTACGATGAAAGTCGCGCGTAGCGCGCTCCCTGTCACCCTCGCCCACTGGGAGAGGGTCGGGGTGAGGGAAACGGTCATGGCGGCAGCGACCGACTTTGTCCCATGTTGGTTCTCTGGGGGTGGCGCTGACGCCATGGCCGTTAGCCCTGCTGCGCGTCGACTCACCCTTGCGCGTCTGCCCCTCCTTCCCTTGCATTCCGATTTACGTCGAGTCGTTGCGGTGGGGTTGTGTAAGGGTTGCTTTCTCGAACTTGCGCAAGGGGTTGTTGAAATCGAATCCAAATAGGTGGGGGTTCTCTCCGATGACTGCAGCCGAGACGATATAGAAGACGTAGTCATAAGTCTCCTTCGGGATGTTGTGGTCCCGCAGGAGCTTCCAGAAGTTCCGCTCCCGAGGATTGTCGGGCATTTGGCGTATTCGCCCGATGATGTTTGCCGGGCCCCAGTTGTACGAGGCCATGACGAGGAGTCCGGATGCTTCGGCATCTGTCTTGTAGATATCCCGCAGGAAGCGGGCCGCCGCCTCCGTGGCGGCCGTGAAATCGAAACGCTGGTCAGCGGGATCGTACTCGGGGATGTCCTTAAGCGGTCCCACGTCGAGGCCGTATCGTACTGCGGTGCTCGCGAGGAACTGCCAAGCACCCTTGGCCACTCCCCAGCGGGTCATGGGTCCGACGGCCCGGGTGTTGAACCCGCTTTCCTGAAGCCCGAGATAGAAGAATTGGGGAGGCAGGTCGTGCTCTTCGAGCGCCTTGGCGATCGTCCCCACGTAGCCGTTCTCCTCGGCGGTTCGTACGCCCCTCTGCAAGCGCCCTGTCGCCTGCCATTTCCTGACGTAGGCCCTCACTTCTTCCTTGAACTCCACCGGCATGTTGAGCTCACACTCCCCGAAAATACGTGCCACCCGCAGGATCGTGCGGTCCTCCGGACTCAGCGATGCCTCAGGAGACTCTGCCTCGTCCACGAACTTCTGATAGCGCGCGAGCATCTTCTTGAGTCGCGCCCGGTTGGCAGCCAGCTCACTCTGAAGCCGAAGCGCCTTGGTGCTGCGGACCCGGTCCTCCAGGCGCGCGAGCTCGACCTCTAACGTCTTGATGTCGTAAAAGAGGTCGATGGCCAGCTCATTGGCCTTCTGGACCTTCTGATTCTGCCAGATGGATACCCCGATCGCGATGGCGAGGAGCAGGCCGAGGACAGTAAACGCTGCAGTCTGGCGCCGCGTGCGTCTCTTTTCGCGGAGCAAGAAGGCCTGGCGCACCATTTGGGTGTGCTCCCCGGCCGTTGCATCCTTCGCGGCTCCAAAGTAGCGCTCGGCGATTTCCTCGACCGCCGCCCGTGGAGGCGGAATAGGCCGGGGGGCCTGGGGCGGCGGCTGCGGACCCGCTGGACGCTCCGGACCGATGGCTGGTCGGGGCAGATTTGCTGGCGGCTGGGTGCGCATTTGCGCCGAGGAACCATGAGCCGAAGCTCGCCTGATGACGGTCTTGTCGTCCGGGAAGTCCTGTCCTACGCGTGCTGCTCTGGGGGGTGGCAGCTCGCCACCGATGAGGGTAACGAAGGGCCCGCTTTCGCCGAGCTGAAGCATGATGCGCCCTACCAAAGGCTCGCGGGTTATCCGTTTGCCTTCGAGCAGCGTTCCGTTGGCGCTGCCGAGATCCTGAATCCACCAGCCGGTCCCCTCGCGATAGACCTCCGCGTGGTGTCGGCTCACGCTGTCAACGGGCAGACACACCTCACAGTCGCTGTGACGGCCAAGCCGGAAGGGCGTTGAGAAATGCCGCTCGCAGGGTCGGCCGTCTGCGCCCTGCCACTGAACGACCACCCCGCTGGGCGCGGCGCCCGGCCCTGGGGTTGCCCTGAGAACCGTCCGGTTGGGGTCTTCCATGCGGTCAGCCGCTAACGGTCATGGCGTCAGCGCCACCCGGGAGAATGTAGGTCGCTGGCATCGCTCGTCATAATTGAACATTGCCGCTGCCTCCCTGGGAAAGCGAGGCAACCGCCGACGGTTAGGCCGGCTGGATATGCGATCGCTAAGACCTGGGCTCGGGGCGGTAGAACCAAAATTGGCCGCTGACGGTCACTGTGACTCTTGTCCCCCCCTCTTGCGCCTGGCGATCAGTGAAGAAGAGCTGTGTCCGGTGGACACCGCTGCCCTCGGGGGCGTTCTGCTCCAGCACGGTGACCACGCCATGCCCGTCATTGGAAAGTACAATGGCGCTGTGGTGGGGTCGCTCCTGGCGCTCCTCCTCCCATCCCTCGGATGTTTCAGTCCTTCTCTCGAACGCGTAGTCTCGAAATTGGACGATGTCACCGGGCGCGGCATTTCCGATCGCGATCGGACTGCCCCAACGGTAGTCGGCATCCGCCGTGACGGGGCCAAAGTCAGCCGCGCTGCGGGCACCTGCAGCACGTAGCGCCCGGTCCGCGAGATCAAAGCACTCGCCGCTCCCGACCCTTTGGCCCATGTGGCTGCGAGCGTAGCTTACTACCTGGGCACCGAGGCTTTGCCCAGCGGTCTTTGCATGCGTCCCGCCCTTGGTGTCCAGGCCGATGGGCCCGGGAACGGGGCTTGCGCTCCGCGCGAGGGTCCCGTCGTCAACCACGACGGGGTCGGATATCAGGTCGCCCAGTGGGCTTGGCGGTCGTTGAGAGCTCATGCGCTTTCGACGATCCCGACGGTTGATTCTGCAGCTGGCGGCCGGAGCTTAGCCCAGGTGCGCCCGCGCGCCTTTTTACCGGTGCCGGCGAGAACCGGTAAACCAAGGCAAGACGCGCCCGCTGTTCGGAAAGGATAGCCATCGGGCCTGCGCCGGACAACTGGGCCCTTTCCCAATTGGCCGGCACCAAGTACTGATTTGCCCGGAAGCCGTCTGAGCACCGATTTCTTCGAGGCACCGCCGAGCAGGCGGAATGAAACGAGGGCATTGCAGCGCCTTCGCCGCATTGACAGGCAATTTGCGGGTGCTAGGCCTCGCCGTGGAACTGCACGGTAACGACCGTGACGTTGTCCCTGCCGCCGCGGCGGCAGGCGAGATCCACCAGGGCCTGAGGGGCTAAACGGGGGTCGCTGTCCCCGAGGGTCTCGACGATCTCCTGCTCTTTGACCTCCTTGGTCAGCCCGTCCGTGCATAGAAGGCAGATGTCCTGATCCAGTATCTCCTGGATCTGCGCATCCAGCATGAGATCGTCATCCCCCCCTACGGCGCGGGTGATCACATTGGTTGCGCGATGATTCTCCGCTTGCTCGCGGGTCAGGCTGCCCTCGGCGATGAGCTCTTCGACCTGGCTGTGGTCATGGGTCAACGGGCGTAGGGTCCCCGCTCGGAACAGGTAGACTCGGCTGTCCCCAGCCCACATAGCGACTGCGTGGCGTCCGACGGCCGTGAG
>Ga0210085_1000999_pt1 | contig 11489 bp, 7 predicted proteins | sample China_Galinas_PW_5_FD_184866 | JGI IMG/M metagenome (GOLD analysis project Ga0210085, IMG submission 184866) | Wetland microbial communities from San Francisco Bay, California, USA, that impact long-term carbon sequestration - China_Galinas_PWC_D1... | ecosystem: Environmental > Aquatic > Marine... | reverse complement strand
GGGAATGTCGCCGCCGGGAAGCGGCAACTCGGCCGTCCGGCAAGCGTTCTTCGTCTTTGCATCGATCAAGAGCGTAATCAGGTCGACAGCGCGCTCAGCGACTGCGCGATAGGTGGTGAACTTTCCACCCAGCACGCACACCAAGCCGGGGGCCTCTTCGCGCACCTGTGCCTCACGACTCACTTCTCCCAGTTCGGCGCTGCCGGGGAGCAGCGTTCGCAGCCCCGCAAAAGAGGAAAGGACTCTTCGCTCGCTCTGGTTTTTGGCGGGAAAGTAGCTGTCGACCTCCCGCAAGAGGTATTCCACGTCTTCATCTTCGATCGAGAGTTCTTCGGGTCTTCCGTAGTGCTCGATTTCTGTAGTTCCGACCAGGCTCTGTCCCTTCCAGGGCAGGGCGAAGAGCACACGGCGATCCTGCCGTGATTGCAGGAGGATTCCGTGGCCCTGAGTGATGGAGGGAAGGACGATGTGGGTGCCGCGACTCAAACGGGGCGTCGGACCTTCGGTGAGCTTCTGCATACCGAGGATGCGGGCGTACCAGGGTCCCGCCGCGTTCACCACAACCCTCGCCTCGACCTCCACGCTCTCTGCGCCGAGAAGGTCGCGCAAGTGCACTCCCACGACGCGACCCTCTCTTACCAGAAGGTCCTTGCATTCCACGCGACTCAAGAGCAAGGCCCCGTGAGCTTGCGCGTCGAGCGCGTTTTCCAAAACCAGGCGAGCGTCATTCATCTGTGCATCGTGGAAGCGAAAGCCACCCTTCAGTCCGTTAGTCTGCAATTGCGGCTCTTCGCTCGCGATCTCCTCCGACTTCAGGAGGCGGTGCCGGCCCAGACTCATGCCGCCCTGAAGAAGATCGTAGAGAAAGAGCCCCGCGCGCAGCTTCCAAAGCGGCCGCCCCAGGTTGCGATAGACCGGCAGCAGGAAGGGGAGCGGTCGCACCAAATGGGGGGCAATGCGCAGCAAGGTTTCGCGCTCGTGAAGACTCTCTCGCACCAGGCCGAAGCGAAGGTACTCGAGGTAGCGCAAGCCGCCGTGGGCCAACTTGGAACTCGCGCTGCTCGTTTCCGCCGCGAAATCGCGTTTCTCCACGAGCAGGACCGAGAGGCCTCGCAGCGCCGCGTCGCGCGCGATTCCACAGCCGGCAATTCCTCCGCCCACCACGACCAGATCGAAACGCCGCCCCTTGAGTTCGCTGATGTCTCGCGCGCTCATCCCAACTCTCCCGCGTATCGCGCGATCGCGCTTCGTAGCCGGGTCACGTCGTTGCCGCAGATACCCGAGGCGCCCAGCAATAGAGCACGTCGGACTTCAGTTTCGCCGTCCACGGTCCAAGTCCAGATTCTCTGTCCTTCTTCGCGAAGACGCTTTACGAAGGGTTCCTCCAGCCGATCCTGCCGGATACTCACTGCGTGCAGGGCGCGACGTTCGACGGCGCTCAGCCGCGCGAGCGCGACAGGATCGGAGAGGATCAAGATGGTGCGACGTCTGGCCTGCAAAGCGCCTCTCACCAAACCCGTATCGAAGGAAGCCAGCGCGTGGGCAGAGGAACGAGGCACCAGCTCGAGGCAGCGCTCGAGTAGCTGGCGATGGGCGACCCGACGGCGGCCTCCCCCTTCGGACTTCAGTTCCAGGTACAGGGGAAGTTGCGATCCGATCGCTGTCAGCACCTCTTGCAGGCGGGGTACTCCTAGGGGCGAGAAGCCCGGAAATCCCCGCGACACGTCGACCCGCGACAACTCTTCGGCGCTCAAGTCCCCGAGACGGCGGCGTGAGCGGGCGCGACGCCACAGAGTGAAATCATGGCTCACCACGACTTCACCGTCACCCGCCAGCGTCAGATCCATCTCGATCCAGTCGGCGCCCTTGCGGATCGCCTGCTCGAACGCAGGCAGGGTGTTCTCGGGTGCGTGGGCGCTGTCGCCTCGATGAGCAATCAGGAGGGGAGTCATTTCACGAGGGCGAGGCGCAAGCCCCGTGCCGCTTTCCCTGGGGCGGGCTCGGCCTTGGTATGGTACTTTCTTGGCAGAAACACGCTCCTCCTCGAAAGGTCGTGCTCGCATGCGTTTGTGCGTCTTGGCTGACATCCATGGCAATCTCGCCGCCCTCAAAACCGTACTCCAGGACGCGGCAACGCGCGAGGTGGACGGATACGCCTGTCTGGGCGACGTCGTGGGTTACGGCCCCCATCCCGGGGAATGCCTCGAGTTGCTGCGCGGGCTGGACTGCCGGATCCTGCAGGGGAACCACGAAGCGGCCCTTTTGAACGAGCCTACCGCGGGGCGCTTCAACGAGTTCGCCCGACTCGCCATCGAGTACAGCCGCGGCGCGATCAGCCCCGAGCAGCTCGAATTTCTCAAGACCCTGGAACCCACGATGGTCATCGGGGAGGAGATTCAGCTCTCTCACGGCTCCCCCGAGGATCGCGACGAATATCTCATTTTCCTTCCGCAGATCGAGGGGATGCTGAGCCATGCCCGCTACTGGCTGACCTTTTGCGGCCACTCCCATCTGCAGTTCGTCCACGATGGGAACCGCTTGATGGCTGGTCCCAGGGAGGGCGTTCCCTTGGAGTACGAGCGGCGCTATCTCATCAACCCCGGCAGCGTGGGTCAACCCCGCGACCGCGACAATCGCAGCGCGTATTGCGTGGTGGATACCGCGGAAGCTCGCCTCGACCAGATCCGCTTGGAGTACGATATCGAAGAGACGGTCGCCGCCTATCAAGAGGCGGGTCTCCCGGAATATTCGTGGCAGAGATTGCGAGACGGCCGCTAGCTGCGGTCCGGTGCGAAGGCACGAACACGACAGTGGGAGAAAGAAGAAGGGGGCCCGAGGGCCCCCTTCTTGCTCGATCACCGTTCGGCTAACCACGTTTTCCGTTTTCCGGTAATCCAGTGATCCTGGCGGTAGGCTGCCCTCAGCCTCTGCTCTTCGTTCAAGCCACGGGGTCACCGGCGAACCGGTATCCTACGGGCAATTGCCCAGAGACCGTGGTGAAGGACAACGCAATCCGGGTGCCCCACGCCCCCCGATCCGCACCGTCCGACCAATCGACAGCAGGAACAAGAAACTTGCCCATGCTACCGCCCAGGATCATGCCCATGTATACTTTACTGGCAAGTGGGGTGCAAGTATCTTTTCGGGTATTACACCAAGTGGTAAAGTGCCGCTGGGTGAGAGATCATAGTCTGATTCTGGACCGTGTGAACGCGCGCCTTGCTTTCCCTCTGCTTGACCGAGGATCGCCTTCATGCCCGCCAACCCCTTTCGCTTCGGAAGCCCCATCGATCAGGCCCTGCTCGTGGACCGCGAGGCCGAACGCGAGAAGATCCTAGCTATCCTGCTCGAGGCCCGCAATCTGGCCCTGGTTGCCCCGCGCGGCATCGGGAAGAGTAGTCTCTTGGCCGCGGTGGCACGGGACGGAGCGCAGCGCCAGATGAATACGGCCTACGTGGACCTGCTGCCCGCTTTGAATCCGCGGCGTTTCGCCGAACTCTACGCCTCGGCCCTCACCCTGAGCCCCTCCCGCACCATGCAGGACACGCAGGAGGCGCTGCGTCGCTTGATTCCCAACTTCTCGCCGCGGGTCACCCTCAGCGGCGAGGGCCGCCCCGCCCTCCAGCTGGATCTGTGGGACCGCGAACGGGACATCCAGGCCCTGATGGATCGGATTTTCGAGGTTCCGGCGGAGATGCAGAAGAGGAGCGGGCACCCTCTCAGCATCATCTTCGACGATTTCGAGGACCTCATCGCAGTGGCGGAGCCCGGGTTGCTGCGGGAGTTGGCGACGGCCGCGCGCAAGCAAATTCACGTGAGCTATGTCTTCGTACTGCGCAAGGACTCCACCATCCAACGTCTCTTCGAGGAGCCGCACAGCCCCTTCTATCGCCTGGCGGAGTCCATGCGGCTAGAGCCGGTGCCCAAGAACCTCATGGTGGAAGGGCTCGAACAGTTGTTCGTGGAATGCGGGGTGAGTATCGAGCCCGTGCTGCTGCACGAACTGCTGCGCCTGGCCGATACCATCCCTCACTACGTACAGATGCTGGCACACTCTCTCTTCGAGCAGTCCCGGGAGGACGGCACGGCCACGGCCAACCACCTCAAGGCTGCGCTCTCCCATGTGCTGGAAGGGCAGGCCTACGCCTTCAAATTCCAATGGGATCAACTCTCTGCCCATCAGAAGACCCTGGCGCTGGCGATCGCCCAGGGCTTCACCGAAAAGCTGCACTCTCAGAGAATGGTGGTACGATTGGGGCTGGGCTCACCCAGCACCGTGGCGAAGAACCTCCGCGTGTTGTCCGAGCGTGAAATCCTCAATCGCGACGGTGCGGACATTCGTTTCGTCGATCCCTTCTTCGGTCTGTGGTTGCAGCGCCGCATGAGCTGAGAATCGTGTCCCTCATCACTCTGCAAAACCTGAGCTTCGACTACGGCCGGCAAGTCATCCTCGACGGAGCCAACCTCACCCTGAATCTGGGAGAGCGCTACGGTCTGGTGGGCGTGAATGGGGCCGGAAAGAGCACCCTCATCCGGCTTCTGGCCGGTGAGCTGCAGGCTCATCGCGGAGAAGTCCAACGTGCCGCCCGCGTCTCCGTGGGCTACCTCACGCAGGACACGCAGCTCGAGAGCGACGAACCGTTGCTGCACGCGGTGCGCGCGGCCGCGTTTGCCGAGCTCCTGAGGACCGAGCGGCGGCTCGAGGAGCTCTCGCAGCGCATGGGCGCGGGCGAACAGGACGAAGAAGTTCTGGAGGAGTATGGACGTCTGCACGAACGCTTCGAGGCGGCCGATGGCTACGCCATGCAGGCGCGATGCGAGACCACACTCATGGGGCTCGGCTTTGACGAGAACCGCTTTCAGCAGGCGGTGGTGAGTTTGAGCGGGGGGCAGAAACGCCGTGCCGCACTGGCGGCGGTGATGCTGGCTTCGCACGACGTGCTTCTCTTGGACGAGCCCACGAACCACCTCGATCTCGAAGCACGGGAGTGGTTGGAAGAAACCCTCAACGCGCGCAAGGGGGCGTTGATCGCGATCTCCCACGATCGAGCCTTCTTGGACAACACGACCGCCTACACCTTGCATCTCTACAACGGCCGACTCGATCGCTTCCAGGGTTCCTACACCAAGTTCATGCGCCAGTGGAAGGATCAAAAATCCGAGTGGGAGTCGCGTTACCGACGTCAGAAAGAACAGATCGCCAAAACCGAGGCGTTCATTCGCAAGAACATCGCGGGCCAGCGCACCAATCAAGCCAAGAGCCGTCGCAAGCAGCTGGAGCGGCTGCAACGCATCGAGGCGCCCCCCAGCGAGGGCCGGCGGTACCGTTTCGATCTGGAGCCCAAACGCCCGAGCGGACAGGTGGTGTTCGAAGGGAAGGACTTGGGCCACCGCTTCAAAGACCTGACGCTCTTTTCTGGATTGGAGTTCCAGATTTTGCGCGGCGAGAAGGTGGGCATCATCGGCCCCAACGGAACCGGCAAGACCACGCTCTTGCGGATCCTGAGTCGCGAACTGGTTCCCAGCCGCGGAAGCGTCACCGTGGGTCACAACACCGATTTGGGGTACTACGACCAGAACCTCTCACTGGTCAACGACAGTAACACGGTGCTTGGCGAGCTCCGCGCGTTGGATCCCATGGCCAGCGACGGGGATCTGCGCTCGCTCTTGGCCGCCTTTGGATTCGGCGAGGACATGATCGACCAGCCGGTGCGTTCCCTCAGCGGCGGCGAGCGAGCGCGACTCTCCCTCTTGCATCTCATTTTCGAACGGCATAACACCATCCTTCTGGACGAACCCACCAATCACCTGGACACCGACAGCCGCGAGGCACTCGAGGAGGCCCTCGTCCACTACACCGGCACCCTCATCTGTGTCTCGCACGACCGCTACTTCCTGAACCGCATCTGCGATCACATCTTCGCCTTCGAGAGTCAGGCTGGGGGAGGGATCGACCCGAGCCGATCGCAGGGTGGGGTACGCCGCTACCTGGGGAACTACGATGACTATCGGCGCAAACGCAGGCAGGAGGAGGAAGATCGGGCGCATGAGCAGGCGGACTTGCCCAGAAGCGGGCCGGCTCCCGCCAAGCCCTCCGCCGCCACGGTGAATGTGGCTCCGCGCGGCGACGAACCAGAGGAGGACGCCCCGCTAGAGCTTCAGCCCGGTCTCACCAAGCGGAAGCTCTCGAAGAACCAGCTCGGAAAAATCCGTCGGGAGATTCAGGATTTGGAAGAGGAGATCTCACTGCTCGAGGCGGAACTCGAAGTCCTCAGCAAGCGCATGAGCAGTGGGGAGCTCGACTCGACAGGGATGGCCAAGGCGGCGCAAGACGCGGGTCGATTCGAGTCTAGCTTGAGCGCTAAGATGCAACGCTGGGAAGATTTGAATCGCCTCATGGAGCGTCACTGACACGCCTTTCTTATACTGACACTTGTCGGAAAACCAAGAACGAGTGGCTGTGAAGGGGGAAATCCATGGTCGTGGAACGCGAAGCCAGGGTTCTCGCCGTGGTTCTGGCCGGTGGACGCGGGCAACGTTTACATCCGTTGACCATGGAACGCTCCAAACCCGCGGTACCCTTCGGCGGGAAGTGGCGCATAATCGACTTCGTTCTCAGCAATTTGGTGAACTCGGGACTACAGAGCATCTACGTACTGACACAGTACAAGGCGCAGTCTCTTCTCGAACATCTGCAGATCGCCTGGGTCAGGTCTTTCAGCCCCACAAGCTTCATCACTGCGGTGCCGGCACAGATGCAGGCGGGCGCCGCCTGGTATCGCGGAACGGCTGATGCCATTCACCAAAACATCCGGCTCTTCGACCGTTCACGCCCAGATCTGGTGGCAGTGTTCGGCGCCGACCACATCTACAAGATGAACGTACGGCAGATGATCGACTTTCATCGCAAGACTGGTGCGGTGGCTACGGTAGCCTGTCTCCCGGTGGAGACCTCGATGGCGAAGGCTTTCGGGGTGATCAAAGTGGACGACGACTGGAGAATTCGCGGTTTCGAGGAAAAGCCCGAAAATCCCCCGGAAATTCCCGGGCTTCCCGGCTACTCCCTGGTTTCGATGGGGAACTACATCTTCAACACTCACACCCTCGTCGACTATCTCGAAGAGGATGCGAGCGATCCGGATTCTATGCACGATTTCGGCAGGTCGATCTTGCCCAAGATGATCCATCTCATGCCGGTCTACGCTTACGATTTCAAACGCAATCGCATTCCCTTGGAGAGCGCGGAGGAATCGGCATACTGGCGCGACATCGGCACGCTCGACGCTTACTACGAGTCGAATCTGGACCTGAAGAACGTCGAGCCGCGTTTGAATCTCTACAACTGGGACTGGCCCATTCGCACGGTGAGCTACAGCGATCCGCCCGTGAAGTTCGTGTTTGACGAGGACAATCGAAGAGGCGAGGCGATTCAATCGACAGTAGCCGGAGGCTGCATTCTCTCAGGTGGATACGTGAAAGACTCCGTCTTGGGACGCAACGTCCTTGTCGACGAAGGCGCAATGGTCGAGAACTGCATCATCCTGGACAACTGCTGGATCGATCGCGGGGCAAAACTTAGAAACGTCATCGTGGACAAGAACAACCACATTGCGGCCCACCTAAAGATCGGATTCGACCTGGACCGCGACAGAGGGCGCTACCACGTTTCTTCGGGAGGCATCGTGGCCATACCGAGGGGAAAGGACTCTCCGGAACACCGTGCGCGAAATCTCTGAGACCGGCACACGAACCGAACTCGCTTTCGTGTTGCACTTCCACCAGCCGGTGGGAAATTTCGGCGAAGTCTTCGAGAAAGTGACCGAGGTTTGCTACGCGCCGCTTCTCGAGCTCCTGTTCGAATATCCCGAACTCAAGTTCCACTTTCATTTCAACGCAATTCTCTTGGAGTGGTTCGACAAACACCGCCCCAACCTTCTGCGCATTCTGGAGCGTATGGTACGCCGGGGCAGCGTGGAACTTCTGACCGGGGGGCTCAATGAGCCCATCTTGGGAATTCTGCCCGAGGAGGACGCAATCGGTCAGGTCCGTGCCCTCAGTTTGGAATTGGAGCAACGCTTTGCGCAGATTCCACAGGGGGCCTGGCTCACCGAAAGGGTATGGGAGCCCCGCCTGCCGAATCCCCTCGCGCGCGCCGGAGTGCGCTACGTCGTGCTGGACGACATTATCTTCCGCTGGGCCGGCATCGAGCCGAACGCAATGTCCGGGCACTACGTCACCGACGATGCCGGATATCCCCTGAACCTGTTTCCGGGCTCGAAGGCGCTGCGTTACACCATTCCGTTTCGTCCACCGGAAGAAACTCTCGAGTTATTGCACGGATTGCCTCGCGACCAGACGGATCCTCCGCTCATGATCTACGCCGACGACGCAGAGAAATTCGGTGAGTGGCCGGGGACGCACGAATGGGTCTACACCAAGGGCTGGTTGAAGAACTTCTTGGAAAAGCTGCGCGACGATCCGGCGGTCTCTCTGGTTCACCTGAAGGATCGCCTGGCCCAGCACCTTCCCTTGGGTAGGGTCTATCCGCCGGCCGCGAGCTATCCGGAGCTGACGGTCTGGGCCATGCCCACGCGAGCGCGCACGCGGATGGAGGGCCTGCTACACCAACTCGAAGAGGACGACCCTGCGGGGCTGTTGCCGCTGCTTCGCGGCGGCCACTGGCGCGGGTTTCTTGGCAAGTACCCCGAAGCCAATCGGCTTCACAAGCGGATGTTGCGCGTGAGCCGAAAACACCGCGCAGCGCGTGACAAAGGGCTGAGTGATGCGTGTATGGGGGAGGCGTTGCGTGATCTCTATCGTGGTCAGTGCAACGATGCGTACTGGCACGGAGTGTTCGGTGGGCTCTACCTGCCGCATCTAAGACGGGCCCTCGAAAGCTCTCTCATCCGGGCCGAGCGGACTCTCGATCGCCTCAAGGAGGGAAACTCTGGCTGGAGCTCAAGGCGCCTCGTCGACTTCGACGCCGACGGAATCGAGGAGGCGGAACTGGCGAACCCGCACACGCATCTCGTTCTCGATCCGAAGGGCGGAAGGCTTCTGAGCTGGGACCTCCGCGCCGCGGGAGACAACTGGGTCACCGTGATGCAACGCCATGAAGAGCCGTTCCATGAGGCCCTGCGTGAAGGAAAGGTCATTCGGGTAGACGCCGAGGGAAAGCAACTCGATCTGAACGAGAACACAGATGGCATTCCGACCATTCACGGCGCGGTCCGGGTCAAACCCGGCGTGGAAGAGAGTGATTTGAGGATCGACCTCCACAGCAGAGTCGCGGCCATCGGCTGGTCCGCGCCCCCGGAGGCATCCATCGAGGACCCACGTCAGTTGCACGAATGCGCCGCCCTGCTTCAGGACCGGTGGCAGATCGCAGAGACGAAGGAGAACAGCGAGATCACGATGCGTACCGAACAGCACGGATTGCGCGTCAGCCAGACGATGGGGCTTCGCGCCCGCGATGCCGCGCTCGAGATGAGACTCGAACTCGAGGCACTCGAGGGTCCACGGAAGTTCTTGAGCGAATGGAATCTCTTCGTGGGCTGGACTGGTGACGATCTAGAGTTGTCGCGCGACGAGGAAACGAGCGACGACGTGCAGGACGACGACTCGTCTGGCGGATGGATCTCCGCTCCTTCTGGCGATCGAAAACAGTGCGAGCGACTGCTAGTGCGTGGTGGCGGGGAACGCAGGCTCGAACTGAAATTCGCTCCCGCCGCGTACGTCCGTTGGGCGCCCGTTCACACCGTCTCTTCCAGCGAATCCGGTCTGGAGAAAATTGGTCAGGGCACCTGCTTCCTCTTCGAGTGGCGAGTCGAAGATCGATTGCACGTCCAAGTCCATCTGATTCCCTCAGCGCCCGCACTGGCGGATGAGAGCCTCGACGATTGAGTCGCACGGACCCGGGGAGGGTTCATGTCAGAGAAACTCTTCATCTTTCACGGTCACTTCTACCAGCCGCCGCGCGAGAATCCGTGGACGGGGCTGGTGTCGAGAGAGCAGTCCGCCGCGCCCAGCCATGATTGGAACCAACGGATCGACGAAGAGTGCTACCGACCCAATGCATACGGCAGGATTCTCGATGAGGCCCAGCTCGTAGCGGAGATCGTGAACAACTACGAGTTCATGTCCTTCAACCTGGGTCCGACTCTGGCCCGTTGGCTGAAGCAGCACGATCCGTTGACTCTTCAACGAATGGTCGCGGCCGATCGAAAGAGTGCTCTCGTGAATGGCGGGCACGGGAACGCCCTCGCGCAGGCCTACAACCACATGATCCTGCCGCTGGCCGACAAGCAGGACCGTAGGACCCAAATCTACTGGGGCCTCGCCGCGTTCAAGGCTCAATTCCAACGTGAGGCGGAGGCCATGTGGCTTCCCGAGACTGCAGCGAATCACGAGGTGCTCGACGAACTGATCGAGCAGGGAATGAGATTCGTGATTCTCGCCCCCCAACAGGCGGCGCGGATTCGCGGTCCGAAGCAGGAGAAATGGCAGGACGTCAGCGGGGGAAGGATCGACTGTTCGAGGCCCTACTTCTACCGACACAGGGACGGGAGCGGGCGCAGCCTCGCGGTTTTTTTCTATGACGGAGAGCTTGCCCACGAAGTCGCCTTCGGTGACGCACTGAACGAATCGGAGCGATTCGTTCAGCAAGTTTTGGCGGCACAGAAGCGGGCGAATGCCGGCCCCCTGGTCCATCTGGCCACCGATGGTGAGACGGCGGGACATCATCACGCTTGGGGCGATCGCGTGCTGTCCCACACGCTCACCCGCGTTCTTCCCGAAAAGGGTTTCAGGGTGACCAATTACGCCTGCGCACTCGATCTTTACCCACCCAGCTGGGAGGTCGAGCTCGAGCTGGGTCCCAAGGGGGAGGGGAGTTCCTGGAGTTGTGCTCACGGAGTTGGGCGTTGGACCCGTGATTGTGGGTGTAGGGTTTCGCCGAGGGACGGCTGGAATCAGTCCTGGCGTACTGGTCTCAGGAAGGCCATGGACATGTTGCGCGACGCCTCAAGGCCCTACTTCGAAGAAGAGGCGGGAAGACTGCTCCACGACCCGTGGTCCGCTCGCGACGACTACATTCGCGTCTTGCTGTCCCCAGCTTACGAAAGCTGTCGCGCCTTTCTTGGCGAACACGGCCTCGGAGAACTTTCGAAGGAAAAGCAGGTGCGCGCGTTGTCGCTTTTGGAAATGCAGCATCAGCTCATGCTGCAGTACACCAGCTGCGGCTGGTTTTTTGACGACATCAGCGGGATCGAGGCGCGCCAGGTTCTTCGCTACGCCGCCCGGGCCATCGATTTGTGGACCGAGCTCGGGGGGGCGCCTCCGGCGACGGCTTTCCTCGAACATCTCACGAGAGCCAAGAGCAATGTCGAAGGGGTGGGCAACGGCACCGATTTGTTCCGGGAGATCGTGACCACCGACACCGTCGATCCGCGGCAAATCCTGGTCCACGCTCTCCTGCGCAGCAATGAGAC
>Ga0210085_1000998_pt1 | contig 11501 bp, 11 predicted proteins | sample China_Galinas_PW_5_FD_184866 | JGI IMG/M metagenome (GOLD analysis project Ga0210085, IMG submission 184866) | Wetland microbial communities from San Francisco Bay, California, USA, that impact long-term carbon sequestration - China_Galinas_PWC_D1... | ecosystem: Environmental > Aquatic > Marine... | reverse complement strand
TCATCGCACCCAAGAGTCCGGCCCAGAAAGAATATATCGATGCGATACGGAATCATGACATCGTGTTTGGTATTGGACCTGCCGGCACCGGCAAGACCTATCTGGCGATGGCCATGGCCGTAGAGGCGCTCAACAAAGGACGGCTCAGCCGTATCGTCCTGACGCGCCCGGCGGTCGAGGCCGGGGAAGCGTTGGGATTTCTGCCTGGGGACCTGGCCGAAAAAGTCGACCCGTACCTGCGTCCGCTCTATGATGCCCTTCACGATATGATGCGCTTTGAGAAGGTTAACAGCCTGATGCATCAGGGCATCATAGAGGTAGCCCCGATCGCCTTCATGCGGGGAAGAACGTTAAACGACGCCTTTATCATTCTGGATGAGGCCCAAAACACGACCTCCGAACAGATGAAAATGTTTCTGACCCGCATCGGATTCAATTCCAAGGCGGTCATCACCGGGGACATAACCCAGATCGACTTGCCGACAGACAGGCCCTCGGGGCTCGTGCAGGCGAAGAATATCCTAAAAGGGATCAAAGGCATCCGGTTTGTCTTTTTTTCAAAGTTCGATGTCGTCAGGCACCGACTCGTACAGGATATCATCAAGGCCTACGAGGACATGGACGACAGTAAAAAGCAATCCACGGAGGATGGCGTTCAGTGAATTCGACTCCTTCAACCAAATCTGCCGCCAGAGATCGACAGACCGGGATCGAAAAACACACGGAATCGGTTCGCAAGCTGTTTTACGAAAGTCGCAGTTTTCGATGGATCCTTCTTCCGGCCCTGACGGTTTTCTTCATCGTCCTGCTCTATCCCCATCTGATCGTCACCCAACCGTCTTACAAACTGGGAGATGTCGCCGAACGGGATGTCAAAGCCCCGCAGGATTTTTTTATCGAGGATTATAACGCGACCGAAGCCAACCGGCAACGGGCGGCAGCAGAAGTTCTGACGGTCTACGATTACGACAGAGCACTGCTGCCGGCCCTGGATGCCCGCGTCGCCAGCGCATTTGACGATTTGCAGACCGTCATGGCACAAACCGCCGCTGCTCCGGAACTCCGACGGACCGTCGCTGTCTATGGCCGGTCGGTCTTGCCCCGGGAGGAACGCGAGAGTCCGCACGGAACCAAACCGATCTGGCAGTACAAGGATGCTTTTGCACATAAAATCGGCATCGACGTCAAAGATGACGCGTTTAAGATCCTTGTCGAAGAAGGGTTTCCACATCAGATGGTCTTGGCCGTCAATCAGATCCTAGCGGTGGTATTGGGCAAAGGGGTGGTGCCGAACCGAGCCATGCTGCTCAAAGACACTGGCAAGGGCATAACTGTCAGGGATCTGGGCACTAAAAATGAGCGGGTGATAACGGACCTTAAACAGTTCTACGATCTGGACCAGGCGAAATCGATGGTTCGCCTTGTCGGCGAACCGCTGCTCAGAGACCAGAACTACGCGCTCAGGAGCCTCGTCATCGATTTCACCCAGCGCCTGCTCCAACCCAACATCACACTGAACCGCAGCGAAACCGAGGAGCGCAGGAATCTGGCCGCCGAAGGCGTCAAGCCGGTTATGTATAAAATTAAAGCCGGAGAGATGCTCTTGCGCGAAGGCGAGCGGGTGACGGAAGTCCAGCTCTTGAAACTCAACGCACTTCAGGCGCACCTGAAAAACGACAACGTCATCACGAGCAGCATCGGTGTGGCGCTGCTCGTGATGTGCCTGTTTGCCACCACCTTTGTATTATTTCGGCCGAATTTCGGGCGAACCAATACCGAGCAGAACAAGCGCCTGTTGTTCATCGCCTTTGTGCTGGCAGGGTTCTTCCTGGTGGCACAGCTGTCGGTCTTCCTGTCCGAATCTCTGGCCGAAAGAGGTCCCGCCGAAATGAACGCATCCTCCATCCTGTACGGCACACCGCTGGCCTCGGGATCAATGATCATCTGCCTGTTCCTCGGCTTCGAACTCGCCCTGCCCTGCGCCGCGCTCATGGCCGTTTTGACGACCATCATCTTCCAGGCCGATTTCACCCTTTTCATTTATTTCCTGATTAACGGTACGATGGCCGCTTACTGGATACGCAACTGCCGAGAACGAAAAGTCTTCATCAAGGCCGGCACAGCGCTCGGCCTATTGAATCTGATCCTGGTCACCGCCATCGACATTTATCTATCCCGCATTTCGGGGCAAAAACTGTTGTGGGACTGGCTATTCGCATTCTCAGGAGGCTTAGGCTCCGGGATAGTGGCCGCGGGGATTATCCCGATAGTGGAAATTGCCTTTGACTACACCACTGACATCAAACTGCTCGAGCTGGCCAATCTCGATCGCCCGATCCTCAGACAACTGCTCATGGAAGCACCAGGCACCTACCATCACTCGGTGATCGTCGGCTCGATGGTGGAGGCAGCAGCCTCTGAGATCGGTGCCAACTCACTTTTGGCCAAGGTTTGCGGCTATTATCACGATATCGGAAAAATCCAAAAGCCACTCTACTTCATTGAAAATCAGCAAAATGCTAAAAACAGGCACGACAAACTGGCACCGTCCATGTCGAGCCTGATTCTGGTGGCCCACGTAAAAAACGGCCTCGAAATTGCGCGGCGCAACCGGTTGGGGACCGCCATTATCGAGACGATTCAGCAACATCACGGTACCAGTCTGATCACCTATTTTTATGACAAGGCCAAGCAGCAAAAGGGCGAAGACGCCGTCAAGATCGAAGACTTCAGATATCCCGGACCGAAACCCCAGACCCGGGAGGTGGCGCTCGTGATGCTGGCCGATGTCGTCGAGGCGGCCTCCCGGACTCTGGCCAACCCCACGCCTTCCAGAATCCAGGGCCTTGTTCAGAATTTGATCAACAAGGTTTTTTCCGACGGACAGCTCGACAACTGTGAGCTCACCCTCAAGGACCTACACAACATCGCCAAGAGCTTCAACAAAATACTCAACGCCATTCATCACCACCGCATCGAATATCCCGAAAAGCGACCGGCCACCGGCGAAAGAGGCAAAAATGGGAATTCTGATCGACAACCGCCAAAACAGCCGCCGGATTTCCCTCGCGAAAATCCGGAGAAAAGCCCGGGTCATCTTAGACGCCTTGGGCAGTCCTGAGGCGGAGCTTTCCATCCTGCTCGTCGATGATGCCGCAATCGCTCAATTGAACCGACAGTATCTGAGCCGGCCGGGGCCGACCAATGTCATCGCCTTTCCGATGCGCGAAGGCGAATTCGCAGATGTCTCGCCCCATCTGCTCGGCGATGTCGTCATCTCGGTCGAAACGGCCGAGCGGGAAGGCAACGAGTCGGGAATGGCGTTGGAAGGCCGTTTGGAGGAACTCCTGGTGCACGGCATTCTGCATTTGTTCGGCTATGACCACGAGAAAAACACCGCTGACGCCCGGTTGATGGCGAAAAAGAGTACGGCGCTGATAGAGCTGATTCGAAAAATAAAAACTTGAAACTCGAAAACCCGGAACCAGGAATCCGCAACCCTTGGTGGCTTTAACGTAAAATCGATGAAATCCTTTAACCGGCTCAACTGACATAACTGAATTAACCGACTCGACAAACACAACCGCTTTAACCACAAAAAGAATTTTCATGCACCATGGCGGGCCGAAAAACCGTCAAGGAGATCTGATGGCGAAACTGATCGTGCAACTGGATCCGGTGGCCACACTCAGGGAAGCCGGCAAGTCAACCGTTCCCGACCCGGCAGCAGCGGCCATTCTGGCGGAATTGGGCGGTGCCGACGGCATTGCCGTCCATCTGCGAGAAGACCGGCGTACCATTCAAGATCGCGATCTGCGCGTCCTGAGAAAAGTCGTGCACACCCGGTTCGTTTTCAAAATGGCGCCGACCTCGGAGATGCTCGGGGTGGCGCTGAACATCAAACCGGACAGTGTCATCCTGCTGCCGGAAATTCGGGATAAAAATTCACCCAGGGGTGGACTCGATCTAATGGTGCACGGATCAAGTGCGGCCGAAACGATCGACAACCTCGTCAACAGCGGGATTCCGGTCGGTATATTCATTGAGCCGGATTCAGACCAGCTAAAACTGGCCCATCAGTGCAGCGCAAATATAGTGGAAATCAACACCGGCGCATATTGCGAGGCCACGACCAGCGCCAAGCGCAAGCAGGTTTTGGTCCGCATCGTAGACACCGTCAAACTGGCCTACCGCCTAAAAATAGGCGTTCAAGCCGGCGGTGGTATCGGCTTCAACACGATCGGCTCGTTTGAAGGGCTCAAGGAAATCGGCGCGTTTACGATCGGCCACGGCATCATCGCCAGAGCGGTCCTGATCGGGCTTCAAGAGGCGGTGCGCGAAATGCGGCGGCTTATCAGAGCGCTTTAGATTGATCGCCATCATCGGGAGAGCTGACATGTACCTTGTCACAGCCAATGAAATGCAGGCAATGGACCGTAGGACAATCGAAACTTTCGGTCTGCCCGGAAGAATTCTGATGGAAAATGCCGGCCGCGGTGCCGCGGCGTTCCTTACCGAGCTATTTCCCGACATTGCGGCGCGCAGGGTCGGCGTCATCGCCGGACGCGGAAACAACGGCGGCGACGGGTATGTCATCGCCCGCTGTCTATCCCAACGTGACGTGGACGTCACCGTTTTCCTGTTGTCCGAGCGCACGCGCGTGACCGGAGATGCGGTCGCCAATCTGGAGCTCTTGTCACCGCTGGGGGTTCCGGTCGTCGAAATCCCCAACCTCGAAGCGTTCGATACCGTCAGGTCATCGATGCGCGACCGGGACCTGTGGATCGATGCCATCCTGGGAACCGGTCTGCGATCGGAGGTGCGCGGCTATTTCAGTGAGGTGATCGACTTCATCAACAGCCTCGGCCTACCGGTCTTCGCGGTCGATGTTCCCTCGGGTTTGAATGCGGATACCGGCCAACCCTGCGGCACCTGCATCCGGGCCCATGCCACGGCCACCTTCGGCTTGGCGAAAACCGGGCATTTCCAATTTCCAGGAACCGCGCTGAGCGGCAAATTGCATGTGGTCGACATCGGAATCCCGCCGCATGTGATTGAAGAAGTCGCCCCGCGGCAGTTTCTGCTGACCGACCTTGATGTGCAGAATGACCTTAACCCGCGGCCGCCCGACAGCCACAAGGGGCACACCGGTCATTTGCTGGTTGTCGCCGGCGCCCCCGGTAAAACCGGTGCCGCGGCCATGGCCGCCATGGCGGCCATGCGGGCCGGCGCCGGTCTGGTCACTCTGGCGGCACCGAGCGGGATTAATCCGATTCTGGCGTCCGGGGTCCTGGAGGTAATGACCGCCCTGCTGCCAGAAAACGAGGGCGGTCGACTTGGAATGTCGGCCTACGAGCCGATTCGGGGCCTGCTCGCGGGCAAGCGCTGCCTGGCGGTTGGACCGGGTTTGGGACAGGCCCCGGACACCAGGGAACTCTTGCAGCGGCTGGTCGCCGAAAGCCGCCTGCCATTGGTGATCGATGCAGACGGCTTGAACAATCTGGCCGGGGCCACCGCAATCCTCAAGGAGCACGCGGCGCCGGTTGTCCTGACACCTCACCCCGGCGAAATGGCGCGCCTGGCGGATACAACGGTCGCCGCAGTTCAATCCGACCGTATTACTTGCGCCCGCGAATTTGCCCGGACCTTCAATGTCCACCTTGTCTTGAAAGGGGCCCATACCGTCATCGCCCACCCGGACGGTTTCATATTTATCAATTCGACCGGTAATTCAGGCATGGCCTCAGGGGGCATGGGAGACGTGCTGACCGGTCTGATCGCCGGTTTTATAACCCAGGGTTTTCCAATCTCAGCCGCCTGCCACCTCGGCGTTTACCTGCACGGAGCCGCAGCGGACCGCCAGTCCAAGCGCAAAGGACCTTGGGGTTACCTGGCATCGGATGTCATCGCAGGCATACCGTCTGAAATCAGACGGCTCCTGGTGCAATGACGTTAGCCCTCGGCAGATGGAACCGCCCTGATCTCTATCGGCGACAGCCCGAGTAAAAGGAGAGCCGTCACGCAATGAAGCGCTTCTCTTTCGAAACGACAACCCACTCGGCCGAAGAGACCCGGGCGCTCGGCGAAAGACTCGGGCGGCACCTCACCGCCGGAACGACAATCGCCCTCATCGGTGATCTCGGCAGCGGAAAGACGGTTTTCGTCCAGGGCATAGCAAGGGGCTTGCATGTACCGCCCGATTATTATATTACCAGCCCCACTTTTACCCTGATCAACGAATACCCGGGAAGACTGCGCCTGCACCATATCGACCTGTATCGCATCGAAGATCCGATAGAAATCGAAGAAATCGGTGTGTACGAAATTCTGAGCGGTAATGGGGTAGCCGTTATCGAATGGGCCGAGCGGCTTGGCGCCGAACTGCCGGCGCAGCACATTTGCGTTCATTTGGAGATGTCAAACGACCATGCGCGTCACATGACGATCACGGCTGCGGGATCGGCTGCAGTCGCCATACTGAAGAATACCGTCAACATTCACTGAGGATGAAAAATGGGTTTGATTGTACAGAAATACGGTGGTACGTCGGTTGCGGACATCGAGCGGATCCGCAATGTGGCCCGACGGGTGGCAAGGACATTCGACGGCGGTAACGACGTGGTGGTGGTAATTTCGGCCATGGCCGGTGTCACCGATGGGTTGATGAGGATGTCCGCACAAATCAGCGAAAATCCCCAAAAACGCGAGCTGGATGTTCTCCTGGCCACCGGAGAGCAGACGACCGCCGCACTGCTGGCGATGACCTTATGCGCCATGAACTACCCGGCCCGATCTTTGCTCGGGTTCCAGGCCGAGGTCCGCACGGACTGCGACTACGGTAACGCGCGTATCGTGGACATCGGCACCGACCGCATCCGGCAGCTGATGACCGGACGCACCATCGTCGTGGTGGCCGGTTTCCAGGGCTGTGATCCGGAAGGCAATATCACCACCTTGGGCCGCGGCGGCTCGGATACCTCGGCGGTGGCCATTGCGGCCGTACTTAGGGCCGACTCCTGTGAAATCTACACCGACGTCGACGGTATTTACACCGCCGACCCGAACATCTGTCCCCGCGCTCGCAAGCTCAAGGTCGTTTCCTACGACGAGATGCTGAATATGGCCAGTTTGGGCGCCAAGGTATTGCAGATCCGGTCGGTCGGCTTCGCTAAAAAATACAACGTTCCCGTGCATGTCAGGTCATCTTTTAATGGAGAGGAAGGCACAATGGTGGTGAACGAAGAGTCCGGTATGGAAAAACTGATTGTCACCGCGGTGACGCACGACAAGGACCAGGCCCGCATCACCTTGAAAAAGGTTCCGGATCAACCGGGAATTGCGGCCAAGATCTTCACGCCCATTTCCGAGGCACAGATCGTCGTGGACACGATCATTCAAAATACCCGTGCCGGAGGCAAGACGGACCTGACCTTCACGGTCCCCGAGTCCGATTTTCCCCGCGCAATGGAGATCGAACGGGAAGTGGCCCGGAAAATCGGCGCCGAAGAAGTGTTCGGCGGCAAAGACATCGCCAAGGTATCGGTCATCGGCGTGGGTATGCGCAATCACTCCGGTGTGGCCTCGACCATGTTCAATGCTCTGGCCAAGGAAAACGTCAACATCATCATGATCAGCACGTCTGAAATCAGGATCTCCTGCGTGATCGAAGAAAAATATACCGAGCTGGCCGTCCGGGTCCTACACTCGGCTTTCGGACTGGACCGTGAAGACAAAGAGTTTACGGAAAAATAAGATCGTCATTTTTAAGTGAGCCCTAATAGCCTCCGGCGGTTTAAACATAATGAAAAAATTCAGTCCCGATCAGCTGCTGACCGTCCTGGTCCTCGGTCTGTTGATTCTCGGCGTTATCCTCTATCGACGGCTGTCGTTTTTCTAATATTTTCAATCGATCGCTCCCAAGCGACCCGTACCGAAAAGCAAAAACGGGTCGAAAGACAAATCATAACGACCCGGTTAGACGCGTAAATACGCCGCGTCGTCAGTTGACAACCATCGTCAAAGCCGGTACTTTTGCTCCCTTATGTCAAACCGCATGAAAAATGGCTCGGAGGACAGTTTGAATTGGACAAGTTAATCCCAAAACGGATGTTTTTCTCCAAGGGTGTCGGCTACCATCGCAACAAGCTCCAGAGTTTCGAGTTGGCGCTGCGAAATGCCGGCATCGAGAAGTGCAATCTGGTCTACGTGTCGAGCATTTTCCCGCCGGATTGTAAGATCATCTCGCGCACATCCGGCATCGAAGAGCTGAAGCCGGGTCAGATCACCTTCGTGGTTCTGGCGCGTGAAGACACGAACGAACCCAATCGCCTGGTGTCAGCCGCCGTCGGCCTGGCACGCCCCAAAAACCACCATCAGTACGGGTATATCTCCGAGCACCACGCCTTCGGTGAAACCATGAAAAAATCGACCGACTTCGCCGAAGACCTGGCGGCGACCATGCTGGCATCGACATTGGGAATCGAACTCGATCCGGATGTGGCCTGGGACGAACGCAAGCAGGTTTACAAGGTCGGCCAGCGCCTGTTTGTCACCCGCAGCGTCGCCCAGTCGGCCAAGGGTCACAAAGACGGCCTCTGGACCACGGTCATTGCCTGCGCGGTCATGTTGATGACGTAAAAACGGTTTAGTCCCGCCTATCGCGGCGGGATTGAGCCCGTTTGGCCCGTTAGACCCGTTTGGGTTGGTTCGCCGGTCAACCGGCTCAACGGGCCCAACCGGCCAAACCTATTAACAAGGGACATCTTCCTCATGCCGCACCATTCTATGTTCAAGGATCATCCTGACATTGTACCCCCCGCGCTTGCCCCGGACATGTCGGTTGTCGATCTGGTCGACGTGCTTGGCCGGACATCGTTTGAGGCCCGCAATGTGCACCGCGCGGCCCGGCTATTCGAACGCATGGTCTCCGACAACGACGTAATCTGGCTCGGGATCGCGGGCGCCGGCGTTGCCGGCGGCATGGGCGGCATGATCATCTCGCTGATCGAAGCCGGTATCATCGATGTCATCTGTTCGACCGGTGCCCAAGTCTACCACGATCTTCACTTTGCCTTCGACCTGCCGGTCAAGGCGATACCGCCGATTTGGGACGACGACGCGCTTAGACAGCACGGCGACACCCGCATCTACGACATAGGCATTCGCGACAAGGAAACCCTCGAAGCGCAGGATGCCATCATTCGCCGATTCGTCCGCGAATGTCACCGGGAGCATCTCTCCGGGAGACCGCTCTCCAGCTGGGAATTCAACCGGGCCCTCGGAAAATGGGCGCTCCAACACGCCAAATATCCACAACGCAGTTTCGTCGCCGCCGCCGCCGAACACGAGGTCCCCATCTTCTGGGACTCGTTGGCCAATCATTCGATCGCCATGAATCTGGTCTTGACCGACCGCAGCGGGCTGCCGATCAGCCTGTCCGCGCAAAAAGACATCTTCGATTCGGCGGCCATCGTCTTCTCCTCCGAACAGACCGGTTTCATCGAACTGGGGGGAGGAGGACCCAAGAACTTTATTCAGCAGACCAGCCCCACCATCAGTCAGATCCTGGGCATCAATTTCGAAGGCGCCGACCGCGGGCTCCAAATCGGCACGGCCATCGAGAGGGAGGGCAGTCTGTCCGGCTGCACCTTCAGCGAGGCGGTGACCTGGGGCAAGTACCGCTCCGTGGATGAAGAAAAGATGGTGCAAATCTGGGGGGAATACAGCGTCATCTTTCCGATCCTGGCGGCTTATGTGCTTGCAAAATGCGCCAAACGACCGCTGAAACAAATCGCCACGCAACTGATGCAGTTTGCCGAGAAGCTGGAGCAGGCCCGTTGAAAACCGATCCGCAACCGTTTCTCAATCCCGACCCCGAATACACCGCGCTCGAAACCGCCGCCGTCGTGATCCTGCCGATCCCTTACGAAGGCGGCGTGAGCTACGGCACAGGTGCCGCCGCTGCACCTGCAGCGGTTATCGCGGCATCGCACCAACTGGAGTTCTACGATGAGGTGCTGAAGGCCGAGCCCTTTAGAATGGGCATCGCGACGGTAATGCCGCCCCGTCTGGGCTCGGATCCCGCCAAGGTGCAGGCGGCTGTGTACCGGTCGGCCAAAGAACTGCTCGATTCGAGAAAGTTCGTGGTACTGATCGGTGGCGATCACTCGGTCAGCGGTCCATTTGCCCAGGCCCTGAAAACAGTGCACGGCTCTCTTTCCGTGATCCAGATCGACGCCCACGCCGATCTCAGGAACAGCTATGACAACAGCCGCTTCAGTCATGCCTGCGTGATGGCGCGCATCCGAGAAATGACCACCGACACTCTTCAGTTCGGTATCCGAAGCATGTCCCTGGAAGAAGCGCAACGCATCGAACGGGAAAGTATAGCGATGTGCACCATGTCGTGTTACCGCAACGGGGCTTTCGACATCGATGCGGCCCTGGCCGGACTGCCGGACCCGGTTTTTTTAACCATCGATGTGGATGCGTTCGACTGGAGCGTCATCCGCAGCACCGGTACGCCCGAGCCGGGCGGTTTCACCTGGGACGAGGCCCTGCATCTGCTGAAAAAGATATTCGAGCGCAAAAATGTGGTCGCCTTCGACGTGGTGGAACTCTCATCCGCCCCTCAGGACCTGAATTCACCCTTCGCGGTAGCAAAACTGATTTATAAACTGTTGGGGTTCAAACTTTCCGGTACGGTCCGCGATAAACGGCTCGACTGGCCGGCTAAGCCACGGGGGTCTGTTTTCGACGACGGTCGAAACCCTTAACCAGTTGACAGGGCCTGTGCAATTTCTGTGTTCGTCCTCTCGACCGCACGGGCGATATCGACGGCGCCTAGCAGGGGGCGGCCGATGACCAGAAGGTCCGCGCCTCGTCTGATGGCGTCCGCCGGTGTGGCCGTCCGTTGCTGGTCGTCATCATCCCGGTACCAGATCGGTCGGATCCCGGGGCAGATCTTTTTAATGTCGAGAGCTTGGATCGACTCCAAGTCCGTCGCCGAACAGACGAGATAGGCATACCGCGACACAGCCTCGGCTGCCATCTGTGCCACCATCCGCTGCGGGATCTCACCCCGATAGTACCTCCTGAAATCCTCCCGGCCCATCGATGTCAGGATGGTGACGCCGGCGATGTGATCCTTTGGCAGCCCTTGAGCGACCGGGTCGTAGCCGGAAGTGCAGTGAACCGTAGTGATATCGGTACCGGCCGTCAAGTGAAGCTTCAATGATTCCGTCATGGCGCTGGGAATGTCGTAGAGCTTGAAGTCGAGCATAACCCGTCCGTAACGCTTGATGTCGGGTATAACCGTCAGACCGCGGTCGAGCACACTGCGGCGTATTTTGTATCCCCACACCAAACCTTCGGTTTGGCGCATGATGTCTCGGGCCTGGTCCCACTGAACGTGGTCTATCGGAAGAATAATACGGCTGTCCATCACCCTCTCCTTGCCTGTTGAGGTCAACCTTTCAAAAATCGGCGTCCATCGGCGGTCC
>Ga0210085_1000997_pt1 | contig 11501 bp, 11 predicted proteins | sample China_Galinas_PW_5_FD_184866 | JGI IMG/M metagenome (GOLD analysis project Ga0210085, IMG submission 184866) | Wetland microbial communities from San Francisco Bay, California, USA, that impact long-term carbon sequestration - China_Galinas_PWC_D1... | ecosystem: Environmental > Aquatic > Marine... | reverse complement strand
GCCTTCATCCGGCCGCCGCTCAGCACCTGCGACTTGATCACCGTCGGCCCGCCGATCTCCTCGGCGACTCGGCGCGCCTCATCGGCGCTCGTGCAGAAGCCGTACTTGGTGACGGGAATCCCCGCCAGCTCGACGATCTTTCTTGCCTCGTACTCGTAGAAGCGCATCGCGGCGCGGAACCCTATCCAAACGAGGCGGCCGTCCTCAGGCCGGCCGAGGCAGTGCCCTGCTATTCGGTGCCGAAGGGGGGGTGGACGAAGTCCGGGATGTCGCGCATCCCGAATGGGACCGAGGTCTGGCCACCGTAGGCCGCCCGGACCTTGCCATGGTGGCTGCGTCCGTAGCCGGTATGCACCCGGCCGCGGAAGACCCCGTTCTTGCCCGCCCGCACCGTCGCCAGCTTGCGCCAGCGCCTGCCGCGCAGCGCTTGGATCGTCACCTTGCCGCCGCTGCTGGTCGGCGTGCGGCCCCAGAAGTTCAGGCCGCGGCGCTGGCTGGGATAGGCGACGAAGGGGAAGCGGAAGACGTTGAGCACCGGCTTCGGCTGGTCCTGGATCACGTTCGGGCCCCTGAAGTAGAGGCCGGACTGCAGCGTTTCGCCGTAGGGCGAACTGCCGGCGGGAGAGTCGCGCAGGCTGAACCAGAAGAATGTCGTGACGCCGGCGGACCAGGCGTTGTGCATCGCCTCGGCGGCCCAGCGGTCGAGGATCTTGAACGGCAGCCCGCCGGAGTCGGGCGGCTTGGAATCCCAGGAGAACTCGGTGATCCACAACGGCGTGCGGCGGAACGCGCCCTTGATCCGGCCCGCCCGGTCGTGGGTGGGCCCGCCGGTCGTATAGGGATGGATGTCGAAGATGTCGAAGTGGACGCCCCCGGAGCAGCCGCCGCCGGTCGGGTGGGGGTGCCTGCCGCCGCTCATGCAGAGCAGCAGGCGGGTGAAGCGCATCGGGCCGATCGTGTACTTGGGCACGGCGATCGGACCGAGGCCGCCGATCAGCACGAGGTTGCTCGGGTCGACCGCCTTGACCGCCGCGTAGAAGGAGTTGATCAGGGCGCGGTAGAGATCTGGCGAGACAGGCTCATTGCCGTCGTACTGCGGGTTGAAGAAGAGGCTCAGGTTGGGCTCGTTGAGCCCCTGCCAGTAGCGCACCCGGGGCAGGCCGCCGAACTGGCCGCTGTAGCGGCGCGCCGCGGCGGTGGCGAAGGCGGCCAGCGCCGCCGGGTCGGGATTGCACGGTGCGCCGGTGTCGATCTGCGCCGCGGGGCAGCGCTGCGCCCAGGTGGGCGCGCTGCGGATCTGCAACACCGGCGTCAGCCCGTTGGCGACTGCGGCCTGGACCCAGCGATCGGTTTCGCCCCAGTCGTAGTTGGGGTCACCCGGGTCTTCGGGGTTCCAGGTGGCGGGAAGGGCTCCGGGCGCGACGCCGGACCAGCGCATCGGATCGAGCGCGAGCTGGGCGCCGGCCTCCTTGACGTGCTTCAGCGCGACCTCCGGTTCCTCATTGGCCAGCACGTAGGACACCCCGGTGTGAAACGAAGGTAGCGCGGCGGCCGGCGCCGCGAGGGCGGCGAGGAGGAGCAGGGCGCTCAGCAGGCACAGGGCGCCCGCAGGCGCACCCCGCGCCGCCGACGCGGCGTTCTGGGGCGGGCTCGGCTCAGCCAACCTGTCGCCTCTGCTGCCAGAGGTAGGCGGCGGCCCAGAGTGCGGTGGCCAGCAGGATCAGCGGCAGGAACCACCCCGAACCGCCCGAGGAGGAGAAGCCCGTCGCCACACCGATTGCAGACCCGAGGCCCGAGGAGCCCTGAGGTTGTGCGACAGGCTGGCTCGAGGCGGTGTTCGGATGTGGAGCGGGAGAGGGCTCGGGCGATGAGCCGCCCCCCAGGTTGCCGCCTCCGTTTGAGCTACCCGTGCCGCTCGGATGGTGGCCTTGAGGTTGGGGCGCGGCAACCGCGGCGCTCGATTCCGGCTCCGGCGGGCTCGGAGCGGTCGCCGCGGCGACCGCAGCCGCAGCCGCTCCGTCGGGGCCCTGGTTGTCGAGCTTGTGGGCGTTCTTCGCGCCGAGAACCTTCGACGGCGAGTGCTGACGCGCCTGGTCGGTCTTCCTGTCGCCGCCCGAGGTGGGGAACGCCTCCGTGTACTGGGTGGCGGCGGAGTTACCCGGCGGGACCACGGCGCCTTCGCCGGCCGTGGCCGTGCCGGCGCCGACCGCCATTGCGATCGTCAGCGCGAGGAGTGCGATGGTCGTCTTCATCCGCTCGTAGCATAGAACCGGATGCAGCAGTCGACGATTCGGTCCGCGGGGATATGGCTGCTCGGCTTCGGCCTGGTTGCTTACCTGGGGCTGGAAGGCGGCGGCTACGACCCGCTCGTCCACGACAAGGCCGGCATCGCGCTCTGGTGGATCGTGCTCGTCGGCGTGGCGGTGGGGGTGCTGCCCGGTCGGCGGCTTTCGCGCTCGAGCTGGGTGGCGCTCGGCCTGATGGCGCTCTTCGTCCTCTGGACCGCCCTCAGTCTGAGCTGGACCGAGAGCGCCGAGCGCACGATGGCTGACCTGGCGCGCGTCGCCGGCTACCTCGGCGCCTTCGCGCTCGCGGTGCTCGCCGGCGGCACCGCGAACGGCCGCCGCCTGGTCGCCGCCGTGGGCGCCGGGGTCGCCTTCGTGGCGATCGTCGCCTTGCTCTCCCGGCTGCACCCGGCCTGGTTCCCCGAAGCCGGGCAGACCGCGAGGTTCCTCAGCGGCAACCACGATCGGCTCTCCTATCCGATCAACTACTGGAATGGGCTCGCCGCGCTGATCGCAATCGGCTCGCCGCTGCTGCTTCACGTCGCCAGCGGAGCGCGCTGGACCTGGGCGCGGGCCGCGGCGGCAGCGGTGCTGCCCGCGATGGCGCTGGCCGCCTTCTTCACGCTCTCGCGGGGGGGCATCGCCGCCGCCTGCTTCGCCCTCGTGCTCTTCCTCGCCTTCAGCTCCGACCGGTTGCCGCGGCTGATCACCGCGCTGCTCTGCGCTGCGGGCAGCGCGATCCTGATCGGCCTGGCGAGTCACCGCGATGCGCTCCAGCAGGCGCTCGACAACGGCGAAGCGCACCACCAGGGCAGTGAAATGCTCATCCTCACCGTGATCGTCTGCCTGCTCGTCGGTTTGGCGCAGGCGGGGATTGCGCTGGCCGAACGGCGGGGGCGCCGACCGGCGTGGACGGTGGTCTCGCGACGCAACTCGCTGGTCGGCGTCGGGATCGCCGCGCTCGTCGTCGTCATCGCGGCCTTGGCCTTGAACGCCCCCGGGCGCGCCTCGGACGGCTGGGCTGAATTCAAGCGGGGAGAAGGGCCCGGGAAGGGAGCGGAACGGCTTGGAAGCGTGGCGGGGGAGAGCCGCTATCAGTTCTGGGGCTCGGCGGTTCGCGAGAATGCAAGCAAGCCGCTCACCGGCACCGGCTCGGGCACCTTCGAGTACTGGTGGGCGCGCGACGGCGACGTCTCGGAGATCGTCCACGATACGCACTCGCTCTACCTGCAGACCCTGGGGGAGCTGGGGATCGTCGGCCTGCTCGCGTTGGCGGGTTTCCTCCTGGCGGTGCTCGGCTGGGGGGGGCGCAACGTCGTCCGCGCCGATCTGAGCGAGCGCCCGCATCTGGCTGCGGCCCTGGCCGGATTTGTCGCCTTCTGCCTCACCGCGGCGGTCGACTGGATGTGGCAGATACCGGTGCTCGCCGCGGCGACCCTGTTGCTCGCCGCGGTGCTGGTGACCTTCGGCGAGCGCTCGGCCGAGGGCTCGCGTCCGGCTCTCGCATTGCCGCTCCGCATCGGCATCCCGGTCGCTGCGCTGGTCGCGATCGGCGCGATCGCAATCCCGCTCGCCTCGACCGGCCTGCTGCGCGACAGCGAAGCCGAGGCCCGCGCCGGCGAGCTCGAAGCGGCGCTGCGCTCGGCGAGGAGCGCCCAGAACGCCGAGCCCTGGGCCGCCGCCCCGCGGCTGCAGCAGGCGCTGGTGCTGGAGAGCGAGGGGGACCTGGCGGCGGCTCTCGGCGCCGCTCGCGCTGCGGCCGAACGCGAGTCGACCAACTGGCGCAACTTCCTCGTCCTGTCGCGAATCGAGGCTGAGCGCGGGGAAGCCGCGGGCGCTGTCCGTGACTACCGCAAAGCAAGGTCGCTCAACCCGCACTCCGAACTCTTCGAACCCTGAGCGCCTGGAATACTCCTCGTCGAGATCGACTCGAAGGGAGATAGATGGACTGGCTGGGCAAGATCGGCGCGCTCCTCGCGCTGGCCCTCACATCGTTCGGCGTGCTCGGCTGCGGCGGGGTCGTTATCGATCACGCCAAGGAGGAGGCCTTGATCGAAGAAAACCTCGAGAAGTCGGTGGGGCAGAAGGTCTCCTCGGTCGAATGCCCCTCGGGGGTGGACGTGAAGAAGGGCAAGACCTTCGAATGCACGGTCAAGCTCCAGGGGGGCAAGCAGGAGACCGTGACGATCAAGATCCTCAACTCCGACGCCGACACCGAAATCACCAACGTCCAGTCCGCCGCCGGTAAGTAGAGTGCCGCGGATGAGCCAAACCATCGCGGCGGAAGCGCCGACCACCAACAAGAAGCTCCTCGACTGGGTCGGGGAGATGGCAGATCTGACCCAGCCCGACGCCATTTACTGGTGCGACGGCAGCTCCGAGGAGTACGACCTCCTCGCCCAGACGCTGATCGACGCCGGCACCTTCGAGCGCCTCTCCGACGCCAAGCGGCCGAACTCCTACCTCGCCCTCTCCGACCCCGGCGACGTCGCCCGGGTCGAGGACCGGACCTTCATCTGCTCCGAGCGCGAGGAGGACTCCGGGCCGACCAACAACTGGCGCGCCCCGGCTGAGATGCGCGAGACGCTGCGCGGGCTCTTCAACGGCTGCATGAAGGGCCGCACGATGTACGTGGTGCCGTTCTCGATGGGGCCGCTCGGCTCGCCGATCGCCCACATCGGCGTGCAGCTGACCGACTCGCCCTATGTCGCGGTGAGCATGCGGATCATGACCCGGATGGGCAAGGGCGCGCTCGACGTGCTCGGCACAGAGGGCGAGTTCGTCCCCTGCCTGCACTCGGTCGGCGCGCCGCTGGCCGAGGGCGAGCAGGACGTGCCGTGGCCCTGCGACGCCGACAACAAGTGGATCGTCCACTTTCCGGAGAGCCGCGAAATCTGGTCCTATGGCTCCGGCTACGGCGGCAATGCGCTGCTCGGCAAGAAGTGCTTCGCGCTGCGGATCGCCTCGGCGATGGCGCGCGACGAGGGCTGGCTGGCCGAGCACATGCTGATCCTCAAGTTGACCTCGCCCGAGGGCGAGGTCAAGCACGTCGCCGCCGCCTTCCCCTCGGCCTGCGGCAAGACCAACCTGGCGATGCTGATCCCGACGCTGCCCGATTGGAAGGTCGAGACGATCGGCGACGACATCGCCTGGATGAAGTTCGGCGACGACGGCCGGCTGTACGCGATCAACCCCGAGGCCGGCTTCTTCGGCGTCGCGCCGGGCACCAGCGAGAAGACCAATCCCAACGCGATGGAGACCGTCGCCCGCGACTCGATCTTCACCAACTGCGCGAAGACCGACGACGGCGACATCTGGTGGGAGGGGATGAGCAAGGAGCCGCCCGCCCACCTGATCGACTGGCACGGCGAGGACTGGACGCCGGAGTCCGACAAACCCTCGGCCCATCCCAACGCGCGCTTCACCACGCCGGCCTCGGCCTGCCCCTCGATCGCCGACGAGTGGGAGGACCCGGCGGGCGTGCCGATCGACGCCTTCCTCTTCGGCGGCCGCCGCTCGACCGTCGTGCCGCTGGTGCGCGAAGCCTTCGGCTGGGAGCACGGCGTCTTCCTCGGCTCGATCATGTCCTCGGAGAAGACCGCCGCCGCGGCCGGGACGGTCGGCGAACTGCGCCACGACCCGATGGCGATGCTGCCCTTCTGCGGCTACCACATGGGCGACTACTTCGGCCACTGGCTGAAGATCGGCGCCAAGCAGGGCGCCAAGCTGCCGCGGATCTACTACGTCAACTGGTTCCGCAAGGACGACGAGGGCGACTTCCTCTGGCCGGGCTTCGGCGAGAACAGCCGCGTGCTCGAGTGGATCTTCCGCCGTTGCGCGGGCGAGGCCGAGGCGGAGGAGACGCCGATCGGCCTTGTGCCGACGGTCGAGGACCTCAACACCGAGGGGCTCGAGATCTCATCCGACGAAGTCGCCGAGCTGCTTGCCGTCGACCCGCACGAGTGGAAGGTCGAGCTGCCGGCGATGCACCAGCACTTCGCCCGCTTCGGCGAGCACCTGCCGGACGAGCTGCACGAGCAGCTGAAGGACCTGGAGAGTCGCCTGGGCTGAGGCCGGGCGTCGCAGCCGAGGCCTACAGCCCGTAGGCCTCGGCCAGCTCCGGGTCCTTCTGCGCCAGCATTTCCGCCAGCTCGACCATCACCTTGCACTGCTTCCAGGTGGCGTCGTCCTGCATCTTGCCGTCGATCATGTGGACGCCGCGGCCGTCGGGGATCGCCTCCAGCACCTTCTTGGCGAACTTGACCTCGTCGGGCGGCGGGCTGAAGACCTTCTTGGCGATCCCGATCTGCACCGGGTGCAGCGACCAGGCGCCGACGCAGCCGAGCAGGAAGGCGGCGCGGAACTGGGTCTCGCAGCCGGCCGTGTCCTTGATGTCGCCGAAGGGGCCGTAGAAGGGCAGGATGCCGGTGGAGGCGCAGGCGTCGACCATGCGCGCGATCGAGTAGTGCCAGGGGTCCTGCTGGGCGGTTACGCGGTCGGCCTCGGGGTTCTCGGGGTCGGCCGGGTCCTCCATCGAGCGGTAGCCGGGATGGCCGCCGCCGACCCGCGTCGTCTTCATCCGCCGTGAGGCGGCGAGGTCGGCGGGGCCGAAGCTCATCCCCTGCATGCGCGGGCTGGCGCAGGCGATCTGCTCGAGGTTGACCACGCCCTGCGCGGTCTCGAGGATCGCGTGGATCAGGATCGGCCGCTCGAGCCCCGCCTTCGCCTCGAGCTGGGCGAGCAGGCGGTCGACGTAGTGGATGTCCCAGGCGCCCTCGACCTTGGGCACCATCACGACCTCGAGCTTGTCGCCGATCTCGCCGATCAGCGTCGTCAGGTCGTCGAGCACCCAGGGGCTCTCCAGCGAGTTGACCCGCGTCCACAGCGCCGTCTGGCCGAAGTCGGACTCCTTCGCCGCCTTGATCAGGCCGGCCCGCGCCGCCTCCTTGCGGTCGACCGGGATCGCGTCCTCGAGGTTGCCGAGCAGGATGTCGGTCTTCTGCGCGATGTCAGCCGCCTTGGCGACCATCTTCTCGTTCGAGAAGTCGAGGAAGTGGATCATCCGCGAGGGCTTGACCGGGATCTCGGCCAGCGGCTCCGGCGCGCCGATCGCCAGTGGGTGGAAGAAGTCTCTGGGGTTTCTCAAGGGGTGTCCGCTCCTAGTTTGTGGGCGGGGCGAAATCTAACGCCCGCCAGGCGCTGGGCGTCAGGCGGAGGAGAGCCGCGCTCGCAGCGCACGGGCGTGCGACCTCGTCGCGCGGGCGCCGCGGATCGCCGATCGCGCGAGGCCGCCGGTCGCTCCGCTGGGCCCGACGACGAGCGTCGTGATCGGCTGGCGATCGCGCCAGAGACGGTTGATCAGCTCGTTGTCGGGCTCCGCGCAGGAGTCCATCAGGCGCTCCTCGCGCGCCTCCTGGAAGACCCTGATCGCCTCGAGCTCCAGCTGGATGCCAGGGGCGTAGCGCTTGAAGCGCTCGTCGAATGCAACCTTGAAGTTGAAGAGGGAGTCGTCGGCGCTGATGTTGCACTGCATCGCTACGACCTGCCCCGCAGCTTCCAGCGCCAGCAGCTGCAGGCGATCGCGACGAGCGAACTCCGCGCAGACGGCCCGGAACCAGGCGGCGTCGCCGCTGGTCGCGAGCGCCGTCCCGGCCTCGCCCTTCCAGCCGCTCGCCTCCAGCGCGAGGAAGTCATCTATCGCCTCGGGGTCCTCGGCTCGGTCGATTACGGCCAGCTCGCCCCCGAGCTCTCCCGACAGGCGTTCGCGGCGTCGGCTCAGTTCGCGTCGGCGGCGCGGCTTCAGCTCTGCGAGGTGGGTATCCCTCCCTGCGCGGCGGCACACGGCCGCGCGCTCATCGGCGGTCTCTTCGATCATGTCGATCGTCGGCGACCGGCTCACCGCCTCGCGGATGGCCTCGACGACCGTGCCGTCGACGGCACGGTGCATCTTCATGAACCGCCGGCCGCGGCCGGCGAGGTGCTCGGCGAGCGCGCCGGCGAAGTCATCGAGGAGCCCATCGCGCACGAGCGGCGTGCCGAGGTAGCAGTAGGGATGCCTCCAGGTGGACAACCCAACCCTCGCGCCAAGCAGCCTCGTCTCGCCCACTGGGATGCAACCCGCCCAGCCGCCCGCGTGCTCGAGGACGAGCAGGTGGGGGGGCGCGGCGTCGAGCGATTCCGCTGCGGGCAGGACGAAGCTCGGCTCGAAGAACGGATTGGGCTCGCTTGCGCGCTCGGCGAGCTGGGCCCAGGTGTCGACCTCGGCCTGGCCCAGAGATTGAACGGAAACCATGCGCATCGGCGGCCGAAGCTACAACGCTCCGACTTAGTCATGCAACGAGCCTCGGCCGTCGGACCTTTTGCCGCAGGGATTCGTGCCTCGCCGCCGTAAATGGAATGGATGGCCGATTCTGGCTCCGCTTTGGCCGAGGATTGGGCGCTACCCGAGCGCTCGCGCCCGCCGCTGCTCGGCGAGCTGGTCGAGCGGATCGACGAGGCGCTCTCGACGGCCCGTGCTTCCGAGGCGGCGGTGATGACTGTCGGCGCCGCGGCGCTCGACGCTGCCGACCAGGCGCGGCGCGCCGCCGAGTTGGCCGAGCGGGCCAGCGCCGCCGCGGTCGAGGCACGCTCGTCGCTCGCCCGGCGCACCGACCGCACTGGCGCGGCCGGCAGCGACGGCGGCGAGATGGACAGCTTTACCGCGCGCGCCGACCGTGTCGCCGAGCGACTGCAGCGGCTACAGCGCCTGCCGCTCTCGGTCTGAGCCGGCGGTCGCGTTCGCGGGTATCCACGCCTTCCTCAGCTCGGCGCCTACCCGGGCGCCCATGGCGTGGGGGCAGGGGAGGTCGACCCCGTCGATCGCACGAACCGGCTCGACGCCGCGCACCGAGCCGGCGAAGAAGACCTCTTCGGCGGCGATCAGATCGCCGACGCTCAGCTCGCTTTCGAGGGTTGGCAGGCCAGCCTCCGCCGCCGCTTCCGCGATCAGGCGCCGGGCGATCCCCGGGAGGATCCGTCCGTCCGCCGGCGGTGTCTCCAGCACGCCGTTGCGGACGGCGAAGACGTTTGCGCGCGAAGCCTCGAGCACGTCGCCGCCGTGGTCGACGATCAGCGGCAGCGCATCCGGGGGAAGTCGCGCTTCGGTTTCGTCGATCAGCTCGCGGTCGACCCACTTGTGCGGGCCGAGCCCGCCGGCGAGCAGCACGGTATGCCCGGCGACGGCATGCTCGGGGCCGGGGAAGACCAGGGCGGGGTCGACCTCCGCCGTTCTGATCTCCACCCCCAGCCTGTCGTCGGCGCCCGGCGCCAGCGTCGCCCGCAGGCGGCCGAGCGGCAGGTCGAGCGCACGCTCGAGGATCTCCTCTCGCGGGTCGATCGCGGCCGCGGCGCCGTAGAGCGTCGCGATGCTGTCGGCGAGGCGCTCCATGTGAGCGTCGAGCTCGACCGGGCGACCGTCGACGACCAGCAGAGTCTCGAAGATTCCCTTTCGCGGGTCGGGCCTCGAGCTTGCGTGCACGGGGAGATTGTGCCATTGCGACCCGCGGACTTCGCGTCGATATCCTTCGGCTCCCCAGAACCCGACCGGATCAGGAGCCATGGCCGTAGAGACCGCCGCGTACGCCGAGCAGACCGACATCCAGCGCGACATCACCGAGATGGTGCGCCAGTTCGCCGACGAGCAGATCATCCCCAACGCCGAGAAGTACGACCACGAGGACTCCTTTCCGGAGCCGATCGTCGAGCAGATGAAGGAGCTCGGCCTGTTCGGGGTGACGATCCCCGAGGAGTACGGGGGCATGGGGCTCGACCTGACGACCTACGCGATGATCGTCGAGGAGCTCTCGCGCGGCTGGATCTCGATCTCCGGCGTCGTCAACACCCACTTCATCGGCTCCTACCTCCTGATGAAGTTCGGCACCGAGGAGCAGAAGCAGTACTTCCTGCCGAAGATGGCGACGGGCGAGATCCGCGCCGCCTTCTCGCTCTCGGAGCCCGAGGTCGGCTCCGACGTGCAGGGCATCAAGGCGACCGCGAAGAAGGGCGACGACGGCGCCTGGGAGCTCAACGGGCAGAAGATGTGGGTGACCAACGGGCTCGGCTCGGGCGTCGTCTTCGTGCTGATGAAGAGCGATCCGAAGGCCGACCCGCCCTACAAGGGGATGACCTGCTTCATCACCGAGAAGGAACCCTGGAAGGAAGTCAACGAGGGCGACTTCGCCGGCCTCGACGTGCCGCCGAAGATCAAGAAGATGGGCTACAAGGGCGTCGAGTCGACCGAGCTCGTCTATGACGGCTACCGCTGCCCGCCCGAGCGCGTGCTCGGCGGCGAGGAGGCGGGCGTCGGCCAGGGCTTCGTGCAGATGATGGACGCGCTCGAGGTCGGCCGGGTCAACGTCGCCGCGCGCGGCGTCGGCATCGGCCAGCGGGCGCTCGAGCTGGCCCTCCGCTACAGCCAGGAACGCAAGACCTTCGGCAAGCCGATCGCCGCCCACCAGGCGATCCAGTTCAAGCTCGCCGACATGGCGACGCAGCTGGAGGCGGCCCGCCTGGTCACCCGCAAAGCCGCACGGATGAAGGACGCCGGCGAGCGCTCCGACCTCGAGGCGGGGATGGCCAAGCTGCTCGCCTCCGAGACCGGCAAGTTCTGCGTCGAAGAAAGCTTCCGCATCCACGGCGGCTACGGCTACTCGAAGGAGTACGAGATCGAGCGCCTCTACCGCGACGCGCCGCTGCTGCTGATCGGCGAGGGCACCTCGGAGATCCAGCGCATGGTGATCGGCAAGAAGCTCCTACAGCGGCACAAGATCTAGCCGTATGGCGTCGACCTCGGAGCTGATCCGCACCGCCGTCGAGCGGTTCCAGGCCGAAGTCCCTGCGCTGCAGAAACTGAAACTCGTCGTCGGGCTGGAGCTGAAGGGCCGCGGCGACATCCAGCTCTACCGGGTCGAGCTGCCGGGGCCGGGGATCAAGAAAGACCTGGCGCAGGACGAGCGCGTGCTGGTGCAGATCGACCGCGCGCAGTTCAACGAGTTGGCCGAGAAGGGGACGCTGAAGAGCTACCGCCGCGCCTGGGAGACCGGCCACATCAAGGCCAGCGGCGACTCCAACGTGCTCAAGCTCGTCGCCCAGGTGGTCGAACGCCAGGAGCAGCGCGCGCGGTTGAAGAAAGCGCACTGACAGACCTCCGCATTGAGCGGATTCAGGAGGTGAAAAAGG
>Ga0210085_1000996_pt1 | contig 11503 bp, 8 predicted proteins | sample China_Galinas_PW_5_FD_184866 | JGI IMG/M metagenome (GOLD analysis project Ga0210085, IMG submission 184866) | Wetland microbial communities from San Francisco Bay, California, USA, that impact long-term carbon sequestration - China_Galinas_PWC_D1... | ecosystem: Environmental > Aquatic > Marine... | reverse complement strand
ACGGCCAGATCCAGGCCGCTAAAGCCAAGGCGCGCGGTTACGGCACCATCCGACATCTGATCACCATCTCCTACCTCATCGCTGGCAAGCTCACCCATTTGCCAGCTTCGCCCTTCAAGGCGCCCGCACGAGCGCAGACTTGATCATGGCTCCGCGTGCTCTGGTCTCACCCACAGCAAACGTAAGAGAGCCCGTAAAGCCACTCTGCGGGCACAGGGAGATGTCACCGTGTACGCCCTGCAGCCCGAGCCGTTCGAAGCCTTGCTGCAGACACATCCCCTGCTCGTCTACAAGGTGATGCGGGCGTTGTTCAGGATTACGCACGGCAACCTCATGCGCATGAATTTGGAAAGCAGAGAATTGACCAATTACATCACCAGATCCCGCGGGCGCTACTAGCCTCGCGTATTCCCTGAAAATAACCCGGGGCTGCTGACAGCTTCGCTCGCTTTCCGGCCCTTATGCCTGCTCCCGGCACAGCCTCGGACGATGCGTGCCGTTTCTTCTTATTCACAGCCTTCTCCACCGAAGGGAGCGCTCTGCGGCGGATTTCGCATGACGGGCGTGATAGACTCTCGGCCCGTAACGCCTGCGCTCCCGACCAGATAAGCATCTTTCTCGCCGTACGTCCTCGTGGCTACTCTCTATCGACCATGATTCGTCTCCGGCGCTTGGGGGGTGGGGTGACTGGAAAGTGGAAGGGCCAAGGCCCGGCACGTCACAATCTTGCAGCGCTGACGATCATGGGGCGAGCCGAGCCACCCCGGTCGATGAAAGGTCGCCTCGCCCCTGATCGTTCCCTCTCCCCAACCCTCTCCCATAAAGGGAGAGGGGGAGTCGGAGCACCTTCGGTGCGCACTTTCACGGTGACGGCTGCCCTCGCCGCCATGCTGGGGGCTTGCAGCATGGTCGGCCCGAATTTTGTCGCTCCCAAGGCGCAAGTCGCCTCCAGTTGGACCACGAAGAACAGCGCACAAATAGGAGCCGGCCGTCCTGAAGATGCCGCCTGGTGGAAGGTCTTCGGCGACCCGACCCTCGACCGCCTGATCAACCTCGCCTACAAACAGAACCTGGGACTCCAGCAAACCGGGGTAGCGGTCCTGCAGGCGCGGGCCCAGCTGGCTGCGGCCATCGGGAACGAGTATCCCCAGCAACAGCAAGCGTTCGGACTGTATCAGTATAACGACCGGGGCGGCGACGACGTCAGCGCCCTCCCTTTCGGCTCCAACGATCGGTCCTTCAGCTGGCTGCGATACGGATTGACGGCGACTTGGGAGATCGATTTTTGGGGGAAATTCCGTCGTGCCGTCGAATCGGCCGACGAGAACTTTCTGGCCTCGATCAGTAACTATGACGCCGCGCTCGTCAGTCTGACAGCAACCGTGGGAACGACCTATGTGGCGCTCCGCACGACGGCAGAGCGCATCAAGGTGCTGCGCCGGAACGTGAAGGTCCAGGAGAAGAGTCTCGCGATCGCCCGGGCGCGGTTCGAGAACGGCGAGACCAGCGAGCTTGATGTCAGTCAGGCGACCTCGCAGCTGGCCGAAACCCGGTCGCAGATTCCCCCGCTCGAAGCGAGCCTTGCGCAGGACCGTAATACCCTCGCGGTGCTCCTGGGCATCACCCCCGCACGGATCGGGATCGAGCTGACCGAGAACGGGCCCATTCCCAAAGCGCCCGCCAAGGTCGCTGCCGGCATTCCGCGGGATTTGCTGCGCGAGCGCCCGGACGTGCGGCAGGCCGAGCAAGTAGCTGCTGCCCAGTCGGCTCTGATCGGTGCTACCGAGGCCGATCTCTATCCCGCCTTTTCACTCAGCGGCACCTTCGGTTTCAGCTCATCGGACATCGCCAACCGCAGTCTCGGTGACGCGTTCGACTGGAACAACCATGTGGCGAGCATCGGCCCGGCATTCCAGTGGAATCTGTTCAATTACGGGCAGATAACCAACCAGGTGCGGGCCCAGGACGCACAGTTCCAGGCCGCCCTTCTGTCCTATCAAAATACGGTGCTCCAGGCCCAGCAGGAGGTGGAAGACGGGCTGATCGCCTACATCAAGGCCATCGAGACCGTGCGCCATCTCGAGAAGGCGGTTGCAGCCGCAAAACGCAGCTTGGAGCTCTCGACCATCCAATACAAACAGGGTGCCACGGATTACACCACCGTGCTCCTGGCAGAGCAGAGCCTGCTGCGTCAACAAGACCAGTTGACCGTCGCCCGGGGCAACGTCCCGCAGAGTCTCATCTCCGTCTATCAAGCCCTCGGCGGCGGCTGGCAGATCCGGAAAGGGCATGGTTTCGTTCCCGACGAGATCAAGGATCAGATGCGCAAACGAACCAATTGGGGACACCTGCTCGATACCAGGACCCAGGCTCCGCCGACAGGGTCGCAGAACAAGAAGCTCATCCGCAAGCCGGAGTGGTGACGGCGGCTCATGAAGATACGAAACCTATCAACCCCCTGCCGCCGTTCGGTCCTGCCCGGATCACTTCTGCTCCTGCTGGCCCTCTCCGCCTGCGACCAGGGGAAGAATACCTATGTACCGCCCCCTCCCCCGGAGGTGACAGTCGCCCATCCGCTGCGCCAACCGGTGACCGACTATCTGGGAGAGACCGGGACGGCCAGTGCCGTGGCAAGCGTCACTCTGGTCGCTCGGGTACCCGGCTATCTGCAGTCCGTGAGCTTCACGGACGGGAGTATGGTCGACAAGGGCAAATTGCTGTTCGTGATCGAGCAAGCTCCCTACAAGGCCAATCTGGATTTGGCCGAGGCGACCCTGGCGCAACAGCAAGCGCAGCTGACCCGCGCCGGCGAGGAATACGACCGGCAACTGCGCCTGGTAAAGCAAAGCGCCGGGTCCCAGGCCAACGTCGAGAAATGGCTCGCGGAGCGCAACTCTGCGGCTGCCGCCGTCGACGAGGCCAAGGCGAACATCGAGATTGCCAAGATCAACCTGAGCTATACCGAGGTCAGGGCGCCCTTCAGGGGGCGCATCGGACGCCACCTGGTGGACGCGGGCAACCTGGTCGGCTCACCCGGTCCGACCTCTCTGGCCGTGATCGACGAGATCCAGCCCATCTACGTCTATTTCAACGTAGACGAGCCGACGGTCCTGCGCGTCCGTGCCGCCATGCGCGCACGCGGCCTGGGTCCCGCCGATATCGACAAGATCCCGGTCTACGTGGGCCTGCAGAACGAAAAGGGCTATCCCCATGAGGGCAAGCTCGACTTCGTGGCGACCGGCATCGACACCTCCACCGGGACACTCCAGGTACGCGCCCTGCTCCCCAATGACGACCGGGCGATCCTCCCCGGCATGTTCGTGCGCGTGCACGTGCCCGTGGAGCGCGACAAGGACGCCCTGCTGGTGAGCAACCGCTTGCTCGCCGTCGACCAGACCGGAACCTACCTGCTGGTGGTCAACGCCCAAGACGTGGTGGAGCAACGGACGGTCGAGATCGGCGCCCTGGTCGACGGCAACCGAGTGATCACCAAAGGCCTGCAGGCCGGCGACTGGGTGGTGGTCGAAGGCCTCCAGCGCGCCACGCCCGGGACCAAGGTTACCGTGACACGTCAAAAGGAGGAGAAGTCCGCCACGGCAAGTCAGACGGCTGGTGAGAGCGCGTCCCCGGATGGGTCGCAGACCAAGCCCGGAACCGCTGCTCGATAGGCAAGGCAGGTGTTCTCGAAATTCTTCATCGAGCGGCCCGTCCTATCGAACGTCATCGCGATCCTCATCCTGGTGATCGGAGCGGTGGCGCTCTATGGACTGCCCGTATCCCAATATCCCGAGATCACCCCGCCCATCGTACAGGTGCAGACCCGCTACCCCGGGGCCAGCGCCCAAACCATCGCCGAGACCGTGGCCAACCCCATCGAGGAGCAGGTGAACGGCGTCGAGGGCATGATCTACATGCAGTCCACCAGCGCGGCGGACGGCACCTACACCCTCAACGTCACCTTCGAGGTGGGCACGGATCTGGACTTCGCACAGACGCTGGTCCAGAACCGGGTGGCGCAGGCGCTCTCCGGGCTGCCGCAGCCGGTGCAGACCCAGGGCGTCACCACGCGCAAGAAGTCGACGTCCATTCTACAGATCATCACCCTGGGGTCCCCCGACGGGCGTTACGACAGCCTCTTTCTCGCCAACTACGCGACCATCGACCTGCAGAACTCCCTCGCGCGACTCCCCGGGGTCGGCGACGTCAAGATCTTCGGAGCCGGGGAGTACAGCATGCGGGTGTGGCTCGACCCCGATCAGCTCGCCGCGCGCAGCCTGACGCCGGACGACGTGATCCGCGCCATCCGAGGCCAGAGCCAACAGGTCGCCGCAGGCCAGGTGGGAGCACCGCCCGCCCCCAGCAACCAGGACTTCCAGATCACGGTCGATGTGCCGGGCCGCCTCGCCGACGCCCGGGCGTTCGGGGACATCATCGTGAAGACGGCGCCGGGGGACGCCGGCACCAGCACCCGCATCACCCGGGTACGCGACCTGGCGCGCATCGAGCTGGGCGCCCAGACCTACAGTCAGTTCTTTCGCGAGGACGGCAAGCAAGCCGCCGGAATCGCGATCTTCCAGCTCCCCGGGGCAAACGCGCTCGAGGTCGCCCAGGAGGTAACCGCCAAGATGGCGGAACTCGCCAAGCGGTTTCCCAAAGGTCTCCAATACACGATCCCCTTCGACACGACCCTGTTCGTCAAGGCATCGATCCAGGAAGTCTACAAGACCCTCTTCGAAGCGGCGATCCTGGTGCTGATCGTCATCCTGGTCTTCGTCCAGGACTGGCGAGCCATGCTGGTACCGGCGACGACCGTACCGGTCACCATCATCGGCGCCTTCGCCGCCATGGCGGCCATGGGGTTCACCGTCAACCTCCTCACCCTCTTCGCCATCGTGCTGGCCATCGGCATCGTGGTGGACGACGCCATCGTGATCGTCGAGGGCAGCGCCCACCACATCGAGCAGGGGAAGCCACCCAAGGAGGCGGCCATCGCCGCCATGGTCGACCTGTTCGGGCCGATCATCGGGATCACCCTGGTGCTCATGTCGGTGTTCCTACCGGCCGCCTTCCTGCCCGGCATCACCGGAGAGATGTACCGCCAGTTCGCCCTGGTCATCGCGGCGACCGCCCTGATCAGCGCCGTCAATGCGGTCACCCTGAAGCCGACGCAATGCGCCTTGTGGATGCGCCCCCAGAGTGGGGAGAAGAACTTCGTCTACCGGGGATTCAACAGGATCTACGGCGCCCTGGAGCGCGGTTACACCCGTCTGATCGACCGCATGGTCCATCGCAGCATCCTGATGACGCTGGTCGCCCTGACCTTGGCGGCGATCGCGGTCTGGGGCCTGACCCGCCTGCCGACCTCCTTCATCCCCATCGAGGACGAGGGTTACGTCCTGGTGAACGTCAAGCTCCCGGACGGCGCCTCCCTGGAGCGCACCAACCAGGTGATGGCGCAGGTGGAGACCGCCGTCAGGAAGGTCCCGGGCGTGGAGCACGCCATCTCCATCGGCGGCATCTCGGTGCTGGACAACTCGGCGACGCTCGCCAATGCCGGCGTCGTCTACGTGGTCCTGAAGCCCTGGAGCGTTCGCGGCACCAAGGAGGGCCTGCGCCCGGTCCTCGAGAATCTCCAGGGTGCGATCTCCAAGATTCCCGGCGCCATCCCGTCCGTGATCATCCCGCCGCCCATTCAGGGCATCGGAAACTCCAGCGGCTTCCAGATGCAGGTCGAGCTGCGTGACAACAGCCGCGACTATCTGAAGCTGCAGCGGGTGACGGAGGCGATCGTCGCGGACGCTGCCACCCAGTCCGGCATCCTGCGCGTTCTCTCCACCTTCAGCGCGAAGGTACCCCAGATCATGGTCGACGTGGACCGGGTCAAGGCCCGCCAACTGGGGGTCGAGGTGAGTGACGTGTTCAACACCCTGCAGGGCTACCTGGGGTCTGCCTACGTCAATCAATTCAACAAGTTCGGACGCACCTTCCAGGTCTACGTACAGGCCGAGCACCAATACCGTCTCGAGCCCTCGGACATCGGCCGCTTCTACGTGCGCAATGCGAGCGGGGGCATGGTCCCAATCGCTACGCTCGCCGACGTCCGCTACGTGCCGGGAGCATCGCTGATCGGCCTCTACAACCTGCATCCGAGTGCCGCCGTCATCGGCATGCCCGACCTCTTCTTCAGCTCCGACCAGGCGATCTCATTGCTTGCGCAGATTGCCGACGAGAAGCTTCCCGCCGGCATGGGGTACGAATGGACCGGGATGTCGTACCAGGAAAATCTCGTAGGGAGCCAGTCCTACTTCATCTTCGTCATGGCCTTGGTGCTGGTCTACCTGGTCCTGGCCGGCCAGTACGAGAACTGGGTGACCCCCTTTGCCGTGGTCTTTGCGGTGCCCCTGGCGCTTCTGGGCACCGTCGGCTTGCTGACCGGGCTGCACGTGGCGAACAACCTCTATGTCCAGATCGGCATCGTCCTGTTGATCGCGCTCTCGGGAAAGAACGCGATCCTCATCGTGGAGTACGCCCGCGACCTGCACGAGAAACAGGGCAGGGACCTGTTGGAGGCGGCCACGGAGGCGGCGCGCCTGCGCTTCCGGCCCATCCTCATGACCTCCTTCGCCTTCATTCTCGGCGTCTTGCCCCTGGTGCTTGCAACCGGCGCCGGTGCCAACAGCCGCAAATCCATCGGGATCACGGTCTTCAGCGGCATGCTGGCCTCGACCTGCATCGCGGTGCTGTTCGTGCCCTCCTTTTTCGTCGTCTGCCAACGGATCCACGAGTGGCGTACCAGACGCAAGCGGGGGGATGCGGCCTGATGCGAGGCCGAGCCAGTCCGGCACTGCGGAACTGTCCGGTGAGTGACGGGACATTTGGTTCCCACCCCCTTGTCCCTGTCCACCGACGAAGTCCTAGCATTACTGTCGGAACTTTCACCCGGCGGCTGAGCCCGATCACTGGGCCTTGCTTCCGCCCTTTGGGGAGCCTTCGTCCGAGGGCCCAAGGCATCCGCCATCTCGGCGGGCTTGGCGAGCGGTTCGCCGAAAAGACGTGAGTTGGAGACTGCTTTCGACCCAGTGCAGCCATTTGATACCTGTACCGGCATGGCGGTAAGTAGACAAAAAGCGGACGTTCGACGCACTAATAGAGCCGCCGCTAATCGTCCCGGCAACGCACCCCGCAATGGGAGTGAAAAACCCCACGACGTCGGAACAATCTTCCTCAGCGAAGACAGATTCACTGCCTCCCCCCGGGCTCAATCGTAGCTGGGACGCGAATTCCATCAGCATGTGAGCTGGTGAGCCGCGCTTCGGCAACGGCAGAGTCTCTCTGTTTCTCGGTTTCCAAGCGCGGCGAGCCGAGCCGGGTGTAGATCTCCACCACGCGCCGCGCATGTGGCGGGCCCTCCGCTGGCTGCCCCTGGTGGACAGGGGGCTTGGCAAGACGCCAGCAGTCCTACGCAATCAGCTCCTGGCAGCCCACCTCCTCAGCCAAGCCCAGGGGCTAGCGGGCCAGGTCCGCCGCTCGGAGCCAGCCCTGCCAATGCTGCGCCGGCGCGGCCAGTTGTTTCCCACGCCGGTTGCGTCAGCAAATGAGTGGGCGGTGGTCGCGGCCTATGAAGCAAAGGAGCGTTACGAGCGGTTCCGCGAGCTCAGGCCAGGTGGCGGCAGATATCCCTGCGCCATAGGCGGCTCACACGGGCGTATAGGGTTTGCGGGTTAAAGCGTCCTTCTTCGCGCGGCGGAAACAAACACCACCAAGGCTCGCGCAATAAGGCGGCTAAGTTGCTGGACGTGTCCATAAGTGCCCTCCAACGGGCGTTGGAAAAACCGGGACTGCGCCAGCGCGTGAATGGCTCGTCGTTAAGGACAAAGCGTTTGCACAGAGAGGAAAGGCGTTGCTGACGCCACCGCTCAAGCCCTGAGGGCGATACCAGGTTATCCGAAATTGCAGAAGGCGGGAGTAGCGAGCAGGCGGTGCTTAGGGCGCGCCTCATCCAGGCCCGTTGTGGCGCGTCGAAATCGTAATGATCCAGATCAGGCAATCCAGACTGACGCAGCAGAAAGGCGAGGTCTAACAGCCCGACAAAGCCTTGGGAGCCAGTGAAACGTCCGGCCCAGTGGGCGACCGTATAGAGAATTTGGGCCGGAGCGCGAAGTCGATTGACTATCGTACCGCGATAATCGAACAGCTCCTTTTCCCCAAGCAGCACATTTGCCGCCTCGGGATTGAGTCGGGTATGCACTTCAATCCAGATTCCTTGTTCCGGATGCCAAAAGGGCATGCTGTGGTGGTGGTTGGCAAAAGCCTCTGGGGGGAAATTCGAGCGCTGCACGTAGCCTTGCTCTGCGAGGTGCGCCTCGAACCGGGGCTGCAGCGCCGGTTTGACGAGCACGTCGATGTCGGCCATGGGCCGAAAGCCAGGGCCAGGATACAGCCACGGTTCCAATGCCGCGCCCTTGAGCAAGCAGACCGGGACGCCACGACCGGCGGCATGGTGGACGATATCTGCCAGCCGTTCCCGCAGATTTTCTGCCCGCAGAGTCGCTGCCCGGGCGGCCAGTTTCACAACTCGGCAGCCTTCAGCGTTTAACTTCAGGCTGCCGCTTTCCACCGCTTGGTACAGCCAAGGCGCAAAACCGCGCTCGATGGCCCGCTTCGCTTCGGCGGCGGTAAAGCTCGTCTGGCGGGATTCGCCAAGCGCGGAATCCAGCAGCCACCGGCCAAGCGACTGTCGAGGGGTGTCGGGAGCAAGAGCCACGTGCGATCCGGAGTAGTTACTTAACATTTGTCAAGTGCTTAATCTTATCTTAAAATTAAAATTTGAGTAACCTTCTGAGTTTACCTGTAAAGGGAGTTTATGGTGGTGTGTTACCGTGCGCGGAAGGGCCTGCTGATCGAAAACACCGGCGAGGCACTTGTAGTGGTCGATGTGCGCTCTCAGCAGGTGCATGAGCTGAACGCGACGGCCGCATGGCTGTGGAGGCACCTTGAGCGGGCTCGGGCCGCTAGGGACCTGGCGGAAGCGCTGTGCGACGAATATACTGTCGATATGGAAACGGCCCGAAAAGACATCGAGAAGATACTGGACGAATTGTTTGAGCTTCGTCTGGTGGCGAAGGAAGAAGATTGACGGTGTGCCATCCGTGCGGGGGTTTTTTACGCATGCCCGTGCCAAGCACGGGGGGCGGTTAACGATTGGTGGGGAGGCAATCCCGTGAAAGAAGACAGACATCAAGATGCAGATCAAAGCCGGCGTAAGGCCTTGAAAAAGATGGCCTACATTCCGCCTGCGGTGTTTACGTTGTCCGCAATGCCGTTCGCTGCTTCCTACGGGAGTGCGGGCAATCAGAACGATCAGGGCGAGGACAACAACGATCCGGGCGAGGACAACTAACGATCCGGGCGAAGACAACAACGATCAGGGCCAAAACCAGCAATGATTAGGACTGCTTGGCTCCCCTGAGCTCCCGTTGCACGGACTCGTTGTTGGTAGAAGCGGAAGGAGCTGGACAGCGTGGCACCCACCTTTCCAGGCGGGGGGGGAACTGTGGCGGCAAGGATCGCCCTTTCAAGGTGCGGGTGGTCCTGAGAGCGCAGCGACAGGGCTTTCGCGGCGCTCGAAGTCATGGGCCTTACCTGCGCCTGATACAAATCTATAGCCATTTCGCCAATCGGATTATCCCCGTGGCGGATTTCCAGCGGCATACTGGCTGGAAAGCGCTCTGCCTTGTTATCACCTAGAAAGCGCCGATCACGAACCGGAAATCGGTTTGATTCGCCGGTTGCGAGCGCACTCGTTCCCGACAGTCGATACATAGCCAACGACCTTGCCTTTTACCGTCGAAACTGGCATCCGGCACGAGCGAGAAGGTAACTTATGGTTTTGTGAACTGCATCGCAGATTGTTCAATCGGGAAGATGTAATTTAATCGAGCACCGTAACGGTAGATAAGGACTTAGTAAAAGGACCGGAAGTAAAAGTGACCATAATTTATGGGCGCACGAGTTACGGCAGGTGGGTTCTCTGACCGCTAACCGCGCTGTATGCGGGTCGGTCAGCTGAGGGCTCTTGCCAGCAACGGACTCGAAGGGAATTTGTGGCGGTCTGTTATGAGAGCTGCGGTGCGTATATGCCATGGGTAAAACGCGGGTACGCGAATAGGAGCTAACTGCGGAGGATGAAGACGTGACTGAAGACACGCGCCAGGATTTAGATCAAAGCCGACGTAACATTCTGAGAAAGATGGCCTACATTCCGCCGGCGGTGTTTACGCTGTCCGCCATGCCATTTGCCGCGGCGTATGGTAGTGGCTCCCCTGATTGTGCCCCACCAGCTGATCCTCCCTACGACACTCACGGGTTGGGTCAGCGAAATGTAATTGATGATTCCGTAAATAATCGCAGGCGTTCCTCACCTAAGCCCTGGTCTTTCTTTAGAAAGAAACTATAGGCCCTGTTGTAGCTATCAATTTAGTTGACCTGGCGGTAAACATTCAGTAGGGCGAGCAATGACTCCATGTGTTCGCCCTGTGCCATCTTGACACTTTGGCATCTGGTGGCGTCGGTAGAAAATTGGCCTCGCTCTGTGGTGTTGCCTTAGGCGTCCCGACTTTGATTGAGGCGCCAACAGTTATCTGCCGTCTCTTCCAGGGACTGCTTTGCGGAGGCAATATTGGCCGAAAGCAGCTAGATGTTCGTGCTTCATTGGATAGCCGAGGCCAAAGGTGGAGCCTAGTCGAAGGTAGGAATGGATGCCGGGCCATTGGCCATGGGCTGGCCGCGCTGCACTATGCCATCGACAAGTCGCTGACCGTGGGGCTGCAGCGTATTCGACCGGACCTGCTGTTTCTGCATGCAGCGGTGTTCGCCAACTCCGAGTGTGCCGTCGCGCTGTTGGGCCGGCAGGGAGCCGGAAAATCCACCACGGCGCTCGCCGCCTTGGACGCAGGGCTTCGGTGTTACAGCGATGAATTGGCGCCGATCGATCCCAACACGTTTCGGGTGTGGCCCTACGCCCGCGCCCTCGTTCTAAAGCACAGACCTCGGCGAATGAGCACGCGCAGCCGGTTGCAAGCGACCAACCTGGGACGGCGTTGGTACATACCTTTGCAGACGCGCTCGGGGTACCGTGGCGCCGAGCCTCGCCTGCTCAAGGCGCTGGTGGTCCTTGAGCGCAGCAACCGGGATACCACGGCGCTCGAAATCTTGGACCCTACCCGCGCCCTGACACAGACCTACAGTCATTGCCTCAATCCGTTGGCCCACCCCCGTGGCGGACTTCCAGCGGCACACCGGTTGGCAAGCACCTTGCCTTGTTACCGCCTAGAAAGCTCCGATCCCGAACTGGCGGTCGGTTTGATTCGCCAGTTACTAACGAGGCTGCGCCTCAGACCGACGAGTCGTGAGTCGGCATAGAGAGGCCCCGGCTGATCTACGCAAAGCTATGCTTGCGTTAGTAGCCGCGCGAAGCGGCGGGGTGGCGTAAAGCCAGAACGTC
>Ga0210085_1000995_pt1 | contig 11507 bp, 10 predicted proteins | sample China_Galinas_PW_5_FD_184866 | JGI IMG/M metagenome (GOLD analysis project Ga0210085, IMG submission 184866) | Wetland microbial communities from San Francisco Bay, California, USA, that impact long-term carbon sequestration - China_Galinas_PWC_D1... | ecosystem: Environmental > Aquatic > Marine... | reverse complement strand
GGCGTTTCAGCAGAGCGGTCGTTACCCCTATTGTTCCGCTGACCACATTCTACAAGGCAGAGGACTACCATCAGGATTACTTCAACAAGAGCCCCCTGCGCTACAAGGCTTACCGCCAGGCTTCCGGCCGGGACCAGTTCATCGAAAAAATCTGGGGTGGTGATGCAACAGCTGCCCCAAAAAAACCGGAGGAGACGAGGAGGTATACCAAACCCGACGATCAGGAACTGCAACGAAAGCTGACGCCGATGCAGTATAAGGTGACCCGCAAAGACGCCACCGAGCCGTCTTTCAAAAACGAATTCTGGGACAACCACAAGCCAGGGATCTACGTGGATATCGTATCCGGGGAACCGCTGTTCAGCTCAACCGACAAGTTCGAATCCGGTACCGGTTGGCCGAGCTTCATCAGGCCCCTCGAACCGAGCCACGTTGTCGACAAGAAGGACCGCAGCTTTTTGATGACGCGGACCGAGGTTCGCAGCCGGCACGGTGACTCTCACCTGGGGCATGTATTTCCCGACGGCCCCCATCCCACGGGACTGCGCTACTGCATCAATTCCGCTTCGCTGCGGTTTATCCCCAAGGAAGATCTGGAGAAAGAAGGGTATGGCGAATATTTGAAACTTTTCAATTAGTTTCCGCCCCCCAAAGGGCTCTTTTCCGCAAATTCTGTTCTATCACGCCGTCGGCACGACAGGTCTGCGGAATCGCTTGTGGGCCTGCAGGGGTAGGCTGCCGCGCAAATCCTCAATAATTCTGACCTTGCAGAAAATCGCACCTTTCTGGATCGGAGACTCACCCGAGCCCTCAATAATACCGTGGATCGGCACAATTTGACCTCCGGTCATAAAACCTTTGGAGTCCGGGTAAACCTTTCCGGATATAGTGGCGTCTAACCAGACAACACGAGACGGAAAGGAGAGCGACCCATGAATTCACATCCGGTTAAAACGTTTCTGATGGCTGTTTCCTTGGTTATTATCTTCGCGAATGCGTCTTTTGCCGGCGACCGATTCCAGCACCGGCAGAATAATCAGAAGAACAGAATTTACCAAGGTGCCAGAAAGGGCGAGATAACAAAGAGGGAGTTCACTCATCTGGCACGTGAGCAGCGAAGCGTCAATAAATACAGGAATCACGCACTGAGAGACGGCAACCTGAGCCGCAAGGAAGGCCGTCGTCTGAACCAACTGCAGGACCGGGCCAGCGGCTCTATTTACCGCGACCGACACAACGGCTATAATCGGCATCGGCATTACCGGCAAAACCGCCGGCGTTATTCCGGTCCGGTATACGGTTACGGGCACACCCCCCACCGGTATTACCGGCCTTACAGCGGTTACACTTTATATAGCGTATGGGCATTGCCTGGCTGGGCGTTCGGTTTTTCCAGCCACGGCCGTTAAATGATTTCCTGGTGCGGATGCGACTGGGAGGTGTCGGATGTTTGGCCGGCCGGTTCCTGTCCGTTAGAGATCGTCGGGTGGGGGCGCCGCTCAGAGGAAGCTATGGCATCGAGAAAAGGAGCCGGACCGGCCGATCGAAAACGACCTTTAGAAAGGGGCACTTCGGAATCACCATCAACATCGCCTGCATCTGCGGCGGAGCTGGATGCTCTTCTGGTCGAGCGATTGAAAAACGGGGATCGACAGGCCTCCGAAGAGCTCATCCAACGCTATCAGGAGAAGGCCTTTGCGGTCGCCTTTCGGATGCTCTCAGGGGACCGGGAAGAAGCTCTTGACCTCACCCAGGACGCGTTCTTGACCGCTCTCCGCAAAATCGATGGGTTTGAAGGCAAATCCTCCTTCTATACATGGTTTTATCGTATTTTGATTAACACCTGTCTGGATTTCCTCAGGCGGCGTAAGCGCTGGCGGCGGTTGTTATACTTTCGGCGGCCAAATTCAAAAGACACCCGCGAGCCTTCCGAAACCCTCGCAGAAGTTGCCAGTTCCGAACCGAGCGCCAACCCGGGTGCGGCTGTTGACGCCCGTGAGTTGCAGCGGGACGTTCGCGGTGCCATGGAACTCTTATCCGACAGGCAGCGGATGATATTCAACCTGAAGGTTTTCGAAGAAATGAGGATAGCCGAGATAGCCGGAACGATGGGACTGGCTGAAGGAACCGTGAAGAGTCACCTGTTTCGGGCGACACGAATCATGAGAGACGCTCTGGCCGATTGGGCCGGGCATTGATTGGGGAGGGGAAGCATGCCGGACTGTACTGATCGGAACGAACAGGTAATGCTCGATGTTTACGGTGAACTGGATGCCGGTGCGCGTTCAGCCCTGGAAGACCACCTGAGTACCTGTGCGGACTGCCGTCGGGAAAAAGAAAGCCTGGCGGCCATGCTCGGCCAGGTCAGGCAAGCGATGGTGCCGCCACCGTTGTCGATGCAGGATTCCGCCGCAATGGTCCGAAAGGTGCAGGACCGCTTGGCCGTGTTTCGCCTTCCGGGGGGTCGGCGGCAGCCCGTCAAAGAGAAACGGGTGTTATGGATTCCGGCCCTTGCGGCCGCCTGCGTCCTCGTCCTCGTGGCAATCTTTGTCGGCTACGAACGGTCCGGCAATTTCGCTCAACCGGTGGCCCAGAGAATTGACATTTCGCAGAAATTGCCGGAAAATGAGGAAGAGATTGTCAAAAACCTGGACCTGCTGAAAAACTTCAACACCCTGGAAAAGCTCAGCCAAGTGGTCGACGATTCCGCCGGCCGGAATCCTTCCGAAACGCATAACCAGGGAACGCAGGGGGATATCCGGTATGGCCACGACGAGCGCTCTGCTTAGACATGCGAGATGCTTGCTCCGCTTTTGCGGCGTTTTATCACTTAGCGCCATCCTCGTTTTCGCATCAGCCTCTGCGGCCTGGTGCATCCCGCGAAACGGTCGGCAGGCGGATGTCCAGGTTCACCGGCTAAGGGTCCAGAGTGAAAATATCGACCACTCTCCAATCGTGATTGCCGACAAAAAAAACGGTAGTTTTCAAAGAAATTACCAGGAATGGCAGTCGCTGACACCGCAGGAAAAAGAAACCTTGCGGCGTCGGATGCAGCAATTGAACCGGATGCCGCCGCAGAACCGCCGACACCTTCAGGACCTCAACAATAGATGGCAGCAGCTTTCACCGGCCGAGCGCGGTCAGCTTCAGCGTGCGTTGGACAATTGGAACAACCTGTCGCCGTCTGAAAAAGAAGCCATCCGCAGAAGGTTCGGAAACTGAAACACCCCCTGCCACTCGATCCAGCCCGCGGTATAGCTGCTCTGTTCACTTTGGATATCCCCCTCACGCATTCCCGCCCTGCAGGTTGTCGCAACCAAAAGATGAAGAATATACCATTTTATTCTTCATCATCCATTTTAGCCAAAGAACCGTTCCCATTTATGTGTGCAACAGCACTCACTTATACACATCCCCCCTCCCGATGTGATCTGCGTAAACAATATTTAGCTTGTCAACTGATCAAAATTTGTTTTATTGTAATTGGCGTCAAAATCGGGGACAAATACACGTTTGCATTTGTACGCGTCGATTTGTATGAGATTTGGTAGAGGCCGACCACCGGGACCTTCGCGGTGCGGACTTTTTTTACACAGGCAGACAGGGGTTTCGATGAAGAAAAAAGTGATCCGATTGGTGGTCATCCTTATTCTCCTCGCGGCGGTCGGAGCCGGGCTGTGGTACTATTTTTTACAAGACCAAAAGGAACACAAGAACGAACTGGTGCTTTATGGCAACGTGGATATTCGCCAGGTGGAATTGGCCTTTAACGCCAGTGAACGCATTGCCGAGATCATGGTCCGAGAAGGTGAGTCGGTGAAAACCGGACAGCTGCTGGCTGTTTTGGAGACCGTTCGGCTCCAGCACGACGTGGATCGGGCCACATCACAGGTGGCGGCCCAGCGAGACCAGGTCGCCAAGCTGGAGGCCGGCACCCGGCTCGAAGAGATCAACCGGGCAAGGGCTGAAGTCGAGGCCTCCAGAGCCCAAGCCGACGATCTCGAACGAACTTACCGGCGATTGCGGCCCCTGGCAGAGAAGAACCTGATCGCCCCGGAGCAGATCGATCAGGCCAGGGCCAAGGCCGATGCCGCGATGGCTCAGCTCCAGGCGGCGGCACAGGAATTGAAGCTGGCCTTGGCCGGTCCCAGGGAGGAAGACATTGCCGCGGCAAGGTCTCAGCTGAAAGCCCTCGAGGCCGAGCTGGCGCTGGCCGGCCAGAAGCTGGCCGATGCCTCCCTGTACGCTCCGTCCGACGGCGTCATCCAGAACCGCATACTGGAACCCGGCGATATGGCGTCTCCGCAAAAGGCTGTTTTTACATTGGCCCTGATCGATCCGGTCTGGGTCCGCGCCTACGTTCCGGAAACAGATCTGGGCAAACTGTTTCCGGGTATGGCCGTCCAGGTTGTCAGCGACAGTTTTCCGGATAAAACCTATCCGGCTTGGATCGGGTACATTTCGCCAATGGCCGAGTTTACCCCCAAATCCGTGGAAACCGCGGAGCTAAGGACGCGGCTCGTCTATCAGGTGCGCGCTTACGTTTGCAACCCCCGCAACGAGCTTCGGCTCGGCATGCCCGCCACCGTTATCATTCCGTTGAACCAACCCCGCCAGTCGGCCGGTACCGAAAGCATTCCACCCTGCAAGGAGGAATGATGTCGGCGGCTATCAATACAGAAGATGAGGCGCCGGTCCAAAACACCAACTCGGGTCGGCCGGCTCTGAAACTCGAAGAGGTGTCAAAGGTTTTCTTCCAGGGGAAGCGCCGTATACCAGCGTTGCAGGAGGTCAGTATCCGCATCGCCCGCGGTCGCATCACCGGTCTTATCGGGCCGGACGGAGCCGGCAAGACCACCCTTATGCGCCTGTCGGCCTGTCTCTTGAAACCGGCGGCTGGCGCCATAACCGTGCTCGATATCGATGCCATCACCGATCCGCTGAAGGTGCAGGCCAGTATCGGATACATGCCGCAACGATTCGGACTTTACGAAGATCTCAGCGTTCAGGAAAATCTTGACCTCTACGCGGATCTTCAAGGTGTGGTCAAGGCCGACCGACCCGGGCGCTACGAAGAGCTCAACCGGATGACCAATCTTGGCGCGTTCACCACGCGGCTGGCCGGGCAGTTGTCCGGCGGCATGAAGCAGAAACTCGGTTTGGCCTGCACGTTGGTGCGGCCACCGCGCCTGCTGTTGCTGGACGAACCCACGGTCGGGGTCGATCCAGTATCGCGCCGCGAACTCTGGTCCATTGTCGACCGGCTGGTGGAAACCGAAGGGATGAGCGTGCTCTTGAGCACCGCATACCTGGACGAAGCCGAGCGGTGCGATGCAGTGGTGATCCTCCATGAAGGCCGGGTTCTCGGCCATGGTCCGCCGGGTGACTTCAGTGCCAAGCAAAAAGGTCGGACCTACACGGTGTCCGCTGGCAGTCTGAAGAAACGCCAATTGCAGGAGCGTCTGGCAGATGCCGAAGGGGTCGTGGATGCCGTTATTCAGGGTGACTCGGTTCGCCTGGTGATGGCAGACATGGAAGCGCCGGACCCGGCGACCCTGCTGTCAAGTGTGACGGATGTCGAGATCGCGGCAGTGCCTCCCCGGTTCGAAGACTGCTACGTCGCCATGCTCAAGGCCGTCCGTACTGACGATGCCCTCGACTGGAAACCCTCTGCGGAGGTGGATACTCAGGTGTCGCCGCCGGCGGCAGATGAAGCCGTCATCCGGGTAGACGATGTCCGGCGCCGGTTCGGCGACTTTTACGCCGTCAAGAACGTTTCCTTTGAGGTGTTTCACGGCGAGGTGTTCGGACTGCTGGGCGCCAACGGCGCCGGCAAGACCACGACTTTCCGCATGCTCTGCGGGCTGCTGCCGGTCAGCGACGGACAGCTGAGCGTGGCCGGGCGTGATTTGCGACGCGCGGCGGCCAAGGCCCGGGCCCGCATCGGTTACATGTCACAGAAATTTTCACTCTACGGCAATCTCAGCGTACGCCAAAACCTGCAATTTTTCAGCAGCGCTTACGGATTGACGGGACAGCGGCGCCGCGACAGGATCGACTGGGTCTTGGACCGTTTTGAACTGTCCGAACTGACGGATGCTGTCAGCGGGGAGTTGTCACTCGGTTTCAAACAACGGTTGGCGTTAGCTGCCGCCCTGATGCATGCGCCGGACATCTTGTTTCTGGATGAACCCACCTCAGGGGTGGATCCGATGGCGCGACGGGAGTTTTGGCGTCACATCAATTCGCTGGCGGCGTCCGGCGTCACCGTGCTGGTAACCACCCATTTCATGGAAGAAGCCGAATACTGCGATCGGTTGGCGATAATGGCGGCCGGGGAAATTCTGGCCATCGGCAGCCCGATCGACATCAAGCGGAAGGCCGCCGATGGACGTGAGAAACCCGTGCAAACCATGGAGGAGGCCTTTATCGCCCTGATCGAACGGCAGGATCAACCGGAGAAATCGACATGAAAGCCTCGGAAGAAGACGGTCGCAAGGGGACCACAGCACCGGAAAACGCCCGCGGGGGCGGGATGATGCGGTTGCGCGGCCTGGTGCGCAAGGAATTTTTACAGGTGGTGCGGGACCCGAGCAGTATCGGAATCGCCTTCCTGATGCCTGTGGTCCTGCTGCTGCTGTTCGGCTACGGTGTCTCCCTCGACGCCGAACACGTGCCCATCGCCGTTGTTGTCGAACAGTCCGATGCCGATACGGCAGGCTTCCTTGCGGTTTTCAGGAACAACCACTACTTCGCTCCGGTGGTCATGCAAGACATGCGACAGGCCGAAGAGGCGTTGATCCACCATCGTGTGGACGGCATCATCGGCTTGCGGGCTAACTTTGCAACCGATTTACAACGACCGGGCGGTGCGGCGGTACAGGTCATTTTAAACGGAGTCGATGCCAACACCGCCCGGCTGGTGTCCGGTTATGTGGAGGGCGCCTGGCTCAACTGGATGGAGCAGCGTTCATTGAGCCTTGGAAACCCGCTGAGCCAGCCCGTGCAGGTGAAGCAGCGGGTATGGTTCAACAGCGCCGTGCGCAGCCGCAATTTTCTCGTCCCCGGCCTGATCGCCGTGATCATGACCCTCATAGGGGCCCTATTGACAGCGCTGGTGGTGGCCCGCGAATGGGAGCGCGGCACCATGGAGGCCCTCATGGTAACCCCCGTGGCCGTGCACGAGATCCTGCTGGGCAAGCTATTGCCGTACTTCATCATGGGGATGGGGGGAATGGGCCTTTCGGTCGCCATGGCGGTCTGGGTTTTTGAGGTCCCGCTGACCGGGTCTCTCTGGGTCCTGACGGCAACTTCGGCTCTGTTTCTGCTGGTGGCTCTGGGGATGGGGCTCCTCCTTTCCACTGCGGCCAAAAACCAGTTTGTGGCCGGGCAGGCCGCCATCATCGTCACCTTCCTTCCGGCCTTTTTACTCTCTGGTTTCATCTTCGACATCGACAGCATGCCGAGAGTGGTCCAGGGCGTGACGCACCTTATCGCCGCCCGCTATTTTGTGTCCATTCTGCAGACGGTATTTCTGGCCGGAAATGTCTGGTCGGTGATTTTGCCCAACGCTTTGGCATTGATGGTGTTTGCCGCGCTTTTTCTCGGTCTGAGCCGTAAAAAATCCCGCAAGCGACTGGATTAGGGGGGGGCATGTTCCTACGAATCGTCGCCCTGATGCGAAAAGAATTCCTGGCGCTGATGAAAGACAAGAAAAGCCGCTTCACCATCGTCATTCCGCCAATTGTGCAGCTTCTGGTATTCGGCTATGCGGCCACTTACGACCTGAACAACGTTCCTTACGCCGTCTATGACGAGGACCGGGGTGCCGCGGCCCGCGACCTGCTGAGCCGTTTTAAAGGGTCCACTAACTTTCAGGAGGTCGGTCAGCTCAGTCGTAATGCCGAGATCGCCCCCCTGATCAACCGCAAGGGTGCCCTTTTGGTGGTCCACATCGGCCCGCAGTTCAGCCGAAATATATTGACCGGCGGCAGGGCATCGCTTCAGGTGATTGTGGACGGTCGCAACTCGAACACGGCCATGATCGCTCTCAACTATGTCAGGGCCATTATCACCCGCTACAACCTGGAGTGGATCCAACGTCATGGCGGCACATTGCCTCCGGCTCATCTGGAGATCCGGGCCTGGTACAACGCCAACCTGGAGAGCCGCTGGTTCATCGTCCCCGGCATCATCGGTTTGCTGACGCTGGTGGTCACCCTTCTGGTGACTGCTCTGAGTGTGGCGCGAGAGCGGGAACAGGGGACATTCGATCAGCTGCTGGTGACCCCTTTGCGACCGGTTGAAATCCTGATCGGCAAAGCCCTGCCGGGTTTCATCATAGGGACCGCCGAGGCTACCGTGATTATATTGATCACGGTCTTCTGGTTCGATGTCCCGCTGCGGGGTCACATCATGACACTTTACACCGGCCTGTTTCTCTTCATTCTTTCGGCTATCGGCATCGGTCTGATGATTTCCTCCCTGGCGGTCACCCAGCAGCAGGGGCTGATGGGGGCGTTTCTGTTCATGGTGCCGGCCATCATCTTATCCGGTTTTACCACCCCCATCGCCAATATGCCGGTGGTGGTGCAAAAAATCACCCTGCTCGATCCGCTGCGGTATTTCATGGTGGTGATCCGGGGCGTCTTTCTGGAAAACACCCCGTTTTATTTGCTGGTCGACCAATACTGGCCGATGGCGATCATCGGTTTCGTCAGCCTGAGCGTTGCTGCGTGGTTGTTCCGCCATCGGATCAACTAATATAAAACAGGGTGCTCCGGGGTTTGGCAAAACATACCCCGGAGCACCCCGTTTTATATTAGGGCAGGACGCCGCTGGCGGCCGCCACTGCCGCTGCGGTAATCAGATGAAATAAAAAGGCGGGAATAATGCTCTGTGAGCGTTCCCTGACCACACCGGCTGCAATACCGAAAGCGAATGCACTGATGATGTTTGCAGTGGTCCAGGCAGTGAACACTTCCGCCAGGGAGCCGGAAGAGAGCAGCAGCCGGTAGCCGATGTAAACGGCATACAGAAAGGCGGAGCCGACTGTCGGCCATGACAGAAACCAATGGCTGTTGCAATGCTGGATGCGGGCCGAGCGGGCCAACAGTCCATGCGCCAGGCTGCGAAACAGCAGTTCCAAGGCCAGCGGCAGGGTGATGATCAAAAACAGTATTTTCTTATAGAGATGCACATCCCAGGTCGAGATATCGGGCTGCCAAATACCGCCCAGAAAACCGAAAAGGACGGCACCGGGGAGTATCAACCACCAGGACGTTCCCAGAGGGAGGCTCAACCCGTACTGCCATGACTTTCGATAAGACAGGATCGCCAGAAACGCGGCGGTCAGAACGATCACCAGGAGCGCGGCGTCGAAGGCGGGGTAAAGGGTCAGGCCGAACAGGATTTTCGCGAACCAGGCGTCCGGATGCCAGAACAAGCGTAAAACTTCAGCGGGTGCCAGGATGGCTGTTACGAGCAGAGCGGCTTTCAACAATCCGGCGGCCTGCCGCCGTATACTGGGCTTTTGCAGTGCGTCGCGGCAGGCTTGGGCAATTTCCCCGGGAGTGAGACTCGTGCCGGTTGCCCTCGGCGAACCGCCGATGTCGGACGATCCCCCCCAGCGGTTGTTTTGGGAGCGGCACCTGACCACCGGGTCGATGAAATTCAATCGTTCGTAAACCGGTTCGAGGTCGCCCGGCATGAACAAATCCATTCGGCGCAGGGTGTATGTGCCGGGGCTCCTCTGCAGCACGACCAGTCCAAGTCGAGTGCCGTAGAGGTTATTGAGGTGCGGCTCGAGTTCGTAAATACCGGTGTCCGATTCCACCACCACCACGAGTCGGTCGCCGGCGAGGTCGACCCGGGCCAGTTCCTTAACACCCTTGAAGTCGGTAAATTCGCTCGATTTGTAGATAATGCGGTCAATTTTGTGCAGGATTGTTGCGGTATACTCCAGGAAATCGACTTCTTCCCACAGTCCGTCTTTTTTAAGCTGGATTTCATCTTTGCGCAGGAAATCAATTACGCGCTGGGTTCTGCGGAGATGTTCGGGCGGCAGGGCGCTGAATTCCTTCAACTCTAAACCTAGGGCGTCGATGACGCCTTCGAGACGGACCAGCGCATACAGAAATCGCAAATGCATCGGTTCTTTGCGACTGATGCGCTGGTGGTTGATAATCAGCCATATCGCCAGTATCGTGTCCAGGTCGGGCTCGTTGGCGTAGATCTGCCACTCCCGGTCGCGTAGATCCAGCCCTTTCAGGATCATGACCAGGGCCTGTTCGCAAGTTGCGAGGGTAAATGTCCGTACGCATCCCTCGTGATGGTCGAGATTGTAGATTTTTTTTTCGTGATCCAGAAACGGTTCGCTCAGGGCGACACCGTCAAGGTAGATGGTCCCCGGGGGCGCCTTGCGCGCAGTGGCGGCCGACACCGTAAAGCCGGCCTGAATCAGGACGGTCAGATTGGGGGCTTCAAGGCAGGTCAACATTTTCTTGCCCCCGATATCCTTGACCACATAGCGCTGCGGCAGCTCGGTGGGGGGCGATGGGTCGGCTCGCTTGCTGTTTCCTGCTTCAGCCGTTACATCCGACATGGAAAAGCGGTTGCCGGAATTAGGATCGGAACTCTCTTTAGAGGTGTTTTCCATGAACCGACTCTTGCGTTACACCGCCCTCGAGCGGCGGTTCATCCGGCTTGTCGAACCACTGTTCCTGCCGGTTGCACGTGATGTCAAACGATTATTCCGACATTCGGCGCCGACAAAGTGCTTCGATTCGCAAATACGGTCACGTATAGATAGCACATATTAATAACAGCCAATCTGCCGGGGGTCAAGTAAACTGATCGATCCGGCTGCGTTCTATACCGGTTGACAGATCATTGATTCATCATTTAAAGTTCTTCCCTTGATTTATAGAGAGAAAATGTGGTCAAGGATGGACGGTTTTGATCGTTTTTGAGCCGATGAATCCTGTTGGGATCATCGATTTCCGATGCGCTTCAAACCACCTAATTGTAAGCGTTCACAGGGTACCGCAGATGTACTTTTGTACTTCAAGTGCCCGACAACAAAGCAGATGCGGTGCCCTGTGACCGCTTACATCAAATTTAATAAATCGGAGGCAATGAAATGAAAACCTTATCTTGGTTGGTCCTGATTATGCTGGTCGGCTGGCAGTCGGCTGCCGCGGCAGATCAAGCCGCTGTCAATCCCCGGGTCGCATTGGCAACCTCCAAAGGCCGCATCGTGATCGAACTTTTTCCGCAAAAGGCACCCGCCACCGTGAAGAACTTTCTGTCATATGTGGATGCCGGCTTTTACGATGGCACCGTTTTTCACCGCGTGATCCCGAAATTCATGATCCAGGGTGGTGGTTTGACGGCGGACTTGAAGAAAAAACCCACTGAAAAACCGGTTTCCAACGAAGCCGACAACAACTTGAAAAACACGCGCGGTTCCGTCGCCATGGCGCGTACCGGCGATCCGCACAGCGCCA
>Ga0210085_1000994_pt1 | contig 11523 bp, 8 predicted proteins | sample China_Galinas_PW_5_FD_184866 | JGI IMG/M metagenome (GOLD analysis project Ga0210085, IMG submission 184866) | Wetland microbial communities from San Francisco Bay, California, USA, that impact long-term carbon sequestration - China_Galinas_PWC_D1... | ecosystem: Environmental > Aquatic > Marine... | reverse complement strand
TCTCCAACCGTCCGGCCGCGCCGGGGCTTGGCAAGGCGCGCGAGGCGGGCATTGCCACCTTCGGCCTCAACCACAAGGACTACGAGACGCGCGAAGGCTTCGATGAGGCCATGCAGGAACTGCTGGTGGCGCAAGGGGTGGAATATATCGCCTGCGCCGGCTTCATGCGGGTGATGAGCGACGACTTCGTGAACGACTGGGCCGGGCGCATGCTCAACATCCACCCCTCGCTCCTGCCGCTGTTCAAGGGCGTGGACCCGCATGAACGGGCGCTGGAGGCGGGCATGCGGGTCACCGGCTGCACGGTGCATTTCATCACGCCCGAGCTCGACGCCGGGCCAATCATCGCCCAGGCGGTGGTGCCGGTGCTCCCCGGCGACACGGCCGAGACGCTGGCCGCGCGGGTGCTGTCGGCCGAGCACAAGCTCTATCCCAGGGCGCTGGCGCTGGTGGCGAGCGGCAAGGCGACGCTCTCGGCCAACCGGGTGTTCCTCAGCGCGCCGGTGGACGAGGCCCAGCGCCTGTGGTCGCCGGACATCGCGGCAGGCGGGCCGGCATGAGCCATCACCATCATCACGACCACGCCCACGGCGCCAACGAGCGGCGGGTGGCGATCGTGGCGCTGCTGACCGGTGCCTTCCTCATCGTCGAGGTGGTGGGCGGGCTGGTGTCGGGATCGCTCGCCATCCTCGCCGATGCCGGCCACATGCTCACCGATTGCGCCAGCCTCGGCCTTGCCTGGTTCAGCTTCCGCCTGGCGCGGCGCCCGGCCGACTGGAAGCGCACCTACGGCTTCGACCGCTTCTCGATCCTCGCCGCCTTCGTCAACGGCATCGCGCTGTTCGCCATCGCCGCCTGGATCACCGTCGAGGCGGCGCACCGGCTCATGGCGCCCGAGCCCGTCATCGGCGGCATCATGCTGTGGATCGCGCTCGCCGGCCTTGCGGTCAACGTCGGCGGGTTCTGGGTGTTGCGCGGCGGCGATCAGGGCAATCTCAACATCCGCGCCGCGGCGCTGCACGTGATGGGCGACCTGCTCGGCTCGGTGGCGGTGCTGGCGGCGGCCATCGTCATCATCACCACCGGCTGGACGCCCATCGATCCCCTCTTGTCGGTGCTGGTCGCTCTCATCATCCTGAGGTCGGCCTGGTATGTGGTGCGCGACAGCGGCCATATCCTGCTCGAAGGCGCCCCCAACGATCTCGATACGCGCGAGATCGCCGAGGACATCAAGGAGACCGTGGCAGGCGTTGCCGACGTGCACCACGTGCATGCCTGGTCGATCAGCGAGGAGCGGCCGATGGTGACGCTGCACGCCCGGCTCGACCGCCGGCAGGCACCCGACAAGACGGTCGCGGCCATCAAGGCGCGACTGAACGAGCGTTTCGGCGTCGGGCACGCCACGGTGGAGATCGAGTTCGACGGCTGCGCCGATGACAAGGCGGAATCCCGCAAGGCCGAACCCGCAGGGAGCTAGCCTCAGCTCGTCATCAGCACCAGCAGCGGAATGGTGGTGGCGAGGCCGAGGGCGACGGCCATCATCATCAAGGGGCGCGTGGAGGAAGAAGCGGTCATGGGCAATCCAAGAAGGCAAAGGCGATGAACTTGGAGCCCTTATAGCAAGGTGCGCCTGAATCATCGCTGACATCGGCGTTCATCGATCGTTCATGTTAACGTCAACCCGGCGGGCCGGACGACTGCCTCAACGGATCATCTGCGCGGCAAATGCAAGTGGCGCCAGCGTGGCGGCGGCGAGAGCCACGGCAAGCAGAAGCATGCCGGTTTGGGATGTGATGGCTGCCGGGCGCCGCATGGGGCGAAGATGAACCGATTCTCAGGGAGAGGAAAACGATTCTTTTCAGCACCTTGGCGCCGCCGCTTTAGACTTTGATTCAAGGACGAAAATGCTTGTGGCCATCCCACCAGACGGCGTTGTCTTCGCAGCCCGCGGCGGTATTAGGGTTAACGATTCACTAACGACTTGCTCCGGCTTTGAAATGGCGCGGCGGATATGCAAGCTCATCTCAACCCATGCGACCGTGGCAGGAGAATTCAGTATGCATGATATCGTCAAATACTCCGAGGATCTGGCCGGCAGGCTGCAGAAGGAGTTCGAAACGCTGGTGGCCGATCGCGAGATGACGCGCGACATCCTCGATGCCCGGCGCAAGGAGCTGGTGCGGATGCGCGACGACGAGCTGCGCCGGCTGGAGCAGTTCTATCAGCAGCAGAAGTCCATGGTCTCCGGCATCTTCCAGGCACTGCTCAGCGAGATCGACGCCGACCTCACCAAGAACGACGAGGGCCTCAAGCACCTGACCGGCAATGCCGCCCCCGTCCAGAAGGCGCCCAAGCCGGCCCAGGCAGCCGAGTAGGGCTCTAGCCCGCCGCCCTCACCCACACGCGGTTGTCGTGGAAGGCAGCGCCGCCGCAGGGGCTCACCTGCTCGGCGCCGGTGAGGGTGTTGATGCCGCAGCCGTCCTCGAAGGCGGCGTTGGGAAAGATCCCTTCCGAAATCACCACCCCGCGCACCAGGCCTGAAAAGGCCTTTGCATCAAGGCGCACCTGCCCTCGCCGATTGCCGACGATGACCTTTGCGCCGTCAGCAATGCCGAGCTCTGCCATGTCGTCCGGGTGGATGAGCAAGGCGGGGCGGCGTTCGCGCTTGAGCGAGGTCGGGGTCTCGTTGAAGGACGAGTTGAGGAACGCGCGCGCCGGCGATGTGGCCAGCCGGAAGGGATGCTCGGCGTCTGCCTCCTCGATGCTCGCCCAGTAGTCGGGCATTGCCGGAACATCCTCGAACGGGCCGAAACGACGGGTGATGTTCGGCCTGAACACCACCGAAGACCAGTCGGGACGGAAGCGGAATTTCTTGTCCGGGTGCCTGAAGCCGGCGATGTAGTGCGAGGTCTCGAAGTCGGGCTGGCAATCCAGCCACTTCTTGTCCTCCAGCTCGGCCAGCGTGCCCCAGCCGGAATGCCGCAGCGTCCAGTCGATGAGCTCGCGCGGGCTCATGTCGAAGCCGGGATGCTCGGCGCCGAGCCGTTTGGCCAGTGCGCAGACGACGTCATGGTTGGAGCGGCACTCGCCCGGCGGATCGATGAGCTTTGGCCCCAGGAGGATGTGCTGGTGGCCGCCGCCCTGGTAGAGGTCGTCATGCTCGAGGAACATGGTGGCGGGCAGCACGATGTCGGCCATGGCGGCGGTTTCGGTCATGAACTGCTCGTGCACGGCAACGAAGAGGTCGTCGCGGGCAAAGCCCTGCTTCACCTTCGTCTGCTCGGGGGCGACGGAGACCGGGTTGGTGTTCTGGATGAACAGGGCGGTGACGGGCGGGCCGTCGCCCAGATCATAGGCATCGCCGGTGAGGACGGGGCCGATGCGCGACTGGTCGAGATAGCGGATGGCGTCATCGCGGGCATCGAGGCCCTCGATCATGGTCTTGTCCCAGTGATAGATGGCGCCATTGTTGTGAAAAGCCCCTCCCCCCTCGTGCGCCCAGGCGCCGGTGACGGTCGGGATGGAGACGGCGGCGTGCATGTTGACGGCGCCGTTGCGCGATCGGGTAAAACCGTAGCCGAGGCGGAAGTAGGTGCGTGGCGTATTGCCGATAAGATGCGCGAAAGCCTCGATCTTCCCAGGCGCAAGGCCGGTGATGGCGGCGGCCCATGCGGGCGTCTTCGTCTTCAGATGCGCTTCGAAGTCCTGCGGGCAGTCGGAATATTTCTCCAGGTAAGGCCGGTTGGCGAGGCCGTCGCGGAAGAGGACGTGCATGACGGCTGAGGCAAGCGCCCCGTCGGTGCCGGGGCGGATGATGAGGCCCATGTCGGCCTGCTTCATGGTCGCTGTCTCGTAGACATCGACCACGGCGAGCTTTGCCCCCCTCTCCTTCTTCGCCCGGCTCACGTGGGTCATGACGTTGACCTGGGTGTGGACCGGGTTGGTGCCCCAGATGACGACGAGGTCGGAAAGCGCCATCTCGCGCGGATCGGGGCCCATGAGCTTGCCGGTGCCGGCGATGAAGCCGGGCCAGGCGGCGGTGACGCAGATGGTATCGTACTCGCCGGAATAGCGTTTTGCATGGCGCAGGCGGTGGATGCCGTCGCGCATGACGAGGCCCATGGTGCCGGCGTAGTAGTAGGGCCACACGGCCTCGGAGCCGTAGCGCCCTTCAGCCTTCGTCAGATTCTCCGCGATCTCGTCGAGGGCATTCTCCCACGAGATCTGTTGCCAGCCCCCTGCCCCCTTTGCGCCCTTGCGCTTCAAGGGGTGTTTCAGCCGGTCGGGGTGGTGGACGCGCTCGGCATAGCGCGCCACCTTCTCGCACACCACGCCCGCGGTATAGGAATTGTCGGCAGCGCCGCGCACCCGGCCGATGGTGCCCGCATCGAGGAGTTCCACATCGAGCGCACACACCGAGGGGCAGTCGTGCGGGCAGGCGGAATGGCCGATTTTCACGTTGGGCCTGATGTTCATGGGAGGCGACTATAGGGCAATTGCAGGCGCCGTGCAGCAGCGGCCGTCAGTTGCGCTTGTCGGCCTCGGCCGGCACGCCGTGGCAGCCCTTGCAGGACTTGAGCGGCCCCGTCTTCTCGCCGTGCCAGGCATCGTTCACATGGCAGTCGATGCAGAAGCGGTGGAACACCCGGTCGATGCGGGTGGAGGCGCTGAGCGACAGGCGCTTGTGGCAGCTCATGCAGTTCTCGGTGCCGCTGTGGTCGGCGAAATTGTGATGGCAGGCGAGGCAACCGACGACGAAGTGGTCCTTGTGGTGGAAGCCGGCGTGATCGATGGGCGAGAGGCGAAGGGCGCGCTGGCTCAGGTCGGCAAAGGCCCAACCGGCGAGCAGCATGACCAGCAGCGATACGCCGGCCAGCGCCAGGATATTGCGCGGCGCCGAGCGCGCCCACGTGACGAGCGCCATCATGCTCGGGGCAACGAGCGCGGCCGCCGCCACGGCGAGGAGCACGAAGCCCGCGCGCGGCATGGCCGGGTTGGCGGCGATGTGGCCGAAGGTGAGGACAAGCGCGGCAACGGCGGCCCAGCGGTGCAGCGCCCTGGCGATGCGCCCTGAACGCATCAACGGGCTCAAGGGATCGCGCGCCAGGGTGAGGACGATGAGGAGGGCGAGGGCGAAGGCGCCCGCCATCAATTCAGGCGTGGCGAGGCGCCCGGCATAGCGCCAGATGTCGGGCTCACCCAAGGCGATGACGCCGGCATGGATGAGGGCGAGCCCGAGACCAAAGCGGCCGGTCCACATGTGGTAGCGATAGGTGCGGCTGGTGCGATCGCTGCTCCTGGGCGTCACCAGCCCCGACCAGGCCATGGCGATGACGGCCGTACCGCCCGTCACCCGCGCCAGCCACCACAAGGCCTCGGCCGGCCGCGCCACGGCAACGGCCAGTGCCAGCGCGGTCAGCGCCAGCAGCGTCCACCGCCTCCTCCCGAACCCGCCGGCCACTGCCATCGTGCAAAGCCCTCCGCAGACGCAAAGGCCATCATAGCTCGCCGGGGCGCCGGTTGAAGCGGGCTCACCTCGCCGCAAACGCGGCTCACCGCGAGGGCGCAAACGGGACATTTGGCGGCGCGCGAGGCCTTGAAGCCCGGTGAAAAAGCGGCTCTATGAGGGTTTCGCAACGGCGCGATCGAGGAGGGTGTGCCCATGAAATCGCATGCGCGGGTGGTGATCGTCGGCGGGGGCGTCATGGGTGTGGGGCTGCTGTACCACCTGGTGCAGGAGGGCTGGAGCGACGTGGTGCTGATCGAGAAGGGCGAGCTCACCTCCGGCTCGACCTGGCACGCGGCGGGACAGTGCCCGCATTTCGTCGGCTCGCTCAACCTGGCGAAAATCCACCTGGAAGGCACCCTGCTCTATCCCAAGCTGGAAGAGCTGACGGGCGAGGCGGTCTCCTGGCACGGCTGCGGCGGCATCCGCCTGGCCATCACCGACGACGAGGTGGAGTGGTTCAAGCGCGTCTACTCCATGTCGAAGCTCATCGGCTACGAGGCACACCTGCTGTCGCCCAACGAGATGCGCCAGTATCACCCCTATCTCGAAACCTTCGGCGTCAAGATGGGGTTCCTCACCGTCAGCGACGGGCATGTGGCACCGGCCGATGTCACCAACGCCATGGCGGCGGGCGCGCGCAAGGGCGGCGCCAGCATCTACCGCCGCACCCGCGTCACCGACATCCGGCATCTGCCGTCAGGCGAATGGCAGGTCGTCACCGACAAGGGCAACATCGCTTGCGAGCACGTTGTCAACGCGGCCGGCTCCTATGCCGACGTGGTGGGGGCATGGACCGGGCACAACGTGCCCATCTGCAACATGCTGCACCATTACGTCATCACCGAACCGTTGCAGGAGCTGATCGACCTCAAGCCCGAACTGCCGGTGGTGCGCGATCCCTGGTCGCACGCCTATCTGCGCGAGGAGACCAACGGCATCCTGGTCGGGCCGTACGAGACCTCGGGGGCGCATGTGTGCTGGGAGGGCAAGCCGCCATCGTGGGATTTCGAATCCGAGCTCATCGCGCCGGAACTGGAACGGCTGATGCCGTGGCTGGAAAAGGCGACCGAGCGGCTGCCGCTGTTCGGTGAGGCCGGCATCAAGTCGGTGGTCTCGGGCGCCATCACCCATACGCCCGATTCCAACTTCCTGCTCGGGCCGGCGCCGGGCAAGCGCAATTACTGGATGTGCAACGGCGCCTCCATCGGCATCTGCCAGGGAGCGGGGGCGGGGAAATACCTGGCGCAGCAGATGGTGCACGGCGCCGCCGACATCAACATGCTGGAATTCGACCCGCGGCGCTTCGGCGACTGGGCCGACAAGGACTATACCTCGGTGCTGTCGGTGGTCGACTACCAGCACATGTATTACTGCTACCGGCCGGGCGAGCAGCACCCGGACAAGCGGCCGCTGCGCACCTCTTCGCTGTATGAGCGGCTGAAGGCGGCGGGCGCCCAGTTCCAGGCGGTGTTCGGTTGGGAGCGGGCGCGCTGGTTCGATCCGACAGGCAAGGGCGAGGACTATTCCTTCCGCCGCTCCAACTGGTTCCCGGCGGTGAAGGCGGAGTGCGAGGCGGTGCGGGGTGGCGTCGGGCTGATGGATTTGTCCACCTTCGCCAAGTTCGACGTCAAGGGGCCGGGGGCGGCCTCGTTCCTCGAGCGCATCTCACCCAACCGGGTGCCGAAGAAGCTGGGCGGCATCATGCTCGGCCATCTCCTCACCGAAGGCGGCCGCATCGACTCGGAGCTCACGGTGACGCGGTTGGCCAAGGATCATTTCTACGTGCTCTCGGCCGCCACCGCCCAGCTTCACGACATGGACGCGCTGCACTGGCGCCTTGCACCGGGTGAGGACGTGACCATCGGCGACATCACCGACGATTACGGGGTGCTGGTGCTGGCGGGACCGAAGTCGCGCGAGGTGCTGCAGCCGCTCACCGGCCAGGACCTCTCCAACGACGGCATGCGCTGGCTGACGAGTGCCGTGGCCGAGGTGGCGGGCGTTGCGGGTGTGCGGCTGTTGCGCGTCAACTACGTGGGCGAACTGGGCTGGGAACTGCACTGCCCCATGGCCGAGATGCCAGAAGTGTTCGACGCGCTGATGGCGTCGGGCAAGGCGCACGGGATCCGGCTTTTCGGCACCTATGCCATGAACTCGCTGAGGATGGAAAAGGCCTATCGCGCCTGGGGCGGGGAGCTCACCGCCGAGATCACCATGATCGAAGGCGACATGGAGCGCTTCGTCCACTGGGACAAGGATTTTATCGGCAAGGCGGCGACCGCTGCCTCCAAGCAGCAAGGCCCGCGCATCTCGCTGGTCTACATGGAGGTGGATGCGAGCGATGCCGATTGCGCCGGCAACGAGCCGGTATTGCAGAACGGCGAGGTGGTGGGCCTCACCACCGGCGGGGCGTTTGGCCACGCGGTGAAGAAATCGCTTGCCTTTGCCTATGTCGACCCCGCGAAGGCCGACCTCACGGCGCCTTTCGAGGTGGAGATCTATGCCGAGGCGAGGCCCGCCCGCATCATCCCGCAGCCGGCCTGGGACCCGGAGAATGCGCGGTTGAAGGTCTAAGGGGGAGTTCGCCTCCGTGCCCCTCTGTGTCACCCTCGGGCTTGACCCGAGGGCCCAGGGGCCAAACGCGCACGCCTTGCCGTATCGCCCTGGGTCCTCGGGTCAAGCCCGAGGATGACACCGAAAGAGAGGGCGATGTCATGGCAAATCACCCTTGGCTGTCCTAGGCTTCGTTCATGCAACGTGCGGATTCGAGCATCAGGTGGCAGGCGGAAGACGTCCTCGCCTTCCTCCGACAGTCAGGCGTCGCGAAGGGCGACACGCTCAGCGCCAAGGCGCTTTCGGGCGGTTACTGGAACGATGTGTTCCGGGTGCGCGGGGATGGCATCGACTGGGTGGTCAAGCGCTTCTCCGAGGTGATCACCGGGACGCTGTTTCCCAACCTGCCGGAGGCCGAGGCGGCGGCGCTGGAACGGCTCGACGGGCTGGAGGTGGCGCCGGCGCCCGTTGCCTTCTTTCCCGATGAGGGCGCGGGCGCCGTCCTTGTCTACGGCTTTCATGCTGGCCGTCCGTGGGCTGAGGATATGCGGCCGGTGGCGGAAGCGATGCGGCGCCAGCACCGGGTGGCGGCGGACGGTTTTCGCGAAGTGCCGGTGGAGCCCGAGGGCATCGTTGCCCAAGGTGACGCGATCCTTGCCCGCGCCCACAGCGACGAGCATGCGGCGCGACTGCAGCGCTTCAGGCCGAAGCCGGGCCCGGCGCCCGCGGCCCTGCCGCGTCGTTCGCTCATCCATACCGATGCCGGGGCGCAGAACATCATCGTCGGACCAGAGGGCTTGCGCATCATCGACTGGCAGTGCCCGGCGGCCGGCGATGCGGCCGAGGACGCCTACAGTTTCGTGTCGGACGCCTTTCAGATCTTGAATCAACATTCGCCGCTAAGCGACGGGGAACGAATCGCATTCCTCGAATGCTATGGCGATGAGGCGATGGCGGCGCGGCTGGCCTGGCTGGAGCCGGCCTTCCTCTATCGCATGACCGCTTACTGCATCCTGCGCCAGCAGACGCTCCAAGGCGTGGACGAGGCGGCGCGCCAGCGCTATGCCGATGCGACCGCCGCCGAGCTCGCCCGGCTGGAGGCGCTCACCCCATGAAGATCGACCTGGCGCTGCACTCCTTCTGCCTGCTGCATCACTTCCGCCATCAGCCGGGTTTCGACGCAATCAGCTTCATCGATCTGGCCGAGGCGCTCGGGTTCAGCGGCGTCAACCTGTCGCTCAACGATCAGACCTTCCGCCATCTTGGCGGGCGCGAGGAGGCGCGCATGGACGCGGTGCGCGAGCGGCTCAAGCGCTCGGGGATGAGCCTCGAGATCGATACCAGCGGCACCGAGCCCAACCATCTGGCCGAGCTGCTGGGCGTGGCCCATCGCATGGGCGCCGGCGCGCTCAGGCTCTATACGCGCCATGGCGGCGGTATCGCCGAGATGATGAAGCTGACGACCATCGACCTGTTGTCGGTGAGCCCGCTGGCGGAGAGTTATGGCATCGTGCTGGTGCTGGAGAACCATGAGGATTTCACCGGCCCGGAACTGGCGGCCATCGTCGAGGCGGTGGCATCGCCGGCGGTGAAGATCCTCTTTGACTACGGCAATGCGCAGATGGTGCTGGAGGACCCCGTCGCGGCGCTCGAGGCCACCCTCGCCCACATCCATTCGGTGCATGTGAAGGACCATGTCATGGTGCGGGCAGAGGACAGCCCGACGCACCGCCTGACAGTGGCGGGCGTTCCCATGGGCGAAGGGGCCTTGCCCATCGAGGCGATCACGCGGCGGCTGCTGCACCAGGGCTTGCGCCGCCTGACCTTCGAAAGCGTGTGGGCCTACGCGGCGCCGGTGGCGCAAGGGCGCCAGCCGCTCGACGGCGTCAGGCTGGGCGAAGGGGCCTTCGGCTATGCCTCGCCGCCCTTCGATCCGCGCTTCCTGATCCTCGATACGTCTCAGCATGCACCTGACGAACTGGTGAAGCTGGAACGGGAGGCGCTGGACAAGGGCGTGCGCTGGTTCCGCGGCCTGCTCGAAGGGCTGGGCGTGGCGGAGTATGGGGCGGGGTAAGGCCCCCCTGCCCTCCAGTGTCATCCTCGGGCTTGTCCCGAGGATCCAGGGCGGCACGGCAAGGCAGGAGTTCCTGGCCCCCTGGGTCCCCGGGTCAAGCCCGAGGATGACACCAGGGGGAAGGTCGTTGGGTGGCTCAGTTCGCCATGAGCTTTTCGGCCAGCGCCTTTTTCTGCTTGGCGTCCATCTTCTTGATCTCGTTGTTGAGGACGCGCTCGTTGATGGCCTGGTTCCAGTAGTCGAGCGCCTCGAAGCCGAGGAGCGAGGCCTTGCCGACGAACTGGCGCAGGACCTCGTTGGTGGGGCCCATGACCCAGCCGGCCTTGCCGTCACGCAGGTAGCGCTCGATCTCCAGCGGCTTGGGCTTGTAGCCGGTGCCGCCGCAGGCATGCAGCATCTTGTCGGTGACATGCGCCACGTTCTTGGCGGCGGCGAATTTTACCTGCCACATCCACGACAGGTAGTCGGCACGCGGCAGGGCGGCGGGGTCCTTGTGGATCGACCAGTCGCAGTTGTTGGTGGCGGCATCCATCGCCTGAGCCATGGAATAGTCGAAGGCGCGGCTGGCATTGGTGTCGATGATCGCCTCGCCCACATAGTCCTGGATGGTGGGGTAGTCGGCGACGCGCATGCCGACGTCGACGTGGGTCTTCCTGGTGGTGTGGCGCTTGGCGATGTCGATCAGCGCCATGGAGATGCCGTTCCAGCAGGCCGACGAGCACAGGAGGAAGAACGGGTCGACGCACTCGTCGTTGGAGGAGGCGCCATCTCCGACCTGGCCGACCAAGCGGTCCCTGGGGATGGTGCAGTCGATCTCGATGGGGCCCGACTGGTTGCCGCGCAGACCGAGGCCGTCCCAGTTGGCGGGGTCGGCCTTGACCTCGTTGCCCATGATGAGGAAGCAGGAGAGGTCGGAGTAGTTGCCGTCGAAGTTGGGAGAGGTGGTCTGGATGACGTACCAGTCGGCAAAGCCGCCCGAGGTGGTCCAGGACGCCTTCTTCCTCACCTTCCAGCCTTCCGCGACCTCCTCGGCGCCCGATGAGATGGGATACCAGAAATGCGAGCCGGTCTCGGGGTCGGAATAGGACAGCGTGCCGACGAGGCAGTCCTTGTCGATGCGCCGCATGATGTCCTGGATGGGCGCCGAGTCGTGGTAGCGGAACAGCGCCGCCGCAACGGCGCCAAGGTGCATGGTGTAACACATGGCCGTGGAAGGACAGCCGTAACGGGCAATGGTCTCGACCGTCATGGCCGCCGCCACATGGTTCTGGCCCATGCCGCCGAGTTCCTTGGGCACGATCAGGCCGAGGAAGCCGTGCTTGGCGAGGAGCTGGAAATTCTTGCGCGGATAGAGCAGCTTCTTGTCGCTTTCGACCGCATTGTCGCG
>Ga0210085_1000993_pt1 | contig 11527 bp, 9 predicted proteins | sample China_Galinas_PW_5_FD_184866 | JGI IMG/M metagenome (GOLD analysis project Ga0210085, IMG submission 184866) | Wetland microbial communities from San Francisco Bay, California, USA, that impact long-term carbon sequestration - China_Galinas_PWC_D1... | ecosystem: Environmental > Aquatic > Marine... | reverse complement strand
GCCCCTGTTGTTCGGCGAGTTCACCGACTCGATTCGTAAAGTCGAGGGCCTGACGAAAATTTTTAAACTTATACTCCCTCTCCAGGTGGTGTTCATCGACGATCGTCCACCCGTCATCCAACTGCCGGTGTAATTTTTCCAGGCTCTCTCCCTTAAGCCGGGGAGTGTTGCCTTTGCAGGGTATGCATTGCTTGCTTGCGAGGTCGTTCTTCATGTTTTCCCTACTTGGCCCAGAATGCCAACCGATGGAACCATTTTTCGACGGTTTCGACAACCCCTATTCGCTGGTAGTCTGCCAGCGCCTTTCTTTGCGGTTTCACGCTACAGAAAACCTTCAGGGAATTTTCGATGTCCGCTTCGGCAGTGACCCAATCCTCGACCGGATCGCCCCCGGTAAAATTTCTGTTTGCAAAACGCAAATAAGCGGCCTCTGCTACCATCCGTTGTTTCTCGTCACTGGTGACGGGACACTGATCAAGCTTCATTGTGTGCGCTCCGGTTTGATTTGAAATGGGACTCTTGTTTCAGGTCGACCAATTACATTAAAACATAGTGCGGCCTCCGCTGGGATTCAAGGCACCGGGCTGCTGGGGACAATTTCACGGAGCAATGGCGGTAATTCTGTCAACGTACTTGACCCATAATTTTTTTCTTGAACAAACGGGAAAAATTTAACAATATTGACCTAATAACACCCCCGCATTCGGACGAATCGGTTTTCGATCCTCAAGCGCGCAAATGATACAAGGTCACGTAAATATTCTGGCAGGAGGCTCTATCATGGCAGGTAATAAATCATTGGAGGAATTGAAATTTCAACTGAACGGTTGGAAGGCTAAAATCGATGATCTTAACCAACAGGCAGCTGGGGTAAAACCCGAGATGCAGGCGAAGTACCTGGATATAGTTGACGGGCTGAAACAGAAAATTCAGACACTTCACCTTTTCGTAAAAGACCTCGAAAAGGAAAAAGGCTCCGGCTTGGAAAAAGTGATAAGCGACGTTGAGAAGATGATGATCGACCTTGATGAAGGCTATCGCAACGCGTTGGTCTATTTTTCTTGAAATTCGGCCGCCGGCTTCACAATTGACAAATATCCGGCTGGTTTTGCACATCAGAGTGGTGAATCGCCAGTGGCATGCAAATCCGGTCCGGCCAAAATACCTTTCTGTTATCTTTTTTCCGGATATCTCTAGAACATTCACATTATCTTTTGTTCCGCCCGGGTCGCCACGAGTTTTCGGTGAATCGAAAGCAGGCGTCGCAAAAAAAAGAAAAAACGGGGCGCATGACCATTTTATAAAACACAGAAATGATCCTTGCTGCCCCGCTTTAGACGGGCGAGGGGATGGCGCCGCTAACTCTTTTTCTTTGCGGCAGCTTTCTTGGGAGCCGCTGCCTTTTTTACCGCTGTTTTCTTCGCAGCAGGCTTCTTCACGGCAGCGGTCTTTTTGGGAGCCGCAGGCTTTTTAGCAGCAATGGCCTTTTTTGCGGTCGTTCTTTTAGCGGCAGCCTTTTTTTTGGTAGCGGCTGTCTTTTTTACCGCTGTTTTCTTCGCAGCAGGCTTCTTCACGGCAGCGGTCTTTTTGGGAGCAGCAGGCTTTTTAGCAGCAACGGCCTTTTTAGCGGTTGTTTTTTTAGCAGCAGTCGTTTTTTTCGCCGCCGGTTTCTTGGCCGAGGCAGTTTTCTTGGTAGCTGTTGTTTTTTTTGCTGTTGCCATCTATTCCTCCCTTGAGTGGTTGTTGGTTGTGAACACTACCTTGCCTTTTAGGGGAAAAAGGACACTTTTCGTGTAACTGCCTATTTTGTGATAGACTTTAGTATAGTACACAATATATAGTGTGGTCAATCTTTTTTTAATCGCGGATCATTTTCTATTCATTTTTTGTTCTAATTTCGAATCCTTATGGGGATTTCGGCTTTCGACTGCCGAAAATATTTTATATGATATCATATAGTTGAAAGAATTGAAAGTGCGGACCGTCCGTTCGCCTGTTCGAACACAAATTCACCGGTTGGTCGATCCGGAATCCATCGTTCGGACCGATGGAGGGGAAAACCGGTTTTAAGGTCCCCTTTTTGCCGGATCAGAGGACTGTTAGACAGGTCCCGTCAATAGGAAGCTCTGCCGTTCATTTGGCCGAATACCGATTTACAAAATGATGTGGTGGTCTACACCCGATTTGGGTTTCATGTTAAAATAGAATGATGGAATTTAAAAAGCGGTTCGAATAGATGTTCAAATTTATCCATACCGCCGACATTCATCTGGACAGCCCCCTGCACAAACTCGACAGATACGAGGGCGCTCCGGTCGATGAATTTCGCCAGGCAACCCGACGCGCTTTTGAAAATCTCGTACAGTTGGCTTTATCGGAAAAGGTTGCCTTCGTTCTCATCGCCGGCGACCTCTTCGACGGTGACTGGAAGGACTACAACACCGGTCTTTTTTTTGTGGCCCAGATGGCCAGGCTGCGTGACGCGGGTATTCAGGTTTTCATCGTCGCCGGGAATCACGATGCGGCCAATAAGATCAGCAAAACGCTTCGGCTGCCGGACAATGTCATAACCTTTCCCGCAGAAAATCCCGCCACTTTTCGAATGCAGGAGATCAACGTCGCGGTGCACGGGCAGAGTTTTGCGTCACCGGTCGTTAAAAAGGACCTGTCGGCCGGTTATCCGAAGGCGGACAGCGGTTTTTTCAATATCGGGCTCCTGCACTCGTGCCTTACCGGCCGCGAAGGCCACGAACCATACGCCCCTTGCTCACCCGAGGGGTTGAGAAACAAGGGCTACGACTACTGGGCACTCGGTCACGTTCACCAGAAGGAGATGGTGCTTGAGGAACCTCCGATCGTGTTTTCGGGTAATCCGCAGGGTCGCCACGCCCGGGAGACGGGTCCCAAGGGATGCATATTGGTGAGTGTGGAGGACGGCACTCGGGTCGACGTCGAATTTAAACCGACCGATGTGGTTCGTTGGGTGGCCGCCGATGTGGAGGCGGCCGGTTCGAAGAGCGGATACGATATAGTGGACTTTTTCGTCCGACGCCTCGCGGAATTACTGGATGAAAATGAAGGCCTGCCCATGGCGGTTCGTGTTCACATCGAAGGCGAAACCCCTGCCTGCGATGAGGTCCTGGCCGACCTGGAACGTTGGTCGAACGAGATCCGCTCATCAGCACTCGAAATCGGCAGCGGAAGGGTCTGGGTGGAAAAAGTCAACTTCAAGCTTACACCACCGGCTTCCGTAAAACGTCTCAAGCACGCCGAGGGGGCCATCGACGAGCTGTTGAAACTTTTTGACGAGTTGGCCGCCGAACCCGAATCCCGTCTTCGACTGGCAACAGAGCTGTCAGACTTGGGGAAAAAACTCCCCCGTGAACTCAAAGAAGGTGCGGATGCGGTAAGTTTCGATGATCCCGACTGGCTGAGGGAAATGCTGGACCAAGTGCGGCCGATGCTTATCAGGCGCCTGCTCAAAAAGGGAACGACCGAATGAGAATCGATGCGCTGCGGTTGATCGCATACGGGCCGTTTACCGATGTCAACCTCGACCTGAGCAAGGGCCGGGAGGGTTGCCATCTCGTTTACGGCCTCAACGAGGCCGGAAAAAGTTCGGCGCTGCGCGCCCTGCGGCACATGCTCTACGGTATTCCCGAGCGATCGGCGGACAACTTCATACACCCTTACGCCAAGATGCGTATCGGCGCGACAATAAGAACCCGCAAGGGAGACATCTCCGAGTATATTCGGCGCAAGGGGCGTGGCCATACCTTGCGTGCTGCCGACGATACGTCCGTCGTGGAGGAAGCCGAACTGCAGAGACTCTTGAGCGGAGTCAATGTCGACCTTTTCGCTACCATGTTCGGAATGGGGTACGACGATCTGGTTCGAGGCGGCCGGGATATCATTCAGGGGGGCGGTGATTCGGGGCAACTGGTTTTTGCCGCCGGATCGGGGATCGTCAACCTGACGGAGATTCAGAAAGATTTGCAGTTGCAAGCCGATGCGCTGTTTCGACCTTCCGGGCAGAAGCCGAAAATCAATGATGCCTTGGGTCGGTTGAGTCGCAACCGCAGGGACCTCCGGGAGGCCCAGCTGCCGGGTCGGGAATGGGTCCGGCACGATGCGGCTCTTCAGGCGGCCTTGGATAAGAAGAAATCCGTCGAAGAGGAGCTGATTGTCCTGGTAAGAGACCTGAATCGATTACAGCGCATCTGGGAAGCCCTGCCGCTCATTGCCGAACGCCGGGAGTTGGCCGGCGATCTTGCGACTTACGGCAATGCCGTTCTGTTGCCCGAAGAATTCGCGGAAGAACGGCAGGAACTGCTCGTGAAGATCGGAATCGCCGAAACCGGGAGGGACCGCGCGGTGAAGAACATTGCGGCGCACGAGCAGGCCATGGCCGCTCTGGACACCGACTCAGGTCTTCTGGACCGTGCCGAACCGATCGAGGAGATTTACCGTGAGCTGGGAAGCCAGCGTAAAGCGTCCAAGGACCGGCTGGCGCTGGAGACACGCCGCAACACCTTGCTTGGAGAGGCAAGGGAAATCCTGCGCAGCCTGCGCGAGGATCTCTCGTTAGAACAAGCCGAAAGACTGCGGATTAAAAAAAATGAAGCGGTGAAGATTCAGGAATTGGGCACTCGGTACGAGCGGATCATAACCCGTATCGAAGATGCGCGCGACAAACTGCCGGCACTGTCCCGTGAGATCACCGACATCAAAAAGGACATCGGGGCCCTCGATGCCCCACCTGCGGTCGAAGAATTGCGAGCGGCGCTGGCGCAAGCCGCCGAGTTCGCTCCGCTCGAAAAGCACAACCGGGCCGAGCAGGTTGACATAATGACCGCACGGGAAACCATTGCGCTCGAGCAGTCCAGGCTGGAATTGAGACACCATAATACAGATGTTTTGGAAGGCCTGGCGGTACCGTCGGCGGATACTGTTATGGCGTTCGAAGATCGTTTCGACGTTCTCGAGCGGCGTATCGACGATCTGAGGGGAGATATCGGTAAAACACGCAGCCATCTCCAGGAGGTGGAGCGGCAGATCGAGGCCCACCGACTGGAACGGGAAGTGCCCACGGAAGAAGATTTGCAGGCGGTCCGGGAAAAACGCGATCGCGGCTGGCAGATCATCCTGCGAAGGCTGAACGAAGCACCGGTGTCCGAGGAAGATCTGAAGGCCTATGTCTCCGCTTCGCGGGGGTCAAAAAACCTTGCCGAAGCTTTCGAGGCGGATCTGCAGCAGGCGGATGCCGTATCCGATCGGCTCCGACGCGAAGCCGACCGCGTTGCCACGAAGGCCAGGCTGTTGGCCGACCAAACTACTGCAGGCGGTCAACTGGCAACGCTGGAAGAAGACCTCGTTTCGGCCGAGAAAGAAAAAAATGACCTCACGGCCGAGTGGGTGGCTGCGTGGCAACCCCTGGGAATTTTACCGCGGTCTCCGAAGGAAATGGGGCAGTGGACGCGCCGTTTTAGGTCACTGACCGAAAAAGTGAGCGAGGTGAGGATACGGCAGACCAAGGCCGATGCGTTGAAAGAGGATATCGATGCGCAGCGGTCAAAGCTGGTTCAAGGCCTGCGGGGGTTTTCCGGTCTCGCCGTTGCGACGGACGAATCGTTGAGCGGTCTGATCAAACGGGCTCAAAAATGGGTCCGAGATGCGGACGATCTTTCTCTCAGACGGGATCAATTGCTACGGGACGAAGCTCGGCGGGAAAGGGAGCTGGAAGCGGCCCAATCGCGCCTGGAACAAAATGAAAAAGAGCGGCGGGAGTGGCAGCAGCAGTGGGAAGGAGCTGTGAGGTCGATCGGCCTCACAGCCCAAGCCTTGCCGGCCGAGGCCAATGCCGTCATGGATGACCTCAGAAGCCTCTTCGATAAGCTCAAGGAGGCCGGGATTCTGGAGAAACGCATTGCCGGCATCGACCGCGACAGCGATGCATTTGTGCGTCAGGTTGACCATTTGGTGGCGGCCGTCGCACGGGATTTAGGTGATCGACCTTCGGATGAAGCGGCACTCGACTTGCACACCCGACTCAACCGGTCGCGGGAGGCGCGCTCCAAGCTGGAGACTCTTCAAAAACAGTTGGCGCAGGAGCGGGGGCGTCTCGATCAGGCCCGCGACGATATTCTGCAGGTCGGGACCCGGCTCATGAACAAGTGCCAGCAGGCCGGATGCAACAGTGCCGATGAACTTCCCGAGGCCGAGCGGCGCTCTAACCGACGCCGTCAGATCGAATCCGATCTGAAAAAAATCGATACCCGGCTGCACAAACTGTCCGCCGGCGCCACCGTGGAAGACTTTATCGAAGAGGCCCTGGCTCTCGATCCGGACGGTATCGCGGGTGAGATCGACCGTCTGACGGTAGCGATTGAAGACCGCGAGATCGCAAAATCAGAACTCGACCAGACAATTGGAAGCGAGAGGACCGAGTTGAGCAAAATGGACGGCAGCGCCAGAGCGGCCGAGCTGGCCGAGGAGATTCAGATCATCCTGGGAGGTCTTGATAACGATGTCGCGCACTACGCGCGACTGAAGCTTGCGTCTAGAGTGCTGAGCCTGGCTATCGAACGCTACCGGGACAAAAGCCAGGGACCATTGCTGAAGCAGGCGTCAGCCCTGTTCAATCGGATCACGGGCGGCTCTTTCGCCGGTATCAGGGCGGAGTTCGCCGAAGACGGACGACCGGTGATCGTGGGCGTCCGGTCGGGCGGCGGAGATATCGTCACCGTGGAAGGCATGAGCGACGGAACGGCCGATCAACTCTACCTGGCGCTGAGATTGGCGGGGTTGGAGGCCTATCTGAATAACAACGAACCGCTGCCGCTGATTGTCGACGACATCCTGATCATGTTCGACGACGACCGTGCCGCCGCGACGCTCCAGGTCTTGGCGGAACTCTCGCACAAGACCCAGGTGATTTTTTTCACCCATCACCGCCACCTCGTTGAACTGGCCGAAAATACTATGGACGCTTCAGAGCTGATTCTGCATACGCTCGAGTGCTAGGGTTCCATGACATGGGTTCGTTTCATTGACCTATTCTTATTCAGAGGAGTTGCCTATGCGTTGCAAGCCCTGCACACGGCTTATCGTCATCAGCATTTTATTGCTCTTTGTCGGCGTGGCCCGCGCCGACTTCGAGTCAGAGGTCATCGAGTTGGTCAATGTCGAGCGTCAAGCCCGCAACCTGCACCCGCTCAGATACAACCAGGAACTGACCGTTGCGGCCAGATGGTACTCACAGGACATGGGCGATCAGAACTACTTTAACTTTGACCACACGAGCCTGGACGGGCGAAAATTTAACGAGCGCATCTCCGATGCGGGCTACAATTACCAGACCTGCGGAGAGAACATCGCGGCCGGCTACGCGACCCCGGAGGCCGTCGTCGAGGGATGGATGAACAGCGACGGTCACCGTGCCAACATTCTCGATCCGGACTACTGCGACATCGGCGTCGGTTACGCCGCCGTGGGCGGTGGTCAGTATTACCACTACTGGACCCAGGATTTCGGCCGACGCGCCGGCGTGACACAATGCCCCGCACCGGTTGCCGCCCCGCCTGCGACGGAGACACCGGTGCTCAGCGACACGAGTGACACGGGCGGGGATGGAGGGGGATGCTTCATTGGCGTTTCGTCGACATCGGGGAAGATCGGTGCGCTCGTGAAAACTTTCTTCGGCTCTCAGAGTCGGCACGACGCTGTCGACGCGGCCGAGGAACTGGATCGACCAAAGGAAGAGGGCCTGGGGACCCGTTCGAATGCGGAAATCTATTGGTAGTTAAAACCGTCGGAAAAGGGGACACTGCAGCCATGTCACCGAAAACAATGACCAGCGCCGACCTGCGGGAGTTTATCGCGGCCCATCACATCGATGCCACTATATTGCACCTGGACGCGCACACGTCCACGGTCAGCGACGCGGCACGGGAACTCGGGGTCGATGCCGACCAGATCATCAAATCACTCGTTTTTATGATCGAAAATAAACCGCTGCTGGTGATCAACAACGGAACGGCGCGCGTGGACCGGAAGAAACTGGCTACGCTCCTCAGTGTAGGGCGCAAGCGGGTCAAATTTGCCAGCGCCGAGCAGGCCCTGGCCATCACCGGCTTCGTGGTGGGCAGCATGCCGCCTTTCGGTCATCGTCAGATGTTGCGCACGCTGGTGGCACCGGCCATCACCCGGCTGGACCTGATTTTCGGCGGAGGCGGCGATATCGATGCCATGATGAGGCTGACGCCGTCTGACCTGGTGCGCGTCACCGGAGCGGAAATTACGGACGTGTCTGAATAGGGAGTATGTTTCGAATGAAAGGCGGCAATCCAGCGGCCGGAACTCTCGGCGACGACGGTCAATACAAACCGGGAGATTGTTTACCGATCGGTGTTATCGACCGCCGCCAGGCGGTTGTCAGGCGGTGCACCCTGACATCGCTCCTGGCGGTGTTGCTGGTGCTGGGATTGATCTCGTCAGGAGCGCCGGTTCGGGCGGCCGCTCTCGACGATAGCCGGTTTTTCTTCAGCGGCGACGGGCGGATCGACCTTTTGAGCGAAAAAAACGGGCACTCGTTTGCCGGCCCTTACCGCAACGGAGCGCAACGCTACGATGAAACGGCCCTCCAGACCATTTGCCGCGTCTTCGATGCACCCTACGATCCGGAACTGTCGAACCTGTCCCTGAGGCTGCTCGAATTTCTCGACTTTCTGCAGGACAGCCTTCACCGGGAGGCGAAAATCACGATCACTTCCGGATACCGCAGCCCGGAATACAACACCAGGGTGCGCAACCGGGGCGGCCTGGCGGCCAAGGCCAGTCTCCACCAGTATGGCATGGCCGTCGACATCAAAATGGAAGGGGTGCCGGCGAAGCGCGTTTGGAATACGGTCAAGACGCTCGGCTTCGGAGGCGCCGGTTATTATCACGGGGCTACGGTCCACATCGACGTGGGGCCGGCACGATCCTGGGACGAAACAACTTCGGGCGTCGGAACCGGTATTTCGGACGACAACAAGCTGATCGGCCTCGTGAGCGAGTATGACCGCTACCGGCCGGGGGAAACGGTGGCCCTGCGTTTTATCCGCATGACGGCCTTTCCGATCGGTGTGGCATCCGAATTCACCCTCGACCGCCGGGTCGGGACTGACGGCGCGAAGAAAACGATCAACTTCACACCATCTTTGAAGATAGCGGCGGGTCCTACCTGCCCGGAGTTTGACGATATCGACCAGATGGCGTCTATCCGCTGGCGGTTGCCGGACGATCTGCCGCCGGGTCGCTACACGGTTCGCGCGCGATTCTGCGGCGTCGAATGGAAGGGTATGCCGCCGGAAATCGCCACTCCCGAATTCGAGATCGTCCGGCCGTGAGTTGGAACCCGCTGCCTGAAAAATCGTAAGCGTTCACAGGGCACCGCATCTGCTTTGTTGTCGGGCACTTGAAGTACAAAAGTACATCTGCGGCACCCTGTAAACGCTTACAATTAGTGGTTTGAAGCGCAGCGGACATTGCAACCCTGTGAACGGTTACGAAAAATCCTCATAACCGGCCGCGGGAACATTCACGCCTTTGCTCGAAACGACCGGTCCGAGTGGAAAGCACTGCACTGCCATCCGCTTTATCAGCTCGAGACCGACCATCTGCCACCATTGAGCGGTTTCGGGCGAGGTCCTATCCTGCAGTTATAAAAATGAAAGATATTCGCTTGACAACGGACCAACAGGATGGCCACTATGACAACGATTTGAACCGGCCCCTGCACGTCCATTTCCAGGGCGAAGACAACTTGTGCCATCTGATTATTTGCGGAAGGACACCGGCTATAGAATGGGAGGTACGTAATGCGACGAAGCATTTTACAATGGTTTGGTTGGGCCGTTTTCTGCAGTGTTCTGGCGGTTTCCTGCGCCGGCACCCGGATGTCGCAGACCTGGGTGGATGAGGCCCGGCGTGGAAAACCGGTAGCGGATGTCCTGGTGATCGTCATAGCGGACAAAGCCAAGAATCGGGAAGCCTTTGAGCACAAGTTCGTTCAACAGTTGAAGGCCGCCGGGGTCGAGGCCGTTTCGAGCGCGGATGTCATCCCCATGCCACGTGATCTCAAGCTGGAAAAGGACGTTATTCTGCAGGCAGTTGACAAATACGGGAATGACGCCGTCATCATATCGCATTTGACCGGCCTTGATAAGAAAGAAGTCTTCACCCGCACCGGTCCGATATATGGCGGTTACTACAACTACTACGGTTATACGTTCGAAGCCGTCCAGGACCCGGGGTTCTACAGTGAGATCGCCACCGTTCGGCTGGAGACCAATCTTTACGATGTGAAAACGGAACAGCTTTTGTGGTCCGGGCAGTCGCAATCAGAGGATGTTCAATCGATCAACAAGCTCATCGATGAAGTGATAGCCCTGGTCATAAAGGATTTACAAAAGAACAAGCTGCTTCCGACCCAGAGTTAAGGGTCACGGTAAGAAATAATTCCACACGATTGCGCCGGATTATGGTTTGTCTACAAGGCACATCCACCTGCGCATATCGGGGTATACGTGTGGGTGGATGTAACGCAGTAGACGGGCCATAAGACAAGCAAGAGGTGGAATTATTTTTTGCCGGGCCCCTAACCCTATCGTTCCTAAACAATATGGCAAAGCGTGAATACCCCATAAGTTTGACGTCGTTCGTTTAATGGCGGATGTCGGGTACCGGCAAGGTTATATGCCACAGATATGGCGTGTTTCGCGGGGGGGCTCCTCGTTATCCTGCATCTCCCGGCGGATCTCGTTAAACTCCTTTTCGTGGGCGAGAAAGGCTTCGACAACGTCGGGATCGAAGTGACACCCCTTCTCGCGAACGATGATCGCCACCGCTTCTTCGTGGCTATACGCATTTTTGTAACTGCGTCGGGAGGTGAGTGCATCATAGACGTCGGCCAGGGCGACAATACGGGTGGACAGTGGAATCGTTTCGCCGGACAGCCCGGCCGGATAGCCTGAGCCATCCCATTTTTCATGGTGGTGGTAGGCGATTTGCTTGCCGATCGTGAGAAATGACTCACCCCGTACCTGGGATTCGGCAGCCTCGAGAACGCTGCCACCCAGGATGCAATGGTTCTTGACCACCTCGAACTCGGCGCTGGTGAGCCGGTCCGGTTTGAGCAAAATCGCATCCGGGACACCGACCTTGCCGATATCGTGTAAAATGGCCGAAAGACTGATGTCGTCAAGATATTGCGGTGTGATATAACCGCGATAGGCCGGCTTGCGAGCCAGCTCCTTTGCGAGGATGCGGGTATATCGGCAGATCCGCTCCAAGTGCCGGCCGGTGCCCTTGTCCCGGAACTCCGCCAGCTTGGCGAGTCCCATAATGGTGGCGGCCCGCGCCTGCCGCAGGTTTTCGAATGAGGACCGCAAATCGTTTTCCAGTTTTTTACGCTTGCTGATGTCCCGAATCACCATCTGCATGCCCACCGTGTGCTCTTTGCCACCGATAGGCCGGGCATTGCATT
>Ga0210085_1000992_pt1 | contig 11528 bp, 9 predicted proteins | sample China_Galinas_PW_5_FD_184866 | JGI IMG/M metagenome (GOLD analysis project Ga0210085, IMG submission 184866) | Wetland microbial communities from San Francisco Bay, California, USA, that impact long-term carbon sequestration - China_Galinas_PWC_D1... | ecosystem: Environmental > Aquatic > Marine... | reverse complement strand
CGCGATGGTGTCGAGCAGGGCGCGGTACAGTGCGGTCACGCCGTCATCGTTGAACTTGGAGGCAATGGTCCCGAAGACCGGCATCTCTTCCGGCGTTTTGTTCCAGGCATTGCGGTTGCGCTGGACTTGTTTGCGAACATCACGCACGGCGTCCTCGCCGCCGCGTTTCTCGAACTTGTTGACGACCACCAGATCGGCAAAATCGAGCATATCGATCTTTTCGAGTTGGGAGGCGGCACCGAACTCACTGGTCATGACATAGAGGGAAACGTCCACCATGTCGATGATCCTGGAGTCCCCCTGGCCGATTCCGGCCGTTTCGGCAATGATAAGGTCGAATCCCGCCGCTTTGGCCACCAGGACGCATTCGGCGAGGGCTTCGGGGAGTTCGGTTTGGGAACTCCGTGTGGCCAGAGACCGCATGTAGACCCTGGGGCTGCCGATGGCATTCATCCGAATCCGGTCACCCAACAGCGCGCCGCCGGTCTTGCGCCGCGATGGGTCACAGCTGATAATGGCAACGTGGATATTTTTCAAATCGTGCAACAGGCGGATGATCAGCTCGTCGGTCAAGGAGGATTTGCCGGCACCACCGGTTCCCGTGATCCCGATGACCGGCACCTTGCGGTCGCGAGAAAGCGCCTGCAGCTGGGTCCGCAATTGCGCCAAGTGACCGTTTTGCTTTGCTTTGGCCTGTTCCACGGCGGTAATCAGGTTGGCCACCATCAATTTGTTCTCGGGATCAAGCGCGTCTAAGTTAAAGGTGAAACTCTTGACGGTCGAAAAATCGAGCTGCCGCACCATGTGGTTGATCATTCCCTGAAGACCTTTGCTGGCACCGTCCTCTGGCGAATAGATTTTGGAGACACCGTAGGCTTCCAGTTGCTTGATCTCTTCGGGGACGATGACTCCTCCGCCGCCGGCAAAGACCTTGATGTGATCGGCGTTTCTTTCCCTGAGAAGATCAACCATGTATTTGAAGAATTCGATGTGCCCGCCCTGGTAGCTCGATACAGCCACACCCTGGGCATCTTCTTCGATTGCCGCATCGACGATCTCCTGGACCGAACGATTGTGGCCGAGATGGATGACCTCCACCCCCGTGGCCTGGAGAATGCGGCGCATGATGTTGATAGCGGCGTCGTGCCCGTCGAAAAGAGACGTAGCGGTAATCACACGAATGTTGTTTTTGGGTGTGTAAACGTCAACTTCCTGGCTCATACCCCCTCCTGTGCCTCGACCGAAAGTCCCGGTGAAGCGGTACCGGTATCACTATAGGCTTTACGATAAAGGTTTTGGACCGCGTTATCGGTCGTCGGCGTATTACAATACAGCCTCCTGCCTCTGGCCTTGCCAAAATCTTTATCGTAAAGCCTATAATTGCCCACATTCAGATAAAAGGTCCCATCCATAATGGCCGACTTGTTCTCTCGTGAGTCCTTACCCCAAACCGTCGTCAGTGCCGTTTGACCATCAGCCGGATGCTGAGGTGCACATGCGCAAGACAAACTCGGTTTGTAACTCGATATACTCCTCGATCGTGTAATGGCGGCTGAAAAACCAGCGCCTGAACGTCCACATGTGGCCCAAAACCGAGATGTTGTGGGCGGCCATTTCGATTTGACGGTCGTCGAGATGCGGCAGGCCGCCTGATGAAGCGATGTCGGCCAGCACCTCGACGAAAAGACCCGTGATACGGAGTTCGTTCTCAAGCACCCTTTTTCGCCACTGGGCCGGCAGTGAGCGGGTTTCCTGGTAAATGAGAAGAATAAAGTCGCTCATGCGGTTGCAGACGTGAAAATATTCCCGGATCACCTGGGCCAGGGCATTGCGGCCGCCGCCGGCTTTGGCCATTGTGTCGGCCACCAGACGTTCGACCTCGGCGTGAATGGAATCGCAAACCAGGTACAGAACATCCTCCTTGGAAGCCACGTACTCATACAGGGATCCAATAGAGAAACCGGTCGCCTGGGCGATCTGGCGCGTAGTGGTTTTATGAAAACCGTTTTTTATAAACAGTTTAACCGCGGATTCTGCAATCTGGCGGCGTCGTCGATCGACGAGCTCGGGATTTTTGATTTGCGTCGGGATGTCATTTGTGCGGCTGGCCTTCTGCATGAGAGATCTTCCGTATGCCGGTTGAGGTCGGGCGCACCAACCGCCGGTGTTGATTCGAGAAATCTGAGCGAGCGCTCATTCAAATTTCTAACATATCGGTCAATTTATTGTCAAGGATTTCCACGAAAAACGGCTATCACATGACCGGGGCGGTCGTTCCTTTTACAGAATTTTATCTAACTGAAATAACATAAAATAATTATTAGGGAACCTTTTCTCCACCGCTGGAAGACGAAAAGAAACCTGTTGACAACTGCAAGGGCGTGCAGTTAATTTATAGCTACTTGAGCGAGCGCTCGTTCAATATGCGGTCCGTATAAAGGAGGGTGCAGTGGATTTTGATCTGAGCAGAGAACAGGAGATGATCCGCAAAGAGGTCCGTCGTTTCGCCGAAAGCGAAATCGCCCCGTTGGCCGGTGAACTGGACGAGAAAGAAGAATTTTCGCCGGAACTCACCCGCAAGATGGGGGAGATCGGTCTCTTTGGGATGTTCGTTTCGGAGGATTTCGACGGTCAAGAGCTGGATTACTTGTCCTACATCATCGCCGTGGAAGAAATCGCCCGTGTGGACGGATCGCAGGCCGCCACAATCGCTGCCGGCAACTCCCTCGGGATCGGTCCGATCTACTACTTCGGCACGCAGGCGCAGAAGGAAAAATACCTTCCCGCGCTTTGTCGCGGCGAGGCACTATGGGGTTTCGGCTTGACGGAGCCGACGGCCGGCTCCGATGCCGGCGGCAGCCGGACCACGGCGGAGCCGGACGGCGACGAATGGGTCTTGAACGGCTCAAAGATCTTCATCACCAATGCCGCCTGCGACATGTCGATGGGAGTCACCGTCCAGGCCGTCACCGGAAAACGACCCGACGGCAAGCCCGAGTACACCTGCTTTCTGGTCGAGCACGGCACGCCGGGTTTCAAGGCCGTACCGATGCACCGTAAGATGATGTGGCGGTCATCCAACACGGCCGAACTCTACTTCGACAACGTGCGCATCCCGGCGGGAAACATTCTGGGCCGCCAGGGAGACGGTTTCCACCAGATGCTCAAAACCCTGGACGGCGGCCGGCTGTCGATTGCCGCCATGGGACTCGGTGGGGCCCAGGGCGCTTATGAAATGGCTCTGAAATACGCCCGTGAACGGGTGCAATTCGGACAACCGATTTCAAAATTTCAAGCGGTGGCGTTCAAGCTGAGCGACTGCGCCGTTGAAATCGAATGCGCCCGAAACCTGCTCTACAAGGCCTGCTGGCTCAGGGACAAGCGCCGGCCTTTCGAAAAAGCGGCTGCAATGGCCAAACTCTACTGCTCGGAGGTCATGGGCCGGGTGGCGGATCATGCGGTTCAGATTCACGGCGGCTATGGCCTGATGAAGGAGTATCAGGTTGAGCGGTTTTACCGGGACCACAAACTGCTCGAAATAGGGGAGGGGACGTCGGAGGTGCAGCGGATTGTGATTTCTCGGTTTATTGGGTGCTAAAATAAATTTTCAACAGAACCGCGTTGCGGTTCTGTTGAAAATTTATGAAACGCGGCTTCGCCGCTCTCGGGGGCGGTGGAGCAAGGGCAAGCGGGTTGAGATTGGAAAGGTCGCTGGACTTTTGAGCGGTCATTTTCCGCATGGTTGTTTGGAGTTGGCATGGGATTATATGAAACGCGGCTTCGCCGCTCTCTAAGGGGGTGAATTGAAGTGGGCGTTTGGGGTCGGAAGGGGCAATTAGAAGGCTGACGAACTTTGGTTGTTCTGTGGTTTGGAAATACAATCGCTGGGCGATTCTATTACGGGGGGTGAGTTATGGGAGAAGATGTTTTACTCAGGGAAGAGGCCGGAGGTGTTCTGATGCTGACCCTCAATCGTCCCGAGGTCATGAACAGTTTGAATTTTGCTTTGCTGCACGCCCTGGCCGATGAAATCGATGCGGTGCGGTTCAGGGCCGATGTTCGGGTGCTCGTCGTTACCGGAGCGGGCGAGAAGGCCTTCTGTGCCGGTGCGGACCTCAAGGAGCGGGCGGGTTTGAGTCCGGAAAAAGTAAGAGAGTACATATACACGATCCGCAGTCTATTCACCGCCATCGAATATCTGAACAAACCGGTGGTTGCCGCGGTAAACGGCATTGCCCTCGGCGGCGGCACTGAACTGGCACTGGCCAGCGACATACGCGTCGTCGCCGCAACGGCCAGCATGGGATTGACCGAAACCCGTCTGGCCATTATCCCGGGTGCCGGCGGGACCCAGCGGCTGCCGCGGTTGGTCGGCAAAGGCAAGGCCAAGGAGTTGATTTTCACCGGCCGCCGGGTGGACGCCGTCGAGGCCCTCGACATCGGTCTGGCCAATAAAATATGCGAACCGTCAGAGCTTCTCGCCGAATGCCGGAATATGGCGGCAATGATCTGCGAAACCGGCCCCATCGCCATCGAGCAGGCCAAGTATGCGATCAACTACGGCCTGGAAACCGATTTGCAAACCGGACTGGCTATCGAATCAAATGCTTACTGGGTTTGCATTCCGACCGAAGACCGTCTGGAGGGACTGACGGCTTTTCGGGAGAAGCGCAAGCCGGTGTACAAGGGGAGGTAAAGGTAAGTTTGGCCGGTTTGCCCGTCAGCCCGTTGGCCGGTTGGGGAGTGAGTGACTTTACTACGAAAATAGAATGTAATACGGAAAAAAGGTGGGCACCTCCGCCCGGATAAGCGGTGGCGAAAGGCGGCTGAAACTCGCCGCCAACGGGCTCTAAGACCGGACCCGGCCCGGATATAAAAAAAGATTATGATGCCAATCCAAGATTGTGCGTTGCGCGGGCCTGAGGATAAGGGTCCGACCTAAGATCCCGGAGGCGGCTCAGACAGTCAGCCGCTGTTCTCAACCGCTCATCCGGGCTCCGGTGCGTCATTTTCATGCACCGTGGCGGCCTGCAGGACCACGACTGTTTAGAAAGAGTATTCGACTTGATTAACCAACAACGAACTTATTTGCAGGTGAGGTGAAAGTATGACCGAATATGATTACTGGAAAATTTTTCCGAGAATGCCCAAGAAAGTGACCATCGGTGACATTACGGTCCGAGATGGATTTCAACATCTCGAAAAATTCATCTCAACCCGTGCAAAAATATTCTATGCTCAGGAAATGATTTTTGCCGGCTGCCGAAACATCGAGGTGACAAACCTCGGCAACCCGTATCTTATGCCCCAGTTCAGTGACGCCGAGGAGGTATTGGCTGCCTTGCGGAGCGATCTTTTTAAAAAACGCTGCGCCAAACGCGGTATCAATCCGGATGACATCTGCGTAACGGCCGTCACCATCCGGGAGGGGGCCGTGGACCAGGCGATTCGACTGAAGGAGAAAGGGGTCGGCCCGGACCGCTGCCTGATGATGGTGTCCACGGAAGAACAGCACCATTTTGCCAATTCCGGCACAACCTTGCCAGAGTACTGGAAGGAAGCCGAGCGTTCTATCCAAAAGTGCCGGGACGCGGGCCTGAAAATGTGCGGTACGGTCAGCACCATCTGGGGCAGCCCGATTGCCGGGGCCACCGATTTGAAAGATGCCGTAGAGTTCACCAAGCGCTGGCTGTCTATCGGTGCATCCGACATCGAGCACGCCGATCACGATGGCAGTGCCTCGGCTCCGGAAGTGTACCGCTATTTCTCTATGATTCTGGACGAAATTCCGGACACGTCTGTCCACATCGGCCATTTTCACGAAACCAAACGCGTGGCATCCGCGTCGGTACTGGCCGCCCTGCAGGCCGGCATCACCCATTTCGAGGCGACCCTCGGCGGTATGGGTGGGCAACCGGCCAACTTTCTGGATGATTGTCCGGTGCCGGGTACCGGTGAGTACTACTACAAGGATCCCCGATATGTGGGCTTGACCTGCCTGGAAGACATGCTGGTGCAGATCGACGAGATGGGTATCGCCCACGGCTACGACGTCGATCGGGTGCTCTGGCTTGGGCGGCAGATCGAACGCACTGCGGGCATAAGGCTGCGCAGTGAGGCCGCCATCAACGGCCGCACCCTCAAGGGGGGTCATCCGGAATTTGGACGTCCCGGCCTCAGGAAGCGCAAGGAAAAGATGGGAGAAAAGCCGGACCAGAAGCTGCCGGCGGACTGGGGCGACAGGGCGGTGCTGCCGGAGAAATACCGGTAGGTTGACCCGTTTTGCCCGTTTTGTCCGTTAGCCCGTTGAGCCGTTTAGACGGTTGGCCGGTTTGCCCATGAAGATCCAGCGGTTTGACGGCTCACAGCTTCCTGATAAAGCCGGGTTTTAGATCATGGTAGCTCTCGCTGAGGGAAGAAGCTGTCATAGATATGTATCGCAGCGATGCCCAACCGAATCGACCACATCGGAGACGATCATGACGTCATTGCCGGATGAAATCGGAGATCTGTCGCAGAAGGAATTGGCGCGCCTGTTCATGGACATGTTTCATCGCATCGTCATCCATTACGGGCTCTGGTTCAACGAGGTGCGACACCAGATGGGAATGGAAGCGGCCCTTGAGGCTCTTGGCGCGGCCTCCGAACGGAGCAGGGGCATTCAGCTCAAGCGCTTGTCCGAGCAGTTGGGGTTTACACTGGATGACGGTGTGCCCGAGCCTCTGTTGAAGATGCCGAAAGCGTCTTTGCTTGTGCTCTTGGACAGCGTGGCGGTGAACTGGTTGGCCAACGACGGGGTCTGGTTCCAGGCGGTGGAATTCGAGCACGGCATGAATGATGCCAAGCGCTGCAACGACTCGTGTTGGGCCCATTTCTCGCCGTTCGAGGCCTGGTCGATCAAACGGTTCCTCGATCTTTCCGATCGGCCCGGCTTGGAAGGACTGAAGAAAGCACTGCAATACCGTCTCTACGCCCGAATCAACACCCAGTCCTTTGTCGACGAGGGAGCCGACAGTTTCGTTTTCCGCATGGATGCCTGCCGGGTGCAGGCGGCGCGCAAGCGCAAGGGCCTTGACGATTATCCCTGCAAATCAGGCGGGCTGGTGGAATACACGTATTTTGCACGCGCGATCGATCCCCGCATCACGACCGAGTGCATCGCATGCCCGCCGGACTCGCATCCTGACGATTACTTCTGTGCCTGGCGCTTCTACATGGTTTAGCCGGTTTACCGGTTGTGCCTGTTGAGCCTGTCGGAAACTCATCCGTGTCTTTAATGAAACTGCCAATGGACACGGGGTTTAATTCAAACCTTTGAGCGGTCCAGAATTGTTTGGGAGGATAGCCTCGTGAAAGCCATGATCTTGAAGCAGCTCTGCAACCTTGCGGAGAACAAGACACCGGTGGTGCCGGTCGAGATGGCCGAGCCGTTGCCGGGCGACAAGGAAGTTTTGGTCAAGGTGTCCGCCTGCGGTGTGTGTCACACTGAACTGGATGAAATCGAGGGGCGCACGCCTCCACCCGCTTTTCCGGTGATATTGGGACACCAGGTGGTGGGCCGGGTCATACAAAACGGTCCGGGGGCGGGAAGATTTCGAGTCGGCGACCGGGTCGGCATCGCGTGGATTCATGCCGCCTGTGGTCGGTGCGGGCACTGCCGGGCCGGGGAAGAAAACCTTTGCAAGGCATTCGAGGCCACCGGTCGTGATGTAAACGGCGGATACGCCCAGTTCACGAAAGTTGCGGAAGACTTCGCCTATCCAATTCCTGAGGTCTTCACCGATGCCGAAGCGGCACCATTGCTGTGTGCGGGTGCCATCGGCTGGCGTTCGTTGCGATTGACGGGGCTTGAAAACGGTCAAAACCTCGGTTTGACCGGATTCGGCGCTTCGGGTCATATGGTCTTAAAAACCGTGCGCTACACGCATCCGCAAGCAAAGGTCTTCGTCTTTGCCAGAAGTCCGCAAGAGCGGGCGTTTGCGGTCGAACTCGGTGCCGTCTGGGCCGGTGACAGCGCCGAGACGGCACCGGAAAGACTCCACTGCATTATCGACACCACTCCGGCCTGGAAACCGGTCGTGGCGGCGCTAAAAAACCTGGAAACGGGCGGCAGGCTTGTGATCAACGCCATTCGAAAGGAAGACGCCGACAAGGACGCACTTCTAACACTCGACTATCCGCAGCACCTTTGGATGGAAAAAGAAATCAAGAGCGTGGCCAACGTGGCGCGGCGGGATGTCAGTGAATTCCTGCAGGCGGCTGCTGAGATTCCCTTCAAGCCTGATGTTCAGGAATACCGACTCGAAGAGGCCAACACGGCGTTGTTGGAATTAAAAAAAGGCAAGATCAGGGGGGCCAAGGTCCTCAAAATAGACTAGTTTCCGTCCAGAAATGGCCCTTTTCCGCAATTTCGGCGTCAATCGGCGGAATTGCTTGTGCGGCATACAAAAGTATGCCTCCGCGCAATTCCTTGATTTCCTTGAACTTGCGAAAAATTGCACATTTCTGGATCGGAAACTTATCAGTGCCCGTTATGAAACCGCGGATGGGCACTGGACTAATATCCATCTGTAACTGTCATTTATTTCTGCGGGACCCGCTTATTCAGCGGGCCCCGCAGAAATAAATAATCACTCCGGTTTGCGCCTCGGCAGTACCAGATTCAAGACGACCCCGATGATTCCGGCCAGCCCGATCCCTCCCAGGGTAAAAAGCGACATCCCCCCGATACCGAACACCAGTATGACGGCGACGATGATCATGTTCCGCGCTTCGGTCAGGTCCTCTCCGGCCCTCACGAGGGTGTTCAGTCCAACGACCGTGATGGCGCCGAATAACAGCAGCATGATGCCGCCCATCACCGGCACCGGGATCGTCTGAAGCAAGGCCCCCAGTTTTCCGATAAACGCCAGCAGGATAGCAAAGCCCGCCGCCCATGACATGATGCGCGGATTGTACATACGGGTGAGAGTGACGGCACCGGTCACTTCGGAATAGGTTGTATTCGGTGGCCCACCCAGAAAAGAGGCCATGCTCGTGGCCAAACCGTCGCCGAGCAAGGTGCGGTGAATGCCCGGGTCGTCCAGGTAGTCTTTACCGGTGACACTGCCGATGGCCAGAATGTCACCGAAGTGTTCGATGGCCGGCGCAATCGCCACCGGAACGATGAAGATGACGGCCTCGAGGTTCCAGCGCGGGAAGACAAAGTTCGGCACCGCCACCCAGGCGGCTTTGGCAACCGGAGACAGGTCGACCAACCCGAAGGGGACCGAGACAAGATAACCGATACCGACACCGATTAGAATCGGTATCAGCCTCAGCAGCCCCCGACCCAGCAGAGAGACGAGAATAGTGGCCAGGAGGGTGGTCATGGACACGATCAGGGCGGTTTTCTCCGGCACCAGAACGGCCGATCCGTCACCGGTTTTGCCGGTTGCCATGTGAACAGCCACCGGTGCCAGGATCAGACCGATGACCATGATGACCGGCCCCACGACCACCGGTGGCAGAATGCGGTTTAAAAAGCTGCGACCGAAAAACTTGATGCCGATGCTCAGCAGTATGTAGACCAAACCGGCGGCAGCCAAGCCGCAAAGGGTTGGAGGGATCCCCCATGTTTGCACCCCGTAAATGATCGGTGCAATGAACGCGAAGGAAGAAGCCAGAAAAACCGGCACCATCCGTTTGGTCACCGCCTGAAACAGCAGGGTGCCCGCTCCGGCGGTAAACAGAGCCACGTTGGGGTCGAGTCCGGTCAGAAGAGGCACCAGTACCAAGGCGCCGAAAGCGACAAAGAGCATCTGAGCGCCCACGAGGGGTCCCTTGAAACCGAGATGGTTTTCAACGGGCGCATCCTTCTGCGTCATGGAATCTTTCTCCTTTCAGTTTATTTCGTCCCGAAGATCTTGTCTCCGGCATCGCCGAGGCCCGGCAGAATATAGCCGATATCGTTCAGTTTTTCATCGATAGCGGCCACATAGATGTCGACATCGGGATGAAATTTCTCGACTCTTTTGATCCCTTCGGGGGCAGCGACGAGAAAAAGACCCTTGATGATTTTGCAACCGGCGGCTTTCAGCAAGGTAATGGTCTCGACCACGGTGCCTCCGGTGGCCAGCATGGGATCGAGAATCAGCGCAATCCGTTCGTCGATGGCACCGGTCAGCTTGACGTAATATTTGACCGGTTTCAGCGTATCTTCGTTGCGGTAGAGTCCGACGACGCTTACCTTGGCAGAGGGAATCAGATCGAGTACGCCGTTCATCATTCCGAGCCCGGCCCTTAGAATCGGTACCACTGTGATTTTCTTGCCCTTGATCCTTTCCACTTCCACCGGACCGGCCCAACCCTGAATGATTTCCTTTTCGGTTTCCATGTCCTTGGTGGCTTCATAGGTAAGCAGGTTGCCCAGCTCGGATGCAAGGTCCCGAAAATCTTTGGTCGTGATCTTTTGTTCCCGCATGAGCCCCAGTTTGTGCTTAATAAGTGGATGGTTCACCTCATGGACTGGCATGGTGCCTCCTTAGGGTCTTAGATCGTTACTTCTGCGCAAGAAGCGTAGATATGTTGTTGACGTGAAACCTGTTGGTTTATCGGAATAGGGCTTCAGGTGTTACCAACCCCCAAATCCTGAAACCAGCAACCTGAGATCTCGCATGAAACGACGCCAAAATGGTGCAGTTTCTTTCACGATCAAACTGTGTGCATGCGGCCAGAGGCGCCGCCGTACCCTGATCTGATTGTGGCCGAAATCATGTTTTTAGTTCGAAAATAAGGTGGGCACCTCCGCCCGGATGAACGCTTTCGAAAGACGGCTGAAACTTGCCGCCAACGGGTTCTAAGCCCGGACCAGGCCCGTTTTTAAACAATGAGATCGAATGCAGCTTGAAGATCGTGCCTTCCAAGCGGCATCTGCATAGGGTCCGGTCTGAGACCCCGTAAGCGACTCAGACAGTCAGCCGCTTTTTGCAACCGCTCATCCGGGCTCCGCCGCGTCATTTTCATGCACCGTGGAGGCCCAGGGCTATGAGCATTTAGTTAGTGTTTCATTAGAAGGTGTTGTTCTTTTTGGTAAGGGCTCACCCATAAATAACGTCACATTTTGGACGCCGATGCATCCCGTCCGACTACTGGTGTAAAAACTCAGAATATCATGATATTCTGGAGTTTTACACCTTACCGGCGGGGCGCCTCAACGCCCAAAATTGCAAATTTATTTTTTCGTGAACCCTTGGAGGCAGGCAGAGGGGAGGGATGCCGGAGTCCGGTATCCCCCCTTCTCATATCGCTCGGGGCATTGGAATATAGGGAAAACGCCAGGATGTCAAGAAAACAGATCAGCGGTCAATGCGATTACCACGTACCCAACGGCCGGGTCATCGTGAAATGAAAGGGGTCCTTGACCAGTTTTTCGGATGCCGTCGGAATGGTTTTGGAAATAGCGGTAAAGGGCAGGGAGAGGACGAACACGGCCGAACCGGCAATTGTGGCTACGGCGCCGAGGGGCCGCATAACAAACAGATCATACG
>Ga0210085_1000991_pt1 | contig 11531 bp, 10 predicted proteins | sample China_Galinas_PW_5_FD_184866 | JGI IMG/M metagenome (GOLD analysis project Ga0210085, IMG submission 184866) | Wetland microbial communities from San Francisco Bay, California, USA, that impact long-term carbon sequestration - China_Galinas_PWC_D1... | ecosystem: Environmental > Aquatic > Marine... | reverse complement strand
TCATCTGAGATCGCTTTTATGGCGGCTGCGCGTTCTGCATTTTTGGAAGCCTATCTGAAGGCCCATCCGGTTATCCACGAACCGATAATGAAAGTCGTGGTGGAAAGTCCGACCGAGTTTCAGGGATCGGTGATGGGCTCACTGAACCAGCGCCGCGGAATGATCCTCGGCGCCCAGGACGAAGGCGTCATTTGCGTGATCGAGGCCCAGGTGCCGCTGGCGGAAATGTTCGGATACTCAACTGTTCTGCGCTCACTCACCCAGGGCAAAGCGCAGTTTACGATGGAGTTTTCCACCTACAAGCAGCTGCCACAGTCGATAACTGAAGAGCTTGCCAAGAAGGTGCTCGAAAGAAAAAAAGTGGCTTAGGCTCTATCGTTTGATCGTAACGGGCTTGGCGGCCCAATGCGGCTTTAAACTCGCAATGCCGATAGAAAACTAAATTAAGCAAATGGAAAAGCAGACGCCTGGCGAAGTGAGTGTGCCGCGCGAACCCAGGCGTTTTTGCGCCGCCGGTGGCGCATTGGCGATCACTGTAGTGCGCCCGGTAGATCACCATAAAGCCGCGGGGGCCGAATCGGCCGACAAGCAGCAGCTGCCTGCGGAATCGAATCGGATCGTCTACCTCAAGGAAAGGAGCCTGAACATGCTCAAAAACGACCTAATCCTGCGCAATCCGTTGCGGTTCATGCAAAAAGATCCCCAAAACAGCCTTCTTCCGGTCGGCGGTTTCGGGGCCGTGCTGGCAAGAGCCGGAGTTGGAAAGACGGCTCTGCTGGTGCAAATATCTCTCAATTCCCTTTTGGAGGGCTGGAATGTCCTCCACATCAGCTTAGAAGACCCGGTGGAAAAGGTCAACCTGTGGTATACTGAGGTATTTAATCACATCGCGCGGCAGTACAATGTCAAACCGGCGAACGAACTTTGGGATACTCTGTTGCCACACCGGTTTATCATGACCTTCCGGGTGGAGGGATTCAGCGTCCCCAAACTTGACGAGCGGCTAACGGATCTGATCGAGCAGAACATCTTTTCGCCCCATGTCATTATCATCGACGGTCTACCATTCGATCAAACCGTTCGCCCTCCATTGGTAGAGCTGAAAGAACTGACCCAAAAACGAGGTTGTCACGCCTGGTTCACCGTTCGCACCCACCGACACGAAATACCGGACCCAAAAGGTATCCCGGCCCAAATGACCGGTCTGGTGGATCTTTTTGACGTGATTCTTTACCTTAAGCCGCAGGACAAGGACATTCATATCAGGGCACTGAAGGGCCAGGAAAACGTCGGGGAACAAACCGGTCTGATTTTGGACCCAGCCACGATGCTGATCACTGAAACCGGCTAGTTCTCTTCAAAACGGATTAGACAGCTTCCATCACATGCGTGCATATATCGAGGGTGTTCGGCTTGTCCGCGCATCCGCCGTGATGGATGTCCAGCCAGGTTTCTTTCAGATACTCCCAAGATGAATTGCTGATAGAGGCGTGTCCTACCGTTAATTCCCACATACCCGTCTGCGAATCACGCAGCAACACATGCTTCTGGCGGCAATGTCGGCACTCGATCGTTTTGGCTTCCATACTTCGTCTCTCGGTGATCGTTGACCATAATAATTATACAGTTCAAAAAGATAAAAGCATGATTTGTGCCAGGGTATGCAATTTTAATTTTTACATTATATTCGTACGGTTAGTGAAAGAGAACGATGTCGTCGCTGGATGATATTATGGAATCGAGGAGTGAATTATATGAATAAAACTTCACATGTACGAAGGCCGCGGACCCGTTCGAAACAGGCAAACGCCGGGTATTAAGCCTTGTCATGAGCCGGGCACAGATATATATATCTCAAACTCAAGCTGGCGCCCTATCCGGTTTAGCAATACAGGCCAGTAGCTCTAATGGTAGAGCACCGGACTCCAAATCCGGGTGTTGGGGGTTCGAATCCCTCCTGGCCTGCCACGATAACAAGGGCTTACAGGCATCGAGTCTGTAAACCCTTGACATATCGTGCCGTTATAATGGCAACCTATGGTTTCATGGTTGAGCGGCTTTTTGGATCGGTCAATTATTTTCCCCCTCTCTGTTGTGTTGTAAAGACGACAATAACACAACATGTTGTAGAAAGCAAACAATACTTTTAAAATTCAAGCCCCTCTCGGCCTCGCATGCCGAGTTTTACCCATGCGGTCTTCTGCCGCGCTGGTGGTAATCGACAGCGCATCAGGCCTCCTCATTTAGCTACCCCTCAAACACCGATCACTCCTGCTCAAGGCAGCAGGTGCGCAACATGCTCGGCGATGGCCGGCGAGGCCGTCAACCCGGGTGACTCGATGCCGATCAGATTGACCAGACCCGGCATCCCTTTGGCAGATTCCTCCTGAATGATAAAATCCCTGACCGTATCGCCCGGTTTCTGCAACTTGGGCCGAATGCCGGCATAGTCCGGTGTAAGGTCGTCGCGCCGCAAACCTGTCAAGTAGCGCTGCGCCGCTGCAAAAAAATCATTCCGGTGTGCTGCGTCAACAGTGTAATCGTAGCTGCGCTGCGGGAGAAAAATGGTGTTGGGGCCCAATTTGACCCTTCCGCTCATGTCAATTGTGGCATGAATGCCCAACCCTTCATTGTTGGGCAGCGGGACCGGATAAATCAAGTGATTGATAGTCCCGGAAGCCGGCGCCACGCTGAAGTACTCCCCCTTCCAGAAAAACTGCTCATATTGGTGAGTGTGAACGTCGATCCCCGTACTGGCGGCGATCCGATCGGACTCCAAACCGGCACAATTGACCAGGTAACGGGTCGTAAATTTTTCCGTCTGTCCGTCGGGATAGCGCACGTGAACCCGGTAGCGCGGTCCGGCTAAGGGCTCGACCCTTTCAACAACACACCGATAGACGAACTGGACGTTGTTTCTTTGGGCCTGTGCGACAAAATGGCGCATCAGACGGTGCGAGTGAATAATGCCTGTCGACGGAGAAAATAAGGCCGAAACCGCCCTAACGTTGGGTTCAATCCGGACCACCTGATCACCGCTCAGGTATTGCAGGTCTTCGACGCCATTGGCCCGCGCTTTGGCTTCGATCGATGCCAGGAAGTCTTCTTCGTTCTTATTGGTCGCTACGATGAGCTTGCCGCAATTTCGAAAGGGAATCCGCCTTGCTTCGCACAAAGCGTAAAGCATTTGTCGGCCCTCCACGCAGAAGCGCGCTTTGAGCGAGCTGGGCGGGTAATAGATCCCGGCATGGATCACCTCACTGTTGCGGCTGCTCGTTTCCTGACCGAATTTTTCATTTTTCTCGATCACGAAGACATTTTTATGCTTCTGTGAACATCGGGCGGCAACGGCCAAGCCGACAACTCCCGCGCCGATGATGGTCATTCCGATATCCAATTTCTCAGTCTTTTCCGATCGTTTTATTAATTTTTTTGACGTATGCCATTATGTCGCATTTTCGTTCGAGACCGGAAGCCGCCATGAAGCGCGTCTTGCCGAAGATCGGCCGTTCCGGCCAAGGCCGGTCGTGAACGCCGTAAATCCAGGCCACACCAGTGTAAGAATTCGGATCGCGCCCGTCGAGGAAGTATTTGTTGTTGAGCGCAAGGGTGGTATCGAAGGCTTGCTGCGGCGTCCGGCTCCACTCGAGTATCTTTTTCCCCCAGTACATCCGCATGTAGTTGTGCATGAAACCGGTATGTTTCATCTCCAACATGGCGGCATTCCAGTAAGGATCGTGAGTTTCGGCATTCTCCAGTTGCGTCCGGCTGTAGCAATTTGGGCGTTCGTCCGACAGATGGTCGGACAGCGTTTGCGAAGCCCAGCCGGGTATGCAGCCGTATGTGTCGTAGTTTGGAGTGAAGTTGACAAAATTGACCGCCAGTTCCCTTCGCACAATCAACTGCTCAAGATATGCTTCGATAGCCTCCAAGCCGACCGATCGGCCGTCTACGGCCTTAACCTGCAGCGCCACATACAGGGGGGAGACCTGGCCGAAATGAAGATAGGGACTCATGTGGGAAATATCATCTGTTTGCGGCTGGTTGTGGTGGTCGGTGTAATGCTTCAGACTTTGGTTTAAAAATTTTTTTAGCCTTTTTTTGGCCTCGCGGGTGCCGCCTTTAAAAAACAGGTTGACCGGCTCGACGCTACGATCGACATCCAGTTTGGACTGCAGTGAGTCGATCGCCTCAAGGTTCAGGTTCGACCTTAAATTTTTTATGTCAAGCCCCAGGGAACTGTTCTTTAGAGGCACGACGTGAAACTCTTTCAGGTATTCGTTCAGGTGTCGGGTGATTTTCGGCCGCAGAGTCCGGGCGGCATACTCGGCCTTGCTGCTGGTAACCGCAACCGGAACGACCACGTCGGCTTCCACCTGGACAACCCGGCAGGCGGCCTTGCGTGCGACGCTTTGACGCCAGGCCTTCTGAAAACGCAAATAGCCGCAGTCGCAGACAATGACAGCCGCTCTGTGCCCCACCTCCAGGGCCACATCGGGCGGTGAGCCCAATTGCACCGCCATTTGAATCCCACGCTTAGCCAGAGTGGCGGCCGTTTCGCGTAAACCCTCCAGCATGAAACGGTAATGACGCAGATTGGCCTCGGGATACCCGTCCGTCAGTCCGAACACCACCACCATCGGCCGATCGAGATGATTGGCAAGTTCAACGGCATATTCAAGGGCATGATTTTCTTCGGCCCGCTGGGATTGCTGCATCCAGTAAAGAACGAAGTCGCCGTCGGTCATCTTCTTCTGATTAAGCGGCTGGATACGGGTGGGTTCGATCGACTGGGAATGCGTCGGTTGAGGCATGGATTGTATCCTTCCGGCCGATAGGTAAAGCGCTCAGACAGCATCTATTAACCGACTATCGTCATGAAACCGTCTGTTTGGGGCGAGCTGCCAATATCAACGAATCCATTGGCGCCAGAGAACATCTGTCCAATACCGATGCTGGATATTGGCTCACGCTCTCAAAAAAAAAGGTAACAGTGCCATGCACTGTTACCTTTTAAAATTCAAGGCGCGTTATCCGGGTATCGAAACCGGCGAAGATTTTCCAATTTCTTCCATCGTTTCTTCGTATTTACTGCGCATGTCGATATGCCCTTTGTCGATGTCTTGTTTCATTGGGCTCCAGTCGGTCGGGCACTCGACCTTTAACTGTTCGAGCCGTCCGGACAATTCCTCGACAATCATGTGAAGATCTTCAATTTTGGGCTGAATCTTTTCTCTATCGGCCGTGCCGAGTTTGTCGAATTTGCGCCAGGTGTCGTAGAGCTTCGCCTTCCATGCGGTGAGTTCCATTTCCATTCCAGAACAAAAATCTTTAACGTCCATAGCTTCCTCCTTTTCTCAATGTAATATTAACGTTACTATTTAGCCACAACGCCTTTTCCAAAATGTGATGAGCACCCTTAAATTTATGCTTAAAAATAGTGACGAATCAATGTTTGTCAATGGACTCAATCGATAGCCCAGCGGTGCTGCCGATGCAACGGGGGAAACCCACAACGAGGACGGCCCCGTTTTCATGGATCAAACCTCACGCGTGATTACGCAGTTTGAGTTCGATGGGGTGCGGATTCAGATACGTCTGTTGCCGCAGATATGCCTGTTGATACTTGCGCACGTAGTGGTTGATCAGAGTTATCGGCACGATCAGCGGAACGACCTCGCGCCGGTACTGATCGATAATGTCGAGCAGTTCCTGTTTTTCGTCGCTCGACAACTCTTTCTTGAAGTACCCCAGCAGGTGGTAGAGGACATTGCCGTTTTTTTTGATCGTCACCTTCAGCCGCAAAGCATCGATAAGCTGCTGCTCGTACCGCTCGTATAGTTCCCTGGCCGGTAAAGACTTTCCATCGGCCACCAGCTTCCCCATGACACGGTAATGCTGCGGGCTATGCGAGAGGATCAGCAGTTTATGCCGGGTGTGAAAGTCGACCAGGTTCGCCATATTTTTCTTCTGTGCCAGGATCTCGCGCCAGCGCTTGAGGGCAAAGATCAGTTCGATGAAGGTTTCCCTAAGCACTGGATCGTGCAAACGGCCCTCTTCTTCTACGGGTACGCGGGGAAACCGTTCCGTAAAAGCCCGGGCAAATAGCCCGACCCCCTGTTTCACCGGCATGCCCGAATCGGAGTAAACTTTGACCCTGAACAGACCGCTGTTGGGCGAATCTTTTTTGAAGATAAATCCACAAAGATTCTCATTTTCCAGCTCCGCAACACGCTTCGCGGCCCACCGGCTCACCCGATCGGTGTGATCGACTTTGTTTTTCGAGGTGACCAATCGCGGATTTGCCGGGTCGCCGACGAGTCGAAACGTTTCCCTGGGCACGGGAAACCCGGCTTCCACCTCCGGGCACACCGGAACGAAATCGACATATTGAGAAAGAATGTCGGTGATGAAACGGTCCCTGGCGTGCCCACCGTTCCAACGCACATTTTCTCCCAGCAAACAGGCGCTGACCCCCAATTTAATTCGGTCTTCCATTTCTGATTCTCCTTATCCGCATCACGGCGTTTCTGCTGTCGAACGGCCCCCTCAAAGCCTGCTTCAAACACTTTAAACGGCCAAACTCCGCCCCGCATTTTTTCGTAAATACCAAAAAGCCGGTACCCTTTCGTCTTCGAAAATCATTGCAGATCAGGCTTCGACTGTTTCCAAACTTCGGCCCAGTTCTTGTAATTCGGAACCGGTTATCGTTTCTTTTTCCAGGAGTAGAACGGCTCCTTTTTCGAGCAGAGGCCGTTTGTCACGTAGAATGTCGAGAGCAACCGTGTACTGCGCTTGAATGATTTCCTTGATTTCTGCATCGATCAGTTCGGCCGTGGCCTCACTGTATTCCGCCGGTGAATCAAACCCCGGCACATCGAGAAACTGGCCCCGTTTTTCCCGCGCTAAATAAACTTGTCCGGTTTTCGCACTCATGCCGTACTGCGTCACCATACTGCGAGCGATGTCGGTGGCTCGCGACAAGTCGTTGTGCGCCCCTGTGGAAATGTCTGAAAAGATAATCTCTTCCGCCGCCCGCCCGCCGAGCAGGGTCGCAATGCGGTTCAGCAATTCGGTCTTTTTCATCAGAAACCGATCTTCGGTGGGAACCTGCATGGTGTACCCCAAGGCGGCAATACCACGGGGTATGATGGTGATCTTCTGTACCGGATCGGTTCCCGGCAGTCCCAACGCCACGATAGCGTGCCCCAATTCATGGTAGGACACTATCTCACGTTCGTTCTTGTTGATCAGGCGGTTCTTTTTTTCGAGACCGGCTACGAGACGCTCGACCGCCTCCTCAAACTCCGCCATTCCCACCTCATCCCGGTCGCGTCGCACGGCCAGAAGCGCCGCTTCGTTGACCAGATTTGCCAGATCGGCACCGACCATCCCGGCCGTCATTGCGGCGATTTTTTGCGGGTCAACATCCGGGCCCGCCTTAATTTTCTTGATATGAACCTTCAATATCGCTTCGCGTCCGGTTTTGTCCGGGCGATCAACCAGTACCTGGCGGTCGAAGCGTCCCGGCCGCAGCAGCGCCGGATCTAAAATTTCGGGTCGATTGGTGGCCGCCATCAAAATCACGCCCACCTGAGGATCGAACCCGTCCATTTCCACCAGCAGTTGGTTCAGGGTCTGCTCACGCTCGTCGTGCCCGCCGGTCATTCCGACCCCTCTGGCCTTACCGAGAGCATCGAGTTCATCTATGAAAATGATACAAGGGGCTTTTTGTTTGGCTTGGACAAACAGGTCGCGTACGCGGGCGGCTCCCAGACCGACAAACATTTCCACGAACTCCGACCCGCTGAGACTGAAAAACGGGACACCGCTCTCGCCGGCCACCGCTTTGGCCAGCATTGTCTTGCCGGTGCCGGGCGGACCCACCAGTAGGATGCCGCGCGGTATTTGGCCGCCCAAACGGGTAAACTTTTCAGGCTGCTTCAAAAACTCGATGATCTCAACCAGCTCCTGCTTGGATTCATCGACACCTGCCACATCGGCGAAGCGCACGTCGATTTCTTCTTGCACATATATTTTGGCCTTGTTCTTGCCCAAACTCATGAAGCCCTGCTGCTGGCCGGCCATGCGGCGCATCATGAAGTACCAGATGCCGACGAAGATAAAGATCGGGACCACCCACGAAAAGATGTCCCGTAAAAAGGTTGATTCTATCTCTCCTTTAAATGTCACGTTGTAACCTTCTAAAATGTTGGACAAATCAGGATCGACCCGCACGGTCCGAAAGAGTGCCCCGGCCGGAATGCCGCCGCCCTCGGTCTTCATTTTGCCCTGGATTTGATTGGAGGTAATTGCCACTTCGGCTACCTTGCCCTGCTTGAGCAGTTCCAGAAACTCGCTGTAAGGTATCGTCCGAACGGAAAGGGTCGAAACGAGCAGATTGTGAAGGATTAGAACGGCCCAAATCCCCAGCAGCACGTACCAGATCGAAAACTTGTGATGCTTCTCCATTTATCCTCCCGTGGTTTGTCCAACTTTTACATTGCAGCAACATTGATTGATTTTTAACTTTGAAAAATAATCAGATTCGATAAAAAAACAAGTGTTTCGGTAAGAACGAATCGTCGTGGCATTACTAAGAATTTATAAAGAATTTGCAAAATCAGTCAGAAAATGCTTTTATAGAAGCACGAGAGTCGATCGGCCGCGCATCGAAACCGGATCTCCGAAAGAAGCCGATGATGCCGTCGGAAGTGCCTTTCCACCCTTATCGAATATGATGTTTAGTAGTCAACGATTGGATCGTCGCACTCATGTCGAAACCATTGCCGAACCATATGAAAATCAGGGGCTCGTTCAAATTCATTTTATGGTCAGTGGGCGCCGTCCTGGCATTCATGTTGATTGGCGGCCTCAAACTTTTCGGTCTGCAGGATAATTCTCATACGCTGCTACCGACGCGACTTCCCGTAGAGGTACGCTTGATGTCGCTCACCGGTTCTTCAGCCCGACAGCTTGTGGTTCGAAGAAAAATACATGCCGAGCCCCCAATTCTGCCGGCTCTGCCGGCCACCGCTTTTTCTATTATCGTCACCAAGAAAATCGTACCCCCCCCATCCCACTCATTGGAAGAAACCGCTTTATCCACTTCGCATACTATCGTGCCGATGACCAGCGATATAGGAACCGCCAAAACGACCTCCCAAAACAATTCAGCGGCCAAAATACCGCCGCTGCCCTCAGTGTCATCATCGTTTAACGGACAGTGGCAGAAATCGGCACTCATCAGCAGACTGATGAATGAAGCGGACGCCTCACCATCTTTGGCCTCCGCATCGGTCCCAATTACAGATGCGGCTTCACCGTCTGCCGGTCCACCACGGGAAGCAGCGCTCATGAGTGCGGTGCTGGATCGCGTCACCGTCTCTCCGCAAATCGTGCCTGCATCGACATGGACGGCTAACACAGAGCTACCTTCAGGTAATCAACTTCAGGAACGGGAAGCGCCAACGCCGATATCGGCTTCGAAATCGGTTACCATTTCCAAACAGCCCCCTTCCCTGCCGTATTCGCTTCAGCTTTCCAGCTGCCGGTCCCTCGAAAACGCCCGAAATGCCGCGGCCGATTTTCGCAAGAGGGGTCTGGACCCATTCATCGTGAATGTCTATCTCAAAAATCACGGCGGTTCCTGGTGGCGTGTTTTATCCGGCCAATATTCATCTGTGAAAGAGGCACTGTCAGCCAAAAAAGAGCTCAAGCTATCAGATGCGGTCGTCAAGAGAACACGATTTGCAAACCTCATCCGCGAGTTCGAAACGCGGGAGTTGACGATCGAGATGAAGAATCGCCTGGAAACCCTTGGTTTCTCAGCCTATACGGTCGAATACGCCAACCACGACTATCGGGTTTTCGTTGGCGCTTTTACGCGAAAAAGCCAAGCTGAGAAACAAGCTCTCGAATTGCAGACAAAAGGGATCATGTGCCGGGTTGTCGATCGATAACCCGGCTTCACGTGATACTTTAATTGTGTTCGTCATCGACTTTTGTTGATTTAATTATTATTTTGGTTTAAATTAAAAAATCAAATCGGCGAGTTTTGGCAATTTGGATTACCTGACCCTCAACTTTAGGAGGCCTATCATGGTCACCGTCGATCGAGCTTTCCTTGAAAGACGTTCAGGGAAGGAAAGGCGCCGGAGAATGCAGATTCAACGATTCTTCTTTAAAGGTCTGGAAAGAAGGGGCGCAAATGACAGAAGAGACAACGAAGAACGCCGGAGGGGATGGATCAGGGTCAGCAAATGGTCCAGTGCTCCCTTGGCGGACTTGAAGATAGGAAAGTTTCTTAAAGTTAATCAGTAGTACCGATTCGATGTTTTAACTGTCTGCCCTCCCTCCAGCGTCTAAGCCGTAATCGTTAAGTCCGACGATGTGGTTTCGGCCAGTATATGCCACCCCATTCTTCCTCCTGTGCTTTAAGTTTATCGCAACCATCCGACTTTAAACATTATAGTTATGATTAGTTGAATTCTTTAGATCGAAAAACTACGGGAGAAGATCGTTTGTCAAGGAGGCACGACGCCATCATTGTACTAGGTGCCGAAGTATATGCCGATGGGCGACCGAGCGTTGCTTTACGCCGGCGCGTGGTACATGGAATCGAACTGTTGAGGCTGTTCGGGAATCAGGCATCGACAACATTCACGTTGGAACAAAAAAACCCAAGCAATTCGAGCATCACCGGCGTAACCGAGTGTTTTTCTTCGGGACCGACGGTATCGATCACCGTTTCGACCAATTCATAAAGCGTCGTCCGGATGACAACGGCCGGTCGAGATTTTTGTCTGAGGTCCTTGCCTGCCTTTTGCTGTCCGCTCATCTGCTCCTCCTCGGATATTGGAATTTAATGGAAGATTCAGAGTGATTATACAAAAGACATACCAGCAAGCAGAAATCATCGTTTATAGTTTAATTTTAATATGTTACAAAATTTTTACAGTAAGTGTCCGATCGGCAATAAAATAGACTTCTGGGTGTTTGAACCCATTTTTTCTGGGGCCTTTCACCCGACATGGTTGCGGAGGAGTTGGACGAGAGCGAAGCCGTCGTGCGGCCGGGCGTCAGACGGCTCTGTAATAACCGATAATTTATGATAATCGGTGTTTCTTGGTGAAAATCCAGGGGCGGCTTCTTGCTCTTCGACCCGGCCCGGTTCCTATTTGGGGATGATTGCAAAAACCAGTGATATGCACGCGAGTCGCTGGCGGTATGCCCCCAAACCAAGTTCACCGGTGATGGCCAGTGGGGCAGGAAGTGACTGATTGTGGAAGTAATGGATTAATTATTGTCGGGTACGATAAAGTGAATAATGAAAAAAAGCAGGCTCATACCGAATATCAATGCGTAAAGAGGTGTCTGAACGATAAAATGGGCAAACTTCTGGACCATCTCGTTTGGAAGACTGTTGATCCATTCAAACCGTTCGGGTCCCAAAAAACCGATCGGGCTTTGAGGTGCAAACTTGATTTGATCCGAGTAGCCCAAGCCTAAAACACCGCCCAAAACATGGT
>Ga0210085_1000990_pt1 | contig 11538 bp, 13 predicted proteins | sample China_Galinas_PW_5_FD_184866 | JGI IMG/M metagenome (GOLD analysis project Ga0210085, IMG submission 184866) | Wetland microbial communities from San Francisco Bay, California, USA, that impact long-term carbon sequestration - China_Galinas_PWC_D1... | ecosystem: Environmental > Aquatic > Marine... | reverse complement strand
GACTCGGGAAGCAACCAGCAACGGACGACGGGTTGCTCCCGTTGAGAGTAAGGATGGTTCAGAGAAAAATAGAACTCGCCGATCCCTCAGATACCGGGTATTTTTGCCGTACGGCGAGCCGTGCACATCCAGTTTTCGTCTGATGACACCTCATGGAGAAAAGAATCAATGTGTTATATTTCCATGTAGCCGTCATGGTGTTGAGGTCTGAATAAGTGTAGATCTGTGCTCCCGAGCACACGCTTCACGAAACTGTCCGGGGCGCGCGCCGCCTTGACGACCAGGTCGTAGTGATCCTCGAGTGCAGCGCGTATGACCTCGACGAAGGGTATACCCCGTACCACACGCTTTGTGATTTCGATTCCCGTGTCCCGGAAGCCGGCTATCAGATCCTCCAGCTCTGCCTCGCGATTCTCGCGTTCGATGACTTCGAGATCGCCCCCCCACAGGGTGCCCATCTCCAGCTTCGAGTCGTATTCTGGAACGACGTCCAATACAGTAAGTCGAGCCTCGTTGGCGGCCGCAAGCTGTACTGCCCGTTCCAGTGCCGAGCATCCAACCGTTGCCCCGTCTGCGAAGTAGAGGATGTTCTTGAATCGTTTCATGGTCGCCTCCGCGACAGTCGGTGGTGGTGGCATCCCACGCTATCGGCTCTTCACTGCACCTCCGGTTGTCGGCGGCAGGTACGTTTAACACAGAGTATGCGTGGGCCTGACTTCGTGAACAGTCTGTCTTTATGGAAAATAGTTGCGACCAGAAAATGGAAAAGCAAATCGAATGACTGGCGGAGGCAGTTCGTTTTTTTCTAATGATCTCCTCCGCGTTTATGCGCGATCATTCCGACCTGGATTCCGTGGCGCTATCGTCACCGTTCGCTGCGGCCTCCGCGCGTATCCGCTCGAGCAAGGCAAAGGTTACGAGACCAGTGGCAGGGTCGCCCTGGTCCCGTTGGAAACGGCGGATGGCGTCTCTCGTCTGTGGTCCGATCAATCCGTCGATAGGTCCCGGATCATAGCCGAGATCGCCCAGGTGGAGCTGGACCAAACCCACCAGCGCCTTTGTCAGCGCTGGAGCGATCAGGCGTTCGGGACCATCCGGGCCCTGTACACAATCCCTGAGTGTTGCCGTCTCGACAGCGAGTGGATGTGAGAATACGAAGGTTTTTCCCGGATCGCAGGCGACGGTTTCCTGCGCGATTTCTGGAGCTACGCGCACTCTCGCCGGATCAATTGGGGCCTGCGCTTTCTCTAAACGGCCCTTTGCGTTTTCGAGCCCCACTCCCAGGTCGATCTGGGCGATCTCACGCGTCGTGGACTCCGGTCGCCGGTCGTCATATGCGCTCTCGGCGGGTGGCGACGTCGCGTCAGGTCTTGTGCCCTCAGGCGATGCAACAGATTCGGACGCCAGCCTTTCTGGCTCTGAAGCCGGAGACGAGGTCGACGCTGGGGCTGCTTCCTCCGTGCTCATGACCTTCCGCGCTTGCTCCAGGGCCGTGCTGGCCTCCGGTGAGGCTCGTGCTACAGAGCGTTCCCCGACGATCGGCTCGGCCGTCGGCGCATCAGATGCTGCGGGGCCGATTGGCTCGGGCTTGCGGGGTATTGCGTCTTGCCCTTCCGCAGACGCGATCTGTGGCTGCGAAGTTGCCGAGTGCTCTCGGTCGACGACGGCTAGGGGTGATTGCGGCGCGCTCGTAGCTGGAACCGACTCGGGTGCTTCGGAAGCGACTCGGGGGGTCTCCAAGGGCCCGAGAACCGTCAGCGTCGACAGCGGCAGAATGAGCAGCAGGGCGGTAACGGCGAGCCAAGCCGCACCGGCGTTCGGCCAGCGGCGCAGAGCGCGCTCCGGGTCCTGTGGCAGCGGCCCGATGGTCGCAACAGCAGCATTCAAACCTGCCGATCCCGAGCGAAGCAGCCGGTTCCACCAGCGTCCGAGGCCTCGGCCCGAAAAGACCAGGACACCAATGGGATAGCGGGCGAGACCGAGCAGATCACCAGCGGGCACCAGATTCGCGGATGGGCGCAGCAGGTCCGGTCTACGCCAGGCGGCAAACGCAAAGGGCAACAGAATCAGGAGCGCGAACAGGTTCGACAGCGTGTTCGTCGCCCACGCATCCGGTGTGCCCAGTAGCAGAGGATACAGCAGGATCAGCACCAAGAGCCCTGCCCAACCCACTCCCCCCAGGGCTTGGCCAGGGGATGGATGGGGCTCCATGCGCCAGATCGCCGAGACGAAACGTGCCATCAATAAGGCGGTGCCGACGGTGGTCACGGCCAGGGCAGTGACCAGCCAAGACCAGTCGGTCGCGGCGAGCATCGGTTTGATGCCGTATTTCGCCACGGCACCACCACTGAAGGGGACAGCGGCCATCGAGAGCGCCAGGAGGGCGATTCCCGCCAGAACGAGACCCTGGGCGCCCGCGTCGTGACGCAAACCCACCCCGAGGAAGAGACCGCCCTTCGTCAGCGCATGGTGAGCCGCGTACAGGGAGAGGGCCAGAACACCGGCGCCGGCGAGATCCGGTTCCAGGAGGATCAGCCCGAGGGTCAGGGACATCAGCCCCATCTTGCTGACGCTCGAGTAGGCCAGGATCACCTTGGCATCGGACTGGACCAGTCCGATGGGGATGGCATAGAAAAGCGTCACAAGGCCGGTGATGATCAGCAATAGGCCCCACTCGGTCATGGGCACCTCGCCGATGGGCAGGAAGCGCAGCCAAGCGAGCAATGCCACCTTGATCATGGCTCCGCTCAAGACCGCACTGGCCGGAACCGGCGCCGCCGGATGGGCCAGAGGCAGCCAGACATGGACCGGGACCAGACCTGCCTTGATCGCCAGACCCGCGAGCAACAGACCGACGGTCGGGTCGCTGAGCCCGACCAGGTCGGCACTGTCCGGCACCAGCGTGTCGGTTTGATATGCGATCAGCACCAATGCGACGAACAGGGCAAGCTCGCCGAGCACCGTCATCACCAGATAGACCTTGCCCGCCCGCAGGGCAAATCGATCCTGGTTGTGGATGACCAGGCCGTAGGCAGCGAGCCCCATGAGGCTGAAGCCGGTATAGAAGCTCACCAGGTCCTTGCCGACGATGAGCCAGAGGTTGCCGGCCATGGCGAGTAGAAAGAAGGTACGGAAGCGTCCCGCGTGGGGGCTGGACTTCATGCTCCCGGCCGCATGAAGTCCGGCGGCGAGCCAGAGGATCGCCGTGAAGCCGAGAAAGATTCGCCCGATCCAATCCAATCCGAGCACCGATCCCAGGAGCAGCCAGGGGATCTCGAGCTGCGAGCCCGGCGGCACCAGAACGACCGTGGCAAGCGCGGGCAGGGCCGCGATCGCCGGGAGCCACCAAAACCGGGGGAAGGGAGCGAGACCGGCCGCAAGCAGCGGAACCAGCCAGGTCAGGACCAGCAGCATGCTCAGGATCCCCCCTCCAAGACGCCGCCGAACCGACGCCGAGACAGGCGCGCGGGACCCGTCGCAGCGCCTGGGATCGAGGCGGCGCGGCGATAGCGGGTATGCAAACAGGATCTGTCTGCAAACATCGGCCGCCTCACAACCCGTACTCGCGCCGCGCGATCAGCTCGGCCCATTCCAGCGGACTCACCGGAGCGGCCGCGAAGAGTCCGGCAACCAGCGCCAGCAGCGCCGTGACTACCGGCGGCCACAGCAAGGCCCCGGTGGTTTCGAGTCGTCGGGCGGCGATGTGCTCCTCGGGCCAACTGGCGGGTGGGTCCGCGAGCCAGGCGCGAAAAAGGATCGGAAAGAAATAGGCGGCATTGAGCAGGCTGCTCGCCACCAGAATCAGCAGGACCCAGTCGCTACCTGCCTCCGCGGCGCCCAATCCCAGGTACCACTTGCTTACGAACCCGGCTACCGGCGGGACCCCGATCATACCGAGCGCCCCGACGGTGAAGGCCAGCGTCGTCCAGGGCATGCGCCGGCCGACGCCGTTCATCTCGCTGACCCGGTGGACGCCCAACGTCTCGGCGTAGTTGCCGGCACAGAAGAACATGGTGATCTTCATGACGCCCTGATGCACCAGATGGACCACGCCGCCGATGGTTGCGATCGGCCCGAAGACGGAAGCCCCGAGCGCGATATAGGAGACTTGGCTAACGGTCGAATAGGCCAAGCGCTTTTTGAGACCGTCCTGCGATAGGGCACGCAAGGAGCCATAGATAATTGTGATGCTGGCCATTGTGGCAAGCACGGACAGGAGACCGAGCGATTCGGCCAGCACCACGCCATAGATGTCGTATACGACCCGGATGATCCCGAAGGCTCCGGCCTTGACGACGGCGACCGCATGCAGCAAGGCACTGACCGGCGCCGGCGCCACCATGGCCTGCGGAAGCCAGCCGTGCAGAGGGACCAAGGCCGCCTTGACTCCGAGTCCTCCCACCAGCAGGAAGAAGATTGCGATCAGCTGTCCGTCGTATACCCCGGCCAGATCGGAAAGCATGCCGCCCTGGGTAAAGATGACTGGACCGGCGAGCGAGCGCAGCCAGACGGCGCCGGTGAGCAGCAGGACTCCGCCGCCGAGGGTGTAGGCGAGATAGACGCGCGCCCCCTGGGCCGAATCCGGCGTGCCGCGGTGGGCCACCAGCGGATAGGTGGACAGCGTCAAGGCCTCGTAGAAGATGACGAAGGTCAGCAGGTTTCCCGCCAAGGCCAGCCCTACGGTAGCCGTCACACAGAGGCTGAAGAAGCCGAAGAAACGGCTGCGATTGGGAGAATGCTCCAAGTAGCCGACCGCATAGACGGTGGTCACCAACCAGAGGACGGTAGACAGGGTGACGAAGAGGACCGAGAGTGCATCGGCGCTCAGCACCAGATCCAGGCCCGGGGCCAGGGTCCATCGGCTCTCGATCAGCCGCTCCTCATATACGCCTTGGATCAGCAAGCCCACCAGTACGAGCTTTCCCAGCGCGCCGGCCATGTTCAGGACCGTGCGCAAGACATGGCGTTCTTCATCCAGCAGGAAGATGAAAAGACCTGGAATCAGGGACGAAAGGACGATTGCCGCCGGCAAGATGTTGTCGGGGATCATGGAGAGCTGCTCCCCAGAAGCCCCCAGAGCGACTCGGCCCCCAGTCCGAGCAGGACTACGGCGACGAGTGCCATCAGCAGTGCCGGTGCTTGGATCATCCGACCGATCTTCTCCGTTTGCACATCCCCCCCGAGCTCGACCGCGTCCAGGTGCGCGGCAGGGCCAAAGGCGTTTTCCAGGAGCCGAAAGACATAGGCCGAGGCCATCAGGGTACCGACCAGCACCACCAGGGCCCACCACCACCGGTCCATGGCGAAGGACTCCGTGAGCAGGATCCACTTGGCAATGAAGGCACCGCTCGGCGGCAGCCCGACCAGCGCGACACCGGCAAGGCCCATGGCGAAGGCCACCGCGGGCAGTGACCGGATCGCCGGACCCAGCTCGGCAATGCGATCATGGCCGGCGTGTTTCTGCAGCAGCCCGGCGGAGAGAAACAGCCCGGCCTTGGCGAAACCGTGGGTTAACGCCAGCAGCAGCAGCGCACCCAGCAGCTCCTGCTGCTTGGGAAGGGCCGCCGCCGCCAGGAGCGGAAATAACAGGAAAAGGTAGCCGACCTGCGCCACCGTAGAGTAAGCGGCAAGCAGCTTCAGGCGCTCGGAGCGGAAAGCGCGCCAAGAGCCCCAGATCACACCGCCGGCCCCCAATGCGCCCAACAGGATGCCAGGTCCCGGCCCGACCACCGGAGCGAAGAGATCGATCCACAGCCGCAGCACCAAATAGAAGGCGGCCTTGACCACCAGGGCGGAGAGTGCGGCGCTGACCGGAGCCGGCGCCTGGGCGTGGGCCGGCGGCAGCCAGAAGTGCAGTGGAAACAGGGCGGCCTTGAGCAGGAGGCCGCCCAACATCAGGGCGCCGGCGGTCCAGGCGAGCGGTCCGGGGGTGAGCGATTCGGCCGCCAGACGCAAGTCCAGGGTTCCCAGACCGGTATAGAGGATGGCGACGCCGAGCAGGTAGGTCATGGATCCCAGGAGTCCTACCAGCAGATAGCGGAGGTTCGCCGCGATCGCCGCCTGTCCCCCCGTGAGTGCGCCGAGCGCCGCGGCGGCGATTCCCAGCAGCTCGAGGGTGACGTAGATGTTGAACACGTCCGCCGCCAGGAAGAGCGCGTTGAGCGACGACCAGAGCAGGAGCCACAGCGGCCAGAAGTGGCGGCGCAAGCCCGACGCAAAATAACCCAGTGCGTAGGCGCTGATCCCCAGGGCGACCAGATTGGCCATGACCAGGAGGGCGCCAGACAGCCCGTCTGCCTGCAGGGCGATCCCCAGTGGCACTCCCCAACCCCCGAGGTCGGAGCGGGGCTCGCCCGCGTGCGCGATCAGGACCCCGACGGACAGAGCCGCAGTGGTCGTTAGCAGCCCGGTCGCCATGCCGATACCGGGCGAGCGGGCGGGTATCGCTGCCACGAGCACAGATCCCAGGAGCGGGAGCGCTACGGTGAGCGCAAGCCAGTCAATCATCCTCGTGCTCCAAGCGCTGACCCAGGGTCAGGGCCAATGCGGTCGCGCTTACCGCCACCACGATGCCGGTCAGCACGAGGGCGTGGGGAATGGGATCCGGGGTCTTCTCCAGGCCGCGGTAGGCTACGGCAACCAGCACGTGGAAGACCCCGGCACCCATCACGTTGAGCGCAATCAATTTGCGCAGGAGGGGTCGGTGAGCCAAAAACGACCAGACGCCAAGCAAGAAAAGGATAATACCCACCAAGCCGAAGAGGAGCTGTGTAGCCAAGGCTTGTTTATCCGGTCGCCTGCGGTCAGGTACGCACGCCCAACGGCTCGCCCGCCAGGTAGGCCGCCGCGAGGGTTGCGCCGATCGCCAAGGTGGCGGCGGACTCGATCGCGAGAATCACCCATTTTGCAACGGCCAGCGGGAAGGTCAGAAATCCGTAACCGGCCGCCATCAGGACCAGGGCAGCGGCAACGAACGCCAGAACTCCGAGCACGATCGTCAACCGCAGCCAGGTCAGCAGCGGCAGGCCAGCATCCGGCCGGCCGGACAAGCGCAGGATCACGCCGGCCGCGCCGAGCAGTGCCCCCGCCTGAAAGGCCCCGCCTGGCGCATGACCGCCGACCCAGAGCAAGTAGCCGGCGCTCAGAATCAGCAGCGGTACAATCGCGGCGGTGAGTTTTTCAAGTACTTCCCCCGCCGGTAGAAAGCCAGGTACGTCTGGGCCGGTGGACCAGATACCCAGGATGGCCGCCATCAATACGGCAAGCTCCAAGAGGGTGTCATAGGCGCGGAAGTTGAGAAGAACCGCGGTGACCGGATTCGATACCCCGCTCTCGGGGACCCGATCCAGGGCCAGATCCGCAAGCCGGCCCGGCGCCTGCACCGCAACCGCATCCCAAAACACCCACGCCAAGGCGGCTCCGATGACGGCCAGGGTGCCGAGAAGGAACAGATGGCGGAGAGTCATGGGTCTTCGTCCCGAGCCTGCGGCCCCGGCTCATCTCGATCCGGCAGCCCATGCGCGGCGCGACGGGCCGCGGCCAGCATCAACGCGCCGGCCAGACCGGCGCCGATGGCTGCCTCGGCAAGCGCGACGTCGGGGGCGCGCAGGCGCGCCCAGACCAGGGCAAGCAGGAGGCCGAAGGCGATGAACAAGATCACGGCTCGACGCGGCTCCCGGCTGGTCAAGGCGGCGAGCGCCAAGGTGACGAGGGTGATCGAGAGCAAGAGATCGAAGGCCAGGAGGACGTCGGTCATCGTACATCCTCCCCGTCGCCGCGTACCGCCCGTTTGGCGATCAAGTGGGCGCCCGTAGCACCGCCCGCCAGCACCAGCAGCCATATGAATGCGAGCTTTAGTCCTAAAAGGAGGTCGGGATCGCGAGCCAGAAGACCGATGGAGACCAGCAGCAACCCGAGGTTATCGGCCTTGGTCAGCGCGTGGAGCCGGCTCGTGGGATCCGGCAAGCGCAACAGGCCGACGGTTCCAGCGAGGAAGAAAAACAGCCCCGCGGCAATCAGAGCCGATGACAACCAGTCAGCCGGACTCATTGGCCATCCCTGGTCGTAGGACTTCGACGCGTAAAGGCGGCCACTGCCACGGCGGCAAGCAGCGCGAAGATCCACGCCACATCAACCAGTGCCGGTACGCGGACAACCGGGGCGAGTAGCAATAGGATGGCGATACCCGTCGTCCCCATGAGCTGGGCGGCCATCAACCTGTCCGAAGGTGTCGGGCCCAACAGAACACGAATCAATCCGGCACCCAAAGTGAGCAGAAGAATCAGCGCAGCCGCGGCGAGAAACGTGTTCATCGTGTTTCAACCGCCTTTTCTGGCAAGGCGCTGTCAAAAACCGCGGCGACTCGCCGCTCCAGCCGCCCGAGCTCGGTGACCGAATCCTGGTCCAGGTCCAAAGCATGGATTCGCATCCGGTCACCCCGAATATCGGCGCTGAGCGTACCGGGCAGCAGACTCACCAGGTCGATGAAGAAGACGCGTGCCGACGTCGAGTCCAGAGTCAGCTTGTAGTCGATGAGCCCGGGATTGATTTTCGGGCGCAGTCGAAGGACCCGCCACGCGACATCGCCCCCCCCCCTCAACGACTCCCAGAAGAACACCGGAAGCAGCCGGAGAATGCCCGCAAAAGATACGCGCACGCTCCGCCGGGGCGACAAACTGCTGCGGGACCAACTCGCAGCAACCACCGCTGGAACCCCGATTATCCAGGACGCCGGGTCCTCGAGGCCGGCAAACGCAGCCCAGAGGGCACCGAGCAAAACGGTGACAACGAGCCTCGGTAGGGGCGCCGGCTCCTGTCCATCGTCAAGCGCGGTCGAGTCGTTTGTCATGGAGGTCTGTGAAAGATCTGTCTTCGGTGGCTCGTGCCGAGGCGCACACATCTTTCTGACCCCCGAGCGTAAGGTCGGGGCCGTTTCTTTCATGATTGCAAACCGCACGCCACTGCATGGATTGGCTCTCGGTAATTTCGATCAATCGGAAGAAAAATTCGAAGTCGAGCTTGCTGTTTCCTCCGTGAACGACCATATGTCTAGGACAAGTGCGACGATTTACTACCCATACAATCCGCTGTCATGAACCGATGCGGGCGATTCGAGGCATCCTCGAGCATTGGCAAAGTCTAAAATGATACGCGAAGAAACGTGAGCTGAAGATGGAATTTGAGCGCAACACCCTGACCGGCATGGTTACCCTCATCCCCGTCCTGGTGACTCTTTTCGTCTTCGGCATTTCCCTCGATCTGCTCGACATCACTGGAGCTGTGCTCGCTGCGGTTTATGTCCCGACCGCGCCCGACCCTGCAGGGGGCTATATTGAAATCGTCCCCGCAACCGAGCCCATTCCATTTTTGTGAGCCAACTGGAGATACATCATGCACGAGCACACAAACATGGCTGCTACGTCGGACACATCGGCCGGGGACTCCAGCCAGAAGGCCGACTCCGAGAAAACGCGGCGCTGGAAACTCGTTGTACTTGCTGGAGTCGTTTCCATCACTCTGGCAGTGGCGACGCTGGGGGTGTACTGGTCGATTCAACCTGACACGTTCGACGTGCAATCCGTCGCACTAGAGCGGGTGAATGGCGATGCCTCCCGCCTGGTCTCGGGGGCCGTGGCGGTTTCCACGGTTGGACGAGTGGAGCGAACTTTGCTAGACAAACCAGGTGGTTACGTGTACAATGATATGTTAGTTCCCGGTGCTTACCTCGACAACATGCCGAGCTGGGAGTATGGCGTAATCAAGGAGGTTCGCGATTCCCTAGCGGCACTCAGGAACGACTTCAGCCGTTCGCAGTCGCAATCCATCGAGAATCTGGATCTCCGCAAGGCGCACGAGTTTCTCAATTACGACGTGAGCTCTTGGATCTTGCCTTCTACGGAATTCGAGTTTCAAGAGGGCATCGAGGCACACGATCGCTACTTCGACGCTCTAGTCTCGGGTGATGACAAGTCCGCCCGGTTCTTCCCCCGTGCCGATAATCTCGCCGCCTATCTGATGGTGGTCGAAAAGCGACTCGGCAGCTACTCGCACAGACTGGGCGCCAGCGTCGGCGACGAGGAGCTGACTGCCGCCCTGATAACGGATGCCCAGGGGCAATCTCCGGCGAAAGACACGGCTAGCACGCGTACTATGACCCCATGGTTGGAGATAGACAACGTGTTCTACGAGGCACGTGGCTACAGCTGGGCCCTGCTGCATATGTTCAAGGCAATTGCGATCGAGTTCGAGTCCGTGCTGCGCGACAAGAACGCGCAGGTCTCCGTGCAGCAGGTAATTCGGGACTTGGAGGAGTCGACGAAGCGGATGTGGAGCCCCATGGTGCTGAATGGACACGGTTTTGGCTATGTCGTGAACCACTCCCTGGTCCTGGCCTCCTACATCTCCCGCGCGAATGCGGCGGTGCTGGATCTGCGAATACTCCTCCAGCAAGGCTAGCCCTCTACGAGTCGTCGGGGTCGCTGGGACACGCGACCCTCGCGACACCGGTTCGAGAAAGTGGTCTGTTCTATCAGCAAACGCAAAACTTGACCTCGGTCACGGGATTCTGTGTAATTACCTACCTGAAAACTAGGTTTTTTGCCCATCGGATTCTCGAAAGCGCAGCCGAGAGGCACCTCTAATGAACCTTCCTGAACGCGACGGCTACTTGACTGACATATGAGCCGATGGACGCCCGAAATCGGGCGTGCCATGGCGGAAGCAGACAGCATCGAGCTCGACAACTCCGCAGGTGGTGTTTTTCCCGTCACAGTCTGAACGTCTTTTGAGTGTTTCAACGGAGCTGCAACCATGCGTCCACTACGTTGGAAAGGCCGTTTTCGAACGGGCAACGCTTTGGCGGATCGGCGTAACCGCGCCTTTGTCGATTGCCTCAACAAGTTGATCAATGCCGCCGGCCAGCATGAGCACTGCCACGAGATGGAGGAGCTTATCGACCAGTTCAGTTCCGAGGCAGAGAAGACCCTTCAAGAACGCCCAACCGATCGCGACCTCAAACAGGAATTCGGCAGCCGCCTGTTAGCCTCCCTGCCGCTCGATCCCTGTGGCGGCAATGCTTGCCGCAAGTGTGGCCTGTGCCAGATAGAACAGGGGCAGGTGCCGGCGCATCTGGAGGCTCCCGCCCAGTGTCTCTTCGATCGACGTAGTCCGTGATCCGCCGGAACATCGCTCGAAGACGAATGCCGTCGCAGCACTTCCAGTGATTGGGACATAGCTGCTTCATAGTGCCAGAGGTCGACTCTGTGCTCCTCAGAAACGGCTTCGTCACGACTTGCCATGACAACAGCTGTTCCTGAACGCCCACTCCAAAGACTCCATAGCCGGCTGAGTGCCCTGTTCGATGATCGTCGCTTTCCCTGGAGCATTTCGGTACCTGAAATATGCCGCAACCCAGTCCTTTCCAATCCAGAAATGAGCCTGAAGGGGGGGTGGTAGGTAAGCCCCTCAGGCGGCCGGTTTTTGGGCTTGATTGATGGAACGGAATAGTTCAGTCCTTGCCTGGTTGAGGCGAAGGGCGGC
>Ga0210085_1000988_pt1 | contig 11553 bp, 7 predicted proteins | sample China_Galinas_PW_5_FD_184866 | JGI IMG/M metagenome (GOLD analysis project Ga0210085, IMG submission 184866) | Wetland microbial communities from San Francisco Bay, California, USA, that impact long-term carbon sequestration - China_Galinas_PWC_D1... | ecosystem: Environmental > Aquatic > Marine... | reverse complement strand
GATTGATAATCTTCACGGAGTTTTTCAAGCAGTTTATGATGATAAGCTTCTTCTCCGGATAATTCTTTCAATCCTTCTTGTGCTTTTTCTCTCAGGAAACTGCGATCCGTTAACCCATTTTCCAGTTTTGGTAACGAAGAAAGAAAACTTAAATCATCAGGCTTTGCAACTGAACCTATTCTGTCAGCAACATAGTTTCTAAGCTCTTCTTTAAGAAGCGGTGTGCCCTCAACATCTTTCAGAACAATAAATGCAACTATAGCATTTTCAACTATTTCGTCAGGTCTTTTTACTACCGCGGCCTCTTCAACAGAAGGATGAGTAAGTAAAACTTTTTCAATCTCTGATCCACCAACCCTGTTGCCAGCAGAGATTATTACATCATCAACTCTGCCCAGTATTTTTATAAAACCATATTTATCGCGAACTGCTGCATCACCTGTAAAATAGTTTCCTTTAAACTGGCTCCAATTGCTAAGTTCTGATTGTTCTTCATTTTCTTTTACTATACTAAACATTGATGGCCAACTATCTTTAATAATTAAATAACCTCCTTCATCAGCTTTAACCGAATTACCATGAATATCAACAATATCTATTTCTACTCCCGGAAAGGGGCAACAAGTATAGCCAGGTTTAAAATCAGCAGCACCCGGGAATGGTGAAATCAATGCCGTTCCCGTTTCTGTCTGAATCCATGTATTAACTAAGGGACATTTCTGTTTGCCTATGTTGTCATAAAACCACCGCCAGGTTTCTTCCCGAATGGCTTCGCCTTTTATTCCAAGAAGTCGAAGACTGGATATGTCGTGTCTGAACACCCATTCAGAACCAAGTTTTAGAAGTGCTCTTAATGTTGTTGGATTAATCGAAAGAATACTAATTCCGTATTTAGAAATTAATTGCCAGTATTTATCAGGTTCAGGAAAGATCGGGACACCCTCATAAAGAAATGTTGTTACACCATTCAATAGTGGTCCATAAATACTAAATGTGTGTCCGGAGATCCAGCTTAAATCAGAAACAGACCAAAAAATATCGTTTCCTTTTAGATCAAATATCCATTTTGTGCTTAGATATGATTGAACCATGTAGCCACCTGTAGTGTGGAAAATGTTTATCAGGTTTCCCGCGGGTCCATTCGTGAACATACTAAATAAGGGGTGTTGAGCAAGGAGTGGAACAGCATTACAAACATCTGAAACTTTTTCGATTTCAATTTGCCAAATAACTTCCTTCTCCTTAGAAATTTTCGATTCAGTTTCTTTTGATCTTTTTAATACAACTACTTTTTCAATTGTAGTTGTGTTTTCAAGTGTCTTATTGATCTTGTTGATAAGATTTATCTGGTTTCCCTTCTTCAAAATGACATCTTGGATAACCAGATATTTACAGCTAAGATGTTTTATCCTTTCAGAGAGTGCAAAGCTGCTTAACTCGCTAAACACAACACAATGAACAGCACCAATCCTGCTGCAAGCTAACATTGCTATTATTACTTCGGGAATAACTCCCATGTAAATTATTACATAATCCCCCTTTTTAACACCCTGTTTTTTTAAAACGTTTGCAAACTTACAGACCTGGGAATATAGAAGTTGATATGTTAAAATTTTACTCTCTCCTGATTCACTTTCCCAAATGATTGCAGCTTTGTTGCGTTTCTCGGTATTTAAAAATCTGTCGAGACAGTTATAACTTACATTTGTTTTCCCTCCAAGAAACCATTTTGATTTAAATCCTTTCCCATGTTTAATTTCTCTCCACAAATCAAACCAAAAGAGTTCTCTTGCTTCGCCGCTCCAGAATCTTTCCTTGTCTGCAACAGAAAAATCATAAACATTTTTATATTGATTGAAGGAAGAGAAATGTGCTTCATCTTTAAATTCTGAAGTTGCTTTAAATGTTTCCTTTTTATTCATTTTTGCTAAAGGCTTTCCCCATTGTTAAGTGGTTGGTAACAACATTAAAATTGGATTCCATTACTTATGACCATAAATTAGATATAGCGTGTTGTAATATCAAACTTTGTGAAAGAAAATTTATGGATAAGTTTCTTAAAAAGAACCTAATAAAAATTAAGTCCCTGCCAGTATTATTATTCATATTCTTAATAGTTGTAAGTTGCTCAGAAAACGATGACAAACATAGTGGTGTGATTTCCGCAGCGTCACCGCAGGCAGTTTCCGCAGGAATGCAAATACTTGAACAGGGGGGAAATGCTGTTGATGCAGCGATTGCAATCACATTTGCACTTGCCGTAACTGAACCTGCACAAAGTGGATTGGGTGGACAGGCACAATTTCTTATTTATAAACCCAGCACAGATCCAATAATAATTAATGGAACATCTTACTCACCATCCTACTTACCCGATAACATTTCAAAAAAGGATCTGATTAAACACAAAGCGACAACCGTTCCTTCCACAGCAAAGGTTCTTGATTACCTTTATAGAAATTACTCTGCAGGATTAAGCTGGAGTGATCTTTTAACCCCAGCAATTAACTTTGCCCAAAAGGGCTTTCCACTTACAGAATTCAGGTATAACGTTTTAGAATATAAATCAGATGAGTTGAGAAGAGATTCGGTAACAAAAAAATTATTTCTGAGAGAAGATGGAACTTTAATTGATCTCAACTCTACCTGGAAACAACCTGTGCTTGCAAAAACTTTGAAACGAATAAGCGAAAAAGGTGCGGAAGATTTTTACTCAGGTGAAATTGCTGAAACAATTGCTGATGATATGAAACAACACGATGGCTGGATAACATTAGGGGATTTAAAAAATATTCCTGAGCCATTTGAACAAAAACCTTTAATGGGAACGTATCGCGGGTATGAAATCTACACCATGCCTCCGCCGGGAGGTGGCTGGGTAATTATTCAGGCGCTTAATATTCTTGAACAATTTCCTTCGAATGAATTAAAGCTCAATAGCGGTATCAGGTTAAAACTTATTGCAACGGCTCTTCAAATAGCTCACCAATCCAGAAGCGAAGAGCCAATAAAAAACCTGATCAACTATCAGGAGGATGTTAAACTGAAAACAAGCAAAGATGAGGCAAAAAAATTACTAAAAAATAATTCCAGGGGAGAAACAACTCACTTTTCCGTGGTTGATAAAGATGGTATGATGGTAAGTGCAACATTAAGTATTAATAATTACTTTGGTTCTAAAGCTGCTAGCCCCGAACTTGGTTTTCTCTACAATGATTATATGCACGAATTTAAATTGAATGAGCTTGAACACCCATTTAATCTTAAACCTAAAGCAATGCCTTATTCTTCAATGACTCCAACAATATTAATGAAAGATGGAAAACCGGTAATGGCAATCGGGAGTCCGGGAAGTGAAAGAATAATTTCCTCAATTGTGCAGGTAATAAGTTTGTGCATAGATGCCGGATTAAGTATCGAAGAAGCTGTTGCATATCCGAGAATTCATGTTGCACCTGAAAAAATTATTTATCTTGAGTCGGATATTCTTTTAGAAACAGAGAAATTAAAAATTGAAGATGCTGGTTTTGTATTTGAAGTTCCGCCATCTGAAATAATCATTAACAATCTTAATCCTTATTTTGGTGGAATTCACGCAGTTGCATTTGAAGATGGTCAGTGGCAAGGTGCTTCCGATCCAAGAAGAGATGGTGCAGTTGGATATTTCTTTGAATAACTTTGATTTCTAACAGTATCTAAATATATACTAATTTGTGTTTGACTCTCACTATAATTTTCCTTAATAAGTAGCTTAAATTACCCTCACCACCGATCGGAGAAAAAATGAAAGTAGCTATAATATATAACAAGGATCTTTCCGCAGTAATAAACCAATTTGGGATGCAGAACAAGGAGAAGTATAATCCTAAAACTGTTCAGCTTGTTTCGGATGCACTCGAACAAGGAGGACACAATGTTGCTGTAATTGACGGCAATATGGATGTTATTGAACAACTGCAGGATTTTATGCCTAGAGTTATAGAGGGAGAGAGAATGGGAATGGTTTTTAATATGGCATACGGAATACAGGGAGAAAGTCGCTACACACATTTACCTGCCATGCTTGAAATGCTTGGACTACCTTACGTTGGTTCAACACCATCAGGGCACGCTCTTGCATTGGACAAAATTATAACTAAAATAATTATGCAAAAGCATGGAATACCAACTCCTAACTTTTGGGTTTACTCAAGCGCAGATGAAGAAATGAAAGATGTTGAGTACCCTGTAATTGTTAAACCAAAAATGGAAGCTGTTTCCTACGGATTAAGAATTGTCGAAAATGAAAATGATTTAAAAGATGCTGTAAAATTTATTATCGAAACATTCCAGCAGCAGGCATTGGTCGAACAATTTATTAGGGGAAGAGAATTTTGTGTGGGACTGTTAGGAAATAATCCTCCCGAAGCTTTCCCTGTTTTAGAAATTGATCTCGAAGGCGATCCGGATGCTATTCAAAGTGTAACCGACAAAAAGAAGAAGCCAAGAGAAAAAATCTGTCCGGCTCCAATATCTAAAGAACTCGCAGATAAAATGGTTAATTATACAATAAAAGCATTTAAAGCATTGCAACTTAGAGACCTTTCCCGAGTAGATATTAGATTAGATGCAAATGAAAACATTCACCTTCTTGAAATTAATTCCATGGCTAGCCTTGGCAAAACGGGTGCTTATGTAAATGCTGCTGTTGTTGCAGGATTAGATTATAACGCATTGATTAATAGAATTCTTGATGTTGCTGTGGTCCGTTATTTTTCCGGAACTACATTAATTAATAAAACTGATGATGTAAAAGAGTTCTCAGCTAAACTCCCATTGCCTGTGCGAATCAGAACTTTTATAAGAAGCAGAAAAGATACAATCGAAAAAACCTTAAAAGAGATGGTAAATACCAACACTTATGTTCGCAACGTAGATGGTGTTAATCATCTTGGAGATATTATTAAAAGAGAACTTAGTCCACTTAACTTCGAACATCAGGTTTATCCGCAGGTGGAAGTTGGAAACATGTTGTTCCTTTCCAATTGTGGAAGCGATAAATTTGACATTCTTCTACTTTCACATTTAGACAACTCTACAACTCTAGGCAAACGAGAGTTCCTAAGAGTTACAGAACAAAGAATCTATGGTACGGGTGTGTGGGAAAATATTGGGGGATTAGCTGTTCTGATAACAGCCCTGCAATCTTTGCGATTTGTTCGTATGCTTCGCAAATTGAAAATTGGAATTTTGCTTACAACCGACGACACACTTCAGGGAAGAATATCTCACAATCTTGTGCAGAATAAATCCAGAATTGCTAAAAATATTATAAGTTTAAAAGGTGCTGGTTTGGATGGAACAATTGTCACATCAAGATCAGGGGCTGCTGTTTACAATTGTACTATGAGCTTGAAAGAAAAAGGAAATGCAGAAGACGTTTCAAAGGCAGTTAATCTTCTTTCTAAAATTATTGGTGGTTGGACGGCACTAACAGATGAACCGAAGGGGTTGGTTGTTGTTCCAACTGATATTCAACTTAAGTCAAACGTTATGGGTCAATACGCAAATGCTGATATCAGTTTAAGCATCAGGTTTAATGATCTTGAACAAATGAAACAAGTTGATGAAAAAATAAAAAGTTCAATAGTTAAAAAAGACCATGGAATGTTGCGATTTCAACTGGAGGGTGGAATAAGAAGACCTGCAATGAAAAGTAGTGAGATAACAAAAAATCTATATAAGATTATAAAGGAAATAAGTCAAAGTCTTGACATCCGCGTAATTGAAGAACATCGCTGGAGTTCTGCTGACATTTGTTTTGTTGAGTCAGATAAACCTATGGTTGATGGTTTGGGACCACTGGGTACAAAGATTAAAGGAACTGATGAATACATTCTTCGTCACAGCCTGCTCGAACGCTCTGCTCTCTTAGCAATGTCTCTTCTCGAAATTGGTTTGGAGAAAAATTAATGAACATAACTAAAATTGAGGAGAGCTTTACTACTGACGATAAAAGTAAATTTGCAACTTCTAAAAATGGAATGATTGCAACAGCATTCCCCGAAGCAACTCAAGCGGGCGTAGAAATATTTAAGAAAGGAGGAAATGCATTTGATGCTGCATGTGCTGCTGCTCTGGCGCTTGGTGTCTGTGAACCACAATCTAGTGGATTGGGTGGTCAGTCGGCGGCAATCATTCATTTCAAAGATAAAACTGTTTCAATTGATGGATCATCACGAGTCCCTTCTTTAGCACATATTGATCAATTTGAAAAAGGAGAAAGAAGCAAAGGTTACAGAGCAACTACAGTCCCAACAACAGTTGCTGTTATGGGATATATTAATTTTCGGTATGGCAAACTTGACTGGAAAGATATAGTTCAACCAGCTATTAGAATTGCATCTGAGGGTTACAGAATTACAGAGCTTCAGAACTTTTTACAAAACAGAGAGTTGGACAGTTTTCTTAAAATACCTTCTAAAAGCGGTGCCAAATATTTTTTGAAAAACGGAAAAGAGCCTTACAATGTAGGCGAAATGTTTATTCAACCCGATCTTGCAAATACACTAATCCACCTTGCAGAGAATGGACCACGATCATTTTATCAGGGTATGATTGCAAATAGAATTAATGATGATATGATATCGAATAACGGATTCCTTCGCGGTGATGATCTTGCGCTTATTCCGTGGCCCATTGAAAGAAGAATTCTGAAAAGAACTTATCGTCATGTTTCTATAGCAACAGTGCCACCACCTGCGGCAGGCAGAACATTACTTCTGGTGATGCTGATGCTTAGTCAATTACCTGTAAGGGTTTTAAAAAAGGAATCACCACAGTATTATCATTTCTTTTCAGAAACATTGAGGAAGGCATTTCTCTTTCGAACACAACGCCCTTTTGATCCTAATACATTTCACCAGATCTCTGATAAAATGATGATTAGCAGAAAATTTGCAAAAGAACAGGCAACATCTATCAGAGATAGAATAGATCCCAGCCTTCCATTGATCGAACCGCCGGACGGTGATGGTCAAACAACTCATCTTTCAGCAATGGACAGTGAAGGAAATACAATTGGAATAACACAATCAATTGAGTTGTCTTATGGTTCTCGTGCCGCAGCAGAAGGACTCGGGTTTATGTACAATAACTACATTCGCGCACTCGATGTTAACGATCCAAGCCATCCGCACTATTTAAGACCCGGTGCCACGCCATGGACTTCGGTTGCACCAGCGATAATATTCCACAAAGATAAACCCTGGATTGTAACCGGCAGCCCGGGAAGTGAAAGAATTTATTCAGCTGTGGCTCAATTCTTAACTAACGTAATTGATAAAGAGGAATCAATGGATGAGGCTATTAAAAGACCTCGTTTTCATTGTTCTATTGGTGGAAAAGTGAGTCTGGAAGCAAATAGGTTTAAACCTGAAATTGTTTCTTACCTGGAAGAAATGGGATATAACATTGACAAGAAATCTGATTTTGACTTTTATTTTGGCGCAATTCATTCTGTTATGAAGTGTATAACCAAAGATGAATTCCAGGGAGCTGCTGAAGTTCGAAGAGACGGTACTGCCGGAGGATTTTAGTGCAAAGATTTCCTGTTTTAATTTCTATTCCGCATGGCGGCACTTCAATTCCAGATGAGCTTAAGAACAAACTTGTTATTGGCAGTCGTGAAATTTTTGAAGATATCGATCCCTTTACACAAAAAATATATGATCTAAGTAACAAAATAACTGTTGTTTTAAAAGCTGATGTCGCCAGAACATTTGTCGATTTAAGTCGTTCAACTGAAGATCTTCCCCCTAAAAATCCTGACGGCGTTATAAAAAGTCACACCTGCTTCGGTAAAATAATTTATAAAACGGATAAGCAACCGGATGAAGTATTAATCAAATTGCTACTAAAAAAATATTATCACCCGTTCCACAATAAACTCAAAGGGGTAATAGAAAAAAATAAATCCAATCTAAAATTTTGCCTCGACTGTCATACTATGGAAGCAATAGGTCCGGCAATATCTCCGGATTCTGGAAAGGATCGTCCATTAATATGTCTTGGTAACCGGTTTGGAGAATCTGCACCAAATGAATTAATTGAAAAGTTACGACTGAGCTTTATAAATGTTTTTAAATTGAACGAATCTGATGTTACAATTAATAGACCATTTGCGGGTGGATTCATAACTCGTAATTACGGAAATAATCCGTTGCCATGGATACAAGTTGAATTGAACAGATTATTATACCTCAGGAAACCTTATTTTGATTCTTCAACACTGGAAATATCTGAGGAACGATTGCGAGATCTGAATGACAAACTCGCACTCGTCTTACAAAACTTCTTTCCCTGATTCGTTTTATATTTAAAAATCAAATTCTAATTATGTTTAATAAAGGATAATAAAAGTGAAAGAGTTTTTAACTCAAACCTTCTTTGACAATACTATCGAATCTTATGCAATAGCCCTTGGAATTTTTATTCTGGGCGTAATACTACTAACAGTATTTAAAAAAATAGTTTTATCCCGGCTTAAGAAATGGGCTGAAAAAACAGAAACAAAGCTCGATGATCTTTTGATTAGGGGTATTGAGAAATCAGTTCTTCCCGTCTTATACCTGATAATTTTTTACCTGGCAGTTGATTCATTAACTCTGCCGGCAGGAGTTGAAAAAGCTATTGGCATCGGTGCTGTAATTTTAATTACATTTTTTGTTATTCGCTTATTCACTTCAACTATCAAGTATGTTCTGTCGGCATATGTAAAAAGTAAATCCTCTGAAGAGGAAGATGCTGAAAGAAGGTTGAAACAAATCAGGGGAATTACTTTAATATTCAATTTTATAATCTGGGTGGTTGGTTTTGTTTTCTTACTCGATAATCTTGGTTTTGAAATATCAGCTGTTATTGCCGGACTTGGTATAGGTGGAATTGCGATTGCTCTTGCTGCACAAGCAATACTCGGTGATCTGTTCAGCTATTTTGTGATTTTCTTTGATCGCCCATTTGAAATTGGTGATTTTGTTAACCTCGGTGGTGAGTTTGTTGGAAACATTGAATACATCGGAATAAAAACCACAAGAATAAGAAGTTTAAGCGGTGAACAGATTGTTGCCTCCAATACAGATCTTACAAACTCGCGCGTAAGAAATTTTAAGCGAATGGAAAGAAGAAGAGTTGTTTTCAAACTTGGAGTTATTTACCAAACTACAGCAGACCAGCTAGAAGAAATTTCGAAGATTGTAAGAGAAATTATTGAGAAGCAGGAAGATACAGTATTTGACAGAGGTCATTTTGCTACTTACGGAGATTTCAGTCTTAATTTTGAATTTGTCTATTATGTGATTGGTTCAGATTATGTAAAATACATGGATACACAACAAAGGATTAATATGGAAATTTATAGAACCTTTGAGAATAAAGGAATTGAATTCGCATATCCCACTCAAACTCTGTTTGTGAATAAAGAGGAAAAAGTTCAGAATTAAAATGAGAGAAATTTTATTACCTGAAAAACTTATATTAGGACTGTTATGAAAAACTCAAATATTCCAAACGATGTTATAAACAAAATAATTGAAGTTCCTAAAACAATTATCGAAGCACCAATCAATTTGCTAAAGCAACTTGCACCAAAAAGGAAAAAGAAAGCTTCATCAAAAATAGGCCTGCCTCCCGGTTCAATTGTTTACCTTGGTGAAAAGAAGGTTGAGAAGGTCACAATTAAAGTCACGGAATACGATGAAGCCGGCGCAGAGACTTACGAGATAAAATCAGCTGAAGAAATTGACCCGTTCACAGACACTCCGCAAGTAACCTGGATTAGCGTTTGTGGTCTTCACGAGACAGATTTTCTAAAACAGATTGGCGAGAAATTCAAAATTCATCCGCTTGTGCTGGAAGATATACTTAACATTGATACCCGGCCAAAGATTGAAATTACAGACGATTATCTTTTTATCGTTATGAAGCTAGTGCTTTTTAATCCTGATCAAAAAATTCTTGAAACCGAGCAGGTAAGTTTTATCTTGGGCAGATCTTTCCTTTTTAGTTTTTCAGAACGAAAAGATGAAATTTTTAACCCGATAAAAGATAGAATAACCAGCCAGCTTGGTAAAATAAGAAAAAGAGGAAGCGACTATCTGCTTTATGCCCTGATGGATATTATTGTTGATCACTACTTCCTTGCTCTTGAAAAAGTGGAAGAAAGAATAGAATTACTTGATGACGAAGTAATAAATAGAACTGAAAAATCGCATATAGAAAGTATCTACAACCTTCGCAATCTGTTGCTTCATATTCGCAGATCTGTTTATCCTTTGAGAGAAATCGTGAATCAATTGATAAAAGATGACTCTGATCTTTTGGATGAAAGTATTGAACCCTACCTGCGCGACTTATATGATCACACAATTCATATAACTGAGACAATCGAACAGCAGCGAGAAATTACAAATGGTCTTATGGAAATTTATCTCTCGATGATGAGCAACAAGATGAACGAAGTTATGAAAGTGCTTACTGTTATTGCAACCATTTTTATTCCGCTAACTTTTATTGTGGGAATTTACGGAATGAACTTCCCGAATATGCCGGAAATGAATTGGCCGTGGGCATACTATGCTGTTTGGGGAGTAATGATAGCCGTTGTGGGTGCAATGATTTTCTTTTTCAGAAAGAAAAACTGGTTTTGAATGTTTTGTTGCTTTCTGCGATCGAGTAAAAACACCCTTTCTGTAGATCCTAAAACAATAATTTAATTTTCGCAGCTAAATGCTTTCTATAGTTTCAATTTATCATCTAAATCATTAACTTGTTTTAAGATTCGTACTTATACAAATTGTATTTCGAAACGAATGTTTTCAAATTAATAAAGGAGATATGCTATGGCTTTTAAATTGATTTCACACGTTGTAAATGGTGTAAAAGGAGGAGTTACAGGAACTCTTAAGGGTTCTGCAGATATTGGAAGTGCTTCAATAAAGGTTGTTAAAGATCTAACTGTAAACACCGTAAAGGGTGTGGGAGATTTGCTTGAAGCCGGGATTCATGTTCCTGCATCAATAATAAACGGCGCAATAGGGGGTGTATCCGAGTTGGGTGTTACAGTAGTTCAATCTGTTAAGGGAATAGTCAACGGTGCAATTCAGGGTGCAACAGAATCAGGAATAAAAGAACAGGATGCGGTAAAAGGAGCAGTTGCACAGGCAATTCTTAGTGCAAAAGATCTTGGATTGAATGTTGCCGATGTTGCAGTTGAAGCAGTAAAGGGAGCTGTTAACGGAGTAAAACAGGTTGGCGGAGACACTGTCTCAGCAACAAAGAACTCAATTATGGCTGCAATGGAAGCCGCAACTGAAGTCGGTGATGAAACTTTAACATCGGTTAAAACTGCACTCCACGGAAGTGTAGATGGTGCTAAAGATATTCTGGATGAAATAAAAAAGTAATGTAATTAATTTTTAAAGCCCCGCTTAATCTAGCGGGGCTTTTTTATTTTAAATGGAAGAGGCGGTTTTAAAATTTTAGGAAACTCAACCCAACCCTTCTCTTAAATAGAGA
>Ga0210085_1000987_pt1 | contig 11553 bp, 10 predicted proteins | sample China_Galinas_PW_5_FD_184866 | JGI IMG/M metagenome (GOLD analysis project Ga0210085, IMG submission 184866) | Wetland microbial communities from San Francisco Bay, California, USA, that impact long-term carbon sequestration - China_Galinas_PWC_D1... | ecosystem: Environmental > Aquatic > Marine... | reverse complement strand
GGGGCGACTCGCAACTGGGATCGCATATCGAGCGTCCTCCTCAACCCCGGGCGACCCCTAAAATCGGAGGCCACGGTCACGCAAAAAGCAGCCTGATTATTGCGACACCTTCCTTGACAACGACCGCGTTCGTGGTGCCGGTCGCGACCTCCCGCGCCATTGCGCCGTTCGAAAGTATCGTCGGATCTGCGTCGGCACTGTTGGGCAGTCTGAGCATGGGCTTCGCATCGGCGAGTACCCTGCTTGTCGCGATTTTGCCCGGGGATTCCACGCAGGTGATGTTCATTGCCTTCACGGGGATCAGTGGATTCGGCGTAATCCTGACCGTCATCGCTTTCATCTTTTGGCGCGACAAGCTCTAAGCATGGAAACTTCCGACAGACGTATACAGACCATTTGCCTCGTCAGTCTGACGACCATCGTTTGTGGCGTCATATTGCATCGGCTGCAGGTCCTGTTTCTTCCCTTTTTACTCGCCGTCTTTATTTCCTTGGGGCTCTCGTCCTTTATCAACCTGCTCGTTCAGCGCTTGCGTTTGCCCACCACCGCAGCGGTTGGCATCGCGCTGCTCATCACGCTCGTTCTGTTTTGGCTGCTCGGTCTATTGCTCGTCACCTCGGTGTAGCAGATGATGACCTCCGCTTCGGCGTATGAAGATCAGCTCAACGAGCTCGTTGGCAGGGCATTGCAGGTGCTGCGTTTGCAACATTTCGGTATCGACCCAGAGCTGTTGTCACGGCCGTTACGTTATCTGCCAATTCAGAGCCTGATCGAGGACCTCGCGGCCAGCATCCTCGGCGCCGTATCGATGTTTGTGCTGGTGTTTATCTACGTTCTATATTTGCTGTTCCTGCTCCCGCAGAAACAACAGGAACCGGCGTTGTGGCGGGACATCTCTACCCGAGCGCGGGACTTCCTCATCGCAAAATCTGCAGTCTCCTCGGTGCTCGGGGTGCTGGTCGGCATCGCCCTGGCGCTTTGTGGTGTGCCGTTCGCGATCGTCTTTGGCCTCTTCGCTTGCCTACTTAATTTTGTTCCAATGATCGGTCCGGTTTTCGCCTCTCTGTTACCCTGGCCGGTCGTCTTGCTGTCTCCCGATTCGTCGACACCGATCATGGTGATCGCCCTGCTTTTTCCCGGCACGCTGTTCTTTATCGTCGGCAACTTCATAGAACCAAGGATATTGGGTCGCTCGGTACAGCTCCAGCCCCTCGCGGTCTTACTGGCGCTGATGTTCTGGGGTATGTTGTGAGGTCCGCTGGGGATCGTACTGGCCACGCCGATCACCGGCATCCTGGCGTTGCTCGCATCCTACTCTTCGCTGACACGTCCTGTTGCGAGCCTGCTCTCGGGGCAGACGGTTTGGCACGCATCGACTGAAAGAGACGATGAACGCTCATGAAACAATGGAAGAGCTCGCTACCCACGGTAAATGGCTTGAACCTAGAAAGAGCCGTTGGCCGCTTCTCGCAAGAGATAACCAATTGAACGGTTAAGATCTTCGCATTGTTTCGAAGCTCACCGATCAGGTGAGCGCGCTACGAGGCGGATTGCACGGTTGCGGCGGCGCATGGCTGCGTTGCTCCTCCTTGAATAGATTGGCTATTCTGCGTCGTCGCGCCTTGCCCTGCACCCCCGCAACCGTACACTCCACCCCGTCCAACAGTTCTTTCTAGGTTGAATGCAAGGGAGCCCTGGTGTGTGACCGAGGGTCTGCGCCAGGATGGTCGGTGTGAAGATACCGATCGATATCACTTTCTATGCGTTCTTCATCGGGTGCTTGTTCGGGTGGTTTTAAACGCTTTCCACGCTACGAACGTGAATAAAAATTTAGGCACAATATGCACAGGTTATCATTTCCCGAGCCCTAACTCTTGATAGCACTGGAATGAAATTGGCTTATCAAGAAGCGCCAGCAGATCTCGCGCCAGCGGCAGCGAGAGATCGTGCGGGTGAATGGCGATGCGCACGGGCACCTCTGGTCTGGCGGCTCTGAGATTGACTGCGTTCCACAAGCGTAGCGGTACCGACCGCCAGTGCGGGTGTGCCTCGAATCCAACCAGCGGCAATCGCAGAAACTCTCCGGTGACGGCGTCGTATACGCCGGCCAGGGTCTCGTAGTGACGAAATGGAAGATCTCGGAGTCCAGAACCGCTTACGTTCCCCATTGCCCACGCAGGTGGTACGTAGAGTTCCGCAGAACCGAGGCCTTGCTCGCGGAACCAGGCATGGCAGCGAGAGACGAGTGCGCATATTTGGGGACGGTCGAGGCATAGATGTTCAGCGGCTTGGCGGGAGATCAACGCGCTGTGGAGTCTGTGACGCAAGCCGCGGATACGCTCGGCACGATGACTCCAACCGTGCCCTGCCAAAACCGCGCCGCGCTCCTGGAATCCGCGCAGCTCGTCGAGTTGCGCTTCGTTCCAGGACTTCCCCGGGACAACCAGGATCGTAATCGGCACCAGGTTGCGGCTGGATAGGTACGTCAACAGCTCCCGCACAGCCGGCAAGGTCTCGGGCATGACGTCATGCACGGAAACCAGCGCCGTTATCGTCCTGCGCTCAGTCGCCGCCGTCGACATGCAGAAGATCGAGCCAGGCGCCCAAGGTCTCGTCGTGCAGGTCGAGGGCTGCCCTACGGGCGATGCGAGCTTTCTCCTGTCGCATGGCGGGATCGAGACTCTTGACCCGCCGCAGGGCGCTCGAGAGGTCCTCACCATGGGACATGCGAAATAGGCCCCGCTCGAGGTGCGGCCATTTCATGATCCCACAGCTTCCCGATACCAGCACATTTCGCCCGCGTGCCATGGCTTCCAGCGCTGCTGTGCCGAAGGCCTCCACATGCGAGGGCAGCACGAACAGGTCCGCCGTGTCGACAACCTCGCGGAGTCTCTCGCGGCTGAGCCAGCCGAGGTAAGTCAAGTTGGTTAGCTCGGCGGCCCTGCGGGCGACCGTAGGAGTGAGCGGACCATCGCCAGCGATGCGAAACCGAATGTCGGGGCAAACCGCAGCGGCCTCTAGGATTGAGTCCACGTTCTTCTCGATCGCCAAACGTCCAGCATAGACGACATCGAAGCAGCCATCTCTCCGTAGGGGTTGGGGCTCGCCCAGATACCCCGGGGGGAGTGGCGTACCGAGAACCTGAACTTCGGTTGCGCCTAGGCGTCTGGCCAGGTCCGCCATGTCATCGGAATTGGCGATTACGATTTCAGCGGTTCTGAACAAAAATCGATCGCAGGTGCCGAAGTACCATCGAGTCAATGCGTTGAACAGCCGATTCCAATACAACCCGATGACCCGCTCAAAGCTGGTGTGAAAACCAACGAGCAGGCGCACGCCATGGCGTCGCGCGAGGGTTAGGCCCACCAAGCCGTACGGTCCCGGCGTCGCCGCTACGATGACATCGGGCACCAGATGCCTCGTGTATCGGACTATCGAAGGTACCGGAGGTAGGACGACCCGTTGGGTGGGATCTCCCGGCAAGGGCACGCGCATACGACCATCCCAACGACTGCCGACATTCCCCGGGCAGATCAGCTCTATCTCCTGCCCGAGCTCTGAGAGGTGAGAGACGAGATCCGAATAATAGGAACCTACCCCGTTGCGCTCGGGTGCCGCATCGGAGAACACCACAACGCGTTTCTCGGTACGTAAAGGCACCTGCCGAGGCGCAAGTGATGTTGCGGGTAGTCCTTTCATGGGCTTTTCGACTCGACGGCAGTCTCGTTCGCAGAATGATAGGCTTGACCTGCGGCCATCGGTGCCCCATGCTCGCCGGACGCACCGTTCTCAGTCGCATGCCAAGTGTAGTACGGTTCGAAGCGAGAGCACACAGTCTCGGTATCCAGCCCTGTTTCCGCCAAATTGTAGCGATGCCGCGAACAATATTGTCGACTGGCCTTTGCTTCCTCGTGGAGCACCGCCCGGAAGGCATCGGAGAGCGGTAGACAGATCAACCGGTAGGCTTCGCTTATGCTTTCCTCCAGGGTCAGGACCAGAGTTTCCATGGGGAGGAACGCGCGCCGCTTCGGTTCCATGGGCATCAAAACCTGCAACAAGTTTCGATAGTGAAACGCGAGCACCTCCGTGAAGCGCTCGTTCAGTCGGGAGCGATCACCTCTCGCACTATCGAACAGGGTCACCCCGCTACCTACCGAAGACAGTTGAGAAGGCAGAGTCTCAACGGGATCCCGCATGCAGCACAGAAAACTTGCGTCCGGGAACGTATCGCATAGTGCGGCGGCCCAAGCGCCGAATGAGGCATTCTTGGACAACAGCCGTTTCTCAGGCCCGTGCACGTACATGTGTCTTTGAAGAATCGCTTGGTAGAACGCGAGGATTCGCGAGCGAGTCGGCTCGGGCATCTCCCGATCAAAAAGACCGAGACGCCACAGCCTCTCAGAGAAGGGAAAGGGCAATACAAGGATAAAGCACGCGAGTATCGGTGTGAGGGCGAGATAGTCTTCTTCCGGTGCGCCCAGCCGAACGGAGTGCACCGCATCGAGATGTCCGGCGAGGACGCGCTCGACTCTTTCAATCCCACGGCCAACGTATCGACCGAGCCACCGGTCGATCCGGCCGAGCGCCATCCAGAATCTGCGTTGGGTAACAGAGGGAGCAAACAAGCACTCCCAGGTGTGCAGAGTTGTGAACTGATCGTCTCGGGCCAGCACCCGGTGCACGAGGGTCGTACCGCTACGGGGCGGGCCCAGCACAAAAACCGGTCGCCCTACTGTTACCTGGCGATAGCCCGGGAACAGGATTTCGTCCAGCAAGAAGCCCATCCAATGGATTGCCTGCACCATAGCAAATAAGGGAAGGAAGCCCACTATGGTGAGCATCGCGGGAGGTGACGGCCGACAACGGCGATCGGCGAAGGTACGCCATAATAGGTCGAGGTAGGAGGTAAGGCTTTCGAAAAATAATGAGGACACCACAGGTGTATCCGTAGTCTAACGAATTCAGCATTTCCTGATCGGCAGAAGAGATCGATGATGATGTGGATGAAGCTCGCAATAGATATGGAGAAGCAGCCACGAGTCGAGGACACTGGCAATCGACAGAATCGTATGAATGATTGAGACCTCGCTTACATATCGCCAGTGACTTTCCGCCCAAATGCAACGGCAACGTAGCCAGCCCTCGATATCAGAATGGTTGCCACAAGGATCGCCAAATTGCTTGGTTACTGATGCGTCTTTCCATGAATTTGCAAAGGTCGAGGTCACTGAATCAAGCGCTCTCGTCCACTTGCTCGAGGAGCAGTGTAGCCTGGGCTAAGGTCAGGACTCCCACGACGTCTTCGGCCCTATGCCCTTGCACATCGGTTGATATCAATAGAACGGAGGCATCTGCCTCTCCCATGGTTTGCAGGGCCTCGAGCATGGAGACGCGCTCGTCGGCAATCGCATATGCCACCGTCGTCGGGGCCGTTGCCGGCGCGTCGGCATCCGCGGATATCCGCTGGATCGTTACACCCCGGATCGAGCCCTCGGCAGCGATGATTCCAATCGGCACATCGCTTGGAGCAGACCCGCCCTCGGGCACCACGACGAAGTCTTTGGCCATGGCGTGGGCTACCGGCCGTACGGACGCGAACGGTCGGCTGAATCCTTCCGGGACCGAGTGCCCGCGGGCGATCAGCTTCATGCTGTACATGCTCTGCGTCATGATGGTCTTGCGGATGGCGTAGGCCACGGCCGTGGTGAGGATGAGCGGGAGGATGACATCGGGATCCCGGGTCATTTCCCAGAGCATGATGATGCCCGTCAGCATAGCGCCCGTGGAGCCGGCAATCATGGCGGCCATGCCGGCGATGGCGAAGGTGGGGATCGAGACCTCCAATCCGGGGATCAGTGCCTGGCACAAGTGACCGAACAGCGCGCCGCCGGTAGCGCCCACGAACAAGGCAGGGGAAAAGACACCGCCCGATGCGCCGGAGCCGAGGGACAACCAGGTCGCCAGCAGCTTGAGCCCGAGCAGCAGGAGCAGAAATCCCGGATCGGTCAGGAGGCCGGAGAGCACATCCATTACCGTGGCGTAGCCCACCCCCTCGACATAATAGTGGCCCGCGTAGCGGTAGAGGAGGTACATCATCAGACCCACGCACGCCATGCCCAGGGCGTGGCGCATGTAATAATTCCCGGGTATGGCGTCGAACAGGTCCTCCATCCAGTAGAGTCCGCGGATAAAGACCACCGACAACAGGCCCATCACTATACCCAGCACCAGGAACTGGGCGAGCGCCACGCCTTGAAAGGTGGCGAAATCGGGAACCTCCAGGGCCGGGATGTAGAAGCTCGGCTGGGTCCCCAGCAGTTGGTGGCTGATAAAGATGGCAACCACGCTGGTGATCGCCACCACCAGCAGGTTGCGCGCCGTGACCGCGATCAACAGCAACTCGATGGCAAAGGCAACGCCGCCCAGCGGGGCATTGAAGGTGGCGGCGATGCCCGCGCCGGAGCCGGCCGCGATCAGGGTGATGCGGTCGCTGGCCGGCATCCGAATGAATTGGCCCAGGGCCGAGCCGAAGGCCGAGCCGATCTGCACGATCGGGCCTTCGCGTCCGACCGAGCCGCCGCTGCCGATCGAGATGGCCGAGGCCAACGACTTGACGATAGCCACGCGCGGACGAATCCGGCCCTCGTTGTAGTAGACGGCATCCATCACCTCGGGGACGCCGTGCCCCTTGGCCTCCGGAGCAAAATTCTTCACCAGAAAGGCCACTACCAGACCGCCTACGACCGGTACCAGAATCACGCCCCAGCCCCAGGGGCTCGCCGGTGTGTGCACATTGGCGTCGTAGTAGAACGAGGGCTCGCCTAGAAACAGCAGGTTGTGCACCAGGCCGATCATCATCCGGAAGGCCCAGGCACCCGTGCCCGCGATCATGCCGGTCGCCACCGCGAGCAGACACATCAGCAGCAGCGAGCGCCTCGTATTCGGTCGATCCAAGGCGGGATCCTCCGGTTTGCCGGACATGACTCTATTTCCAGCCCAGGAGATCAGCTCATGTGGATCTCGATCGGTGAGTGCCTCTTCAGGATCTCCTCGATCTCGGCCTCGGCCGTGATCGGGCCCATCACCTGCACTTGCTTCTTGTCGAGGCTGACGCGGATCTTCTCTTGGGGTATCCCGGTCGAGACCAGGTCCTCGTGTACGTTCGCGAGGGTGTCTGCCGATGCGTACACCGCAGTGATGATTTCAGCCATTTTTCTCGATCTCCTCTGTGGTGGGTGAAGACCAGCTATGGGGCCAAATTGTAATCCCCTTGGGGCGAGATAGGGCACTGTTGAATGTCCGCGGGGAGACGCCGAGATCCGATACGCCCGTATTGCGCGCACGAGGGCTTCTATCCGGCGCACTGCTCTACGCGATTGGAACTGTATGTTGAGTCCGGCGTAGATCTGCCAGTTTGCCCGCGCTCCCGGCGAAGCTGGTCTGCCAGGTCAGGAGGTAGCCGTACTGGGTTGGACCCAACCCTTCGGTCCTGGTGTGAGATCGACTGTCTGGAATACGCTGAAAGTAGCGGATGACCGGTTCTGCGGGACAACCGAGAGAAACGGCGCCGGACGCCGATGCGTCCGGCGCACCTTCGTTACATCAAGAGCTATGGCTGCAGCTCGATCTCGCCGGGCCGCCAAGTCTTGTCGAACCAGGGCTCCAGCGGTCCGTAGAGGCGCAGGATCATGAACCAGCCCTTGCCCGGGATCGTCTGCACCCAGTTGTTCTCCATGCCTGCCGGGGCCTTGGGGCCGAAGAAGACATCCACCGAGCCGTCATCATTGACCTTGACCCCCTTGTTCTGGCTGCTCACACTCGGAGCCTTCTGATCGGTCTGCAGCATCGAGCGGGTCTGGGTGTCGTAAACGATGACCGACCAGAAGTCCTTGACCGGGATGTTCGGCGGCAGGCGCATCTTGTAGGTCTTGGCGCCATCGAACGGGTTGCCGCTCGCGTCCAGGGGGGTCCAGGGATACTGCGATCCCTTGCCGACCATCTTCTCGGCCATCGCCGGGGTCACGCCGGTGGCGATGTAGTAGAAGAACGCGGCCCCGTCCAGGTTGCTCACGCCCGGCGACACCTCGAACTCGTATCCGCCGAAGAAGGGCTTGCGCCAGGTGCTGTCCGGGTAGACGAAGGCGTCCTTGTCGCGAATCTTGTAGGCGATCGCGCGTGCGGTCGCGGCGCCGATCTTGGCGGCATCCTCCAGGATCTCCTTCATCCGCTCGTCCGGCTCGAAGGGCTTTCCCTTCTCGATGCCGATCGCGGCGAAGAGACCCAGAGTCGTCGGATCTGAGCCCTCGCTCGGCTCCTCCTGGATGACCTGGCTCAGCAGCTCCCAGAAGCTGTAGTCGCCGGGGAAGACGAAATTCGAGGGGATGCCCGAGGCATTGGCGAACTTTACGGGGGCAGGATTGGCGGCATCGGCGAGCGGATAGATCTTCAGGGTCTTTTTGACCGACTCGACACCGGGCTTGGGCGATCCATCCACGAGGAAGGTTCGGAAGGGTGCCCAGTTGCCGTAGGTGCTCGGGCGTACGACGAAATAGCCTTGCGGAACCTCACCCTTGTAGCCCGGAGGCAGGATCAGATACTTACCGCCCTTGCCCTTGTCGGGGCCGGTGATACCGATGTCGCTGACCCAGCGATACCAGAAGTCGTCGATGGCACCCAAGGACATCGGCGGAACCTCCAGCACTATCGGTCCCTTATGGGTATCGATCCAGATGAAGTTGTAGATAGTGTTGTCGTTTGCCGTCAGCTCCACGGTCTTGGAGTCGACCAAGTCCTCCCAGATGACGTCAGTCTGGTTGTCCGGCCCGAACTTGCGCAGCGAGTCGCGCATGCTCGCCTGATTGACCATCGGGATGGCCAGCAGGTAGGCCTGGAGTGCACGGGATCGATCCAGGTTGTCGTAGATCTTCTCGATGGTTTCCGGGTTCGGAACGCCGTCGCTCAGGTGCAGCGTGCCGATCGAGGTCGCGAGCCTGTCGGGCGTGGCGACGCCAGGCGCGATGGGCGTGGTCATCTTGTAGTGGGGCGCTGCGGCTGATCCCGGCGTCCCAGCGCCGACGACCAGTTTTTGGCCGACCTCGATCTCGTTCGAGGAAAGCTTGTTCTGCGCCTTCAGGTCGTCTACCGAAACCTGGAAGCGCTCGCCGATCGCAATCAGGTCATCGCCTTCGACGACCACGTAGGTGGCGGTAACTGTGTCGTACTGTCCCTCTGCATGGTGGCGGGAACCCTGGTCGGCTGCCATGGCGCTGCCGACGCTGAGGCAGCCGGCAAAGGCGGCCACTAGTGCAAGGGTGTTGAGTGAGTGTTTGAATCGACCGATGTTCATGGTTCCTCCGTACTGTTGGCGGTCTGTGAAGCCGTTCACCGCGGGGAGCCCCTCGTTAAGCCTCTAGCGAGGGCGTCCCGCGTATCTCGACTGGGGTCGGATCCGCGGTTTCTGCCGGACCAATGGAGCACAACTTGGAATCTTGGGCTTACGGGACACGCAAAACATTATCAGCGGCAAGCGTTATCATGCTTTGCAATTTCGGACACCCAGACCATCCCGGGAGGTGGGGGTGAAACCAGGAGTAGGCACATCCGAGCGGCGTTCGGGATCTTCTCACGCGCTCGTTGCGAGCGAGGGGGACGATGTGCGCATCGGACCCATTTTTGCGATCCCGGCCGTCCTGGCGGAGCTGGGAGTTGCGCCGAGGCAGGCATTCGCCGAGGCTGGCGTGGATCCGAGCCTGTTTGACGATCCAGATCGGCGCGTCGGAATGCGAGCACTTGGACGGTTGCTCGAATGCTGCTCCGCCATGACGAATTGCAGCCATTTCGGGTTGCTGGTCGGCGAACGCTTCGATTTGAAAGGGCTGGGCTCCATCGGCGACCTGATGCGCAACTCGCCCAGCATCGGTGAAGCCTTGCGCAGCCTCTTGGTATATCTGCACCTGCACGACAAAGGGGCGGCACCTCTTTTGCTCACGCACAGCTCGACATGCGTCATCCTCGGGTACTCGATTTATCGCCATGGTGTGCGGGGAATCGAGCAGATCTACGATGCTGCAATCGCCATCGCGTACAAGATCATGCGCCAGCTGTGCGGCCCGCCTTGGAAGCCGATGCACGTGCAGTTTTCATACGCTCGTCCCGATGACACTGTACCCCACCGCCGGCTCTTCAGATCGAGCGTCGTATTCGACGCCGAGCTATCCGGAATCGTCTTTTCCTCTTCCTGGCTCGAGAAACCAATTGAGGGAGCAAATGCGATGCTGCACGCCATCCTCACCGAGGCGGTCCGGGAGGAGGAGAACAAGCACTCCACGAGTCTTGCCGAACAAGTGGCGCGAGTACTCCCTCAGCTCGTGCTGAGCGGCGCAGCAACGGCGGATTCGCTCGCGAATCTCTTCGGGGTCCACCAGCGGACGCTTCGGCGACGTCTGGAAAAAGAGGGACAGGGCCTGTTGGGCCTCATCAACGCGAGGCGATTCGAGCTGGCTCAGCAGCTTCTGGAACATACCCGCCTGTCGGTGACGGAGATATCGGCGGCACTGCAGTATGCGGATACGGCCACCTTTTCCCGCGCATTCAAGGGCTGGTCCGGTTGCAGCCCGGTGCAGTGGCGCTCGCGCGCCAACCGCTGAGAGCTGTTGGAAAGGAAGACTGGCTCGCGGGCAAAGGTTGCGCCGTAGCGCGTCTCGTAGTGCCGATACGCACACTCTGGTAGACGTGCCTCACAGTCCCCCACCCCATCCTCGTGCCCAGCCTGGATACAGGCAAGGAGTGCCAGGCTCCAGGCCCTGTGGCACTTCGGTGGCGACATCCCTGTCCACCACCGGAACAGCGGTCAGTCTCTCCCCTTGGCGCCCATTGCCGCGATCTGCTTCATTTGCTCCTCGGTCATCTCGGGCGGTCCCGGCTCGAAGGTGATCTTGTTGATCGTGCCGGTAAAGCGGAACGGCACCTGGTAGTCGCGCTGGTCGACACCGGTGCGGGTGTCATAGCCGACGTCCATTCCCTCGTCGACGGCCTCGAGCGCCGGCACCGTGTGCGGGATGGTCTGCTTCGCCACTTCATTGCCGTCGACCGTCAGCACGCCGGTGCCGCCCTTGGCTAGACCCGGACCGTCATAGTCGAAGTCGAACACGATCGTGTGCCGGCCTGGTGCGATCGCCTCCGCGCCCTCCCAGCGGAAACGCCGCAGGTCCAGCAGGTTGTAGGTGAAGACGGGCTTGCCCTTGAGCAGGTACAGCCCCCAGCCGTCGAAGCGTCCGCCCTCGGTGATCAGCATGCCCTCGGCCCCGCCCTCGGGGATCTCGATGTCGGCGGTGATCTTGAAGTCCCGGGCGACATAGGGCGGCATGGCCCCGAGTGCGATGGAGATCGGCGCGTCGTAGCGGATGTTCCCTTTTAGCATAGACGCAAATACACTGCTAACCAATTGACATCAAGCGGCTTTTCGCTGCGAGGGAAGCGTTTTCTTAGTGGCTACGCGGATACCTTTGCTTGGCAAGATGGGTGGCAATTGCACACCGGCTAATTCCAGGAGCC
>Ga0210085_1000986_pt1 | contig 11558 bp, 6 predicted proteins | sample China_Galinas_PW_5_FD_184866 | JGI IMG/M metagenome (GOLD analysis project Ga0210085, IMG submission 184866) | Wetland microbial communities from San Francisco Bay, California, USA, that impact long-term carbon sequestration - China_Galinas_PWC_D1... | ecosystem: Environmental > Aquatic > Marine... | reverse complement strand
CGACGCCCAGTACAACCTGGCGGCGGCGCTGCGCCAGGGCGGGCGCCTGGACGAGGCCGCCGAGCACTACCGCCGCGCCTTCGAGATCGACTCCCAGGACCACCTGGCTCACCTGGAGTGGGCGACCACCTTGGCCGACGCCGGCCACCCGGAGCGGGCCGCCGAGGAGGCGCGGGCGATCTTGGAACAGGCCCCGGACTATGAGCCGGAGCCCCGGGCCGGCGCCCACCTGCTGCTCGCCCGGCTGGCCGAGGCGGCCGGTCGCGGGGACCAGGTCCTCGACCACCTGCGGAGCGCGGTCGCGGAGACGCCGGACGACCCGAAGGCGGTCCGCGCGCTGGCGGTGGCCCTCGGACGGGCGGGTGACTTCGGCCAGGCGGCCGCGCGGTTCGGCCGGTTGATCGAGCTGGCGCCGGAGGACCTCGACGCCCGCTTCGCCCGCGCCATGGCCCTGATCCTCGACGGCCAGGACGGAGCGGCGCGGCAGGCGCTCGAAGACGATCTGGAGGACGTCGGCCAGGCGCCGCCGCTGGTCCAGCTCCTCGCCCGGCTCCTGGCGGCGAGCCCGGACGCCGCCGTCCGCGACGGGCACAAGGCCCTGGCGCTCGCCCGCCAGCTCCTCGAGCACGAACGGAACCTGGACTACGCGGAGACGCTGGCGATGGCGTGGGCCGAGCTGGGCCAGTTCGAGCGGGCGGAGCACTGGGAGCGCCAGGTACTGGAGGCGGCCGAGGCGCTCGGACGCGACGACGTGACGGAGCGGGCCCGAGCGCGGATCGCCACCTACGAGCGCGGCGAGCCGCTGCGCTCGCCCTGGACCCAGCGCTGAGTCGGGCATCTACAAGGACCGACTTCGTGACGAGTGAGTCAAGGTTGCTCGAGTCGTCGGTGTCGCCGCTCCGATCGACCTGGATGATCCTCTGGATCTCCCCTCCAAATCCCCCGACCCCCTTCCTCCCCTCACGGGAAGGCAGGGGGCGCCGCCACCCGACGCTCTCGTCGGTTTGAGGCGCAGACTCCTAGCGTGTCGACGGCCGGGCGCCGCCGCCCGCCGGAGCCGCCGCCGCCATCGTCTGGAGCCGCTCGATCAGCGGCCGGGCCTCGTCGCGGCGGCCCTGGCTCATCAACAGCACCGCCAGGTCGCTCAGCGCGCCGCGGTGCTGCGGGTCGAGCGCCAGCGCCCGGCGCAGCTCGTTCTCCGCCGGCTCGAGCTGTTTGCGCCCCATGTAGACCCCGCCCAGCAGGTAGTGGGCCTCCGCGTTGTCCGGCTCGGCGGCGACCACCGTCTCAACCGTCTCGAGCGCCTCGTTCAGCTTGCCTGCGAACAGCATCGCCCGCGTCTGGACGAGCTTCAGATCCAGGTTGTCCGGGTCGTTGTCGATCGCCAGCGAGACGTAGGCGATGGCGTCGTCCCAGCGCTGGAGCTGGAGCGCGAGGTAGGCCATCGGCTTCGCCAGGTGGGGCGCGCCGTGGGACAGCTCGAAGGCCTTCTGGTAGGCCTCGAGCGCCTCCGCTGGGTGGCCGGTCTTCTGGAGCGCCAGGCCGAGGAACTGCCAGCCGTCGATGGTCCCCGGGAGGAGCTCCACCGCGTGGCGGAGCGTGTCGACGGCGGCAGGGTCCTGGTCCATCACCTGGGAGATCCCGCGCTGGAGCACCCGCAGATCGCCGATTCGGGTTTTTGGATCGACCGGCGGGCCCTCGTGCGAGGCCGCGCTCGATCCCAGGTAGCCGAGGGCGGCGAGCGCCTGGCGCGTCTCGGTGCTCTCCTCGAACGGTTGCTGGAGCTCGGTGGGGAAGGTGGCCAGCGCGTCCCGGAGGGTGGCGTAGGTGCGGCGGTCCTCGCGCACCAGGTTGTGGCGCTCGGCCGGGTCCTCGGCCAGGTCGTAGAGCTCCCGGTCGACGCCTTCGATGTAGTGGTGGCCGTCCTCGATCACCGAGCGCAGGCCGCTCCAGCCGAAGCGGAGGTTGGCGTGGAAGGTCTCGGAGTAGAGCGGCCGGTGGGCGAGCTCGGCCGGCACCGGCTCGGAGCCCGCGAAGCGCAGCAGAGACGTGCCGGGCAGGCCTTCGGGGGCGTCGACCCCGGCCACCTGGTAGAGGGTCGGGGCGACGTCGGTCAGCTCGACCGGCGTCGAGACCGTGGCGCCGGCCAGCCGCTGGCCGGGCAGCTTGACCAGCAGCGGCACCTGGAGGCTCTCCCGGTAGAGCAGGATGCCGTGCTCGTCCTCGCCGTGATCGCCCAAGCCTTCGCCGTGGTCCGAGAGCAGGACGATGGTCGAGCGGTCGTAGAGCCCGCGCTCGCGCAGGGCGGAGAAGAGCTTCTCCATGACCGCGTCGGCCGCCGCCACCTCGCCGTCGTACTTGTCGGCGTAGCGCGACTTGAACGGCTCCGGCGGATCGCGCGGGATGTGGGGCTCGTAGATGTGGAAGAAGAGAAAGACCGGCCGGTCCTCGACCGTGTCGAGCCAGGACAGAGCGGCCTTCAGGGTCTCCTCACCGGAGCGTTGGAGGTCGCCCATGAGCTTGCGCGGTGAGTCCTGGATGGCGTCGTCCCAGTGGTCGAAGCCCCGGGCGACGCCGGTCTCGCGTCGCAAGACGAAGGCCGAGATGGCGCCGCCGGTGGCGTAGCCCGCGGCGCCGAGGCGCTCGGCGACGGTCGGTCCCGCGTCCTCGCTCAGCCGGTAGCCCGCGTTGTCGCGCACCCCGGTCGCCGGCGGCAGCAGGCCGGTGAAGATCGAGGAGTGGGCCGGCAGGGTCATGGGCACCGGGCTGTAGGCGTGCTCGTAGAGAATGCCGTCGGCACGGAACGCGTCGATGGCGGGGGTCTCGACCCGGTCGTAGCCGTAGACAGGGAGGCGGTCGGAGCGCAGGGTGTCGATGGTGACGAGGACGATCGGCCCGCCGGTCGGAACCTCGGCACCGCCCCCTCCCCCGCCGCAGCCGGTCGCCGCCAGGCTCGCGACGAGCAGCAGGACGAAGGTCGCGACAGGAAGGAAACGGGCGATCGGGGGCCGGGTCCGGACGTCAGACATGGGGGCCGATGGTACCACCGGGTCCCCGGTAATCGGTGCAGTAGAACACCCGGAACAGGCGCACGGTGCGGCCCCGGAGACGGATCTCGATCGGCTCGAGCTCCCGGACCGAGCCGAAGAAGTGGTGGATGCGCTCGAGGTAGCGATCGGTCGCTGCGGTCGGGCGGCGCTTGACCTCCGAGCGGATGAACAGGGCGTCGCGGCCGACGAGGTCCGCCGGGTCCTCGCCGATGTACTCGTACTGGAGGGCGTTCCAACCGATGACGTTCATGCCGTAGGCCGGGAGATCGGAGTAGAAGCGCAGCTCCGCCGTCGTCTTGTAGTGGTCGGCGGAGAAGACGAACGGCTCGCGCCCGGTCGAGCGCTCGACGGCGTCGACCCGCTGCTCGACCCGCCCGGCGAGCTCGCTCCAGCCGTACCAGGTGTCGTCGCTCGAGACGGGAAAGGGGTACCAGATGAGCTGGATCGCCAGCAGGACGTGGAGGACCGCCGCCGTCGCCAGGTGCCAGCGCAGCGCCCGCCGGCCGACGGAGGCGCCCACCAGCAGCGCGGCGGCGACGTAGGCCGGCATCGGCCAGTTCGACTTCACCCAGGTGATGGTCGAGAGCGCGATGCAGGTGGCGAAGACCGGGACGGAGAAGCAGAGCAGGAAGAGGCGGTCGGGCTCGATCCGGAACCGGGTGCGGGCCGCCCGCCAGAGATCGCGCCCGGCGAGCCAGAGGAAGGCGACCAGGGGCACGGGCAGGAAGACGGTCATCTGGCTGGCCAGGAACCCGAGGGCGTCGCCGAGCGCCAACCCTTTGATCTCGCCCGCGCGGCCCACCGACTGGTAGGCGAACGAGGCGAAGCCGTGGCGGGCGTTCCAGACGTAGACCGGCAGCGAGACGAGCTGGGCGACGACCAGGGCGGCCCACGGCTGGGGCCGGCGGAGCAGGCGACGGTGGGAGCGGGAGGCGAGCAGGAAGAGGACCAGACCGCCCTGGAGATAGACGGCGGTGTACTTCGACAGGAACGCCAGCCCCATGAGCGCGCCGGCGGTGAGCCAGCGGCCCCAGGAGGCCGGCTCCACCGCCGCGCCTCCGGCCTCGCCCGGCGGCCGCGGCGCGCGGCGCGAGAACAGTGCCGCGTGGAGGGCCCAGAGGGCGAGCGTCCAGAACAGCACCAGCGGCACGTCCGGGACGGCGATGAACGACAGCAGGGTGGCCATGCCGGTGGTGGCGTAGAGGGCGAGCGAGCGGGATCGGGCGTCGTCGCCGCCGGGCGCTTCCTCTTGCCCGTGCCGCCCGAAGAGGGCGCCGGCCAGGCCCCAGAACGCGAGCTGGCTCGCCAGGGTGGTGGTGAAGGTCGCCAGCCGGATGGTCCAGACGCTCTTGCCCAGCAGGCTCGCCCAGGCCGCGAGCAGCCAGCCGATCATCCCCGGATGGTCGTAGTAGGAGAGCGCCGGGTGCTGGGCGTAGGTGAAGTAGTAGGCGCTCTGGGGCATCAGGTCGAACGCCCCGAGCAGGCCGGCCCGGAGGAGGGCGACCGCGGTCAAGACGAGGAAGGCGTTCCTGCGGCTCAAGAGGGCGTCGTGCGGTAGCCGGTGGTCGACGGTGGCAAGCGGAGACTCTGGCGGGGCGCGGCGGCGATCAGAGCTCGTGGGTCTCGGCGTCGGGCGCGGCCGCCGACCACGCCGGGATCTCCTCGACCGCCTCGACCCGATCGATCCCCTCGGGCAGACCGATCCGGCCCGTCGCCCGACCCAAGCCGAGGCGGAGCAGGTGATAGGCCGCCAGGTAGATCTCGCTCGCCGAGATCTTGGAGCGGCCCCGCTGCCGGTCGCAGAAGACGATCGGCACCTCGGTGATCGCGAGCCCTCGCCGGGCGGCCAGGAAGGTGATCTCCTCGAGGAAGGCGTAGCCGGAGCTGCGGATCATCTCGAGCGGAAGCGCGCGCAGGCCGTTCGTGGTGTAGACCCGGAAGCCGGTGGTGAGGTCGCGCACTCCGAGCCCCAGGGTATGCCGGGCCATCCAGTTGGCCGTGCGCGAGAGGACGCGGCGGTGGAGCCCCCAGTTCTCGATCCCGCCGCCGTCGACGTAGCGCGAGCCGAGCACCAGGTCGTGCCCGTCGGCGGCCGCCAGCAGGTGCGGCAGGTACGACGGATCGTGGGAGAGGTCGGCGTCCATGGTGACCACCCGGTCGAACCCCTCGCTGATGCCGGTGTCGAAGCCTGCCAGGTAGGCCGTGCCCAGGCCCAGCTTGCGCGGACGCCGGAGCAGCCGGACCCGCTCGTCGGTGCGGCGGAGCGCGCCGATCGCGTCGGCCGTGCCGTCGGGCGAGGCGTCGTCGATGAACAGGATCTCCGCCTCCGGCGCCGCCTCACCGATGCGGCGCCGGAGCGGGACGACGGTCTCGGCCTCGTTGTAGGTCGGGACGACGATGAGGGTCCGGCTCACCGGGGCAGGGTAGCACGCCTCGGTGCCGGCCGGTCCGCTCCGGACGGCTCCGGGAACGGGCCGGGACCGGGGTCCGGCGTGCTTCGGCCGCCTTCGTATACTCGGGCCATGGATCGGTCCCATCGAGTCGGTCGTCGGCCCCGTCTGCGGCTCCGCCAGAAGTCCCCCCGGCCGTCGCCAGGACGGCTCCGCCGGGCGGTTCCGGCGGCGGTCCCCGTGGCAGTCGTCGCACTCGCCCTGACCGCGCTCGCCGCCGGCGCGCGGCCGGGCGACGGAGCACAGGCCGCCGGGGCGCCCCCTGGCGGCAGATCGGACCGCATGGTCGAGACCCTGGCGCGGGTCGCGGCGACCACGCGAGAGGAGAACCCCTTCCTCAGCCCGAAGCGTCTGGCCGAGCTCCGGCGCCAGGCCGAGCTCCTGCCGCCGGACGCCGCCGCCGAGCAGCGGCGCTCGTTCCATCTGGCCCTGGGGATGGAGGAGCTCACCCTCGGTACCGCCCGCGCCGCGGTCGACAACCTGACGACGGCCTACATGCTCTCGCCCGACCCGATGGAGGACGCGGCGCGCATGAACAAGGCCCGGCTGTCCTACTACCTGGGCCTCGCCTGGATGCGCCTGGGCGAGCGGACCAATTGCGTCACCAACCACACCGGGGAGAGCTGTCTGTTCCCGATCCGCGGCGGCGGTGTGCACACCGACAAGGAGGGCTCGGAGAACGCCGTCCGCTACTTCCGCGAGGTGCTCCACACCATGCCCGGCCGGACCGTCGAGCACGTGGCGGCGAAGTGGCTGCTCAACATCGCGTACCAGACCCTGGGCGTGCCGCGGGAACAGATCCCGCTCTCCGAGCGCCTGCCGTCCCGCGTGACCACCTCGGAGGCGAGCTTCCCACGCCTGCCCAACGTCGCCCTCGGTCTCGGACTGGGAACGGTGAACCTGGCGGGCGGGGCGATCGTCGAAGACTTCGACGGCGACGGGCGGTTCGACGTCCTGACCTCGACCTGGGACCCGACCGGGCCGATGCACCTCTTCCTGCGCCAGGCGGACGGCTCGTTCGCCGACCGGACGGAGGCGGCCGGCCTCACCGGACTGACCGGCGGTCTGAACATGGTCCAGGCCGACTACGACAACGACGGCGATCCGGACGTGCTGGTGCTGCGCGGTGCCTGGCTGGGGACCTCGGGCAAGCACCCGAACTCGCTGCTGCGCAACGACGGCGGTGGCCGGTTCACCGACGTCACCTTCGAGGCCGGCCTGGCCGATGCCGGCGCCTGGTACCCGACCCAGACCGGGGCCTGGGCGGACTACGACAACGACGGCGACCTGGACCTCTATGTCGGCAACGAGCACGCGGAGGACAACCCGGCGCCGGGTCAGCTCTTCCGCAACGAGGGAGACGGCACCTTCACCGACGTCGCCCGGGCCGCGGGGGTCGAGAACCTGCGTTTCGCCAAGGCGGTGGTCTGGGGCGACTACGACGGCGACCGGGACCCGGACCTCTACGTCTCGAACCTGGGGGCGGACAACCGGCTGTACCGCAACAACGGCGACGGCACCTTCACCGACGTCGCGCCGGAGCTCGGCGTGACCGCTCCCAAGGACAGCTTCCCGGTCTGGTTCTGGGACTACGACAACGACGGCGCGCTCGATCTCTACGTCAGCAGCTACACCTACACCGTCGGTCCACAGCGGCTGTTCATCTCGATCGCGGACGATCTGGGAATCCCCGATCCGGGAGAGCCGGCGCGGCTCTACCGGGGCGACGGGCGGGGCAGCTTCGAGGACGTCAGCGAGGCGACCGCGACCGACCGCATCTCCATGCCCATGGGCGCCAACTTCGGCGACCTGGACAACGACGGCTTCCTCGACGTCTACCTTGGCACCGGCTACCCGGCCTACGACGGGCTGGTGCCCAACGAGCTCTACTGGAACCGCCGGGGCGAGCGTTTCGACGAGGTCTCCGTCGATGCCGGCATGGGCAACCTCCAGAAGGGGCACGGCATCGCCTTCGCCGACCTGGACGACGACGGCGATCAGGACGTGTTCGAGCAGATGGGCGGCTTCTACCCGGAGGACACGTTCGCCGACGCCCTGTACGAGAACCCGGGCTTCGGCCACCACTGGCTGCGGGTGAAGCTCGAGGGGCGGCGCTCGAACCGGAGCGCCCTCGGCGCGCGCATTCACGCCGAGATCATCGACGGCGGAGAGCGCCGTTCGATCTACCGCTGGGTCGGCTCCGGCGCCACGTTCGGGGGCAACCCGCTCGAGGAGCACCTGGGGCTCGGCGACGCCACCCGGGTGGAGCTGCTGGAGATCGACTGGCCGACCAGCGGCGTCCACCAGAGCTTCCGCGACGTGGCCGGGGATCGCTCGATCCGGATCGTCGAAGGGAGCGACCGGATCGAGGAGGTCGACAGGCCGCCTCTCCCCCTGCGCGGCGGCGCGCAGGCGGATCGGCACGCCGGGCACGGCTCCTGACCGGCTCGCGGCCGCTCAACCGCCGGACTGGAGCTGCTCGAGGGTCTGCTTGGCCTGGGGGTCGTCCGGCTTGATCTCGAGCACCTTCTGGAGCAGCGTGCGGGCCTCGTCGCGGCGATCCCGGACGATCAACAGGACGGCCAGGTCGTTCATCGCCGGCACGTGCTCGGGCGCCAGCTCGAGGACGTGGCGCAGGTCCTGCTCGGCCCGGTCGAGCTGCTGCATGCCGAGCAGGACCGTCCCGCGCTGGTAGTAGGCGTCCGGGTGGTCCGGGTAGTCTTGAACCGCCTGGTCCGCCACCTCGAGGGCCTCGTCCTTGCGGCCGTCCAGGAGCAGGACGCGCGACTCCATCAGCAGCGGCCGGATGTCCTCGGGAGCGAAGCCGCGCTCGGCCCGGGCGATCTTGAGCGCCTCGTCGAGCTTGCCCTCGGCCGCGAGCGCCTGGGCGTGCTGCATCTGTCGCGCGGTCGGGTCCTGCCCCTCGCGGTCGGCGAGGTCGGCGGTGGTCTTGGCGGCGGCGGCGGCGCGTTGACGGGTGACGGCGGCTTTGTCCGGCTGGTCGGTCGCCTCGAAGGTGTCCGCCAGCAGCTGCCACGCCTCCGACGTCTCCGGCTTGACCCGCGTCACCATCTCGAAATAGGGCAGGGCCTCCTCCTGGCGCCCGGCGTCGAGGAGCAGACGCCCGTACTCCAGGGCGAAGTCCGTTCCCAGCGTCTGGTTGCCGATCTTGCCGTCGGTCTGGACGGCGACGGCGAGCAGCCGCGAGGCGAGGGGCTCGAGCAGCGCGATGGCCGCGTCGGTGTCGCCCGCCTTGCCCTCGGCCTTGGCCAGCAACAGGGTGGCCGCGGGGTCTCCCTCCGTCCGGCCGTCCAGCAGCTCGACCGCCTGCTTCGGCTGATCGATCTCGAGGTGGGCCTGGGCGAGAGTCTTGCGCACGTCCATCTCCATCCCGGCGTCCATTCCTTCGGAGGAGCTCTCGGGCGGGCTCTCCAACACCGGCGACAGGATGGTCAGCGCGCCCCGCGGGTCCTTCTCCTCCAGGCGGAGCTGGCTCCGGAGCAACCGCGCTTGCGGTTCGTCGGCGGGCAGGCCGTCGAGGAGCTCGCGCGCCTCGTCCGTGCGCTCGAGCCGAACCGCGGCCAGGGCCGCCGCCATGCGCGCCTCCTTGTCCTCCGGGTGGGCCAGGGTCCACGGCCGGAGCAGGCGGTAGGCCGCCCGCAGGTGGCCCTGCTGACCGCGGCGCAGGCCGAGCTCGCGCGCCGCCGGCGTTCCGGGCTGGAGCGCCACCGAGCGGCGCAGGTACTCCTCGCCCCGCTCGCTCTCTCCCGCGGCCAGGGCCGCTCGCCCGGCGTTGTAGAGCACCGCGGGATCGGCGTCGTCGTCGTCGGCCAGGGGGCCGAGGATCGCCAGCGCGTCTTCGGGACGGCCGGCCTCCAGGTAGGACGCTCCGAGCAGCGCCTCGAGCTGGGGCGGCGCGTCGTCGCGATCACGGATCGGCTCCAGCAGCTCGACCGCGCCGTCGGCGTCATCCGCCGACAGGCGCTCGACCGCCTTGCGGGCCAGCGCCACGTCGTCGGCCGACACCTGCTGGGCCTGCTGGGTTGGCTGGGCCAGCGCCGGGACCTGGAACGACAGACAGACGGCGGAGCAGGCGATGAGACGGAGAATTGGAGTCACGGACTTGCCTCCTGTGGATCGAGGGTTCTGCGGGCTCGGGGCAGCCGCCGTGTCATGGCCGGCCGGCGGGGGAGTTTGATCCTACCCGATGATCTGTTCGAGAGAGGTCCGGGAGTGATCGGGGGCGACGTCCTCGGCGCAGCGGTGCTCAGGACGGGACGCGGAACCGGAGGATCAGGTACTGCTTCTCGCGCCGGAACTCGCCGCTGTCGACCAGCCGGCGCATCTCGTTCCAGCGCTCCAACCGGCGGCGGAACATCCACCGGATCGCCTTGGCGATCCGCGGGACCTTGCGGCGGGCGTAGTCTGAGCCGATGCTCAGGCAGGGGTCGACGTAGCGCTCCAGCCACGAGCGCGCCAGATCGAGGGTCGGCGCGACCTCGGCGGTGATGTCCTTGCGGCACTCGAGCTCGAGGCCGGCCTTCTCGGCGGTTTCGAGGAAGGCGCTCAGCGGATGACCGCTCTTGCCGAGGACGCCTCGGCAGCCGTTGACAGTGAAGTAGTCGGCCACCAGCAACCGCCCGCCGCGCGCCGCCTGGAGGACGCTGGGGAACAGGCTGTCCAGCCAGACGTACTGCGCCGATTCGCTCATCAGGACGAGATCGTACGCCCGGGGCGGATCGAACTCCTGGAACCGGCTGAGGTGGAACGGCGTGCCGACGCGGCGCGAGAAGACGCTCTGGTGGTAGGGATCGGGCGACAGTCCCTCGACCTCATACCCGGCCTCCTTGAGCATCAGGGCCGTGGTGCCGATGCCGCAGCCGACGTCCAGGATGCTCCGGACCTCGTCGGACGGGATGAACGAGCACAGGGTCCGGGAGAAGCGGTCCTGGGCGATCTTGAGCCCGTCGAGGGTCAGGGGCTCGCCGTTCCAGAGACCGTAGTGGAGGTGCTCCAGGCCGACCACCTCGTGGTAGATGCGCAGAGCGGTGTTCACCTTCACCCGTCGTGGACTCTCGCGCCGGACCAGGCGCCGGGCCCGCTCGACCGGGCTCGGGGTCTCCCCCTCCACGGCCGATCCCGCTGCGGTCCGCTCCTGGATCGGATGCTCCTCGACCAGCGCTGAGCTCATCGGCGCATGGTACCACGCTGTTTCGGGGGTTCAGAGCCGTCGCGGACGAGCTCCGGGCTGTTCGGCCAGCGCGTGCGGGCGTAGGCCAAGAGCCGCTCCGCGGAGGCGGGATCGCCCAGTACGCGCAGGGTTCGCGCCGCCTCGGCATAGGCTGTCGGAGAGGGGTTCGCCTCGACCATGCCCTGGAGTGTCCGCTGGGTCCGATCGGCGTCGCCGGCGAGGGCGTAGAGCACGGCGAGCCGCGAGTAGGCCGCCAGCTCGTCGGGGAAGGCGTCGATCTCCCGGCGGAACGCCGCCGCGGCCTCGTCGGCACGGCCCAGATTGGCCAGCGCTTCGCCGCGGATCCGGTCGAGGCCGCGTACGGGGGAGGATGTCTCGCCTCCCGCCGCGTCCGCGGCCCGCACCGCCTCGAGGGCCTGGGCGTAGCGTTCGCCGCGCAGCAGGAGCTGAGCGCGGAGCGCCAGCAGGTCGGGTCGGGGACCGAGCCGGTCGACCGCTGCGTCGATCTGTTCCCGCGCCCGATCCAAGTCGTCGCCGTGGAGGGCGATCTGGGCGAGCAGGGCGTGGGCCTCGGGCTCGGCGCGGGCGGCGATCTCGGCGTACTGGCGGGCCTCCTCGTCCTGGCCGAGCTGGACCAGGGCGCGGGCCATGGGGAGCGCGGCCTCCGGGGCACCGCCGGAGATCTCGACCAGCTTGCGATAGGCGGCGACGGCCTCTTCGGGCCGCCCGGACTCGAGGAGCGACTTGCCCAGCATCTCCCAGCCGTCGGCCAGTCCGGGCTCCTGCTCGACCAGGTGGCCGAAGATCTCGGCGCTCCGACCGAGGTCACCGTCGAGGTACGCGTGGAAGCCGGTGCGGATCTGGTCG
>Ga0210085_1000985_pt1 | contig 11562 bp, 10 predicted proteins | sample China_Galinas_PW_5_FD_184866 | JGI IMG/M metagenome (GOLD analysis project Ga0210085, IMG submission 184866) | Wetland microbial communities from San Francisco Bay, California, USA, that impact long-term carbon sequestration - China_Galinas_PWC_D1... | ecosystem: Environmental > Aquatic > Marine... | reverse complement strand
CGGGAGCGAGCGGCTTGCGGCAGCGCTCCAGGGGCAGGGCCAGATCACGGCCCGGGAGGTGACGGCAGCAGCGCGGGCAGGGGACCCGGCAGCGGCGCGCCTCCTCGATCGCTCCGCCATGTTGGTCGGCGGGATCCTGGCCGGACTGGCCAACTTCTTCAATCCGTCCCTCATCGTGCTCGGCGGTGGCGTGACCCACGCCGGTGACAGCTACCTCGCGACGGTCCGACAGGTCATCTACGCCCGCAGTACCGCGCTCGCCACACGGGACCTGCAGGTCCAGCTGTCACGTCTCGGCAACCGTGCCGGAGTCATCGGCGCCGCCTCGATGGTGCTGGACGAGCTGTTCAGCGAAGCGCAGCTGGCGCGCTGGATCGACACGGGCCGGCCAGCGGCGCTGCACGGGGCCGCGGCATGAGCGTGTTTGACCGGCCAGCACCGCGTCGGTACATTGGGCGCTGGCCATCTAGCCATCTAGACGGCTACGCCGTTTCCTGAGGAGGAGGGTCCAGTGGAGCGTTTCAGCGAGGTCGGCGCGGCCGTCATCGGCAGCGGGTTCATCGGCACCGTGCATGTCGAAGCCCTGCGCCGCCTGGGTGTCGATGTGCGCGGTGTGGTCGAAGCGACGCCCGAGCTGGCTCAGGCCGCGGCCGTGCGCATGGGCCTGCCGGTGACCTACCCGAGCCTGGAAGCCGCCCTTGCCGATCCCGACGTAGATGTGGTCCACGTGACCTCTCCCAACCAGTTCCACTATCCCCAGGTCAAGGCGATCCTGGCAGCGGGCAAGCACGTCGTCTGCGAGAAGCCGCTGGCGGTGAGCTCGTCCGAGTCGCGCGAGCTGGTGTCGCTGGCGCAAGCGTCCGGGGGGATCGCAGCGGTCAACTTCAACATCCGCTTCTACCCGCTCAACCAGCATGCACGGCGCATGGTCGCCGACGGTGAGCTGGGAGACGTCCGCCTGGTCACCGGTCACTACTTCCAGGACTGGCTCTTGCTTGACACCGACTGGAACTGGCGCCTGGAGCCCGACAAGGGCGGCCACCTGCGCGCGGTCGGCGACATCGGCAGCCACTGGATCGATCTCACCAACTTCATCACCGACCAGCGCGTCGAGTCGGTCATGGCCGACCTCTCGACCTTCGTCAAGGTCCGCCAGAAGCCGCTCGGTGAGGTGCAGACATTCAGCCAGGAGCGCGCCGCGGAGACGGAGCCGGTGGAGATGAGCACCGACGACGCCGCCGTCATCCTGCTGCGCTACGCCAACGGCGCCCGCGGTTCGGTCGCCATCAGCCAGGTGTCCGCGGGCCGCAAGAACTCGGTGCAGTGGGAGATCGACGGAGCCACCGCGGCCGCGGCCTGGGACAGCGAGACGCCGGACCACCTCTGGATCGGCCACCGGGGCCGGCCCAACGAGATCCTGCAACGCGGGGCCGAGCTGATGAATGAGACCGGCATCGCCGCCACGACGCTGCCGGGTGGCCATGTCGAAGGTTTCGCCGACAGCATCACCTCGCACTTCCGCGAGATCTACCGGGCGGTGTTGGCCGGCGCTGCGCCGACCGACCCCCTCTACGCCACCTTCGCCGACGGCCATCACGAGATGACGGTCGGTGACGCCGTCACCCGTAGTGCGGCCGAGGAGCACTGGGTCGATGTCGCCGAATGACCGGGACCGTTAGCACAGGCAAGCAAAGGAGGAGGATGTGAAACTCGGCTTCCTGACCGCACCGTTCGCGGACACGCCCCTGATGGATGTGGCCGAGTGGGCGTCGTCAGCCGGCTTCGAGGCACTCGAGATCGCCTGCTGGCCCAAGGCCGGCTACGCCGCTCGCCGCTATGCGGGCACATCGCACATCGATGTCGCTAACCTCTCCGACGACAAGGCCCGCGAGATCGCCGATGAGCTGGCCGGGATGGGCCTGTCCATCAGCGGGCTGGGCTACTATCCCAACCCGCTGCACCCCGATCCCGAGCATCGCGAGCAGGTCATCGGTCACCTGCGATCGGTGATCGAGGCTGCGCGCAAGCTGGACGTGCCGGTCGTGAACACGTTCATGGGCGCGGACCAAACCAGGAACCCTGACCAGAACTGGGAAGAGGCGCTCAAGGTCTGGCCCGACATCGTGCGCTTCGCTGAGGACAACGGCGTACGCATCGCCCTCGAGCACTGCTCCATGCTCTTCACCTACGACGAGTGGCCAGCCGGACACAACCTGGCCTGGTCGCCTCGGCAGTGGCGCCGCATCCTCGAGCAGTGGGCCGGCACGGTGGGCATGAACTTCGACCCCAGCCACCTGGTCTGGCAGATGCTCGACGCGGAGCGCTGGATCGGCGAGTTCGGCGAGCACATCTACCATTTCCAGGCACAGGACCTGCACATCGACCGAGACGCCTTCTACGAGGCCGGCGGGGCCATGTCCAACGGTATGGGCTGGCAGGTCCGACGGCTGCCGGGCCTGGGCTCGGTAGATTGGGGCCTGGTCTTCCGCAGCCTCTACCGCGCCGGCTACGACGGCGACTGCATCATCGAGCACGAGGATCGTGGCTTCGAGGGCAGCGACGAGCTACTCAAGCGCGGCTTCACCATCGCCCGTGACGTGCTGCGTCCGTACTGCCACTGAGGAGGAGAAGATGAAGCTCGGCTTTCTGACCGCACCGTTCCCCGAGACCCCCCTGATGGAGGTCGCCGACTGGGCTGCCGCAGCTGACTTCGAGGTGCTGGAGATCGCCTGCTGGCCGGTGAGCGGCGGCGTCAAGCGCAAGTACGCGGGCACCGCCCACATCGACGTGGCCAATCTGACCGAGTCGCGGGGCAGCGAGATCAAGGACCAGCTGGCGCACAAGGGCCTGGACATCTCCGGCCTGGGCTTCTATCCGAACCCACTCCATCCCGACCCCGCGGTGCGCAGCGCGGCCATCGACCACTTGAAGAAGGTCATCGTGGCCACGGGCCTGATGGGCCTGCCGGTGACCAACACCTTCTGCGGCGGCGATGCCAGCAAGACCGTCGACCAGAACTGGGAAGAGGCGCTCAAGGTCTGGCCCGAGATCGTGCGTTTCGCGCAGGACCACGGGGTCAGGCTGACCTTCGAGAACTGCCCCATGATCTTCAGCGACGACGAGTGGCCGGGTGGCCACAACATCGCCTACTCGCCGTACGTCTGGCGACGGATCCTTGAGGAGTGGGGCGACACCGTCGGACTCAACTTCGACCCCAGTCACCTGGTCTGGCTGATGATCGACCAGGGCCGCTTCATCCGCGAGTTCGGCGAGCACATCCTCCACTTCCAGGCCAAGGATGTGATGATCGATCGAGACGGCCTCTACGAGCGCGGATCCATCAGCGGCGGCATCGGCTGGCAGATCCCACGCATCCCCGGACTGGGCCACGCCCCCTGGGCAGAGATCTTCTCCGAGCTCTATCGCACGGGCTATGACGGGCCCATCATCATCGAGCACGAGGACAGGATCTTCGAAGGCAGCGACGAGAGGATCAAGCGTGGGTTCCTGGTAGCCCGTGACCAGCTTCGACCATTCATCCGTTAGCACAACGAACGACCAGCGAGGCGAACACGACACGATGACCGACTTCAACGGCAGCGAGGCCTGGTTCGACGAAGCCCAGGCCTTGCTCGAGCGCATCGTCACCACCCAGGCGGATGTGCTCGAGCAGGCTGCGCAGCTCTGCGCGCGCTCGATCGCTGCCGACGGCCTGGTGCACCTCTTCGGCACGGGCCACTCGCGCATCCCGGTGGAGGAGATGTTCCCGCGCTACGGCAGCTTCCCGGGTTTCCACCCCATCGTGGAGTTGTCGATGTCCAACCACTTCGACGTGGTCGGCACGAACGGTCAACGGCAAGCCATGTTCATCGAGCGCGTGCCCGGCCTGGCCAAGGTCATCCTCGACAACTTCAGCTTCGGCCCTGACGATGTGATGATGGTCTTCAGCGCCAACGGCCTGACCGCGGTCCCGGTGGAAATGGCGCGTGGTGCCCGCCAGCGCGGCTGCAAGGTGGTCGCCGTGACGGGTGTCGAGCAGTCGCTGTCGGGAGAGCCCGATCCGGCGGTCGGCGGCCGCCTGCTCGACGAGGCCGACATCATCATCGACCTGTGCACGCCGGAGGCGGATGCCATGGTCACCGTGCCCGGGCTGGATACGCCCGTCGGTCCGGGCTCGACGCTGGCCTACGTGGCCATCGTCAACTCCCTGAAGGTGCGCATCGCCCAGCTCCTCGTGGAGCGGGGCATGACGCCACCTGTCATCACACGCGCGTCCGTCGTCGGCGCCGAGCGCTCACGGGCCCTGTTCGAGGGCGCGTATCGTGAGCACGCGCGCCGTGTGGCACGGACCCTCGTGCGCGATCCCGATGACGAACCAAGCGGCAAGCCATAGCGAGGAGGTGTGACCCGACCCGATTTCGGACCGACCCACCCGGCCCGGGGCATCTCGCCCCACGGTCACCCAGTCACCTTCATGTGAGGAGGACAAGGAGTCACATGGTTCACAAGTACGGCAAGCTCTTCACCGGCGGCGCCATCATGGCGCTCGCAGCCACGAGCCTCGGCACCGCGGCCCTCGCCCAGGATGAGAGCATGGCGCCCGAGGCGTCGATGGCAGCTGGCGGCAGTTACAAGCTCGGCGTGTCCAACACGCTCCAGGGCAACGGCTGGCGCGAGGAGATGATCTGCTCCATCCGCGCCCAGGCCCTTGCTTCAGGCGAAGTGAGCGACCTCATCGTCGCCCACCGAACCACCGATGCGGCAGGGCAACTCGAGGACCTGCGCAACCTTATCGCTGCCGATGTCGACGCCATCATCGTCAACCCGGTCAGCCCCGACGCCGTCAACGACGCTCTCGCCGAGGCCATCGACGCAGGGATCGTGGTGGTCGCGGTGGACATGGGCGTCACGCAGGATGGCGCCTATCTGATGGCCAACGACCAGGAAGAATACGGCTACATGGGCGCCAAGTGGCTGTTCGATCAGATCGGTGGCGCAGGCGACGTCGTGTACATGCGCGGTATCGCCGGAGCCCAGGCCGACACAGATCGTGACATCGGCTTCAAGCAAGCCCTGGCGGAGTATCCGGACATCAACATCGTGTCCGAAACCTTCACCGGCTGGGACCAGGCCACGGGCGCCCAGCAGATCAACGATGTCATCAACAGCGGCCAGAACATCGACGGCGTCTGGACCTCCGGTATCGATAGCGTGATCGTCTCGGCGCTCACGACTGCCGGTATCGAGGGTGTCCCGGTCGTCGGAGCGGATAACTCCGAGTTCGTCAACCAGCTTGGGACCCAGGAGGGTCTCGTCGGAGCCGCCGTGACCAACCCGGGTTCCGTGGGTGGTGCCGGCGTGACGCTGGCGCTGCAGATCCTTGACGGTGACGCTCCCAGTGACCCTGCGGTGCTCGTCAATCCCGAGCTGTGGGACAACCAGACCCCTGAGGGCCAGGAGAAGATCCAGGCGGCTATCGCTGCTTCGGGCTCGCTGGATCCGTTCTGGCCAGTGACCATCAGCATCCCCGGCTGGACCACCTACACCGAGGACCAGATCCTCGCGTGCAAGGGTCCCGGCGAGGAATAGTCGACCGCTTGCGATCGCTTTGCGATCGACGCAGCGAGAGGGTGCAGGTTCGCCTGCACCCTCTCGTCAGACAGATCGGAACAGAGACGCCTTGACGCCACCACAGCCCACCCCGGAAACCACAGAGCTGCTCCTGGATGCCACGGGCGTGGTCAAGCGCTACGGAGCGGTCGTCGCGTTGCGCGATGCCTCACTCGCGGTGCGACCTGGCGAGGTGCATGCCCTTCTCGGCGCCAATGGTGCGGGCAAGTCCACCCTCGTGAAGATCCTCACCGGTGCGGTGCACCCGGATCGTGGCCGCATCCTCGTCCGCGGCCAGGAGCGAGACGTCCATTCGCCCGCCGCCGCGAGGCGGTCAGGCCTGATCTCGGTGTACCAGGAACCAGCCCTCATCCCCGACCTTGATGTGCTCGCGAACCTGCGCCTCACCCAGACACCGGCGGCCCCGGTAAGGACATGGGTGCAGCGACTCGGTGTCCATGACCTTGATCTCCACGAGATGGTTCGGGACCTGCCGCTGGCCGTGGTGCGCGTTCTCGATCTGGCCCGAGCCCTAGCTGTGGAGCCCGACATCCTGCTGCTCGACGAGATGACGGCTGCCTTGCCCGCGGACCTGGCGGAGAAGGTCCTCGATGAGGTCGGGAAGCTGCGTGAGACCGGGCAGTCCGTCATCTTCATCTCGCACCGTCTGCTCGAGGTCTCTGCGCTTTGCGACCGGGCGACGGTCCTGCGGGATGGCGAGACGGTCGGTGTCGTCGACATGGAGCCAGGAGCGGAGGAGCGGATCGTCGACCTGATGATGGGGCCTTCGGACGAGCGCGAGGCCACACCCGCTCGACGTGCCACGTCCGCGGCCACCCAAGTCTCTGAAGTGCCTCTCAAGCAGACCGATGCACGACTGCGCCTTCGCGATGTCGGTGCTGGCTTGCGGCTGAAGGAGGTCTCATTCGAACTTCACCCTGGCGAAGTCCTCGGGCTCGTGGCGCTGGAGGGGCAAGGGCAGGATGAGCTGTTCGGTGTGCTCTCGGGTATGCGTCGCCCGAGCCGCGGCTCCCTGGAAGTCGACGGCCAGGAAGTCCACTTCCGCCATCCCGCTGACGCCATCAGAAAGGGTCTCGTCTACGTGCCGGGAGACCGCGTCGAGGCGTTGCTCATGCAGCGTTCGGTGCGCGAGAACATCGCGCTTCCCTCGACCGCGCGGCCGCGTCGCTGGGGACCCATCGACATGGGCGCCGAGCGTGAACGTGTCGCGAGTGCCATCAAGCGACTGCAGATCGACACGCGGGCCCAGGGCGAAGTGCGCCGACTCTCCGGCGGCAACCAGCAGAAGGTCACCATCGCTCGTTGGATCGCTGGCGGCGTGCGGACGTTGCTCTGTTTCGACCCAACGCGGGGCATCGACATCCGCACCAAACGGGAGATCTATGAGCTGCTCCGCGACCTTGCGGACGCGGGCTCGGCGGTCTTGCTCTATACCTCGGAGCTCGAAGAGGTCCAACTGGCTTGCGACCGGGCGGTGGTCATCTTCGGCGGTCGCGTGGTGGACGATATCCCGGCTTCCATCGCCGACGAACCCACGCTTATCCGGGCCGCCTACGGATTGCCCCGCGAGACGGGCACGGTAGGCATCCTCGCGGGCGGTGACACGGGCCGGGGAGCTGGGGAGGAAGTGACCGCGTGAGCGCTGCCGCGAGCATCGAGGAGCCCCTGAATGGGGGCGGCACTGGGGCGACGGTCACTCGCCTGCTCCGTCGCAACAGCTGGGTGCTGGTGCTCTGCGGGCTCCTGGCGCTGCTATTCGTGGTGACCAAGGTCATCCAGCCCGCCTACGGGCCCTCCCAGGTAGAGGCCCTGGCCCTGGCTGCCCTGCCCGTCGCGCTGGCGGCCGCCGGCCAGGCAGTCGCACTCATCTCCGGCGGGATCGACCTCTCGATCGGCTCCATGATGGCCTTGACGAGCGTCACCGCGGCTGTCCTGATGAAGGGTGGGAGCGAGGAGTCTGCGGTCCTGGTCGTGGTCGGGGTCCTGCTGATGGGCCTCGTGCTCGGCGCGATCAACGGCTCGCTCGTCGTACTCACGCGCGTCCCAGACATCGTGGTCACGCTCGCGATGCTCTATGTCTGGGCCGGGGCAGCCCTGCTCGTACTCAACACCCCCGGTGGCGCTTCGGCCGAGTGGCTCCGCGAACTCATCAACGGCACGGTCGTGAGCGAGTGGGCGCCCAAGGCGGTCGTTCTTCTCCTGGTGCTGGTCTTGGTCATCTGGATCCCGTTGCGCAACTCACGCCTGGGGTTGTCCTTCTACGCTGTGGGCAGCAACCGCCTGGCGGCCTTTCGGAGCGGTGTGGACGTCTCGAAGACCAAGGTCGCAGCCTACGCGTTCACAGGTCTGTTCGCAGCCATGGGCGGCCTGTCACTGACCATGAGCACGGGCATCGGCACGCCGGTCCCGGGGCCATATCTGCTGGCTAGCGTCGCGGCCGTGGTACTCGGGGGCGTCAGTCTCGCGGGTGGCCGAGGCGGGCTCGTCGGCCCGATCGTGGCGGTGTTCATCCTCCGTCTCGTGCGGACCGATCTCACCCTGATGGGCATCGACCCCAACTACACCACCGTCATCGAAGGCGTGATCATGGTCAGCGTGGTCATGGTCGGTGGCCTGGTCGCCCTCCGGAGTCGTGGCTCATGAGCTCGCCACCACAAGTCAGCCCCCTGGATGTGGGCCGCTGGCCATGGCTGGGTTCGGCTCGGCGAGTGATGCGCGACCGACCCCTCATCCCGCTGCTCTTGCTGTTGGCCCTGCTCGTGGTCACGCTGGAGATCGTTCGCCCTGGGATCGTGAACGAGCGTTGGCTTTCGTCGACCATCCGGTTCGCGATCCCGCTGGCCATCCTGGCGGCCTCCCAGACCCTGACCATGATCACCGGCGGGATCGATCTGTCGGTCGGGATGGTGGCCTCGATGTCGGCCTATGTCATGGCCACGCAGGCTCCCGCCGAGGGTGTCGTGGCGGCCTCCATCCTCGCCCTCGTCGTGGCTACCGTCATCGGCCTCGTGAACGGTATCGGCGTGGGCATCTTCCGTGTCCACCCCCTGATCATGACCCTGGGCATGAGCCTGGTCGTCCTGGGCCTGCTGACCGTATATCAGCGGATCGTCATCGGGAGCGGGACGCGCGTGCCCGACGAGATCCTGTGGCTGGGAGCGCGAACGTCCTTCGGCTGGGTCCCCAACAGCCTCATCGTCTTCATCCCACTCGCCACGGTCATCCTGTTGGGACTGCGTCGCAGTGGCTTCGGGCGGGTGCTCTATGCCATCGGTGACAACGAGTTCGCAGCCCGGCTGGCTGGCGTCCGGGTCTGGCAGGTCCTGGTCGTGCTGTACGTCATCTCGGGCGTGCTGGCCGGGATCGCGGGCCTCATCTACGCGGGCCTCACCCAGACCGCCACCGGCACGCTCGTCGAAGTCTATGTCCTGCCGTCGGTGGCGGCGGCGGTCATCGGCGGGACGTCCATCTACGGTGGCCGCGGTGGCTACGGCGGTAGCATCGTGGGTGCCGTGATCCTGACGGTACTGACCACACTGCTGACGGTCCTACAGATGCCGGAGGCAGCGCGACAGATCCTCTTTGGCGCCATCGTCCTGTCCGTGGCGGCGGCCTACAACCGCATCATCGAGGAGTAGGCGGGCACGCGGATGGCACCGTCGACGCAACACATCGGCCTGGACCTCGGCGGCACCAATATCAAGTGGGTGGTGGTGGAGCGGTCAGGCCCAGAGGACTGGCGGACCCTCGACCGCGGGCAGGTGCCCACCGACACGAGCGCCGGCGAGGCCAGCGTGGTCCCGCAGCTGGCGGCACTGGCGACGGAGATCCGCGACGCCGTGACCGACGGGCCGGTGGTGAGCTGCGGCGTGGCCGTGCCCGGGCTCTACATCCCCGAGTCGGGTGTGGTCACCTTCCTGACCAACGTGCCCGGCGACTGGTCCGCCACGCCCACCGGCGCGCCCGTGGAAGCCGCCACCGGCTTGCCCACCGCGCTCATCAACGACGCCCGCGCCTTTGGCCTCGCCGAGCTGCGCTTCGGCGCAGGCCGGGCCGTCGATTCCTTCTTGGGGCTCACCCTCGGTACCGGGATCGGCGGGGTCTACGCCATCGGCAACCAGGTCATCCAGGGCTATCGCGGGCAGGCGGGTGAGCTGGGCCACCAGACCATCGATCCTGATGGGCCCTGGTGCGGCTGTGGCAATCGGGGCTGTGTGGAGGCCTACTGCCGGGCCGACCAGGTCGCAGCCGCCTGCGGTGCGCGTGACCCGCGCGAGGCCATCGAGCGGGCCCGGGCCGGCGACCAGCGAGCTCGAGACGGCCTGGCCCAGGTGGGGCGCTACCTGGGCATCGGCCTGTCCAACGCGGTCACCATCATCACGCCCGACCTGGTCATCCTCGGCGGCGGCTGGGCGAGCGCGGGCGAGCTCATCATCGAGCCCATCAAGGCCGAGATGCGTCGCCGCGTGATCACCACCCCAGTGGAGCGCGTGGATGTGGTCCTCGCAGAGCTGGGCACGTGGGCCGGAGCCATCGGCGCCGCCGTCCACGGGGCCGAGCGAGCCGCGGAGCGTGGAGGCGCGCTCACGGCTGGTGCCGACGGTGGGCCGACCACATGAGCATGGACTATGCGCCCCGCTACCGAGAGATCGAGGCTGCCCTGCGCGCCCGCATCGCCCACCTGCGTCCGGGCCAGCGGTTGCCCTCCGACGCCGACCTCTGCGCCGAGTTCGGGGTCAGCCGCATGACCGCCCGCCACGCCATGGCCCAGCTGGCCGACGAAGGCCTCGTGCGGCGCGACCCCGGACGGGGCACGTTCGTGGCCGAGCCGCCCGCCCACCGGCGGGCCAACTTCCTGATGACCTTCAGCCACGAGATGCGCCGCAACGGGCGCGTGCCCAGCTCGTACGTGGTGGAGCGGCGGGTCCGGCCCGCGCTCGACGGGGAGCGCCTGGACCTGCGCCTGACCCACGGTGCCAAGGTGGTCGCCCTCTATCGCGTGCGGCTGGCCGACGACGAGCCGGTGGCCACCGAGCTGGCGGTGCTCACACCCCGCTGTGCCGAGGCCGTCATGGCTGCCGACCTCGAGACCGGCTCGCTCCACGAGGCGCTCATCGCGGTCGGGATCGTGCCCACGCGGGGCCGCGCCACCATCGGGGCCATGGCCGCGGACGAGACCGATGCCGCGCTGCTGGAGGTGGCCCTCGGCGACCCGCTGCTGGTGGAGCGGCGACTCATCTACGACCAGCGCGGTCGACCGATCGAGCGCACCGAATCGCGCTACGCGGCCGAGCGCTATGGACTCAATGTCGGCTTCTCGGTCGAGGACAGCGGTGCCCTCACCATCGAGCCCGGCGTCTAGCCTGCGGCCATCCGGGCTCCGGCCCGGCGGTCCGCTCAATGGGGGTGACCATGCACGCACGTGAACGCGTCCTGACCGCGCTCGACCACCGCCAGGCGGACCGGGTGCCACGTGACTTCGCCGGCACGCGCTACAGCAGCATCCACGCCGAGGCCTACGCGCGCCTGCGGCCCGCCCTGGGCCTGCCGGAAGCCGAGATCCGCATCGTGGACACCACCCAGGGGCTCGCCGGCGTGCACACCGACATCCTTGAGCGATTGGGCGCGGACGTGGGGCTGGTCAGCGGCGGCTCGCCACACGGGTACCACCGCGAGGTCAGCGACGATGGCCAGTACGAGCGCTTCCTCGACGAGTTCGGAGTGCTGCGGGCACGTCCGCACGGCGGCCTCTACTACGAGTCCGTGAGCGCACCGCTCTCGGGCCCCATCACGACGGACGACATCGCGGCCTACCCCTGGCCCGACCCGGTCGATCCCGGCCGCTTCGAGGGCCTCAGGGAGCGAGCGGCACAGGTGCACGAGGAGGAGCGGCGAGCCACCTTCGTGGGCTCGCTCTGCGCGGGCGTGACG
>Ga0210085_1000984_pt1 | contig 11567 bp, 10 predicted proteins | sample China_Galinas_PW_5_FD_184866 | JGI IMG/M metagenome (GOLD analysis project Ga0210085, IMG submission 184866) | Wetland microbial communities from San Francisco Bay, California, USA, that impact long-term carbon sequestration - China_Galinas_PWC_D1... | ecosystem: Environmental > Aquatic > Marine... | reverse complement strand
CAGTCGCGCAGATCGGGCGGGAGCAGGAGCGGTTGGTCACGGTCGCAGGGGAGGAAGTTCTGAGCCATGCGCCGATGCTGGCCGCCGGAGCGGACGGAGCCGGGGATTTATGCGACAGCCTCTATGGGCACCACAAAGCTTCAGGTAGCCTCGCGGCGGTGACGACGGGATTCGAGGAGCTGGCGAGCGTCGACGGCAGGGTCACGCCCACCGCCGAGGCGACGGTCCCGCTCAAGGACGACGGGCTCTACCGCGGCGACGGCGCCTTCGAGGTGATCCGCCTCTACAGGGGCAAGCCGTTCGCCCTCGGCGACCACCTGGAACGGCTGGAGCGCTCCGCCGGCGCGATCGAGCTGGAGCTCGACCGGGACGCGCTGGAGACCGAGATCGCGGCGCTGCTGGAGGCCGCCGGGCCGGTCGACGGCCAGCTGCGCGTGATCGTGACCCGCGGCGGCCGGCGGATCGCCGCGACCGAGGTGACCCCGGTCCCCACCGACACGGTCAGCCTGGCCACCGTCACCTACAGCCCCTCGGTGATCCTGACCGGGGTCAAGTCGCTGTCCTGGGCCGCCAACATGCAGGCGACCCGCTTCGCCAGGGGGCGCGGCGCCGACGAGGCGGTGCTGGTCCGGCCCGACGGGATCGTGCTCGAGTGCCCGACCTCCACCGTCTTCTGGGTCTCGCCCGAGGGCGCGCTGCGCACCCCGGCGGTCGACAGCGGCGTGCTCGAGTCGATCACCCGCAACCGGCTGATGAGGGTCCTGCACGTCGAGCACGGCGACTGGCCGGTCGACGACCTGCTCGCCGCCCACGAGGCGTTCCTCGCCTCGACCACGCGGGAGATCCAGTCCGTGTCGGCGATCGACGGGCGAGCGCTGCCCGAATCGCCGGGACCGCGCACCCGCGACGCCCAGCAGGCCTTCGCCGACACGCTCGGCCGCGAGCTGCGCGAACTTTGACCGAACGACCAGGGAGGGCAGGGAATTGGACTTCAACCTCACCGACGAGCAGCGGCTGATCGCCGAGAGCGCCCGTGAATTCGCCGACCGCGAGATCATCCCGCGGGTCCGCGACAACGACCGCGCCGGCCGCTTCGACCGCGAGCTGGCGAGCAAGATGGGCGAGGTCGGCTACCTGGGCGCGCCGGTCGCCGAGCGCTACGGAGGCCGCGGCCTCGACTACACGGGTTACGGGCTGATCGTCGAACAGGTCGGCCGGGCCGACTCCTCGGCCCGCACCGTGGTCTCCGTCCAGACCTCGCTGGTCGCCGGCTCGATCGAGCGCTGGGGCAGCGAGGAGCAGAAGCGCCGCTGGCTGCCGCGGCTGTGCTCCGGCGAGGCGCTCGGCTGCTTCGGCCTGACCGAGCCCGACACCGGCTCGGACGCCGCCAACCTCCGCACCCGGGCGACGAAGACCGAGTCGGGCTGGTCGATCAGCGGCCAGAAGATGTGGATCTCGCTCGGCAACTTCGCCGAGGTGGCGCTGGTCTTCGCCCAGACCGATCCGGAGCGCAAGCACCGCGGCCTCGCCTGCTTCCTCGTCCCCACCGCCAGCGAGGGCTTCTCCAGCCAGGAGATCCACGGCAAGCTCGGGCTGCGCTCCTCCGACACCGCCTCGCTCTCACTGGAAGACGTCGAGGTCGGCGAGGACGCGCTGCTCGGCGAGGTCGGCGGCGGCTTCAAGGTGGCGATGAGCGCGCTCGACAACGGCCGCTACAGCGTCGCCGCCGGCTGCGTCGGGATCTGCGAAGGCTGCGTCGAAGCATCGGTCGCCTACGCCACCGAGCGCGAACAGTTCGGCGTGCCGCTCGCCCGCTTCCAGCTGGTCCAGGAGATGATCGCCGAGATGATCGTCAAGCGCGACGCCGCGCGGATGCTGGTCAATCGCGCCGGGGCGCTGAAGGACGAAGGCAAGCCCAACACCACCGAGACCTCGATCGCCAAGCTGTACGCGACCGAGGCCTCGGTCGAGTGCGCCAACCTGGCGATCCAGGTCCACGGCGGCGCCGGCTACGTCGACGACTACCCGGTCGAGCGCTACCTGCGCGACGCCCGCGTCACCACCCTGTACGAGGGCACCTCGCAGATCCAGAAACTGATCATCGGCCGCGCCGCCACCGGCATCAACGCGATGATGCCGCTCGGCACCGATTAGCGATGGCCGCCCCGGTCGAGACCTCGGTCGACGGCCACGTCGCGCTGCTCCGCCTCGCCAGCCCCGAGACGCGCAACGCCCTCGGCGCCGAGATGAAAGAGGCGGTGCTGGAGGCGCTGGAGGGGTGGGACGCCGACCCGGAGGTGCGCTGCATCGTCCTCGCCGGCTCCGACCGGGTCTTCGCCGCCGGCGCCGACATCAGGGCGATGGCCGAGCGCGCCACCGACGCGCCCCCCGACCCGGGCGCCGCCGCCTTCTGGACCCGGCTGGCGGAGATCGGCACGCCGCTGATCGCCGCCGTCTCCGGCTACGCGCTGGGCGGCGGCTGCGAGCTGGCGATGGCCTGCGACATGATCGTCGCCGACGACACCGCCCGCTTCGGCCAGCCCGAGGTGACGCTGGGGATCATCCCCGGCGGCGGCGGCACCCAGCGCCTCGCCCGCGCGATCGGCAAGGCGCGGGCGATGGAGTACGTCCTCACCGGCCGCCTCTTCGAGGCCGAGCAGGGCCTCGAATGGGGGCTGGTCAACGCCGTCGCCAAGAAGGGCCGCCACCTCGAGGAGGCGCTGGAGCTGGCGCGGACGATCGCCGCCCGGCCGCCGCTCGCGATTCGGCTCGCCAAGCGGGCCGTGCTCGAGTCCCAGGAGGCCGGGCTCACGGCCGGGGTCGAGGCGGAGCGCCGCCTCTTCGACGAGGCGATGGCGACCGAGGACCGGGTCGAGGGGATGAACGCCTTCCTGGAGAAACGCGAGCCCCGCTTCGAGGGGCGCTGAGATGGGCGGCGGGCCACAGCCGGCGACCGCGGCGACCGCCCGCCGCAACCGCGAGGCCGCCGCGACGCTCCCGCCCGGCGGCGAGCAGGACTTCGCCGACGCGCGGCGCGGCCTCGTCGCCGCCTTCGACCCGGCGACGATCGAGCGCGAGGACGGCCGCCCGGTCTGGGACCTGGAGAGCTACGACTTCCTCGACGCGGAGTGTCCGGCGACCGCCCACCCGTCCCTCTGGCGCCAGAGCCGGCTGAACCGGATCGCCGGCCTGTTCGAGATCGCGCCGGGCTTCTACCAGCTGCGCGGCTTCGACCTCTCCAACATGCACGTGGTCGAGGGCGACGAGGGGATCGTCGTCATCGACCCGCTGATCTCGGCCGAGACGGCGGCCGCGGCCCTCGCCCTCTACCGGCGCCACCGCGGCGAGCGCCCCGTCACGGGCCTGATCTACACCCACTGCCACGTCGACCACTTCGGCGGCGCCAAGGGCGTCGTCTCCGCGGAGGAGGTGCGCGAGCGCCGCATCCCGGTGCTCGCGCCGGCCGGCTTCCTCGAGCACGCGGTCAGCGAGAACGTCTTCGCCGGCACCGCGATGGGGCGCCGCGCCGCCTACATGTACGGGGCGAAGCTGCGACGCGGGCCCGACGGGCAGATCGGCTCCGGCCTGGGCCAGACCACCTCGCTCGGCACCGTCACCCTGATCCCGCCCAACCTCGAGATCGCCGAGACCGGCCGGGAGGAGGTCGTCGACGGCGTGCGGATGGTCTTCCAGCTCACCCCCGGCACCGAGGCCCCGGCCGAGATGAACTTCCACTTCCCCGAGCACCGCGTCCTCTGCATCGCCGAGAACGCGACGGCGACCATGCACAACGTGCTCACCCTGCGCGGCGCCCTGGTCCGCGACCCGCGCGTCTGGGCCCACTACCTGGACGAGTCGATCGAGCTGTTCGGCGAGGAGACGGACGTCCTGTTCGCCGGCCACCACTGGCCGCGCTGGGGCCGGGAGCGGATCGTCGAGTACCTGCGCCGGCAGCGCGACCTCTACGCCTACATCCACGACCAGACCCTGCGCCTGCTCAACAGGGGCCTGACCGGGCGCGAGATCGCCGAGGCCCTGGAGCTGCCCCCCACCCTCGCCGACGAGTGGCACTGCCGCGGCTACTACGGCTCGCTCAGCCACAACGTGAAGGCGGTCTACCAGCGCTACATGGGCTGGTTCGACGGCAACCCGGCCCACCTCTGGGAGCACCCGCCGGCCGAGTCGGCGCAGCGCTACGTCGAGTACATGGGCGGCGCCGAGGCGGTCCTGGAGCGGGCCCGCGCCAGCTTCGAGGAGGGCGACTACCGCTGGGTCGCCGAGGTCGTCAACCACGTCGTCTTCGCCGAGCCCGGGAACGAGGCGGCCCGCGAGCTGCAGGCCGACGCGCTCGAGCAGCTCGGCTACGGAGCCGAGAACGCGACCTGGCGCAACTTCTTCCTGATGGGCGCCCAGGAGCTGCGCAAGGGGATCGCCGGCACCCCGACCGACACCGCGGCGCCCGACGTCCTCGCCCAGCTCTCTGTCGAGCAGATCCTCGACGGGATGGCGATCCGGGTCGACGGCCCGCGCGCCTGGGACCTCCGGCTGACGATCAACTGGAAGGTGACCGACCCCGACGAGACCCACCTGCTGGAGCTGGAGAACGGCGTGCTCAGCCACCGCGCCGACCGCGAGCACCCCGAGGCCGACGCGACCCTCGCGATCGAGCGCCGCGCCCTCGACGAGCTGCTGCTCGGTCGCGCCGACCTCGCCGCCCTGGTCGAGTCGGGCCGGCTGCGGGTCGAGGGAGACGCGGCGAAGCTCGGCGAGCTGCTGAGCCTCCTCGACGACCCCGACCCGGGCTTCGCGATCGTCACGCCCGACTGATGGCTACCGGGCGAGCCTGAACAGCAGTTCGTCCGGGTAGCACCAGCTCCAGTCCTCGCCGGGCTCGGCGGAGCGGACGATCGGGTGGCCGGTGCCCTTGTGGTGCGCGGTGGCGTGCTTGCCGGCCGAGTCGTCGCAGCAGCCGACGTGTCCGCAGGTCTGGCACATCCGCAGGTGGACCCAGCGCATCCCGGTGGCGAGGCACTCCTCGCAGCCCTCGACCTCCTCCGGGAGGTTGAAGAAATGCACCGCGCCGAGGTGAGTGCATTCGGAAGCCGTCGCCGCAAGATAGCGCCTTCGCCTGGACGTTTGTATGAGAGACCCGGCGGCGTGGGCCGAACGGCCAGCGCCCGCGGCGGACCGGGGCCGCCCGCCGTCAGGCTACGAAGATCAGCGCCCAGACGATCCCGGCGAGCACCGAGACGACCAGCAGCCGGATCCCTTTGTCGCGTTCCTCCTGCAGCCCGATCAGGCCCAGCACCAGCCCGGCCGGCGGCAGCAGCACCGCGATGATGTAGGGAAGGTAGAGGCTGAGGCGCTCGCCCATCGGCGCAGCCTATTCGACCCCAACCGGGCTCGCGACGCGGCGACTGGTGCCTTTCACCCCCTATGACGGGGTAAAGGCACCGGTCGCGAACGGCGCCGGGCCGCTAACCCCCGGTCGCGATCTCGGCCGGCTCGCCGCCCGGGAACCAGTGCGCCTCGACCGGCGGCGGGCTGTCGCGCAGGAAGCGCTCGGCGTCGAGGGCGCCCATGCAGCCGGTGCCGGCCGCGGTGACGGCCTGCCGGTAGGTGTGGTCGACGACGTCGCCGACGGCGAAGACGCCGCCCAGGTTGGTCCGGGTCGAGCCCGCCTCGGTGACGATGTAGCCGTCCTCGTCGGTGTCGACCTGGCCGGTGACGATCTCCGATTTGGGGATGTGGCCGATCGCGACGAAGGCGCCGTCGGTCTCGAAGTCCTCGGTCTCGCCGGTCTCGACCTGGCGCAGCCGCACCTTGGCCAGCTTGCCGTCCTCGCCAGCGACGAACTCCTCCGGCAGGTAGGGCGCCTTGACGCTGATGTTGTCCTTTTCGCGGGCGCGGTCGAACATGATCTTCGAGGCGCGGAACTCCTCGCGCCGGTTGACGATGGTCAGCTCGCTGGCGTACTTGGAGATGAAGATCGAGTCCTCCATCGCCGAGTCGCCGCCGCCGATCACGATCACCCGCCGGTCCTTGAAGAAGGCGCCGTCGCAGACGCCGCAGGTGGAGACCCCGCGGCCGCCCAGCTCCATCTCGCCCGGGACGCCGAGCCGGCGCGGCTCCGCCCCCATCGCGAGGATCACGGTCCTGGCGCGGTGCTCCTCGTCGCCGAGGAAGACCTTCTGCACGCCGCCGTCGGAGAGCTCGACCCGGTCGACGTCGTCGGTCACGAAGCGGGTCCCGAAGCGTTCGGCCTGGGCGCGGAACTGGCTCATCATCTCCGGGCCCATGATCCCCTCGGGGTAGCCGGGGTAGTTCTCGACCTCGGTGGTGTTCTGCAGCTGGCCGCCCCACTGGAAGCCCTCGAAGACGAGCGGCTCGAGGTTGGCGCGGGCCGTGTAGAGAGCGGCCGTATAGCCGGCGGGGCCGCCGCCGACGATGATCACGCTCTCGACCTTTCTCTGCTCGCTGCTCTCAGCCATCCTCGCCTCTCGTGTCTATTACTTTACTTTCGATAGTAGCGCTCGGGTCAACGGAGTCGCGCTCAAAGGTACCCGCCTCGCCCCCGGTCCCCACCGGCGGCTCCAACGCCGATTCCGCGGTGCCGCCGCGTTCGATCGGCAGCCCCTCCAGTTCCCAGCGGTGGACCGTCTTGCGGAGCTGGAAGAAGGCGATGATGCCGGGTGGGATCGGCAGCCAGAAGAGGATCATGCGGAACACGAGGATCGCCGGGAAGACGGCCTCCTCGGGGATCCCGAAGAGGACGAAGGCGCCGATCATCCCGGCGTCGACCGCGCCGACCCCGGCCGGCGCCAGCGGGAAGAGGTTGGCGACCATCCCGAGGAAGAAGCCCTGGACCACGACCGCCAGCGGAACCTGAACGCCGAAGGCGTGGAACGAGGCCCAGAGGACGCCGATGCTGGCCGCCCAGTAGCCGGCCGCGCCGAGCACCGCCAGGCCGCCGCTGGAGGGATGGATGAACAGCCCCGCCGCAAAGCGCAGGCCCTCGCCCAGAGTGGCCGGCACTTTGGCGGCGTTGTGGAGGAACGCCCTGCCTTTCTCCCCCCGCGCCAGAGGCTCGAGCCGGCGCTCGACGTCGGAGGGGATCAGCGCCACCAGCACCCCGAGCAGGAGCGCGGCCCCGGCGACCGCGGCCGGGATGACGGTCAGCTCGACCGAGCCCTTGCCGTTCATCACCCCGGTCCGCAGGAGGATCCCGAAGAGGATCAGCGCCAGCGGGTAGAAGGCGTAGTGGAGGGCGAGGAAGGCGATCATCCGGCGGCCGACGTCGCGGCGCGCCATCCCAGCCTTGCGCAGCGCCCAGTAGGTGAGCGCGATGCCGCCGGCGCCGCCGGCGGAGAAGAGCCGGGTCGCGGCCAGGCCGGCGAGGTTGATCTCGTAGGTCTCCGACCAGCGCAGGCGCAGGGCGTCGCCGCCGACCACCGCCTTGAACAGCGCCGTGTAGGTGGCGTAGGCGAGGATCGTGAAGCCGATCGCGACGCCGATCCAGATCGGCTTGGCTTCGTCGAGCCGGTCGAAGGTGGCGCCGAGCCCGACCAGCTTCGGGAAGAGGAAGTAGATCCCGCCCACCAGGACGGCGACCAGAAGCAGAGTCTGGACTATTCGCCGCGTCGTCAGCAGCGGTATTTCGGCGGGATCGCCGTCGCTCTGGACGGGGCGGCCGTTCGCCGAGTCTTTCCCAAACACTGCTGGGAACGCTACCCGCTCGCGATCCGCTCGAGGCGCAGCAGGCCGCCGTTGATTTGGGAAACCAGCGGTTCGGCCAGGGGCTCGACGTGGTGGACGCCGGCCACCAGCAGGCCACCGGCGATCAGGTCGGTCACGTAGTGCTCGCCGAGGTAGACGAGGGCAAAGCCGAGCGTGGCCGCGTAGCTCCACCCGATCGCCCCCTCGACCCGGCCCACCGCGGAGAGCGAGAGGGCGGCCTGCACCGAGGTCGCGAAGTGCAGCGAGGGCATCGCCGCCCAGGGGTTGCCGCCGAGCGCGTCGTACATCCGCTCCCAGGCCCGGCCCCAGGTCGGTTCGCCGACCTCGACCATGATCCGGCGCACCTCGTCCCCGGTCAGGCCCTGCTGCGAGGACCACCACGGCGGCGCGGTCGGGACCGCGAAGTAGACGGCGCAGCCGGCGTCGAAGACGGCGGCCATGCGCCGCGCGGCGCGGGGGAAGTGCTCGTGGTCGCGGAGCAGGACCAGGGCCAGGGCCAGGTAGGGCTCGATGAACCAGAGCCAGTGGGCCCAGGTGAGGAAGCGGTTGAGGGCGCCGACCCCCGGCTTGCCGGCGAGCGCTCGCTGCAGGCGCGCGTTGGGCAGGACGCCGGCGCCGATCCGGCGGTCGATCGCGATCGGGTAGCGGGCGCGGAGCCGGCGGCGCAGCTTCTCCGGATCGTCATAGGGAAGCTCGTGGGCGACGGTGAAGGCCCACATCTGCATCGCGAAGAGGGCGACGTCGCGCTTCTTCGTGCGCGGGCGCAGCACCGCGACCGCGAGCGGCCCGGCGGCGCAGGCGGCGACGGTGACCGGAGTCGGGACCCGCATCCGGCGGCGCAGCAGCGGTACGGCGACCGCCGCGCCGAGCGCGGCCGCAGCCCCCGCCCTGACCGCGAGCGACAGCGCTCTGGATGACCGGGGGCGCCCGTTCATAGGGTGGGCGAGTATAGGTCCGCACAGGCGAGCGGGCGACGCGGCGTGGTCCGTGCAGCGGCGCGCCCCCTTCCGTGATTAGAATGGCCGCGCTTTGGCGCCGCACTCCCCTGGCACTGACCAGATCGACACCCTGCTTTGGATCGGCTTCGTCGCCGCGGCCATCGTCGTGGTCGCGATCAACGTCGCCCTGATCTACGCCGTCCGGCGCTTCCGCTCCGAGCGGGGCGCCGAGCCGCGTCAGGTCGAAGGGGGCCGCGGCCTGCAGCTGCGTGTCGGCGGCACGCTCGCCGCCTTCGCCGCCGTGATCTTCGTCCTCAGCGTGGTCTTCACCAGCAAGGCCGAGGAGACCCCGGCCAGCGGCTCGGGCGCCCTCGCCTCGGCTGAAGGCGAACCGCTGCAGATCAAGGCGACCGGCCAGCAGTGGCTGTGGCGCTACGACTACCCGAACGGCGCCTTCTCCTACTACAAGCTGGTCGTTCCGGCGGAAACGCCGGTCGAGCTGGAACTCGTCACCACCGACGTGATCCACACCTGGGACGTCCCCTCGCTGGCGGGCAAGCGCGACGCGGTCCCGGGCAAGGTGCACCGGGTCTCCTTCAAGCCCGATGAGGAAGGCGTCTTCGAGGGCCAGTCCGCGACCCTCTCCGGCCAGGCCTACGCGGCGATGCGGACCGCGGTCGAAGTCGTCTCGCCGGCCGAATACGAAGACTTCATCGAAACCACCAAAGAAGACATCGAGACGGCTCAGGAACGGGTCGTGGGCATGATCGAAGAAGGGGAAGTGCCTTGAGCGAGAATCCGCGACCCGAGCTTGTCGTCGAGGGCTACGCCGCGCGCCGGCCCCGCTGGGTCGAGCTGGCGACCAGCGCCGACCACAAGGACCTCGGCCGGATCCTGATCACCGCCGCCGCGGGCTTCCTCTTCCTCGCCGTGATCGAGATGCTGCTGATGCGCCTGCAGCTGGCGATCCCGGAAAACACCTTCCTCTCCCCGGTCACCTTCAACCGGATGCTCTCCACCTACGGCGCGACCGCGATCTTCTTCTTCGCGATTCCCCTGGTATTCGGGCTCTTCTACTACCTCGCTCCGCTCCAGGTCGGGGCTCGCGGGACGGCCCTGCCGCGGCTCGGCCAGATCGGCGTCGCCCTCTTCGTCGCCGGCGCCGCGATCCTCTACTCGACCTTCGTCTTCACCCCCTCGGAGGCCGGCGTCAACCCGCTCGCGCCGCTCAGCGAAGTCGCCTTCCTCGCCAACAACGGGGTCGACGCCTGGGTCTCGGCGACCGGGCTCGCGACGCTCGGCTTCCTGCTGATCTCGATCGACCTGGTGGCGACGCTGCGCAACATGCGGGCGCCCGGGATGGCCTGGCGCCGGGTCCCGGTCTTCGCCTGGGGCGCCACCGTGAGCAGCTGGCTGATGGTCTTCATCGGCCCGGTGATGCTGGCCGCGCTGACGATGCTGATGATCGACCGCAACTACGACGGCGTCTTCTTCGCCGACGGCTCCGGCGGCGCGCCGCTGCTCTGGCAGCACTTCAGCTGGATCTTCTACTCCGGCATCTACATGACGGTGCTGATCTTCGCCTTCGGCGCGATCGCGGAAATCGTCGCCAGCTTCGCCGGCCGGCCGCTGTTCAACCGCCGCGTGGTGATGACCTCGCTGGCGGCGATCGCCCCGCTCGGCACCCTGGCCTGGATGCAGAACATGTACACGGCCCCGATCGGCACCGGCTGGCTCTACTTCGCGATGCTGATGTCGCTGGCCCTGATCGTCCCCTTCGGCCTGATCGTCTTCAACCTGCTGGCGACGATGATCGGCGGGGCGCTGGAGATGCGGGCGCCGCTGCTGTTCGCGGTCGGCGCGATCTCGGCGATCTCGATCGGCCTCGCCGCCGAGCTCGAGCAGTCGATGGTCGCCTCCGCCTGGCAGATCAAGAACACCGTCGACGCCACCGCGGCCACCCACTTCGCCCTCGTCGGCGGCGCCGTCTTCGGCGGCTTCGCGGCCCTCTACTACTGGTTCCCGAAGATGACCGGCCGCACCATGGGCGAGAACCTGGCGCGGTTCTCCTTCTGGACGATGGGCATCGGCATCCTGCTCGCCTTCGTGCCGCTCTTCTTCGCCGGCGGCGAGCAGGGGCAGGTGATCGACGCCTACAAGTTCTTCAACGGCACCGGCGTCGACGTCTGGAACCTGCTGGCCTCGATCGGCACCCTGGTCCTGGCGATCGGGATCGTGCTGACCCTGGCCAACGCGATCGCCAGCCGCGAGGGCGGCGCCGTCGCCGGCCACGACCCGTGGGGCGGCGACACGCTCGAGTGGCTCGCCCTCTCGCCCCCGGACCCGCACAACTTCGACGTCCTGCCGGACGTCCGCAGCGACCGGCCGATGCGGGACATCCGCAACGCCATCGCGCGCCGCGAGGGCCCGGTCGTGGAGCCGGCCCGCGCCTCCGAGCCGGTAGCCTGAGCACCGCATGAGCGGTACCCAGACGGCGACGATCCCGCAGCGACCCGCTGTGCCCGCGGTCCTGCGGGACTACCTGACGCTGACCAAGCCGAAGGTCCAGTCGCTGCTCCTCTTCACCACGGTGACGACGATGTACGCGGCCGGCGACCCCTCGCCGGGGCTGATCCTCCTCACCTGTCTGGGCGGCGCGCTCTCGGCCGGCGGCGCCGGCGCGATCAACCACGCGCTGGACCGCGACATCGACCGCACGATGGCCCGCACCGCCGACCGGCCGGTCGCCGCGGGACGGATCTCCCCGAGCGCCGCGATCCTCTTCGGCGGCCTGCTCGGCACCGCCTCCTTCCTGCTGCTGGCGCTGACCGTCAACCCGCTGGCGGCGACCCTCTCGCTCTCGGGCTTCGTCGGCTACACGGTCGTCTACAC
>Ga0210085_1000983_pt1 | contig 11570 bp, 5 predicted proteins | sample China_Galinas_PW_5_FD_184866 | JGI IMG/M metagenome (GOLD analysis project Ga0210085, IMG submission 184866) | Wetland microbial communities from San Francisco Bay, California, USA, that impact long-term carbon sequestration - China_Galinas_PWC_D1... | ecosystem: Environmental > Aquatic > Marine... | reverse complement strand
ATCGAGCACCAGGACACCGCCTTCGGCCTTGACCGAGGATGTGGGGATGCGAAGCACACTGGGTCTGCGGTCCACGATGATCTCCACGTCGGCACTGTACCCGGCGAGCAAGGGTGCGTCTTTGGGGCGCCGCAGGATGTCGACTTCGACCTCGACGGTGCGGGCCTGCTTTTCGACGTCGAGCACATAAGGGGCGATACGCCGCACCTTGCCCGGGAAGGGGTGATTCCCGAAGGCGTCGAGGGTCACCCGTGCCTCGGCGGCCACTCGCACTTTGGGGGCGTCGACCTCGTCGATCGGGGCGGAGATGTAAAAGCAGCTGTCGTCAATCAGATCGACCGCAGGCGGGGTGGGAATGCCGGGGGGCGAAGGCGTGACAAACTCATTCAGCTCCCCCGAGATCTGCGCAATCACCCCTGCGAAGGGGGCTTCCAGCCGGGTCTTGGCGAGGTTTGCCCGGGCAACCCCCAGCCGCGCCACCTGGACCCGGGCGGTGGCTTCGGCGGCCTCACAGTCCGCCCGACCCGCCTGGGCGCCGGTGAGCGCCCGGTCCACTGCTTCCAGGGACGCCATATTGCGCTTGCTGAGCTTCACCTGCCGCTCCGCTTCCCGCCCGGCATTCTCCGCATTCAGACAGGCCGCCCGGGCTCGGGCGGCGCCCGCATCGGCCTCCCGCTCCGCCAGGGTGACCTGAGCCTTCAGGTCCTGGTTCCACAGCTCCAGGAGGAGCTGGCCCGCCTTTACCCGGTCACCTTCACGGACATCGAGGGTCGCGATCTGACCGCCAATGCTCGGAGCGAGGCGCGCCCGCCGGCAGGCCTTGACGGTGCCTGCCCGGGTGTTGGCAACCGTCGCCTCCACCAAGCCGCGCTCTACCGGCTGGACTCGCACCAGCACCGGCTTCGGCCGCGTCAGATACCACCAAAGGCCGACGACGGAGCCAACCAGAGCGATCGAGATCAGGGCTCGGGCGCGGAGACGCATGAGGCAGGTTCAATAGCGCGACATCGGCTGCCATTGTATCCCCTGGGCGGGGCAACACAGGCCGAAACTTCGTCGGCATAACGGAAGGCAGGCCCTGCGCGGCAGGGCTTTCGGCTCTTCGGAGGACTGGTTCCGGTTCCCCAAGGGCGAGCACCCTATCCCTGTTGAATAGGCCCCGCTGCCTCGAGGTGCTCCCAGCATCAGGCCAGCCGGCTTGGAGGTGTCTCCCTAGACCCGGAGCAGTATCCTTGCGGGGTCCTCCAGGGTCTCCTTGATGGTGACCAGGAACTGGACCGCCTCACGGCCGTCGATCAGGCGATGGTCATAGGACAGGGCCAGGTACATCATGGGGCGCACCACGATCTGACCCTGCTCCGCCATGGGCCGCTCTTGAATCTTGTGCATCCCCAGGATCGCGCTCTGCGGGGGGTTCAGAATGGGCGTGGAGAGCAGCGAGCCGAATACCCCACCGTTGGTGATCGAGAAGGTACCGCCGGTGAGCTCCTCAAAGCTCAGGGTTCCGTCCTTCGCCTTTCGGCCAAACTCCATCACCCCTTGCTCGATGTCCGCCATCGTCAGCTGATCGCAGTTACGCAGGATGGGCACCACCAGTCCGCGGGGGGAGCTGACGGCAATGCCGATGTCGTAATAGCCGTGATAGATGATGTCGCTCTCGTCGATGGACGCGTTGACCACCGGAAACCGCCGCAGGGCCTCCACCGCCGCCTTGACGAAGAAGGACATGAAGCCGAGACGCACGCCGTGGGTCGTCTCGAACTGCTCCCGGTAGCTCTGGCGCAGGTCCATGACGGCCTGCATGTTGACCTCGTTGAAGGTTGTCAGGACGGCGGCGGTCTGTTGGGCCTGGACGAGCCGCTCCGCCACCCGCGCCCGCAGGCGTGTCATGGTCACCCGCTGCTCCGGGCGGCCCGCCTCCCCGCTCAATCGGGGTTGCTCAAGGCCCGGCACCGGCCGGCCCCCTTCTGGATCCACCTCCGGCTGGGACCCCTCGCGGGCATCGAGAAACGCCACCACATCCGCCTTCTGAATGCGGCCGTCCCGGCCGCTGCCCGGGATCTGGGATGGATCGAGATCGAGCTCCTTGACCAGACGCCGCGCCGCCGGGGCAAGCACGGGTTCAGCGGCCGCCTGGGCGGTGGGGGATGGGGCACCGCGTCCCTCGGCCACTGCCAGGCGCGACCCAGCGGGTGCTGGAGCCGGCTCGATCAGCCCGAGGACTGCATCCGCCTGCACCACATCCCCCTCCGGGCTGCGGATCTCCCCCAGCACGCCGTCAGCAGGTGCGGGAACCTCCAGCACCACCTTGTCCGTCTCCAGGTCCACCAGGTTCTCGTCCTTGGTGACGCCTTCCCCCGGCCGTTTGTGCCAGGAAAGGACGGTGGCATCCGCGACAGACTCGGGAAGGGCGGGGACACGGACCTCGTGGCTCATGCTGGGATCCTTCGGTTCTGAACCGGGTTGACGCGCCCTGTGAGGGCCTCGTCGATGAGGCGCTCCTGCTGCTCGACATGGGCCGAACGGTGACCCACGGCGGGCGCCGCCGATGCGTAGCGGCCGGCGAAGTACACGCCGCTGCTCTCGGGGATGATGGTGTGGAATCGATGCTTGACCAGGTCCCAGGCGCCCTGGTTCTGCGGCTCCTCCTGGCACCAGACGATCTGCTCCGCCGCCTCGAACGGGGACAGGGCCTCCACGAACTGCTGCTTGGGGAAGGGGTAGAGCTGCTCGATGCGCAGGATGGCGACATTGGACAGGCCGCGGGCCCGCCGTGCCTCGCGCAGGTCATAGAAGACCTTGCCGCTGCAGATCACCACCCGCTCCACGTCGGACGGATGCACACCATCGAGTTCCCCAATCACAGGCTGAAAGTGCCCGCCGGCGAGCTGATCCAGAGTCGAGGTGGCGAGCCGATGCCGCAGCAGGCTCTTGGGGGTCATGACGACCAAAGGCCGGCGGTAGGGACGCAGCATCTGGCGACGCAGGAGGTGGAACAGCTGGGCCGGGTTCGTCGGGACGCAGACCTGGATGTTCTGTTCCGCGCACAGCTGCAGGTAGCGTTCCACCCGCGCCGAGGAATGCTCGGCCCCTTGCCCCTCGAGCCCGTGAGGCAGCAGCATCACCAGCCCGCAGTCAAGGCCCCACTTGGTTCCTGCCGAGGTGATGAACTGATCGATCACGACCTGGGCGCCGTTGGCAAAGTCACCGAATTGGGCCTCCCAAAGCGTCAGGGCGTTCGGCTCCGCCGTAGCGTACCCGTACTCGTATCCGAGAACGGCCTCCTCGGAGAGGATGGAGTCAATGACCACGAAGTTTGCCTGATCCGGGCCGATGTGCTGCAGCGGCGTATAGCCATCCCCGTTGAGCTGGTTGTGGATGACCGCGTGCCGGTGAAAGAAGGTCCCGCGGCCGCTGTCCTGACCCGAAAGCCGCACCGGATAGCCCGCCTCCACCAGGGTCGCGTAGGCGAGGTTCTCCGCGAACCCCCAGTCGGCCATCTGATCCCCGCTCGCCATCTTGCGCCGCTCGCCCCAGATCTTGCTCACCCGGGGATGCAGCTCGAACTCATCAGGCACCACGAGCATCCGCTCAGCAATCCCCTGGAGCCTTTCCCGTGGGACCGTCGTGTCGGTGGGGGTGTCCCATTGGACCTCACGAAACACCTTCCAATCGACCTTGAAGGTGCGGTCCAGGCTGCAGAGGACCGGGCGCGCCACGACCACGCCTTGCTCGATCGAGGAACGGTAGTGCTCCACCATGCCCTCGGCGTCCTCCTTGGAGACCACCCCTGCCGCGATCAGCCGATCCGCATAGAGTGCCCGGGCCGTGGGGCGGCTGCGGATCTTCTTGTACATCATGGGCTGGGTCACGGCGGGCTCGTCGGCCTCGTTATGCCCCAAGCGCCGGTAGCAGACCAGGTCGACAATCACGTCCTTGTGAAACTGATTCCGGAAATCCAGGGCCATTCGGGTGACGAAGATCACGGCCTCCGGATCCTCCCCGTTGACGTGAAAGACGGGGGCCTGGACCATCTTGGCCACGTCGGTGCAGTAGAGGGTCGAGCGGGTGTCCAGAGGATTGCTCGTCGTGAAGCCGATCTGGTTGTTGATGACGACGTGCACCGTGCCGCCGGTGCCGAAGCCGCGCACCTGGGAGAGCTGGAGGGTCTCCGCCACCACCCCCTGACCCGCGAAGGCGGCATCCCCATGGATCAGCAGTGCCAGCACCTGGTCACCGGTCCGGTCCTGGCGCCGCTGCTGTCGGGCCCGCACGGAGCCTTGGATGACGGGATCGATGATCTCCAGGTGGGACGGATTGAAGCCAAGCGCCAGATGCAGGATGCCCCCGGGGGTCTCGATGTCGGTGGAGAAGCCCATGTGGTACTTCACGTCCCCGGCCAGCTCTCGCCAATGGACCTGAGCCCGCCCCTCGAACTCGTCGAAAATCTCCTGAGGCGGCTTACCAAGGATGTTCGTGAGCACATTGAGGCGACCCCGGTGGGCCATGCCGATGACGATCTCTCTGATACCTTTACGGCCCGCCCGCTGGATCAGCTCATCAAGCAGCGGGATCAGGGTCTCGCCTCCCTCCAGGGAAAAACGCTTCTGCCCCACGTAGCGCGCGTGGAGGTATTTCTCTATCCCCTCGGCGGCCGTGAGCAGGGTCAGCAGCCAGCGGCGATCCGCGTCGTCGATCTCCGGCTGCCCCCGATAGCCCTCCAGCCGCTTCTGTATCCAGCGCTTCTCCGCCGTGTTGGTGATGTGCATGTACTCGGAGCCCACCGACCCGCAGTAGATCTGCTGAACCAGGGCGATGATGTCGCGCAGGGTCATACGGTCGGGGGCATAGAGTGAGCCCGTGTGGAAGACCTGATCCAGATCGTCTTCGTCCAGATTCTGGTAAGCGGGATCCAGATCGGCGATCTTCGGCGTCTCGCGCAGCGTCAGAGGATCCAGCCTCGCGATCTGATGGCCGCGGTAGCGATAGGCGTTGATCAGCCGCAGCACGGCCGCCTGCTTCTCCGCGGCGGCGGGCTCCAGGCGGTTGGTGGAGCGGGTCAGGGGCCGGGTCCGGCTCTCCTTGGCAAGGCGCAGGAAGTTTTCCCGCACGGGGCCGTGCGGCACCTCGTTGGCGGCCTCACGGTGAATGGCGTCGAACCGCTCACGCCATGCGAGATCGACGCTCTCCGGATCCTGCAGGTAACGCTCGTAGAGGTCTTCGATGAAGGCCGCGTTACCGCCGTACAAGGGGGTGGAGGCTCGGAACAGATCGAGAAGGGCGCTCATGATGGTATGTTGACGAGAAAACGCTGTCGGGGCAGACGCTGATGCCCGCACTGTATAGCACATCGCCGCTGGGTCCGGGCAACGGCCGTTGGCGCGCTGGTCGCCGGTTGGAGCCGGGCGATACCCAGTTGCGCCGCCATCCGATGTCCGCGGCGGATCACCGCGACAGATGAGCGAATCTGAGCAGAATGAGCTCGCTGCACGAGCACGCAGGCGCGCACGGGCCAGGCTGGCCCGCCTCGAGGCTGATCTCGCCTACTTCCAGGCCCGCATCGAGATCCTAAGGGATCCGGTGACCATGAACCAGCAGGCCCAGCGAAAGGCGTTCACGGCTCTGTATGCCCTCTTCGCGAAGGTAGCCGGAGCATATGGGAGGGAAGCCGCCCGACCTTGAGTGAGGACAGTTAGCACGGGTCATGCTTGGCGGGCCGGGAGGCGGTCCTCCCTCGAGTCACGCGTTCGGCGGCGGGCGACTCCCCGTGGCGACCTGCTTCTCCCGCAGCAGGGCGCTGATTGCCTCCGCCGGTAATGGCCGACTCAGGTGATAGCCCTGGATCTCGTTGCAGTGCCTCCCCTGCAGGAAATCCTGCTGCTCCTGATTCTCAACCCCTTCGGCGACCACCTTCAAGTCCATGCTCTTGGCCATCGCGATCACGGCCATCGCGATCGCAACATCGTCCTGATTGCTGGGGACCTCCCGCACGAAGCTCCGGTCGATCTTTAGGCGGTTGATCGGGAACTGCTTGAGACGGCTCAGGCTCGAGTAGCCCGTGCCGAAATCGTCGATCGCGAGCTGAACACCGAGGGCCTTGAGCCGGTCGAGCGCCGTAACCGCCCCCTCCGGATCCGACATGAGCAGACTCTCGGTCACCTCGAGCTCGAGCGCGCCCGGCGGCAGCCCAGTCTCTGTCAGGACCTGAGCCACCTGCTTCGTGAAGCCGTGCTGGATGAACTGAAGCGGCGATATATTGACCGCAATGCGCTCTAGGGCGAAGCCCGCCAGCTGCCAGGCCCTTGCCTGCGCGCACGCGGTGCGCAGCACCCATTCCCCGATCGGCACGATAAGGCCGGCGTCCTCGGCAAGAGGAATGAACTCTGCGGGGGGCACGCTGCCGAGCGCCGGGCTGTTCCAGCGCACCAGGGCCTCCAACGCGCATATGCGTCCGGTGGCGAGGTCAAGCTGGGGCTGATAATGGACATCGAGCTCCTGCTGCGCGACCGCCTTGCGCAGCAGGCCCTCCATCTTCAGCCGCCGCAATGCCAGATCGTTCAGGCTTCCCTCGAAGAAGCAGTAAGTATTCTTCCCATTGCGCTTGGCCAGATACATCGCCCCGTCCGCATTCTTCAAGAGGGCGTCCGGCCCTTCCCCGTCATGCGGGTAAACGGCGATGCCGATGCTTGGCGTGATGACGATCTCGTGCTCGGCGAGGTTCAACGGCCGGGAAACTGCGTGCCGGATGCGTTCCGCCACAGCAGCGGCGTCCTCACTTTGCCTAAGCTCAGGTAGAAGCACGGTAAATTCATCACCGCCGAGGCGGGCCGCGTAATCTGCCGGGTCGGCCGGACTACCGTGGATGACGGTGTCGCTCTGCCGCAGGGCCGTGACCAGGCGCCTGGCTGTCGCCTGCAGCAGCTTGTCCCCGACGGCATGCCCGAGCGTATCGTTGATGCGCTTGAAGTTGTCCAGGTCGAGAAAGAGCAGCGCCAGCCGCCGCCCGTGTCGGCTGGCGAGCTGGATCGCCTGGCACATCCGGTCCATGAACAGCGTCCGGTTCGGGAGGCCCGTGAGACCGTCGATGAATGCCAGCTGTCGGATCCGCCGCTCGGCCTGCCGCAGCTCCGTGATGTCCTGCAGCGTCCCGTAGATATGCTTCGGACGCCCGTCCCCCGCTCGTACCACCTCCACCTGGTGGCGGACGTACCGCGGCTTCCCTTCCGCCGCCAGCACCTGATGGGTGGCGGACAGCTGCTCCGCATCCTGCCCGAGCTCCGCAAACCAGAGGCGAACCTTCTCCCGCTCCTCCTCGGGGACACGCTCGATGAAGGCCGAAAGGGCGATCTCCTGATATCGAGGATCCAACCCCAGGATACGGCAGACCTCGTCGGACAGGATCAAGGTATCGTTGCCGCACTGCCAATCCCAATGGCCCAGGCGGGCGATGCGTTGGGCCATCGCGAGACGGCGCTCACCGCTCGCCACCCGATTCATCGCCTCGCTCGCCCGCATCAGATAATGAACGCGGTGCCCGAGCAGCGCGTAGTTGATAGGCTTGGTGATGAAATCGGTGGCACCGGTCGCAAAGGCCCTGGCGATCGACTTGTGGTCTTCAAGCCCCGTGAGTATCAGGATCGGCAGCTGGGCCCCGTCCGGGTGTCCCCTGAGGGCCTTGCAGAGGGCGAACCCGTCCACCTCCGGCATCATGACGTCAGTCAACACAATTTGCGGCCGTGCCCGCTCGAAGTGCTGAATGGCCTCTTTTCCATTGGCAGCCGCGTCGACGATGAAGCCCGCGCCAGCCAGCGACTCGGCCACCAGAAATCGTGTCGTGGCGTCGTCCTCGGCGACCAGAACGCGGGGACGCGCCGCCTCGTCGGCGGCTGCCGCGTCCGCAACTGGCCACTGCTGCTCAGCAAGGGTCATGCAATCGCCTCCGTTCGGTCGGTGGGCGACGCCGAAGACGGCCCGAGGGCATGGGTGACCGCCCGAAACTCTTCAACAACCGCACGGGCGCGTGTCTCAGCTCCATCGAGCCGGCCGGCACGGCTGTCCATCTCGAGCGACCTGCAGAGGGCCGAGAGCCGGGTCGCACCCACGTTTGCGCTGGCGGACTTCAGGCTGTGGGCGCTCGAGGTTAGGGCTTCAGCGTCTCGCCTTGCGGCCGCCTTCTGCAGGTCGAGGATCAGCTTTTCAGCGCTCTCCAGATAGAGCGACACAACCTTTCGGACCAGATCCGGCGCGCCCGGCCGCTGTAACGCCCGCACCGCCTCGAGTGCCTCGGGATCCAGCCTGGGCTCCTGTGGCTCGGGCTCAGACCGGGTCATCGCCTCGGGCGAGGTCTGAGCAGAGACCGCCTCCCCGGCGGGCGCAAATGGCAGCCAGCGGCGGAGTGTCTCAGCAAGTTGCCCCATCGTGAAAGGCTTGCTCAGGTAGTCGTCCATACCGGCCTCGAGACACGCCTCCCGGTCACCGCTCAGCGCATTTGCCGTGAGGGCAATCACAGGCACGTGCGCTCCTTGGCCCGCAGTCCGCTCGGCCGCCCGCAGTCGCCCCGTGGCCTCGAAGCCGTCGACGACCGGCATCTGGCAATCCATCAAGACCAGGGCATAGGAGTCAGCCTGAAGGGCCCCGAGTGCCTGTGCTCCGTCCTCGGCCACATCGACCCGCAGGCCGAACGAGGACAGCATCTCGCGACCGAGCTCCTGGCTCACCGGATTGTCCTCCACCAGGAGGATTCGCTGACCGGTCGCGGTCGGAGACAAGGCATTGTGGGCCGCGGGCCTGGGCATCCCCGGCTCCGGCTCGACGGCATGATCAGTGCGCATAGTCCGAAGCAGGGTGTTATAGAGCTGAGATTGACGCACCGGCTTTGTGAGATAGGCGCAGATCCCGAGCGCCCGCATGGCACCATCGTCGAGGTCGCGCCAGATGGAGCTCAACATCACGATGGGCAGCTGCTCGACCCCGACATCAAGACGGATCTGCCGGGCGAGATCGATTCCGTCCATGCCGGGCATCTCCTTGTCGAGAAGGACGAGGCCGAACGGCCGACCGGAGACCTCTGCCTCCCGAAGCCAATCGAAGGCACTCGCCGCGCCGTCTGCACTGGCGTGGGCGATGCCCCAGGCAGCGAGCTGCTCTTCGAGGATCGAGCGGTTGGTGGCATTATCGTCCACTACAAGCACCCGCAGAGTGCGCAGGGCGTCCAGGATCTGCGCACTGGTACGCTCCACGCACGTCTCCTTGAGAAGACGGGCGGTGAAGCGAAAAGTGGCGCCAGCTCCTAGGCTGCTCTCCACATGGATCTCTCCGCCGAGCAGGTGTACCAGGCGCTTACAGATCGCGAGCCCGAGACCGGTGCCGCCATGGCGGCGGGTGGTGGAGCCATCCGCTTGGGCGAATGCGTCGAAGATGCGCTCCTGGGACTCGACGGGAATGCCGATCCCCGTGTCGCGGACTTCGAAGCTGAGCAGGCACTGGAGCTCGTCCTCCTCCGTACAGGTGACCCGGAGACTCACCTCCCCGGTCTCGGTGAACTTGATCGCGTTGCCGAGGAGATTGGCGAACACCTGACGCAGCCGACCGAAGTCGCCCCGCAGGGCTGTGTGGACGTTGGGAGCCACCGCGCAAACGAGCTCGAGCCCCTTGCGCTGGGAGCGCTCCGCGAAGAGCTCCGCGACCTCGTCCACCAGCTCCCTTAGGTCGAACGGGGCGTCGTCGAGCTCGATCATGTCGGCTTCCATCTTCGAGAAGTCCAACACGTCGTTGATGATCGTCAGCAAGGTGTCGGCGGAGCGGCGCACGTTGTCCACGAAGCGCCGCTGTCGTCGGGACAGCTCAGTATCGGCGAGCAGCTCCGCCATCCCCACCACCCCGTTCATGGGCGTGCGAATCTCGTGGCTCATTGTGGCAAGAAAGCGCGACTTGGCCTCCGCGGCGGCCTGCGCCTCGACAGCCATACGGCGCGCCTCCTCCGTGCGCGCGCTGAGCTCCTCGTTTAGCTTGCGAAGCTCCAGCTCCGCCCGCTTGCGGCCGCCGATTTCGCGCGCCACGGCGAACATTCGGCGCTCGCCGCCGATCACCCCCTCGCGCAGGCCGATCTCGGCCCAGATCACCTCGCCGGATTTGGCCTTGAACCGCCATTCGAGCAGATGGGAGTCGCCCCCGCGCAGGTGCTCGATCCAGCCCTCCGCGGACATGGGGCGGCCGTCAGCATCCCGCGCGCTCAAGCCCTCGATCCCGAGGACTTTGACCTCGTCGGGCGTATAGCCGAACTGCCACATCGCTTGACCGTTGACGTCGACAACCCGTCCAGTGTCGACATCGAGCACGAAGATGACGTCGTTCGCCGATTCGAAGATCGAGCGATAGGTGGCCGCGGCCTCGGCCAGCGTCCGGGTTCGCTCCGCCTCGATTTGTCGTCGGCGCATCCAGAAACGGACAACTACCATCACGGCGAGCGTCACGACAACGCCCGGCGATACGACCGAGAGCAGCACCGTCGCCTGGTTACCGAAGACCTCAACCCTAGGCTGGATGGTGAGCAGGCTGAGCGGTGTTCCGGCAATCGGGGTCCGCATAGCCACGACGGGCAGCTCACCGCCCTCCCGATTTGGGATAACGGTGGAGAGCACGGTCGCCGGAGGCTGCCCCGCCAGGCCCTCGACGACCTGCCCCACCGTCGGGGGGTCCATATGACCCAACAGAAGGTGCCCCCCCGGGTCCCGGAGGATCGCCTCGCGATGCACGAGAGCGGAATGGGGATGCTCCACCAGATGGGCGGCAATGCGCTGCAGCGACACCCAGGCGACCAGCTCCCCGACGTACGCCCCCTTGAACCAGTAAGGGGAGACGATGGTGACCTGAGGGTCCGTCTCCCCCTGCAAGAGGCGAGGCCCTCCGCGGTCCTTCACTTGGTAAGTTGACCAGTCTCTGGGCCTATGATCGTGACGCGGGCCACCGGCATCCGCCAAGACTTGGCCATCGACCGAAACGAACACCAGGCGATCAAACACCGGCTTTCCCTGGATCGAGGTCTCCTCCATCACCTGTTCGAAGCGCTGCTGAATGGCAAACAAGCTCGATCGCAGCCCGTACTGCATGGACATCTTGAGAGCCTTGTTTGTGAAGTAGATCGACAGCTCTCGAGATTCCGCCAGGTATTTGACATTGTTGAGGCGCTCGCCAAAGAAATTGCCGAGCGCCGTTGCCCGGCTACTGGTCTCGAGCCGGAACTTTTCCTGCAAGGTCTGCTGCAGCTGTAACTGTCCCTCGTAATTCTTGCTAAGGAGAAAAATGACGTACAGGCTGAGGGCCAGCCCACCCAGCACAAGGGCCACGCGCTGAAATAACGGGCGGATGTTCAAGCAGCCGACCTGGACTGGCTGGTCCCCGCGCTCATGACAGATCGCTTACCGCGCCGCAGCGACCTGTGGAGTTGAGGAATCAAAAAAGTCGCCGAAGCACGTAATCACTGTGGGATAGTATTTCTTCACGAGGGCAAGGTAGTTCCCGTCACGCCAAAGCTGCTCGAAAAAGGCATTGAAGGCCTTGCGCAACTCGGG
>Ga0210085_1000982_pt1 | contig 11575 bp, 15 predicted proteins | sample China_Galinas_PW_5_FD_184866 | JGI IMG/M metagenome (GOLD analysis project Ga0210085, IMG submission 184866) | Wetland microbial communities from San Francisco Bay, California, USA, that impact long-term carbon sequestration - China_Galinas_PWC_D1... | ecosystem: Environmental > Aquatic > Marine... | reverse complement strand
GGCGTAAGGTGCCGTCCTTATCCCGAAAGCTGGCGCCCTCGGGCAGCCGGATTTCCTTGCCCTTCAGCAGGGTCTCCAGCGCCTCGAACTGCCACTGACCGCGATGACTCGCCTGCACCAGCAGCTCCTCATTGAGCAGATGGCTGCCACCCTGGGATACCGCGATCTTGGCAATCAGGCGCGCATCCCAGCACGCGTGCACGACCCGCAGCCCGCCGAGATCGAGCCACAGGGGTAATGTCATGAACCATGCGATCACCTCGGCATGGTCGTCCGGCGTGTGCGCATAGGCATCCAGAAACGCCTGATGCTGGTGCATGTTCTTTTCAGTGTGTGGTCGCAGGTAATCGCCGCTCTCTCGATCCGGCGTGTAGTAGGCAAGGGCGTTGAATTCATGGTTGCCCATGACGGAGAGCGCGGCACCGGCATCGACCATGCGCCTTACGATCTCGATGGTTTCTCGCTGTAATGGTCCACGGTCGATGAAATCTCCCAGGAAGATCACGCGCCGTTCCGGATGTCGGTACGCACCATCACGGACACTGTATTCAAGCCTGTCCAGCAATAGCTGTAGACTGTGGGCACAACCGTGGATGTCACCGATGATGTCGTAACTCATCTGCTGGAGAACACTGTCTCAGGACTTGTAGGAGTAGATACTCTGATCTGCGTGGTATCGTCGTATACATCTTCGATGACATCGTAAACTAGTTCCATTGTTATCTGCTTTCTGCTGACACGATGTTTCCGAGGCGGTTGGGTTGGCGCTTTATACTGCTGAGTATATGTCAATCAGAAGCCCGGGGTAGTTGACCAAGGTCTTACTCGATGCGCTTTGGCACGAAAAAATGCATCCCATTCACTGTGTACCGGTACGATCATCGAATTGAGGTGCCAGTGCAGAAAGTACCAGAGCCACCGGAACGGCGGCAATCATGACTAACGGATAATACTGTTATCCTCAGAATGCGGAATACGCTGCACTATTCCAGTCTACAGATCTTGTTGCGCAGCTGTATTCGACAAGGAAATGGCCCCTATCGCTCCACCAGGATAAAGACGCCTGCGGTGATAACGAGGAGTGCCATGACCGTGCCGAGTCCCGAGAAGCTGAGATTGAACAGAGGTATTAGCCCTTCCAGGATCAGCCAGATGCCTAGCAAAAGCATGCCGATTTTTTTGGTTAGTTTCATTGTCATTTTGAGAATCTCCTTATATGAGTTGAATGATATCGGCTTGAGCGAGTGTTGGGACGCAGCCCGCTGTGCAGCAACTGCGGCCATTCATAGCGACCAAGCTCTGGCGCGGTGTCGCATCAGCGCCGACATCGGCAAAAGCGCATAGTTATGTAGCGCTATCTGCAGTAATCATGACGCTGACACCAGCGCCTCTTTGCCTGACCCCGGCGCTCTCAGAAGTCATAATCAAGATTCTTTGGGTCGAAGTCGGCGTCTGACAGATGCGCGTCAAGGTTCAGGTTCTCGTACCCGTAGTTTTCGACGAGCCGGCCGTCCCTGTCATAGACTCTGATCCTTAGCAGGATCTTGCTTTCGACATCCTGATTGATGACACACCGCGCGCATAGGTAGTCCTTCGCTTTCTCGTGTGGTATGTCTAATTGCAGGACTTGTGTGTCCCTGCCGTAGATGTTTTCTTTTCCGCGATCGGTGAACGTGAGCACCCCGGCCTTGATCGCCTTGCGCATGTTGATCGCAACTGTTTTCAGGAGGTAGCCAATGCCGGTACTGGTGACCGGACGAAGGTCATTCTCCATGAGTAGCTGGTCATTTGGGTCGAGATTGCGGACGATAATTCTCAGCATTCCGCCCCTGTGAGCCCTGACGCGATCTTCATTCCAGCCCACTACGTACAGTAACTCGCTCCCCTTGAAGGGCTTTTTGACCCATTTCATGTACAGGGAGAATGGCTTTTTAATGCACTTGAGGAATATGTTTTCTTCGGGAAGGAGTTTGCCCGATATCCGTTGCTGTTTATGAAAAATGGCGGTGTAACTTTCGACACGGTCATAAGCGGCCTCTGCCTCCGTGAGCCACTTCTCGGGATCGGGTCCAACGATTGCACCGCCGTGTGCGGCCATCGTGGCAAGTACGAAGAGCGCTGAACAGATGATCCGGGGCAGAGGGTCGTGCAATCGACCACAAGGCGACTTTCCCTGCGACACGGCCTAGCATAACCGTCTGTTTCCATCATGCCGGTGGTACTTCTGACAACAGCCAGAAACGGCTAATACCCCTATCGCAAGGCCTTGAACAGGGATTTCCTGTTCTTTTCTCACCGGATGAGGGTAACGTCTATGCTGATATAGTGTGGTGTATAGACTGTGGTTCTGATCAGCCAGTCTCAGGTTGGCATCCGTGCCTGTTCGGTCATGGTCCTGATCTGCGTGGTATCGTCTTATACATTTTCGATGACATCGTAAACTAGTTTCACGGTTATCTCCTTTTTGCTGACCCGATTATTCCATGGCGGCTGGGATGGCACATTACACTGCTGAGTACCTGATCCCATCGAGATGCGGACGGAATCTGTTCGCTGCAACGGAAAAATCCGATGTTTGATAGTAGCAAATGCCGAAATCCGGGACTGGTGAGCGGCTAATAAGCTCGTAGGGTGAATGAGGTGGGGTTAAGCCTATCTGGCATCGTCGCCAACCGGTTTGTAGAAGACATGCTCGCCGATATCGACCGTTCTGATATATTTCCTGGACCATTTGGGCGCTAGTTTCCGATTGTGGAAATACAAGGCACCACCGGTTCTGTCCTTAAGCTGGCGGTTGAGGGCCTTGCGGGCGATTTCCTTGGCGTGCGAGTAGGGCTCTTGCTCCGTTGCGTCATCTGAACGGCCATCACACCACCACGAGAACTGGCAGGCGCCTTGCTCTTCGCCTTGCTTGACGACTCCACAAATGGTGTTTGGGAACCCCTCAACCCCGGTCCGGTTCATTATGACGTTGGCAATGGCTTCCATGCCGGCATCCCCCTCACCTCTGGCCTCCCAGTAGATGCTGCGGGCAAGACAGGTGATCGCATCGTCCAGGGACTCATCGCCGGTCGGATCGACCGCCTGCGCTTGGGGTTTAGTGATGATCTGGGCGGGAGTCGGTTGCGCCTTATTGCCATCGGGCGCGGCCTTCTCCTCCAGCGCCTCCGCCTTGCTCCTTGCGGTTTCCGCCTCCTGGGCCTGGTCTGCCGCAGTCGTTTGGCCCACCAGAAGGAATGTCACTAGCGATGCCGCAGCCCATATCTGTCCCATGGTTGAACCTCCTGCAGACATAATAGTCAGACGGTGGAAAGTACCGGCCCAGTTTGTTTGGTCTGCTCTGCACGGGTTATTAAGTAGAACTGGTCGGGCGTTATCCGGTCAAGACTCGTATACGGTCGGCGCGTGTCGTAGAAGATGAAGTCGCGTTACTATTCTGCCGTTCCGGTAGTTGACGCAAGGGACTTCAACGGGTCGACTCCCGATTTCAAGCGAATTCTTTCATGGTGTGCCCGATAACCTGAAATGCTTTCTCTGACCCCCAACGCACGCGACGACCAGTGTGTTTCAATGACTTGCGTGGCGAAAGGTGCATCAGATGGAGCCCATAGGCTGCTCATCCGGTCGACACGATGAAGTGCGCCTTTGTGTAACCCAAGGGCGGCGTCCGGAATGCGCTTCAAAAAGGCAAGCTGTTTATATCTTGAACGCATCACAAAACGTGAGTACACAGCCGTTTTGAGGAGGAGGGGTCATGGAAAATGCTCTGGGGGTCAGCGTGATTGTTGCATCTGCGTGTGTGTTCAGCGTGCACGCCGACATAAGCAATGCAGACAGTTTAACCCTGTCAGATATCAGGACACGGTGCTCCGAACCTGACGGCTCGGAGGAATTCGCATTCTGTCGAGGATATGTCGCGGCTCTGGTTGAGGGGATAATTATGAAACGCTATCCGGACTGCATACCACCTATGGTGAACGACTATCAGTTTGCATTACTGATGCGCAAATATCTCAACGCCAATCCAGGAAACCTCCACCTGCCTGCCGTAGAGGGTGTTTTGGGTGCAATAGCCGAGCTGTTCAAATGTGAAACAACGGGGTGGAAATGACCCTCAAGTCCTTACGTCGATACGAAAGAAGATATTATCATCTGATGTGTTTGTGCCTGGTTTGCAGAAACGGTCAGTCGCCAGCTTGCTATCACCCAGGCAGTAACTCAGCACCCGGGAAGCGCATCCCGGGTCCGTGTGGTGTCGGGGAGTGAATGTTGTTCTCCGACGCGTCCCGTGAGCAGTGTGATCACATGACCATCAACCGGCCATCAATGCGCCTACCGGTTAGCTTCCTCTTCAGCCTGCCGCATTCTGTTCTGCTCGGTCCGCATCGCTGCATTGAGCTGACTCCGGACCTGGTCCTTCAACTGTTGAGCCTGCTTGGCCTGTTGGGCGCTGAGCTGGGCTTCAGTGGCTGCCGTACCGACCAGATCAGCTCCGCAGCCTGCCAATGCGATGCTTAGAAGCACTGATGATATGAGTCGTTTCATGACATTGTCCTCTGATAATTCCGACGGAGAGACGAGCGGTCCCGTTGCCCGCCTGCAGTTATCGCATTATCGGCAGTGTTAGCAAATCGTGAAACTCAGCCGCTCGGCGGTTTGAGTGATAGCAAGAACGCAGCGATGTGCGGGGTGCGTCGATCGATTGGTGACAGGTCCGGAATACGTCCGAAAGAAGAAATGACTGCGAAATGTGTTTATGACCGGATTGCACCAGAGGACGCCGATCCACTGGCTTCAATACCATAACACCATGATTTCACAGAGAGGTGCTGGGCCCGCAAGGACTCGAACTGCCGAGCTCTGGTTGTGAACTATGGAATTTCCTCAATATTGTTCTGGAGATCGGCGTTTGCAAGTAGTAACGCTGTTTGCCTTCCTTGACACAGAAGCAATAATATCCCTTGCCAGGTTCGGACGTGACCTTGCCGTCGTGCCCTTCCCAACTTTTGACATGTGCTCCGTCGGCGTAGGTTACCCCAAGACGGCTCAAACGGTTCTGCTGTTTTTCCGAACAACCACTCGCCAGGATGCTGAGGAAATGCAGAAGCATGACAATGACGGTTCATAGCGGCGGAATTCTGTTATTCAGGCGTTCAGCCGGTCGGCTCCAGGTGATGCTGGTGCATCCCGGAGGACCGTATTGGGAAAACAAGGACGCGGGGGTGTGGTCTATCCCGAAGGGTCTGTTTGAAGAAAACGAAGCGCCGCTTGACGCTGCCCGAAGAGAATTTGCCGAGGAAACCGGGTTTGATGCGGCGGGGGAATTCATCGCGCTTGGCGAGCTGGTCCAGCCCAGCAAGAAAGTGGTCCACGCATGGGCGCTGGAAAGCGAACTGGACACGACGAAGATAAAGAGCAATACCTTCAGTCTGGAATGGCCGCCGAAATCGGGCCGTATCGAAAACTACCCGGAGGTCGACAGGGGCCAATGGTTCGATATCGATGAAGCCCGAAAGAAAATCACCAGAGGGCAGCTTGCATTCATAGACCGACTGATCGATCGCGTGTGCATGTCATGACCGGTATTCAAAGAGCGTTTTTATCACTGCAGGCACGCTGTGCCCGGCAATCCACTGTCAGATGCGGGTTTTGTCAGGTAGAGTCTGGAGGACTTCGCGGTAAGGGGGATCGCCCATGATTCGATTCATCGATGCGCTGAACGCCTGGGGGACCCCTGACTTCAACGCTATCCTGCGGCAGGAAGTTGAACGTCTGACTGCTGGGCAGCTACCCCTGCAGCAGGGTCTGTCGTCGACCAGTCATGCACTCGATAACCGGATCAGCGCGATGATTATCAGCGTTGCCGGGGAGGAAAGCGTCATCCGCGCAAAGGCAGGCATTTTTTATACCGGCATCGTCGCCGGCTGCAGTTGCGCTGACGATCCGACACCCGTCACCGAACAGGGTGAGTACTGTGTCGTACAGGTGACAATCGACAAGGCGACGGCTGAGGCGACGCTGGTCCTGCTGGACGAATAACCCAACCACACACATCATGCCAGTGGAAGGGCGGGAACAGGCTGATATTTGATTCTTGATAACAAAGCGGGAAACGATGTCACTTGTGCGGGGCAGATTCATGCTGCTACCCTGCGGAAAAGGTCGGACAGCTACCCGTCTTTCCCCGGCGGGGACAGGTCAACGGCTCAACATCCATTGCGACGGACCGGAACGGCGCCGGGAGCCACACATCAGAGGTTGATGCCATGCGCAAGCGAATACTCGATACCGATACCCCGGAGATTACGGCCGCCGAACCCGAATGGCTCGACCTGGAGCGGTTCGCCCGGGTGGAACTGTCATCCGAGGAACCGGCTCACCCCGTCGAGGCGGCCCTGATAGCCGGCGATACCCGCGGCTGGCGGGCGGCGCATTCCGGGGAGCAGACGATCCGACTCCTGTTCGATGAATCGCTGAAACTGCGGCATATTCGCCTGGTGTTCACCGAGACTGAACACGAGCGTACCCAGGAGTTCGTGTTGAAGTGGTCGGGGGATGGAGGACGGACTTATCGGGAGATTGTGCGTCAGCAGTATCACTTCAGTCCGCCGGACACGACGCGGGAGCTCGAAGACTACGGCGTCGAATTCGATGGCGTCGATGCGCTTGAACTGCATATCATTCCGGACATCAGCCGGGGACCGGCATGCGCGACGCTGGAGCAGTTGAGACTCGCCTGACAGCCGATGCGTTGCGCCGCAGCGTTGCAGGTTGCTGCAGGTGCATCCGTTCCCCACAGACTGCGCCGCGGGCGATAGGCCACGACCGGGATACGTGCGGCCATCGCATGGCGGGCAACGCGGGAATGAGCAGGAACACGGGACACCGGGATGCGTCATTCCGAACGCCACTTTAGTCAGCGCATCGGCTGGCTGCGCGCCGCGGTACTGGGGGCGAATGACGGGATCGTCTCTACCGCCAGCCTGATTGTGGGCGTCGCCGCCGCCAGTGAGGACCGGGGCGCCGTATTGATCGCCGGCATCGCCGGCCTGGTGGCGGGCGCGATGTCGATGGCGGCCGGGGAATACGTCTCGGTCAGCTCACAGGCCGACACCGAGGCGGCCGATCTGGCGAGAGAGCGTGACGAACTCGAATCCAACGAGCCCTATGAGCGCGAGGAGCTGGCGAGGATCTATATGGAGCGAGGGCTCGATGCCGCACTGGCGCGAGAGGTCGCAGCCCAGTTGATGACGCACGATGCCCTGGCCGCACACGCACGGGACGAACTGGGACTTTCGGAAATACACCGGGCGCGTCCTGTCCAGGCGGCTGTTGCATCGGCTGCGAGCTTTGCCGCGGGCGCGGTAATTCCGGTTATTCTGGTCGCCCTGGTCCCGTTCCAGGGTGTCAGCGCGATTGTCGCCGGAACTTCGCTGGCGCTGCTGGCGGTTCTCGGCGGGCTGGCCGCCGGTGCGGGCGGCGCCAGCAAGCTGATCGGCGCCGTGAGAATTTGCTTCTGGGGCGCACTGGCGATGGGGCTTACCGCGGCTATCGGCGCCGCTTTGGGTACAAGCGTCTAGGATGAATGGCACTTACTTAAGGGGTATCGTCGATGCAAGCCCACGATTGGCCACGGAAGCACACGGAAAAACACGGAATAATCACTAACAATGATTGTTTCTTCCGTGTGATTCCGTGGCTATTTATAGGGGTCAGGTCTTAAGTAAGTGGCATTCTGTCCAGGATGGAGTGGCTCTCACACTTGCCTCGCTGATCTGGGTTCGACAGGCTTCCGGGACTGTTCCTTCATAAGGAGAGCGTTTCATGAAATTTTCCCTGCCAGGCTGCCTGTTGTTGCTGGCCATTTGCCCGCCGGCGTACGCCGAGGCCATCGATCTCCAGTGCGAGGAGATGGCCAGACAGTTAATCGAACGTTTCACCGCCGAGGGGTTGCTCGCCTCATCCCCCGGAGATGTGCAGCAGCGCGCCCGCGCGATCGGACTGGAACTGTGCACGGGCGCCCAGACCACGGCGGAACAACAGCACGAACAGGACAAGCAGAAGGCGCTGGATAACTGGTTTATGGAGGCTACCGGTGACAAGCCGGGCAACAAGCGCCTGAAAAATTTCAAACGTTGAGTCTGAATCCGGGTCAGGTCTTCCGACGGCTCACGGGTGTGTATTGCATCAGGCGCCGTGCGCGCCGGAGCGACACGGCATAGAGGGGGAAGCATGCAGGGCAATCGAGTCAAAGAGGTTCTGGTTCTGGGCGTTTTCCTGTTCGCAGGATTCGCGGTGCTGGGCTACCTGCTCGGCTCCAGTGCGATGCGCATCAAGCAATTCGAGCGCACTGTCACCGTGAAGGGGCTGGCGGAGAAAGAGGCGCCGGCGGATGTGGCGGTATGGCCGATCCAGTTCACGGCAGCCGGCAACGACCTGGTCGCCCTGTACGCGACGCTTGAGCACGATACCGCGAAGATCATCCGGTTCCTCGGGGACAGCGGTTTTGATGAGTCGGAAATCAGCGTCGCGGCGCCCTCGATAACCGACAAGATGGCGCAGCAGTACGGCAACGGGGAACGGGCGGAACTCCGCTATACGGCCCTCCAGGTCGTGACGGTGTATACCGGCAAGCCGGATGCGGTCCGCCGTGCGATGAACAGGCTGGTGGAACTCGGCAAGCAGGGGATCGTGTTCTCGGGTGGCGGCTACCAGGGCAGCACCCAATATCTGTTCACCAAACTGAACGAACTCAAGCCGGAAATGATCGAGGAGGCGACCCGCAAGGCACGCGAGGTGGCGGAAAAATTCGCCCGCGACTCCGACAGCCGGCTGGGGAAGATCAAAAGCGCCCGGCAGGGCCAGTTCACCATCTCCGACCGGGACAGCAGCACACCCTACATCAAGAACGTGCGTGTCGTCTCGACGGTTGAATACTATCTCTCCGACTAGGAGCCTGTCGGACTAGCAGTTTCATTTGCGATGCCGTGTGCTTACTATCGGACAAGGTGCTGTCAGGCACCTGGTTCAAGAGGGTCTGTTCACTCAACAAGGAGGAATAATGAAAACACTGGCGCAAGTTTGTTTCTGGCTGGCGATTCTATCGATACCGGCCTCGTGGGCGATATGGTATATGGCTCCTGAAATCGGCCAGGAGGTGATCACGGGCGTGGCGGATCCGTTATTGAGAGCGGCCCTGCAGGAGGCTCACGCGGAGCGCTTCGGGATCTATGTCGGCCTGTGGGCACCGACGCTGCTGATATTGAGCAATATACTCGACAAGAAAGGCTGAGTATCTCCCTGAATGCCGGGTCTGCCTGAACACTGCCTGTTGTTCAGGCAGACCCGTGTGAACCCGTTGAAAAGCTGTGATTCCATTCCGACCATTATCGATGAGTCCGGTTACATCCCCGCCGGGTGCGGGCATCAGTCACCGGCTTGCTACCATCCCGGTTCATGCGTCCCGGTAACACCTCGTGAGTGATGTCATGCAGCTGTTTCTGCTGTTGCTGGCCTGGCTGGCCATCGCCGTCGGCTGTCATGTGAGCATTCGGAAGTATTACCTCGCTTCGTTGACGGCAGCCTGCGCCATGGTGGTGGCGTTGCAGGTGGCGGGTTATCTTCAGACCGGGAAGCCGGACCCGCTCTGGCTACTGTCCTCCCTGGTCGGATTCCTTCTGGCGGTCATCGTGGCGCTGGCGGTCGGGTTGCCGTTTCGGATCCGGCGGATCATCCAGAGCCATCACGATAACGACAACGCCTGACACCGCGACCGGAAACACTGTCATGTCGGCTGCTGACAATCACGGGTGGGCTGGTTGTGCGGGTCGTGCCCGCACTCCTCGTTACCCCCCTGGCGTGCCCGGGTTCCTGTTGTTCTCCTGCCTCGCATGACGCTCCCAAGGGGCATCTGGGCGCTCGGCCTTGTCAGTGCGTTCATGGACATCTCCTCGGAGATGATCCATGGCCTGTTGCCGGCTTTCCTGGTGACGGTGATTGGCGCAAGTGCGACCAGCGTCGGCCTGATCGAGGGCGCCGGCGAAGGCTTCGCGCTAATCACCCGGGTGTTCTCGGGTTACCTCAGCGACCGGCTGAAACGGCGCAAGGGCCTTATCGTGTCCGGTTATCTGCTCGGCACGCTGACCAAGCCGCTGTTTGCCGTGGCCGGCGGTGTGGGGCTGGTATTCGGCGCGCGCCTGCTCGACCGGTTCGGAAAGGGCCTGCGCGGCGCGCCGCGGGATGCCTTGATCGCCGATCTGGTGCCGGCGCATCAGTGGGGGTCGGCCTATGGTCTCAGGCAGGCGCTCGATTCCGTCGGCGCTTTTGTCGGGCCGTTGCTGGCGGTTGCGATCATGGCGCTGACGGCGGATGACTATCGCACCGTCTTCTGGCTGGCGGGTCTGCCCGGCGCTGTCGCCGTCACTATTCTGATAGCCGGAGTTCGGGAACCCGCCCGGCAATCGGCGCAGCCGGCGCGCCTGCCGGTCAACGCCATCGACATCCGCTGCCTGGGCCGGGCCTATTGGCAGGTACTCGCCGTGGGCGTGGTGTTTTCCATGGCGCGTTTCAGCGAGGCCTTCCTGTTGTTGCGCGCCGAGGCCATCGGCCTCGCTCCCGGGCTGGTCCCGCTGGTGCTGGTGATCATCAGTCTGGTCTATGCGCTCGGCGCCTATCCGGTGGGGTGGTTGTCCGACCGGGTCGGTCGCCTGCGCCTGCTGGGTGCGGGACTCGCCTTTCTGATCATCGCCGACCTGATACTCGCCGGCGCCACCGGCATCTGGCAAGTGGCGGCGGGCGCGGCGTTGTGGGGCCTGCACCTGGCCTTCACCCAGGGCTTGTTCAGCGCCCTGGTTGCGGATACCTCCGCGGCATCGGTCAGGGGAACCGCTTTCGGCGTGTATGGCCTGGTGACCGGCGTGGCCGTGCTGCTGGCGAGCGTGCTGGCCGGCTGGTTATGGGACCGTTACGGCGCCCCGGCCACCTTTCTTGCCGGAGCGCTGTTCTCACTCCTGGCGCTGGCGGGCTTCGAAATCCTGTGCCGAATGGAGAATGTGAATTCCCACCTGTAGGAGCGGGCTTGCCCGCGAAAAGCCCTGTGAAGGAACCAACGACTTCGCGGGCAAGCCCGCTCCTACAAACAACACAACGGGTTCCGGGTGTCCTTAAACCGGTCTTATTTCCGGATCATCACCGGGGTGCCCTGGATGCCGTGCTGGCGCATCTTCGCACGCGCCGCGTTGAGGGTGGTGTAATCGCGGAACGGACCCACGCGCACGCGATGGATGGTGTGCTTGTTGATTGTGATTTTCTGGACGCTGGCGCCAAGACCGAGCAGGGCAAGCTGTGCCTTGAGGCGTTCGGCCTGGTCCATGGTGTTGAATGAGCCGGACTGGAGAAAGTAGTTTCCACCGGAGGATGACGCCGGTTTGACGGCCGGCGGCGGCTGGCTTTGAGGAGAAACGGATGCGGCCGCAGGTTTTGCCGGCGTAGCGGCGGCCGGTGCTCTTTCGTGGGCGGCGGCCGCGGGCTTTTCCGCTGGCCTGAAAGCGCTCGATGGGGGCTTGGCGGTGAGTTC
>Ga0210085_1000980_pt1 | contig 11578 bp, 10 predicted proteins | sample China_Galinas_PW_5_FD_184866 | JGI IMG/M metagenome (GOLD analysis project Ga0210085, IMG submission 184866) | Wetland microbial communities from San Francisco Bay, California, USA, that impact long-term carbon sequestration - China_Galinas_PWC_D1... | ecosystem: Environmental > Aquatic > Marine... | reverse complement strand
GCCGGCCACACCGCCCGCCGCGCCGGCCGCATCCCCCGCCGCACCCACGCCGAGGCCTCGACCAGCTACGAGGGCATCCCCGACCTCTCCTGACGAGCGCGGTAGAGGTTTGAACCGCTATACGGCGCAAACCTCTACCGCGCCCGTGGTCGGCGCCCGTCTACCATGCGACTTGCGCCCCTGTAGCTCAGTTGGTTAGAGCGGCGGCCTTTTAAGCCGCGCGGCGCGGGTTCGAATCCCGCCGGGGGCACTGACCGGGGCCCATCGCGACATCGAGCTGCTGCGCCAGCCCTGCGACGTCGAGGAGCAGGACGAGTGGCGGCTCGAACGGATCCACGGTGAGATCCAGCGCGGCTTCGATGCGCTGCGCGACGTCGAGGAGGGGGTCTCGATCTTCGGCTCGGCGCGCGTCCGCGAGGACCACCGTTGGTACGGGCTCTGCCGAGACACGGCGGCCTGCCTCGCGGCGGAGGGCTACACGGTGATCACCGGCGGCGGCCCCGGGCTGATGGAGGCGGCGAACCGGGGCGCGGCCGAGGCGGGGGGCGTCTCGGTCGGCCTCAACATCGAGCTGCCGCGCGAGCAGCGCGTCAACCCCTACGTCAACCGGTTGCTCGACTTCCACTACTTCTTCGCCCGCAAGCTGATGTTCGTCCGCTACGCGCGCGCCTTCGTCATCTTCCCCGGCGGCTTCGGCACGATGGATGAGCTATTCGGGAGCATCACCCTGATCCAGACCGAACGGATCGAGCACTTCCCGACGATCCTCGTCGACAGCGACCACTGGGCGCCGCTGCTGCGCTGGATCGACGCCGACCTCGACGACTGCGGGCTGATCGACCGCGCCGACATGCGCCTGCTCGTCACCGCTGACACGGTCGAGGAAGTCTGCAACCACGTCCGCCGCGCCAGTGCCGCCCAACGCGAGTTGCTCTAGACCCCGAGATGCGCCGATTTGCAGGCGTCTAGTGGCGGAAGTGCCGGTGCTTGGTGAAGACCATCGGGATACCTGCCGCGTCGCAGGCCTCGATCACCTCGGCGTCGCGTTTGGAGCCGCCGGGCTGGATCACGCAGTTGGCGCCGGCGTCGATCGCGGCCTGGGGGCCGTCGGCGAAGGGGAAGAAGGCGTCTGAGGCGACGGCGGAGCCGGCGAGCAGGGCATCGGCCTCCTCGCCCCGCGCGTCGCGGCACTTCTCAACCGCGAGGCGGACCGAGTCGACGCGGCTCATCTGGCCGGCGCCGATGCCGAGCGTCGCGCCGCCCTTGGCGATCACGATCGCGTTGGAGCGCACGTGCCGCACGACCGTCCAGGCGAACAGCATGTCCTGCCACTGCTGCTCGCTCGGCTCGGTCTTCGTCACCGCCTCCATGATCTGCCGCGGCTCGGGGTCGCCGTCGCGGTCCTGGATCAGCAGCCCGCCGCGCACCCGCTTGACGTCGCGTTCGGCCGGGTCGGCCTGGCGACGCTCCTCGTCGCAGAGGATGCGGATCGACTCCTTCTGCTGCAGGACCTCCAGCGCCCCGTCCTCGAAGCCGGGCGCCAGCAGCACCTCGACGAAGTTCTCGTGCAGCGCCTCGGCCAGCGGCACGGAGATCGGCCGGTTGATCGCGATCACGCTGCCGTAGGCGGAGACCGGGTCGCAGGCGAGCGCCTTGCGGTAGGCGTCGAGCGCGTCCTCGCCGACCGCCACCCCGCAGGGGTTGTTGTGCTTGACGATCGTGCAGGCGGGCGGCTCGAAGTCCTCGTTCAGCCGCCGCGCCGAGTCGAGGTCGAGCACGTTGTTGAACGAGAGCGCCTTGCCGTGCAGCTTCGCCACGCCGGAGAGGATGTGGCTGCGTACGCCGACCTCCGAGTACAGCGCCGCCCGCTGGTGCGGGTTCTCGCCGTAGGCGAGGTCGAGCTCCTTCTCGTAGGAGATCGTCAGGTGTTCGGGGAAGTCCTCGTAGGAGGCCGAGAACCAGCGGCTGATCGCGGCGTCGTAGCGGGCGACGTGGGTGAAGGCCTCGTTGGCCAGCCAGTGGCTGGTCGCCGCCGAGAGCTCGCCGCCGCTCTCCTCGAGCTCGGCGCAGACCGCGTCGTAGGCCTCCGGCTTGACGACCACGGCGACGCCCTCGTGGTTCTTCGCCGCCGCGCGCAGCATCGTCGGCCCGCCGATGTCGATGTTCTCGATCGCCACCCGCGGGTCGACTTCGTGCGCGGAGACCGCCTGCTCGAAGGGGTAGAGGTTGACGCAGACCAGGTCGATCGGCGCGATCCCCTCGCGCTCCAGCGTCGCCATGTGCTCGGGCTCGTCGCGCCGCGCCAACAGCGCTGCGTGCAGGCGCGGGTGCAGCGTCTTGACGCGGCCATCGAGGATCTCCTCCTGGCCGGTGAACTCGGAGACGTCGGTCACCTCGAGCCCGGCCTCGCGCAGGGCGCTCGCCGTGCCGCCGGTGGAGAGGATCTCGACCCCGTGCCCCGCCAGCGTCCGCGCGAAGTCGGCGACGCCGGTCTTGTCGGAGACCGAGATCAGCGCCCGGCGCACCCGGATCGCGGCGCCGTCGAGCGCCTCGGGTCGGGTGTCTGCGGGAGCCTCACTCATCGCTGGTGACGATCGCTTGGCGATCGTCGGCGTCGATGCTAACCCGGCCGGCCGCGATCATGCGGATCGCCTCCGGGTAGAGCTCGTGCTCGACCGCGTGGATCGCCTCCTCCAGCCGCGCCCGGTCGCGGCCGGCCGGCACCGGCACCTCGCGCTGGACGATCGGCGGCCCGGTGTCGATGCCCTCGTCGACGTAATGCACCGTCACGCCGGTCGTCTCGACCCCGGCGTCGAGCGCCTGCCCGATCGCGTCGAGCCCCGGGAAGGCCGGCAGCAGCGCCGGGTGGATGTTGACGACGCGGCCGCGGAAGCGCTGGATGAACGGCGCACTGAGCAATTGCATGTATCCGGCAAGAACGATCAGGTCTGCGCCAAGTGAATCGATCCAGTCCGCCATAGCCGCATCTCGTTGTCTGCGATCGGTAAATTCATCGATGGGGAAGACGGCAGTCTCGATCGCTTGCCGCTGAGCTCGCTGGAGTGCCTTCGCCTCTGGCTTATCCGAAGCTACGCCGACGACCTCAATCCCGTCCCGGCCATGCAACTGGTCCAGGATCGCTTGCAGGTTCGTGCCGGTTCCGGATGCGAGGACCATGATGCGGAATCGGCTCATCGAAGGGTCGTGGTCAAGCAGACCTAGGACGCAGGGAGCGTGGCGTGCTCTGCACGCGAGCGACCGAGGACGCCGGTATGCGCCGCACCACGATCCCTTCGATGGCGGGACCTCGGGGAGGGGTCGTTTCCCGCGCAGCGTCATTCGGCCTCATCCGGGCCGCGGTCATGCCGGGAGGGTCGCCTCCAAGGCGAATTTGCCGTTCGCCTCGGTCGGGTCGCCCAACGGGTAGTGGCCCGTGAAGCAGGCGTCGCAGTGGTCCTCGGGCCGCGTGCCGACCGCCTCGTAGACGCCGTCGATCGAGAGGTAGGCGAGCGAGTCGGCGCCGAGCTCGTCGGCGATCTCCTCGATCGTCCGCTCGTGGGCGATCATCTCCTCGCGGGTCGACATGTCGACGCCGTAGTGGCAGGGGTGGCGGATCGGCGGCGCCGAGATCCGCAGATGCACCTCGCTGGCGCCCGCGTCGCGAAGCATGCCGACGATCTGCCGCGTCGTGTTGCCGCGCACGATCGAGTCGTCGACGACGACCAGCCGCCGGCCGGCGACGATCTCCGGCAGCGGGTTGAACTTGAGCCGCAGGCCGCGCTTGCGCAGCTCCTGCCCGGGCTGGATGAAGGTGCGGGCGACGTAGCGGTTCTTGATCAGGCCGTCGTCGCGCGGCAGCCCCGAGGCGCGCGCGAACCCGGCCGCCGCCGGGTTGCCCGAGTCGGGCACCGAGATCACCAGGTCGGCCTCGACCGGCGCCTCGCGCCAGAGGATCTCGCCCATCTTGCCGCGCACCTGCTGCAGCACCTTGCCCTCCAGGCGGCTGTCGGGGCGGGAGAAGTAGATGTGCTCGAAGACGCAGTGCGCCGGCCGCCCGGCCTTGACGATCTGCCGCGTGTCGAGGCCGCGCTCAGTCAGCGAGACCATCTCACCCGGCCGCACCTCGCGCAGCAGCTCGGCGCCGACGATGTCGAAGGCGCAGCTCTCCGAGGCGACGACGAAGCGCTGCCCGAGCCGTCCCAGCGAGAGCGGCCGCACGCCGTGCGGGTCGCGGAAGGCGACGACCGCGTGCTTGGTCATCGCGACGGTCGAGTAGGCGCCCTCCAGCCGCGGCATCACCGCCGCGACCGCGTCCTCGACGAAGCGCCCCTCGTGCGAGGAGATCAGCGCCGCGATGATCTCCGAGTCCGAGGTGCCGCGGAAGGCGACGCCGTCCTCCTTCAACTCGCTCCACAGCTCGACCGCGTTGGTCAGGTTGCCGTTGTGGGCGAGCGCCAGCTCGCGGCCGTCGTCGCGCCAGACCGGCTGCGCGTTCTCCCACGAGCCGCCGCCGGTGGTCGAGTAGCGCACGTGGCCGATCGCCATGTCCCCGGCCAGCGCCCGCAGCTTCTCCTCGTCGAAGACCTGGGAGACGAGGCCGGAGTCGCGCATCGTCGTGATGTGACCGCCCTCGCAGGTGGCGATCCCCGCTGACTCCTGGCCGCGGTGCTGCAGCGCGTAGAGGCCGAAGTAGGCGAGCCGGGCGACATCGTGGCCGGGCGCGTATACGCCGAACACCCCGCATTCCTCGCGCGGGCCATCGCGATCTATCGGCTGCCCCTCGGGCGGAGTCAAAGCGCGTGTTCCTCGCGTTGGAAAAGGACGTGACGCGCAGGCGGACTGCCTACCCCGGCAGGGTAGCAGCGCCCCCGGCCGCGGCTCCCGCAGGCGGGACTTCGATGACGGCGCCGTCGCGCCTCGCGTCGATCCCCTGACCCACCCTCATCCGGAAGTCAGCGCCTGGTGGTGCTCGGTGCGGGGGGTGCGGTGCCCGTTGCCCGCTGCTGGGCTGACGGTGCATGTATTGCGCTGCCCCGGCGCAACCGGTAGGGGTTCCGATCCCTTGGATGCGATCCATTTGGCCGGATCCAGCCTTGGCGCTCGCCCTTCGGGACTACCGGCTCGTCGCTACTCGATCAACGGGGTGGTCCAGTTGTGGGCCTGGAGCGCGGTGTCCAGCTCACGCCGCTCTTTGGCCAGCTGGTCGAGTTGCAACTGGAGGTCGCCGACCGAGACTTGGCGGACCATGCGGATCTCAGAGCGGCCATAGCGAAAGAGGCCCCGGCCACCCTCGCTCGTCGCCGTTCTGATGACGCCCCGCAGCCCTCCCTGGCGCAGGTCGAGGACGTCCCGGCGGGCGAGGCCTTCGGTGACCGTCTCCCCACCGGGGAGCCGAGTGCCCGCATTGGTGTGGTTGATGCTCGCTATCAGTTCCTCCAACTCGTCGCACACCGCGCCGAGCTCGGCCAGCAGCTCGTCCGGGCTCTCGGGCGGTTCGTCCCCCTCCTGAACGAGCGCGCTTGCCTGCAACCGGTCTTGGATTTGTCCAACCCGCTTCTGCAGATCGGCCCGACGACTGAGCGCTTCTCCAACGATCATGGCGCCATGATAGCAGACAAAACAATACGCAGCGTATTCGTCTCCTAAGAACCTGTCTCAAAACCAGCGTGTGCGGCTGGCGAGCGCCGGACCGAGCGGGGCAAGGACGCAGGGAGGCCTAATGGCAGCGCCATTTGGCCGACTGAGGACGCCGCCCCCGCGAAGTGTGTCCGCCGCCGCCAGGCGTGCGCGGGGGTTTTGAGACAGGTTCTAAGGCCCGAGGGCGCCAATCGGGATGACGTGAACGCCATCCTCCCGTCTATAGCCGTAACCGCTGCCGATGATCACGCCGAGTGCCGCCGGGGGTCCGCATCTGCTGGTGTCGATCCGCTTGACGAACTTATGCAGGTTGGCCGCCCCCTCATCGATCCGGTTGAAGCCGAGCTTGATCTCGAAGGCCGCCCAGCGGCCATCGCGGACTTCGACGATCGCATCGACCTCGAGCCCGTCGCTATCGCGGTAATGGAGGACTTCGGCGTCGGCGGCTTGGGCATAGACCCGCAGATCGCGAATCACCATCGACTCGAATAGGAGGCCGAGCAGACTGAGCTCTCGGGCGAGCCGCTCAGGGCCGGTGTGCAAGGCGGCGACCGCCAGCGACGGATCGACGAAATGAAGCTTTGGCGCTTTGCGGAGGGCGTAGGTAGTTCGCAGGTGGACACCCCACGCCGGCTGCTCCTCGATGATCATGAGCCGACGCAACTCGTCGAGGTATTCGCTGACCGTTGCGCGATCCAGTGGATCCTCGGGACCGCGCGTATCTCGGGCGAGTGTCGCGATTGAAGTCTGCGTAGCGACGTTGCGGCCGATGCTCCGAAGCAGTTGGCCGATTTTGGCCGGATTGCGGCGGGTGCGGTCGGTGGCGCTCGCGTCCAACCGTCTGATCTCCTCCAGGTAATCGCCGGCCGCCTCCAACGCTTGGTCACTCTCCATGTCCAAGAAGCCCGGCCATCCGCCAAGTGCGATCTCCTTCGCAATCTCTCGAATTGTCATCTCGGCCCGCGGAGATCCCTCTTTGTCGCCATCCAGTAGGCGGCCCAAAGACATACGGTTGGTGCTTCGACCCTTCTCGAACAGGCTCATCGGCCGCATGCGGACTCGGGTCAGTCGACCTGCTCCCGAGTGGCGGGTGGCGTCGTCAGCAGGAACGGTGGAGCCGGTGAGGATGAACTGGCCCGGCTCTTTCCGGTCGTCGATGGCTCGCCTCACGTGGTTCCAGATCGATGGCTCCAGCTGCCACTCGTCGAGTAGGCGCGGCGTGGACCCTTCGAGTATTGAGGCTGGGTCGAGAGCAGCTGCCCGCAAGCTCTCTTTGTCGACGTCGAGGCGCACTTCGCTCGCCGCGAGCTGCTGTGCGGTCACAGTCTTTCCACATGCCTTTGGCCCCTCGACAACTACGCCCCCCAAGGCGGCGAGTTTTCGCTCTATCTGTGCGTCGACGATTCGCTCTAAATAGGCCAAAACACGGGCCTAACCATCAGATTATGAGGTTCTCAACAGGCATTTTATAAGGATTTTAACCAGCAAAAAATAAGAACTGGACCCGCAAAATATCAGGAAGCGGCGTGCCCTGGTTTACGCGCTGGCCTCGAGCCGCTCGCCCAGCGAGGAGCCCCAGGCCGTCTCGGCGTCGGCGAGGGGGAGGGAGAGGCTGCGGTCGCCGGCGGCGATCTCGATCGTGTTGCCGCCGACCCTGCCCAGGTAGAGGACGGCGACGCCGTCGCCGGCCAGCGCTTCGAGCCGCTCGCGCTCGCCGCTGACCACGAAGCCGCCGGTGCCCTCGCCGAACAGAGCCTCCTCGGGGGTGCAGCCGCGCTCGCGCAGGTGCTGCAGGTCGACCCGGCAGCCGAGGCCGCTGCCGATCGCGCACTCGGCGAGCGCGCAGGCGAGGCCGCCGTCGCTGACGTCGTGGGCGGAGGCCAGCGCACCGCCGCGGACGGCGTCGCGCACCGCCGCGCAGGCCGCGGCGACCGCGGCGACATCGGGCTGCGGCAGGCCAGGACCGAGCTCGCCGCGCTGCTTCGCCAGCTCGCTGCCCTCGAGCGTCGGTTCGAAGGGGCCGACCAGGGCGATCGCGTCGCCCTCGGCGGCAAAGGCGCTCGGCGCCGCGCCGCCCGCGTCGGGCAGCTCGCCGACCATGCCGACGACCGGGGTCGGGTAGATCGGGCCTTCCGGGCCCTCGTTGTAGAGGGAGACATTGCCGCCGACGACCGGCACGCCGAGCGCCTCACACGTATCGGCCAGGCCCTGCACCGAGCGGTCGAGCTGCCAGGCGGGCGTCGGCTTCTCCGGGTTGCCGAAGTTGAGGCAGTTGGTCAGGCCGAGCGGCTCGGCGCCGGCGCAGGCGAGGTTCTGGGCGCACTCGAGCACCGCCTCGACCGTGCCGGCGTAGGGGTCGCAGGCGACGCGCCGCCCGTTGCCGTCGATCGCGATCGCGATCGCGCTGTCGGCCTCGGGGATCGCCAGCACCGCCGCGTCGGCGCTCTCCGGCCGCCGCGCCGTGCGCGAGCCGACGATCGAGTCGTACTGCTCGAAGGCCCAGCGCTTCGAGGCGATGCTGGGCGCCGCGAGCAGCGCCAGCAGCGTCTCCGCCGCGCTCACGTCGGCACCGAGCGTCACCCGGTTGCCGTAGATCCACTCCTCCGGCGCCGCGGGCTCGAGGTCGTACAGCGGGCAGCCGTCGACCAGCGCCTCGACCGGCATCTCGCCGACGACCTCGGCACCGCGCAGCACCCGCACCAACCCGTCGTCGGTGACCTTGCCGATCTCGGCCGCGCCCGTCTGCCATTTCTCGCAGACGGCAATCACCTCGCCGACCCGGTCGGGCTCGACCACGGCCAGCATTCGCTCCTGGGACTCGGAGACCATGATCTCGAAGGGCTCCATGTCGGCCTCGCGCAGCGGCACCCGCGCGACGTCGATCTCGATCCCGACCCCGCCGGCCGAGGCCATCTCGCTGGCCGAGGAGGTCAGCCCGGCGGCGCCGAGGTCCTGCAGCGAGACCAGCAGCCCCTTGCCTAGCAGCTCGAGGCAGCACTCAAGCACCTTGGACTCCTCGAACGGGTCGCCGATCTGCACCGTCGGCCGCTTCGCCGCGTCGCCCTCGCCCAGCTCGGCCGAGGCGAGTACCGAGGCGCCGCCGATCCCGTCGCGCCCGGTAGAGGCGCCCATCAGCACGATCGCGTTGCCGACCCCGGCCGCCGCGGCGCGCACCATCTCGTCGCGCTTCGCCAGCCCGACGCACATCGCGTTGACCAGGCAGTTGTGCTCGTAGGGCGCCTCGAAGTAGATCTCGCCGCCGACGTTGGGCACGCCGATCGAGTTGCCGTAGTGGCCGATCCCGCGCACTGCGCCGTCGAGCAGGTGGCGCGAGCGCAGCGAGTCGAGCTCGCCGAAGCGCAGCGAGTCGAGGATCGCGATCGGCCGCGCGCCGAGCGCGAAGACGTCGCGCAGGATGCCGCCGACCCCCGTCGCCGCGCCCTCGAACGGTTCGACCGCGCTGGGGTGGTTGTGCGACTCGACCTTGAAGGCGACCGCGTGGCCGCCGCCGACGTCGACCGCGCCGGCGTTCTCGCCCGGCCCCATCACCACCCGCTCGCCCTCGGTCGGCAGCCGCCGCAGCAGCTTGCGCGAGTGCTTGTAGGCGCAGTGCTCCGACCACAGCAGGCTGAACATCGCCAACTCGACCCCGTTCGGCTCCCGCCCGAGCTTCTCGACGATCAGCAGGTACTCGGCCTCCTTGAGGCCGAGTACCTCATACGCCGCCGGCTGCTCTGCTCCCGTGGACGGCGGAGGAGTCAGAGATGGACCGCCGTCCACTCCCGCGTCCGCGCCGGCGGGGGTCATGCAAGGGCTCCCGCTACGGATTCGAATACACGCAATCCGTCGGTCGAGCCGCTCAGCTCGTCGACCGCGTGCTCGGGGTGCGGCATCAGGCCGAGCACGTTGCCCGCCTCGTTGCGCACCCCGGCGATCTCGCGCGCCGACCCGTTCGGGTTCTGCCCCGGCGCGTAGCGGAACGCCACCTGCCCGTTCGCCTCCAGCGCGTCGAGCATCTCTGCGGGCGCCCAGTACCGCCCTTCCCCGTGCTTGGCCGGGATCGACAGCCGCCGATGGGCCGATTTCCCACCCATATCGTGGGAATTCGGCCCATCGACCAGCAGATCGACCTGGCGGCAGACGAAGCGCATGCCCTCGTTGACCAGCAGCGCGCCGGGCAGGAGGCCGGCCTCGCAGAGCACCTGGAAGCCGTTGCAGATCCCCAGCACCGGGCCGCCGGCCGCGGCGAACTCGGCGACCGCCTCCATCGCCGGTGAGAAGCGGGCGATCGCCCCCGCCCGCAGGTAGTCGCCGTAGGAGAAGCCGCCCGGGACGACGACCGCGTCGACGTCGCCCAGCTCGCCCTCTTCGTGCCAGATCAGCCGCGCCTCGCCGCCCGCCAGCCCGCAGGCGCGCAGAGCATCCCGCTCGTCGCAGGAGCCGGGGAACTGGACGATGCCCCACCTCATGCCGCCCCCGGACGCGGCCGCGAACCCGAGCGACCGACCGTCACGGTCTGATTCTTCGGGAGGGAGCGAGGGTGAAGCACGTGCTCCTATTCCTATCCATATCTGATTCTTTAGGGATTCGTGGGAGCAGAGGAGGCGGCATTGATCTCTTCGATCTCGAAGTCCTCGATCAGCGGGTTGGCGAGCAGCTTCTCGCAGAGCTCCGGCAGCCGCGCCAGGTCGTCCGCCTCCAGCTCGACCATCCGCCCGACCCGCACGTGCCCGACCCCCTCGAAGCCGAGCGCCGGCAGCGCCCGCTCGACCGCCTTGCCCTGCGGGTCGAGGATCCCCTCCTTCGGACGGATCAGGACCCTCGCTCTCGCCACTAGAAGGAGCGCTCCGTGATCCGCTCGTAGGCCTCGACGTACTTGGCCCGCGTCTGCTCGATCACGTCGGCCGGCAGCTCCGGCGCCGGCGGCTTCCTGTCCCAGCCGGACTGCGTGGCCCAGTCGCGCACGTACTGCTTGTCGAAGGACGGCTGCGTCCTGCCGGGCTCGTAGCGGTCGGCCGGCCAGAAGCGCGAGGAGTCGGGGGTCAGCACCTCGTCGCCGAGCACGATCTCGGCGCCGGCGTGGCGGCCGAACTCGAACTTGGTGTCGGCGAGGATGATCCCGCGCTCCGCCGCGTGCTCGGCGCCGCGCCGGTAGACATCGATCGAGACGCGCCGCAGCTCTTCCATCAGCGCCCGGTCGCCGACGATCTCCGCCGCGCGGTCGAAGTCGACGTTCTCGTCGTGATCGCCGATCTCGGCCTTGGTCGCCGGGGTGAAGATCGGCTCCGGCAGCTTGTCGGACTCAAGCAGCCCGGACGGCAACTCGATCCCGCAGACCGCCCCGCCCTGCTTGTATTCCTTCCAGCCCGAACCGGAGAGGTAGCCGCGCACGACGCACTCGACCGGGTACATCTCCAGCCGCCGCACCCGCATCGCCCGTTCGGCGACCTCCTCGGGGACGTCGGCGGAGAGGAAGTGGTTGGGGACGATGTCGCCGGTCAGCTCGAACCAGAATTCGGAGATCCGGTTGAGCACCTTGCCCTTGTCGGTGACCGGCGTCGGCATCACCACGTCGTAGATCGAGATCCGGTCCGAGGCGACCATCAGGAGGTCGTCCTCCCACTCGTAGATCTCCCGCACCTTCCCGGACGAGTGAAGCTTCAGATCTGCGATGGCGGTGGCCACGACCGCGATGCTAGCTGGCTCGCTGGCGGCAGACGCTCCTCGCGCGGGTGGCGTCGTAGGGGGGACCACCCCCGAGGACGCTTTAGCGACCGCAGGGGGTGGTGGGTCCCCTGCGGCGACAGGACCCGCGCGCCGATACCCTCCGTCCATGCTGCCGCCCGAACCGAAGTACTCGCCGCTCTCGCAGACGCTGCGCTGGAGCTTCCGGCCGCTGCCCTTCATGCAGGAGTGCCGCGAACGCTACGGCGACGCCTTC
>Ga0210085_1000979_pt1 | contig 11595 bp, 10 predicted proteins | sample China_Galinas_PW_5_FD_184866 | JGI IMG/M metagenome (GOLD analysis project Ga0210085, IMG submission 184866) | Wetland microbial communities from San Francisco Bay, California, USA, that impact long-term carbon sequestration - China_Galinas_PWC_D1... | ecosystem: Environmental > Aquatic > Marine... | reverse complement strand
CGCCTGTGCTGGATCCTGCGGCAAGGTATTTCAGGCAGTCGGAGTCGCCTTGCCGCCTACTATCCGTGAAATATGAGCAACTATTTTGCAAATTATCCATGTCGGGTAGTGCCAACACTTTTTCAGTCTGAAGTATTATGTTGAAATCGCAGAAATTTATTTTTCTTGCTGTCGAAGATGAGTATGACTAATCAATTAGCTTTTCTTTTGATGAGTGTCAGAATTTTAGCCTGAATATTTCACGGGAAATTCAGCTGAACTGTTACTTTATGTTGTGATTATAGAAAGTTAAGAAAAATCGCAAAAGCCGGACTTGAAGTTTCCTTCAAACCCGGCTCAGATTTTTTCTATTGCATCCTGGGGCTTATATTGCAATCGGATAGAAGCTTATTGCAAATACGCATACGGCCAGAATCAGTGTACAGGCAGGACCAAGCAGAGATTTTTCCGTCTCAAAGCTATCTTGAGCTTCATGGAAGTACATGTTAATAATCAGACGCAGATAGTACCACATCGACAAAATACTGCTGACTATACCTAATACCGCCAATGTAACCTGACCGGCATTGATAGCACTGACGATGATATAAAATTTACCCATAAATCCGGCAGTAGGTGGAATGCCTGCCATAGAGAGTAGAAAAATGGTAATGGCAGCCGCCGAATACGGCCTGCTCTTAGCCAGACCTTTGAAATCCTCGAAGGCAACCCTCTTTTCACCTTTTCCTGTCAGATAAGAGAGTGCGGCAAAGATGCCCAAGGTACTTACCGCATATGCAGCAAGATAAAACAGAATAACATTGCCGCTGAAATGATCGGCGCTAACTGCAACCAATGCTATCAGAAGATAGCCGGTGTGAACGATACCGGACGCTGCCAACATCCTCTTCAGTGTTTTCTGACCTATGGCAATGAGGTTGCCGCCGAACATGGTCAGGATGGCGATATAAAACAGGTACTGGACCCATGAACTTTTCAAGGCAGGATTGATCATGAGGAAATTGGCAAAGATGGCGAATATCGCCGTTTTTAACGCCGTGGCCATAAAGCCTGTAACCGGCATCGATGCCCCGTCATATACATCGACAACCCAGGCATGGAACGGAAACGCGGCAACTTTGAAGAGAAAAGCTACAATTATGAAGAAAGCACCACCAACTAGTGCGGGTGAATGAAAGAGCCCCTGAGTAGAAATATAGTTTCCAATTGCCACAAATTTCGTACTCTGCAGAGCTCCGTAAATGAGAGCCGTTCCCATAGTAAAAAAAGCACCGGTGAACGCTCCCAGCATCAAGTATTTCAGAACCGCTTCCGACCCTGCGACATTTCTTCTATTGAATCCAACCAAGACATAGATGGACAACGACATGATCTCAAGGGAAATAAAGGCGGTAATTAATTCCTGTGACATGGCAAGTAACAACATACCGCAGGCAGAGAAGGCAATCAGGCTGTAATATTCAACAAGACCAAAATCATTGTCTTTGAAGTAGCTCTGCGAACTCATTGAAGTGAAAAAACCGCAGGCAAGTATTATTAAAGAGGCAACTCTCGTAAAATCGGTTACTACCAGCATCCCGCTGAACACACTGCCATAAGGGGTATAATGACCGGTCGTCCCTGTGAAAACCTGCGCTATAAAAGCCAGAGCGAACACGCACATGCTGACAGGCGCAGCAGCATCGAGAGTCAGTTTCCCAAATGCGGCCCGAAGCATCAACAGGATGGCTCCCGCACCAACGATCACAAGAGGGAGTAATAAGTAAAAATCGCGCGTCATGATAGGTACCCTGCCTTATTTCTGTTCTGGTTTATGTCCTTTTTCAAGGACTATGGTATCTGCAACCTGTACTTGCTGAGAAATGGAGCTGATCTGCATTTTCGCCGCGGGTTCAATCTTTTTGAGAAACGGTTGAGGATAAATCCCCATGACGATAATCAAAATCACTATCGGTAAAAACGCCACCACTTCAGCAGAACTCAAATCTCTGAATTTGGCTGTTGAATCCTTCGCTTTTTCGAAGAATACTCGCTGGAACATCCAAAGCATGTAACAGACACCGATAATCAAGCCTGTTCCGGCAAGAACTCCAATGATAACATTAAATTTAATGGCCCCAAGAATAATTAGAAATTCACCGATAAATCCGTTGGTTCCAGGAAGTCCCACAGATGCGAGCATGGCGATGGCAAAAAAGAAGGCGAAAATAGGTGCCTGAGATGCAATACCACCAAGATCGTCTATCTTTCTTGTACCCGATCGTTCTTCCAGTATACCGGCAAAGAGGAACAAGGCACCTGTGCTTGTTGCGTGGGCGACAATCTGATACAGACTTCCGGTTAATGCCTGGATGTTCATACAGAATATCCCCAAAGCTATGATGCCCATATGTGAAGCCGAAGAAAAAGCCAGCATCCTCTTAAAGTCTTTTTGAGCAATCGCTGCAATACCGCAGTACATCATGCCGATCACTCCAAGGTAAGCCAGGAGCAAGGCGTATCTGGTAAATTCAATGCCGAAAACCGGGATAACGAAACGGATGACGGCATAGACACCGATTTTGGCCATAATGGCAGACAGGATAAACGTTGCAGCAGACGGGGCCTCGGTATAGGCATCGGGCAACCAGGTATGGAATGGGAACAGCGGTATCTTGATGGCGAAAGCAAGCATAAAGCCGATAAAGGCAAGAAGCGCAGCAGTTCCATGCAATTGAAGAGCTGCTATCTTGGTCATGTCAAAGCTCCAGACCCCGAATTGGTTATGATATGTAACCCCCAGGTAGAGGATAGCGGCTAACATCAACAAGGACCCGGCAATTGTATAAATCGTAATCTTCAGGGTTGCTGCAACTTTGCCCTGTCCGCCGTAAAGTCCGATCATGAAGAAAATCGGCAGCAGCATGACCTCCCAGAAGATATAGAACAGGATCAGATCTCCGGCACATACAGCACCGGCCATTGCCCCTTCAACAATGAGGAGATTGGCATAATAGCCTTTGGGTTTGGTTGAAAAGACAAGAAATATCAGAGGAATGAGAACGGCACCGGCCATCAGGACAAACAGGCTTATTCCGTCGACACCGAGGATGTAATTGATTCCCAGAGATTGAACCCAGGTTTGCCTTTCGACGAATTCCATTCCTCCGGCACCATTAAAACCTGTATACAATTTCAAGCCCAGAAGCAGAACCGCAACCGATACCACCAAACCGACTGCCCTGGCACCGCTTTTCGTCGCGGGGAAGAGCAGCAACAAAAGCCCTGCGACAATCGGCAGGAAGATCATAGATGAGAGGATATGTTCAAACATTCTTACACCTTACCTAGTTCAACGTTTGAGAAATTAGAATACTTAAAAGGCTCAACCCTATGACCATGTATATCGCATACACCCGAACAAAGCCTATTTGAAGGACCTTGAATGCACTCCCGGCTATACCGTAAAGACCAGCGATAAACCTCCGCGGACCGTCGGTTACATTGGGGTCAAATTGTTGCCAGATAACAGAACCGATGCGCTTGTATGGCTGGACAAAGACTGCATCATACAATTCATCAATGTAGAACTTATTGTATGCAAACTTTGTAAAACCTGAAAAAACAGGAACCTCTGCGCCCTTGGCAAACTTAAACAAGGCAATGAAAAAGCCTATGGCAACAGCCAGAACACTGGCTCCCATGGCCATCCATTCCATGGTTTCACCGGCGTGGACGTGATGATCCAAAACGCTTGGAGCCAACCAATGAGAAACGAGTTGATGGCCACCCATGACTTCAGGTAGATTCAACAGACCGGCAAGTAAAGCTCCGGCAGCGAGTATGACAAGCGGTACAGTCATGTAAGGGGGCGGTTCATGCGCATGTTCGTAGGCTGCCTTACTATGTGGCTCGCCATGGAATGTCACAAAGATCATCCTGAAGGTGTAGTAGGCAGTCATACCGGCAACCACTACGCCGATAAGCCAAATCGCCTTATGACCTCCGGCAAGAGCGGAGAAAAGGATTTCATCCTTACTGAAAAAACCGGAGAACGGAGGACATCCGGCAAGAGCAAATCCGCCGATAACCATAGTCCAATACGTGATCGGAAGTTTTTTCCTCAGACCGCCCATTTTCCATATATTCTGCTCGTGGTGCATGGCGTATATCACCGAACCGGCACAGAGGAACAGCAGGGCCTTGAAAAAGGCATGGGTAAGAACATGGAATATGCCTGCTGAATAGGCAGCTAACCCGACACCGGCAAACATATATCCCAACTGGCTCACAGTTGAATAGGCCAGAATCTTTTTAATGTCATCCTGGAACATTCCGTAGATAGCGGAAACAAGGGCTGTAAGAATACCTATCCAGGCCACCACCTCGCCGGCTGCAGGAACGTGTGCATAGAGAAAACTGAATCTGGCAACCATATAGACACCCGCGGTTACCATTGTCGCAGCATGGATCAGAGCGGAAACAGGTGTGGGGCCGGCCATGGCATCGGGTAGCCACACGTAGAGCGGTATCTGGGCCGATTTACCGGTAGCACCGACGAAAAGCAGTAGACAAACCACAAGCCCTATTGCCGGAGTCAGCATGTGTGCATTGGCTTTAAGAGTGACATAATCAAAACCATGGCTTCCGATGCTCCAGAAGAGAAAAGCCATTCCAAGGACAAACCCCAGGTCACCTATCCTGTTGACGATAAAAGCCTTATTGCCGGCCAGGACATTGCTGCGGTCCTCATTATAGTAGCTGATGAGCAGATAGGAGCAAAGCCCGACGCCCTCCCAGCCGACGAACATCACGACTGGTCCGTCTCCGAGTACCAGAATAAGCATGCTGCCAAGAAAGAGATTCATATAGGCGAAAAATTTGGCAAACGATTTGTCTTCCGCCATGTAGCCTATCGAATAGATATGGATCAAGGTCCCAATAAAGGTCACGAACAGCAAGAACAGTGAACTCAAAGGATCTGCCATAAAACCCATATTGATATGCAGTTCTCCGACGCTGAACCAGGTAAAAACCTTGTGCACCAGAATCCGTTGGTCCACAGGCATCGCCCGGAGAAGCTCGAAGACCTGAAGGGCCATGATACAGGAAACCGCCGGACCTAAAACGGCAATCAAACCGTAGAATCCGTCTGAAAACCTGCCGACCTTACATGTCATAACATGTAATATTCCGATCAGCAGAGCGCCGATCAGCGGCATCAGGGGGATCAATCCAAGATAAAAGATAGCAGTATGTTCCATCGAATCACCCCTTCAACAGACTGAATATATTGGTATCCAGCATGCCCTTATGCTTATGCAGTAAAATTACCACCGCCAAGGCCAGCGATGCCTCTGCTGCAGCCACCGCAATCACCATCAATGCCAGAATCTGACCATCCATGCTGACGTGGAGACGAGAAAACGAGATAAAGGCCAGATTAGCTGCGTTCAGCATCATCTCGATCGACATAAAAACCGTGAACACATTCCGTCTGGAGATTACTCCAAGTATCCCTAGGGAAAAAAGAATGACGCTCAGGGTAAGATAGTTGCTAATCACTTGCTCTCCCCCCTCTTTCCGGCCAGTACAACGGCACCCACAAGTGCGACCAGCAGTAGAATGGATACGATCTCAAAAGGAAGCAGCCAGTTTTTGAACAATAACAGACCAACCTCCTTCACACCACCGAAGCCATTGCCGATGATTTTAGTATCACCACCCGGCAGACTTTTGACTATTTTGAACAAAAACCAGGCGATTGGCGTAATGACGACGGCACCGCCCAGAAGAAACATCCCTCGCCCTTTTTCATCCGGAAGATCGCTGTCCTGAATATTTAAGAACATGATGATAAAGATGATCAGCGACATGATCGCCCCTGCATATACGATCAGCTGAATTAAAAACATCAGTCTGGCAGACAGGAGAGCATAAAGACCCGCGAGCGAGATCAGCGTTACGACAAAGCTCATCGCACCGTTCATCGGGTGTTTGAAAAGAATCAGGCCCAAGGCGCCAAGAACCGTCATGGCAGCCAACCCGAAAAACATCAATTCGGTAAACATGATATCAAACGCTCCCTTTTTTGTATTCTTCTTCGTCAAAGGCGCCTTTACTCGCCAACAGGTCATCTATTCCGGCAAACACAGATTCACGATCATAGGTGGTAACCGAAAAAATCCCTGTGTCCATCCGGATCGCATCCATCGGACATGCTTCGACACAATACCCGCAGTAAATACACTCCAACAGATCTATATTGAAGCTCACCGGCACCTTCTCAGACTTGCCGTCAAATCGCTCTCCGGCTTCGATCGTAATGCACCTGGCCGGGCAGTTAGTCTGACACATGAAACAGGCAACACATTTGATCGTTCCATCTTCATGGGTCGTCAACCGGTGGCGTCCTCGCCACCGCGGCGTTATCTCCGGATTGACCTCAGGATAATGACGGACATACAACTTGGAGTTGTCTAAGAGATTTGTCCAGAAATGACCGAAGGTAACACACATTCCTTTGAAGATTTCAAAGAGAAAGATCTTCTCCAGAAAGCTTGTTCCCTTCCGTTCCACAACTTTGGTCGTTATACTCATGCCATCCCCCTTTAGCTCAACGCAACGACGACTGCACTCGTGATAAAGATATTCAGAAGTGCCAGAGGCAACAGCATCTTCCATCCTAATTTCTGCAGTTGATCATAACGGAAGCGCGGGAGTGTCCACCGAACCCAGACATACACAAAACACATCATGAATGTCTTCACAAGGAACGTCACAATCTGCAACAAAACAACCAGGACCCTATCCGCCACGCCTGTCGTATTAAGCATGTATCCAATCAGCACAGCTTCGATAAGCGCCACCATCATCCACAAAATAACAGTATAGACATTGGCCTCCCGCACTCGCGGATCTTTAGGACGATTATAATGGCTCCTGTTGTTTTTCCGCATCCAGGCGGTAAAGATAGCCGATGCCAGTGGAATAAAAATGATCAATCCGATAGTCACTGCATTGGCATTTGCCAACAGGGTTTCCGTGGACAACCAGGGAATCTGATAGCCACCGAAAAAAAGCGTTACTATCAGCGCACTGGAGACGAACATGGCCACATATTCCCCCATGAAGAACAAGGCGAATTTCATCGAGCTGTACTCGACATGGAAACCGGCAACAAGCTCACTCTCACCTTCTGCCAGATCGAAAGGTGTTCGATTGGTTTCAGCAAAGGCAGCTACGATAAAGATCAATGCCCCAAGAGGCTGAAGTACAACCCCCCACATCGGAATAAAGCCGAAGAGAAGCTGCCCCTGGAAATGAGCAATCTCGTTAAGATTGATCGTTCCGTAGACCGTAAGCAGGCTGACTATAGCAAGCCCCATGGGAATTTCGTAGCTGATAACCTGTGCCGAAGCGCGCAGTCCACCAAGAACGCCGAATTTGTTATGCGACGACCAACCAGCCAGAATTATCCCGTAAACGCTGAATCCGGCAATGGCAAGAAACCAGAGGATACCGAGACTCATCGGAATCCCCTGCATGACATACCCTTTACCGTCAATAACCAGGGTGTCGGCAAAAGGCACGACTGCAAAGGAGACTAGAGCACAGACAAAGACGATTAAAGGCGCCAGGACAAAGTAGAATTTATGCTGGCTATGACCCGGAATAACATCTTCTTTGAAAATCAACTTCACGGCATCAGCCAGATTCTGAACAATACCACCAGCTCTGAATCCAAAAACATTACATCTATTTGGGCCCGCTCGATCCTGGAAAAACGCGGCCCCTCTTCGTTCCAGCCAAACCAGTACTGCAATAAAGCAGAGCGGCACAAAGGCTCCGAAAGCAACCCGGAGAAGAATAAGTAGAATATCAAGCTGGGACATGGGAAGCCTCACTCTCTGTTAATTTCAATCCTCCCTCAGGAATACCGTCTGTCATCGAGGGAATTACCTTTATCATTTCATCTTTGATATCACCTGCCGCAGCCGACCCGCCAATGCGAGCCACTATATCAAGCATGTCGGCAGGGGGATTGTTCTTATGCACCGCTTTTGTGAAGTGTTGCAGGATGCCGTCAGTGTTGATCAGACTTCCTTCCGATTCGCTGTAGGATGCTACTGGAATGGCAACAGTAGCTGTTTTAGTAAAGACGTTTTCGTGGGTGCTTATGGAGACAACCTTGATCTTTTGCAGCCTTGAACTGAACTCACTGCCGGAATCGTTCACCAGCAGATCATTGTTGAAGCTTACGAGCGTATCAGCCTCATTCAAGGCAGCCGTGAAACCGTCCTTGCTCGCATCGATACCCAACAACGCAAGACCGGCACGGTTCGCCGACTTGTCATCCTGGATCAACCAGCCGTCTGCGTCTCCTGCCTTAATATAGCCTTCGCTGTAACCGGAAACTGCCGCTCCTAACTCCTGCCCCAGAGCCTTGATGGCAATCATCTGCTCGAGAGAACAGTTGGGAGAGACAAGCAGAAGAGCCTTTGCCGACAGAGCCTTGTTGGCCGCGGCCACTGCATCTTCCACCGAGCACTCCCCTCCTTCCACCTTAGCCACAGACAACCGTCCTTCATTTTCTGCATGATAGGTCATTCGCCCCTCATCGCAGATAAAGTATCCGTTGACCTGTTCATTAAGCCGCGGTCTGAACCGATATATCTTGTCGTCTTTGTATTTCTCGCAATTGTGATCGATGTAAATATTGCATCCTTTCGAACAACCATGACAGATACCTTTACTCGGCTTTAAGAACCAGACCCTCTGCTTGAATCGAAAATCTGCGCTGGTCATGGCTCCAACAGGACAGAGATCGACTACGTTCAGGGCATAACGATTATTGAGTGGACGTCCCGGAAAGGTCTGGACCCGCGCCATATCAGAACGGTTGACGATCCCGAGTTCCCCTGTTTTGGTGATAAGACGAGTGAAGCGGACACAACGGGCGCAAAGAACACAGCGTTCTTGGTCGTGGACTACACCGCAGCCGAAATCAATCCGCTTGCCTTTCTCCACAACCGGAACCGTCATCCGTGAGTCCCGGCCGTCATATTTCATATAGTATTCCTGCAGGACGCATTCTCCGGCCTGATCACAGACCGGGCAATCGATGGGGTGGTTGATCAACTCCAGCTCCATGACATCCGCCTGGATCTTCTTGATCTTTTCGGCATCGAGCTGAACCTTCATGCCTTCTGCAACCGGAGTCTTGCAAGCCGGAACCAGCGGCGGCCTGCCGTCCTCAATGCCGACCAGGCACATGCGGCAATTTCCATCTGCGCCAAGGGCGGGATGGTAACAGAAATGGGGAATCTCGATACCGACAACCTTCAGGGCATCGATCAGGTTCTTACCCGACTCCACCTCCACTTCAACTCCGTTAACAAAAAGTTTTACCATTTCAGCCATGAGTCAGCCCTTATCCCTGTTTCCTAGCGGCCTTTGAAGAGGCACCATTTGCTACATAGGCCACGAATTCGTGCCGGAATTTATCTAGATAGCTGCGTACCGGCATAGTGCATGCAGCCGACAGTACGCAAACGGTTTTTCCTTCAATATTGTCACACAACTCCCTCAGGAGATCTATATCCGCGATGGCCCCTTCACCGCGTAGGATCTTTTTAATGATCTTCAACATCCAACCTAAACCCTCGCGGCAAGGAGTACATTGGCCACAGGATTCATGGTGATAAAACTGAATTAAATTCTCGACCAGCTTAACGATGTCGACCGTCTCGTCGAGCACCACAATACCACCTGAGCCGAACATGGTCTTATGAGCAGCCATGGACTCATAGTCGAGGGTCAAATCCTTGGCTTCCGCAGGGGTCTGGACAGGCGTCGAGCTTCCGCCGGGGATGATACCCTTCAGCTTTTTGCCGTTTAAGACCCCTCCCGCGACCTTATCGATAACCTCTAGGATCGGCAGGCCCAAGGGTAATTCGTACATTCCCGGCATGTTGACATGACCGGAGATACCGAAGAGGTGGGTCCCGGGACTCTTTTCTGTGCCGTATTGTTTGTAGGCATCGGCGCCGTTTTCAATAATATAGGGAAGAGAGGCGATGGTCTGAACGTTGTTGATGATGGTCGGACATCCGTAGAGACCTTCGACCGCAGGAAACGGCGGCTTGCTTCGAGGCTGCCCTTTTTTACCCTCGATGGATTCCAGAAGAGCCGTCTCCTCACCACAGATGTAGGCACCGGCACCGCGATGAACGGTCACATCCAATTTAAAATCAAAGCCCCCCACTTTTTCCCCAAGATACCCGGCTGCATAGGCCTCATCGATGGCCTTCTGCAAGGCCTTGACCTGGGTGGTATATTCACCGCGGATATAAATGTAGGAATCATGGCAGCCAATGGCATAACAACAGATGATGATGCCTTCGATGAGCATATGCGGATCGCGCACCAGGATATACCTGTCTTTAAAGGTGGCAGGCTCAGACTCATCGGAGTTGACGGTGAGATAAACGGGTTTATCGAGTCCTTTCGGCAGAAAGGACCATTTGAGACCGGCCGGGAAACCAGCGCCGCCTCGGCCGCGCAGCCCGCTGTTCTTCACCTCTTCGATGACGTCTGCAGGTTCCATGGAAAACAGCTTTTCCAATCTCGAATAGGCTCCGTGCTGCTTGGCGACTTCAAGTTTGTGGGCGTCCTTGATGTCGAATTTGGCACTGAGAATCTTCACTTCCATTTCCGTACGCCCTCCTTATTTCAACGTGGCCAGTAAGGTTTTCAGTTTATCCACGTCCATGTTCTCGTGGAACTCCCCGTTGATCTGGACGACCGGAGCCGTACCGCAGTGACCGAGGCACTCAACCTCTTCGAGACTATATTTTCCATCCTGGCTAACCTCTCCAGGCACAAGGCCAAGTTCGCCTTTGAGATAATCAACTATCTCCTGTTTCCCTCTGAGCCAGCAGGAAAGAGTTCGACAGATGCAGATATGGATCTTTCCCATCGGATGCAGGTTGTACATCGTATAAAATGTGGCACACTCATACACCTTGCTGGCAAAGGTGCCGATACGATCGGCTATATACTCTATGGCCTCAGTGCAGATCCATCCCTCCTGCTCCTGCGTCAGCCAGAGAGCCGGCAGGATCATGGATTCCCGGGTCGGATAGCGTTTGATGAGACGCTCGAATTCGGCATCCCTTTCCTTGTCATACTGGAACGGTTTTCCTGCAGCTATCAATTTCGCACGGTTGCTCATCTGTCCAACTCCCCACCAATTATATTGATACTCCCAAGGTTGATGACAGCATCGGCAATCATGGACCCTTCAACCATCTCATGGAACCCACCCATAATGTAGAAACAGGGGGGCCGCACTTTAACCTTATAGGGCCGGCCGGATCCATCGGAGACAAAATGAAATCCCAACTCGCCGTTGGCCGCTTCAAACGAATCATACCATTCACCTTGAGGTGTTTTCACACCTTCGTAGATGATCTTGAAGTGGTTGGCGAGGCCTTCGATTTTACTGTAGACTTGAGATTTTGGCGGTATTGCCACTCGATGATCGTCAACGTAAATCGGGCCACCCGGAATCATTTTCATTGCCTGACGGATGATCTTCATGCTTTCGAAGAT
>Ga0210085_1000978_pt1 | contig 11598 bp, 11 predicted proteins | sample China_Galinas_PW_5_FD_184866 | JGI IMG/M metagenome (GOLD analysis project Ga0210085, IMG submission 184866) | Wetland microbial communities from San Francisco Bay, California, USA, that impact long-term carbon sequestration - China_Galinas_PWC_D1... | ecosystem: Environmental > Aquatic > Marine... | reverse complement strand
CAGAACGCTCTCGCTGCTCACCGAGTGGATCAGGCGGACGATCGGGAGTAGGCGCTTGACCTTGCGGCTCTGCAGGTTGCCGATGAAGTCCCACTCGAAGGCGTCGCCCCAGCGCTCGTGCTTGGCGGCCAGGTCCTGCTGGCGGTTCTCGCCGACCAGGGTGACGCCGGCCTCCGCGAGCGTGCCCATCTCCTCCAGGGGCACGTACTTGGTGGCGATCAGGATCTCCACCCCTCCGCCCGCGGCCTCCCGCACGCGCTCCAGGTTGGCGGCGACCTTCGCCGCCTCGATGCCGTGGATCAGCCCAGCCATCGACTGAACCAAATCAGATACGCGCCGCCGAGAGGGCGACCTCCAGCTCCCCCTCGCGGCCCGAGACCTCGCCGTCGAGCTTGGCCGCGAGGGCGGCGCGCAGGCCGCGCCCGACAGCGGGTCCCTGCCGGACGCCGGCGGCGATCAGGTCGGCGCCGTCGATCTCCAGCCGCACCTGCAGCCAGTCGAGCAGGTAGGAGTCGAGCCACTCGGCGCCGAGCGCCCGCGCCAGGACCAGCTCGACGGTGTCGCGACCGCGGGCCAGCGCGACGGCCTCGGAGGGCCGCGCCGGACGCGCCGCCGCCAGCTCCACCTCCCCGCCGGCGGGACCCAGCGCCGCGGCGAGCAGGGCCGCCGGCCGCTCGACCTCCCCCCGCCACTCCTCCCCGCGCAGCAGCTCGTCGACCGCGGCGGCCAGCCGCAGGCCGCCGGGGCGCGGCTCCAGCAGACCCCACTCGGCCAGCAGCCCCAGCCCCCGCACGGCGCTCGCTTCCGCCGCCAGGCGCGCCAGCTCGGCACGGCGGCGGTCCGCCGAGACCGCGTCGAGGTCGGCCGCGCGCAGCAGCCGCTCGGTCCCGGGCTCCAGCCCGAAGCCGAAGCGGGCGGCGTAGCGGGCGGCGCGGATCGCGCGGGTCGGGTCGTCGGCGAAGGAGCGCGGGTGCAGGACGCGGAGCAGGCCGCGCTCCAGGTCCTCGCGCCCCCCGTGCGGGTCGATCAGCTCGGCCGCGCCGCGCAGCGGCAGCGCCATCGCGTTGATCGTGAAGTCGCGGCGGCCCAGGTCGGCCTCGACCGAGTCCGCCGGGGCGACGTCGGGCAGCGCCCCCGGGTGCGCGTAGGTCTCGGTGCGGGCGGCGGCGACATCGACCTCGTGGCCCTGCAGCTCGACCTTGGCGGTGGCGAAGCGGGCGTGCTCGGCGAGCGGCTCCGCCCCGAGCGAGCGGGCCAGGGCGGCGGCGTCGCCGACGACGACCAGGTCGAGGTCGGAGCGGTCGCGGCCGAGCAGGCGGTCGCGGACGGCGCCGCCGACCAGGTAGACCGGATCCGCGCTCGCCGCCGCGATCGCCCCCAGCTCGGGGTGATCGCGGCGCAGCGCCGCGGCGAGGTCCTCGATCGGCGTTCCGGGCTCGGCCATCGTCCCTTCCCTACCATGATCTGCTGCGCGGATGGCGAACGGGCGAGGGCATACGGGTCCCGAAGGGGACTGGGTCGACCGCCGCCGTGAGCTGGCGGCGCGCCGCGAGGCCCGCCGCCGGCGCGTCCGCCGCCGGCGCGTCCGCCGCCGGCGCCTGCTCGCCGCCGGCGTCCTCGCCCTCGGCCTGTTCGTCGGCGGCGCCGCGATCGCCGGGCTGATCGGCCGCGGGGCCGCCGGGCCGCACCACGCGTCCGCGGCGCACCGGGGGGCGAAGCGGCCGCGCCACGGCGGCGGAGGCGACACCGCCGGCCCCGTCCGCAACTCCAGCCCGCAGCCCGGCTGGCGCCCGCACACCGGCCCGGTCCCGATCCTCGAGTACCACGTGCTGGGCGACGCCCCGGCCGACGCCCCCTACCCCGACCTCTACGTCGCCCGCCCCGACTTCCGCCACCAGCTCGAATGGCTCGACGGCCACGGCTACGAGGCGGTCACCCTGGAACAGGTGCAGGACGCCTGGTACCGGGCCGGCACGCTGCCGCCGAAGCCGGTGGTGATCTCCTTCGACGACGGCTACCGGCCCCAGTTCACCTTCGCCCTGCCGCAGCTGCGCAAGCACGGCTGGGCCGGCGTCCTCAACCTCAAGGCAGAAGGCTCCGACCTCTACCGCTCCAACGTCGAAGCGATGGTCGCCGCCGGCTGGGAGGTCGCCTCGCACACGATCGACCACTCCGACCTGACCACGCTCGGCCCGGCCGCGCTGCGCCGCGAACTGGCCGGCTCGCGGCGCATCCTGCGGCGCGACTACGGCGTCCCGGTGAAGAACTTCTGCTACCCGTCCGGTCGCTACGACGAAACGGTGATCGCCGCGGTCGAGGCGGCCGGCTACGAAGGCGCGACCACCGAGGTACGCGGCTACGCGAGCCGCGACAAGCCCTTCGAGCTCGCCCGCTACGAGATCCTCGGCTCCGACGGCGTCGCCGGCATGGCCGCCGACCTCGCCTCCGGCGCCTGACTCAGAGGCGCACGGGGATGCCGTCGGCGGCGAGGCGCTCCTTGGCGTCGCGCACCCGGTGGGTGCCGTAGTGGAAGATCGAGGCGCAGAGCACGGCGTCGGCTCCTCCGGCGGCGATCGCCTCGCTGAGGTGCTCGAGCTCGCCGGCTCCGCCTGAGGCAATGACCGGCACCGAGACGGCATCCGCTACGGCCCGGGTCAGACCGATGTCGTAGCCGTCGTTCGTGCCGTCGCGGTCCATGCTGGTGAGCAGGATCTCGCCGGCGCCGCGCTCGACCCCCTCGACCGCCCAGGCGACCGCGTCGCGCCCCTCGACCCGCTTGCGGCCGCCGTTGACGTAGACGCCCCAGCCGTCCTCCTCGCGCTTGGCGTCGATCGCCAGCACGACGCACTGGGCGCCGAAGTGGTCGGCCAGCTCGGTCAGCAGCTCGGGCCGGGCCAGCGCGGCGGAGTTGACCGAGACCTTGTCGGCGCCGGCGTCGAGCACCGCCTGGGCGTCCTCGACCGAGCGGATGCCGCCGCCGATCGTGAACGGGATGAAGACGTTGTCCGCGGTGCGGCGGGCCAGCTCGACGATCGTCTCCCGCCTCTCGTGCGAGGCGGTGATGTCGAGGAAGACGAGCTCGTCGGCGCCCTCGGCGTCGTAGCGCTCGGCCAGCTCGACCGGGTCGCCCGCGTCGCGCAGGCCGACGAAGTTGGTCCCCTTGACGACCCGCCCCGCGTCGACGTCGAGGCACGGTATGACGCGCTTCAGAACCATCGCCTCAGGTTAGGGCCGCGATGCCCTCGGCGACGGTGAGGCGGCGCTCGTAGAGGGCGCGGCCGACGATCGCGCCCTCGAGGTTGGGCGCCCTGGCGCCGAGCGCCGCCAGCGCCTCGAGGTCGGCGACCCGGCCGACCCCGCCCGAGGCGATCACCGCCGCCTCGGTGCGGGCCGCGATCCGCTCCAGCTCGGCGAGCGCCGGGCCCTCCATCGTGCCGTCGACCTCGATCGCGGTGCACAGGAAGCGCTCCACCCCGCGCTCGCCCAGCGCCCCGACCGCGTCGGCGACGTCGAGATCGCTGCTCTCCAGCCAGCCGCCAAGCGAGACCTTGCCCTCGCGGGCGTCGACCGAGACCACGACGCGGTCGCCGTGGGCCGCGACCGTCTCGGCCAGGAAATCCGGGTCGCGCAGGGCGGCGGTGCCGATCACGACCCGCTCGGCGCCCGTGCGCAGCACCGCGGCGACCGCCTCGGCGTCGCGCAGGCCGCCGCCGACCTGGATCGGGCACGGGACCGCGGTCGAGATCGCGTCGATCGCCGCCAGGTTGACCGGGTGCCCGGCCTTGGCGCCGTCGAGGTCGACCACGTGCAGGAACTCGGCCCCCTCGCCCGCCCAGCGCAGCGCCGCGTCGACCGGGTCGGCGTCGTACACGGTCTCCCGCGCGAAGTCGCCTTCGAGCAGGCGGACCGCCTGGCCGCCGCGGATGTCGATCGCCGGGTAGAGGATCACGGTTGTGGGAGCGGCCTAGGCGGGCACCGCGGCGCAGACCCCGGCGAAGTTGGCGAGCAGCCGCAGGCCGGCCGCGCTCGACTTCTCGGGGTGGAACTGAACGCCGAAGACGACGCCCTTCTCGGCGGCCGAGGCGAAGGGCTCGCCGTAGACGGCGGTGCCGAGCAGCTCGGCGGGCTCGGGGCGGGGCGCGAAGGAGTGGACGTGGTAGAAGGGCGTGCCGCTGGGGATGCCCTCCGTGAGCCGCGACTCGCGCTCCCAGCGGACCGGCGCCCAGCCGATGTGCGGGATCTTCAGCTGACCGGCGTCGAGCCCGGCGACCGGGCCGTCGAGCAGGCCGAGGCCGCTCGCCCCGCCGAGCTCCGTGGTCGAGTCGAAGAGCAGCTGCAGGCCGAGGCAGATGCCGAGGATCGGCACCCCGGCGTCGTGGCGCTCGGCGATCAGGGCGTCGAGCTCGAGCGCCCGGATCCGCTCCATCGCCCGCGGGAAGGCGCCGACCCCGGGCAGGATCAGCCCGTCGGCGGCGCGCACCGTCCCGGGGTCGGCGCCGATCGTCGCCGTGGCGCCGACGTGCTCGAGCGCCTTCTCGACCGAGCGCAGGTTGCCCATCCCGTAGTCGAGGATCGTGATCCGCGCCGAGCTCATTTGCTCAGGGTACCCTTAGTGGAGGGCACGCCGCTCTCCTCCGGGTCGATCGAGACGGCGACCCGCAGGGCGCGGGCGAAGGCCTTGAAGCAGCCCTCGATCATGTGGTGGGCGTTGGTGCCGTAGCGCACCGAGACGTGCAGGGTCAGCTTGCCGCCGTTGGCGACGGCGCGGAAGAACTCCTCGGCGAGGTCGGTGTCGAAGCCGGCGATCGAGGTCGCCGGCAGGTCGGCGTCGAAGACGCAGAGCGGCCGCCCGGAGATGTCGATCGCGCACTCGGCCAGCGACTCGTCCATCGGCACCAGGGCCGAGCCGTAGCGGCGGATCCCGGCGCGGTCGCCGAGCGCCTCGTCGAGCGCCTGCCCGAGCACGATGCCGACGTCCTCGACCGTGTGGTGGGCGCCCGTCTCCAGGTCGCCCTTCGCCTCGACCTCGAGCCCGAGCCGGCCGTGACGGGCCAGCAGGTCGAGCATGTGGTCGAGGAAGCCGACGCCGGTCGCGGCGCTCGCCGCCCCCCCGTCGAGGTCGAGGGCCAGCCTGATCTGCGTCTCGGCGGTCTCCCGCTCCTTGCTCGCGGTTCTGCTCATCGCCTAATCATCGCTGACTCGGCGTGGACGGGGAAGCCCTCGGCGCGGGCCAGCAAGCCGGCGTGCGGGGCCAGCTCGGCCGCGGCGGCGGCGGGGACCTCGACCGTGGCGATCCGGCGGCGGAAGGCGCCCGGGCCCAGCGGCCCCGAGAAGCGCCCGGCGCCGCCGGTCGGCAGCACGTGGTTGGAGCCGGCGACGTAGTCGCCGAAGGCGGTGGCCCCGTAGGGCCCGGCGAACACGCAGCCGGCGCTGCGGACCCGGTCGGCGAGCGGCGCCGCCTGCTCGGAGAGCAGCTCCAGGTGCTCGGGTGCGTAGGCGTTGGCGAGGTCGATCGCGGCGGCGAGGTCGGGGACACAGACCAGGCCGAGCGGGGCGTCGCCGACGTCGGGGCGATCCCCCGCCGCCGCCTCGGCGGCGGCGGCGAGCGCCTCCAGCACCTGGCCCTCGACCGCGACCGCGACCAGCGGCCCCTCGGCCCCGTGCTCGGCCTGGGCGCAGAGGTCGAGCGCCGCCCACTGCGGGTCGGTGTCGGAGCCGGCGATCACCATCAGCTCCGAGGGGCCGGCCAGGGAATCGATCCCGACCGTGCCGTAGGCCGCGCGCTTTGCCTCCCGCACCCAGGCGTTGCCGGGGCCGGCGATCACGTCGACCGGGGCGATCGTCTCGGTGCCGTGGGCGAGCGCGAAGATCGCCTGGGCGCCGCCCATCGCGTAGATTTCCTCGATCCCGCAGAGGGCCGCGGCGGCGAGAACCAGGGGCTGCATCGTGCCGTCCGGCCCGGGCGGCGAGGCGAGGGCGACCCGGCCGACCCCGGCGGCGCGGGCCGGGATCGCGCACATCAGCACGCTCGAGGGGTAGGCGGCGCGGCCCCCGGGGGCGTAGATCCCGGCGGCGCCGACGGGCACCTCGCGCACGGTCACCGTCTGGCCCTGCGGCAGATCGACCCGGCGCGGGTCGGCAAGCTGGGCCTCGGCGACGGCGCCGACGTTGGCGGCCGCCACCTCCAGCGCCCCGCGCAGCTCGGGGTCGAGCCCGGCCAGCGCCGCCGCGGCCAGCGCCGGATCGACCCGCAGCGACTGCGGCGCCCGCTCGGTCGCGTCGAAGCGGGCGGTCAGCCGCAGCACCGCCGCGTCGCCGCCCTCGCGCACCTCGCGCTCGATCGGAGCGACGTCGACCGCGTCAGCCCCGGCGGCGCTCCAGGCGCGCAGCGCGGCGGCCGTGCGCTCCGGCCCCTCCCACTCGAAGCGGCGGGTCCTCATCCGGCGCTCGCCTCGCGCAGCCGGGCGGTCAGGTCGTCGACCTCGGCGGCCCGCAGCTTGTGGGCGACCCGGTTGGCGACGAAGCGAGCGGTGCACTCGAGGATCTCCTCGCGCACCTCGAGCTCGTTCTCTTCGAGGGTGCGGCCGGTGGCGACGAGGTCGACGATGCCGTCGCCGAGCCCGACCAGCGGCGCCAGCTCGACCGAGCCCTTGACTTCGATCAGGTCGACCTGGCGCCCGGTCGACTCGAAGTAGCGCTCGGCGATCCGCGGGTACTTGGTCGCGATCCGCATCATCCCCAGCCGCCGCTGCGATTCGCCCAGGCGGGCGTCGCCCTTGCGGCCGGCGAGGACCATCCGGCAGCGGCCGTAGCCGAGGTCGAGCAGCTCGTAGACGACGCGGTCGGACTGCTCGGCGATCACGTCCTTGCCGGTGATGCCGACGTCGGCGGCGCCCGCCTCGACGTAGGTGGGGACGTCGGAGGGCCGCATCGTCACCAGGGTCATCTCCTCCAGCTCGAAGATCAGCGAGCGCGAGTCGCCGCGCAGCGGCGCGGTCTCGACCCCCGCCGCGTCGAGCAGGTCGAGCGTTTCCCCGAACAGGGCGCCGCGCGGCACCGCCAGCTTCAGCGGCCCGTCGCTCTTGGCGCGGATCCCAGCGACCTCGGTGCTCATCGGGACGCACCTCCCCGCCGCGATTCCTCCTCCAGCTGGGCGACGTGCACGCGGTCGAGGTAGAGCGCGAAGCCGCAGGCGGGCAGGTCGACCCCGAACCGCTCCAGCAGGCCGTCGTAGCGGCCGCCGCCGCCGAGCACGTGGCCCAGCGCCGGGTCGTAGACCTCGAGGATGGCGCCGCTGTAGTAGCCGAGGTCGCGCAGCAGGCCGAGGTCGATCTGGACCCGCTCGGCGGCGCCGCGGCGCTCCAGCTCGTCGTAGGTCTCCTGCAGGCGGGCGGTGGCGCGCTCGACCGTGGCGCCGCCAAGCCCGCGCGCCTGCTCGAGCACCTCGCACCCGCCCCGCAGCTGCGAGAGGGCGACGCAGGTGGCGACCTGCTCGGCGCCGATCCCGGCCGCCCGCAGCTCCTGCTCGAGACCGACCAGGTCGTGCGTGGCGAGCCTGGCGAGGACGGCGTCGCGCGCCTCCTCGGCCAGCCCGAACTCGGTCAGCAGCTGCCGGTAGAGGTCGGCGTCGCCGAGGCCGATCACGGCGCGGTCCAGCCCGGCGGCGTCGAGCGCCGCCTCCAGCACCTCGACCACCTCGGCGGTCCCCTCCGGCGCCGGCGCGCCGATCAGCTCGACCCCGGCCTGGACGAATTCGCGCACCTGGCCGCGCTGCGGGCGCACCGCCCGGTAGGCGCTGGCGAGGTAGCAGAAGCGCAGCGGCAGCTCCGCGTCGGCGTAGCGGGTGGCGACGAGGCGGGCGATCGGCACGGTCATGTCGGAGCGCAGCGCGAGCAGCTCGCCGTTCTCGTCGAAGAAGCGGTAGGCGCCGGCGGTGGCGCGCCCGTCGCCGCGGGCGAGCACCTCGTCGTACTCGATCGCCGGCGTCGCGACCTCGCCGTAGCCACGCTCCTCGAAGGCTTCGACCAGGGAGCGGTTGAGCCGGCGCAGCTCCCGCATCTCGTCGGGGAGCACGTCCCGGGTTCCCGGTGGGATCGGATGGATCATCGCGATGACCTTACGCGAGCGGGCCGCAGGTCCGCACTAGGACGGGGCGTCGGCAGGGACTCGTTCGATCCGGGCGCCGAGCCCGCGCAGGCGCTCGTCGATCTGCTCGTAGCCGCGGTCGATCTGGCGGATGTTGCCGATCTCCGACGTCCCCTCGGCCGCCAGGGCGGCGATCAGCATCGCCATCCCGGCGCGGATGTCGGGGCTCTCGACACGGGCGCCGTGCAGGCGGCTGGGACCGCTGACGATCGCCCGGTGCGGATCGCAGAGCGTGATCCGGGCTCCCATCGCGACCAGCTTGTCGACGAAGAAGAGGCGGTTCTCGAACATCTTCTCGAAGATCAGGACCTCGCCGTCCGCCTGGGTCGCGAGGGCGAGGGCGATCGAGGTGAGGTCGGCCGGGAAGGCGGGCCAGGGGCCGTCCTCGATCTTCGGGATCGCGCCGCCGACGTCGGCTTCGATCGGCAGCCCCTGCTCGGGCGGCACGATCACGTCGTCGCCCTCGATCTCCGAGCGCAGGCCGAGGCGGCGGAACTGGCGGCGGACCATGGTCAGGTCGCCCGGGGCGGCGTCGCGGATGCGCAGCTCCCCCCCGGTCGCCGCGGCCAGCGCCATGAAGCTGCCGACCTCGATGTGGTCGGCGGAGATCGCGTGCTCGGCCCCGCCCAGGCGCTCGGCGCCGTGCACGGTCATCACGTTGGAGCCGATCCCCTCGACCGCGGCGCCCATCTCGGTCAGCAGGCGGGCGAGGTCCTGGACGTGGGGCTCGGAGGCCGCGTTGGAGATCTTCGTCTCGCCCGGCGTCAGCGCCGCCGCCATCAGGGCGTTCTCGGTGCCCATCACCGAGGGCTCGTCCATGAAGATCTCGCAGGGGCAGAGGCCGCCGCGAGCGCTCAGCTCGATCCAGCGGCCGCCCTCGACCGCGGCGCCGAGGTCCTTGAAGGCGTCGAGGTGGGCGTCCAGCCGGCGGCGGCCGATGAAGTCGCCGCCCGGCGGCGGCATGCGGGCCTCGCCGAAACGCGCCAGCAGCGGGCCGGCGAGCAGGAAGGAGGCGCGGATGTGCCCGGAGAGCTCCTCGTCGACGACCGGGTCGGAGACCCCGGCCGCGCAGAGCCTGAGGCTGTTGTCGCCGACCCACTCGGCGCTGACGCCGAGCCGTTCGAGCAGGGCGACCTGGGCCTCGGTGTCGCGGATCCGCGGCACCCGGTGCAGCAGCACGTCCTCCTCGGTGAGCAGGCAGGCCGCCAGGATCGGCAGGGCCGCGTTCTTGTTGCCGGCGACGGTCACCTCGCCCGCCAGCGGGGCGCCGCCCTCGATCACGAACTTCTCCATGAGGCGGCTAGAGTAGCGAGCGGGATGCGCCGAGGGGTGAAGGTCTGGATCGGTCTCGCGATCGCTGTTTTCGCGCTGCTCGTGCTGCTCGCGATCAACGCCGTGATCGTCGACGGCAGGACCGGGGAGGCGTCGGTGACCGAGCCGGGCGGCCGCGTCCTCGAGCTGGCCGACGGCGAGATGCAGGTGGTCGAAAGGGGGCCCGAAGCGCCCGGCGGCGGCACCGGTCCGATCGTCCTGATCCACTGCTTCACCTGCGCGATCGACTGGTGGGACGGGATGCTGCCGCGGCTGGCCCGCCACCACCGGGTGGTCGCGGTCGACCTGCGCGGCCACGGCGGCTCGGAAAAGCCGGATTCCGGCTACACGCCGCCGAGCCAGGCCGACCTCGTCGCGGAGGCGCTGGAACGGCTCGGCGTCGAGCGGGCGACCGTGGTCGGCCACTCGCTGGGCGGCTCGGTCACCGTCGCCCTCTCCCAGCGCCACCCGGACCTGGTCGAGCGAGCCGCGATCGTCGACATGCCGCCGGACCACAGCTACGGAGACCTCGGATTCATCGCCGGCCTCGCCTTCCAGCCGCTGCTCGGCGAGGCGCTGTGGACGATGAAGCCCGACTTCTCGGTCCGAGACGGCCTCGGCGTCGCCTTCGCGCCCGGCTACGACGTGCCGGATGCCTTCGTCGAGGACGTCAAGCGGATGACCTACACGGCCTACGACGACTCGCCATCGGGCGTCGACGACTACGTCGACGAAGAGTCGCTGGACCTTCGCATGGCCGACGCCGGCAAGCCCCTGATGGTCCTGATGGGCGCCGAGGAGCAGATAGTCGACGATCCGCAGCGCGCCCTCGACCAGTACGCCGCCGCGGTCCCAACCGCGCAGACCCACCTGATCGCCGGCGCCGGCCACTCCCCCAACGTGGAGAAGCCCGCCGAGACCGCGCGATTCGTCCTCGCATTTGCCAACCGGCCGAACAATCCCTAGCATTCGCCGGACGAGGCAACCCCGGAACGTGGCGTACCAGGGCCACAGCAACAAAGTTCCGATCGGCCGCCTCCGATGCGCTTCTGGGGTTCGCAGCGCTACTGGCGACCAGTAGCGCTGCGTCATGCCATCCGCCCCGCCCCCCTGATTCCGCTCTACAAAGCGCTTTGGGCGCCGGCCATGCAATCCCTCTTGCAGATCGGACTTGCCGTCCGGGGGCCTCCGTACCTTACGAACCCATGTTCGCTTCTAAGCAAACGCTAACCGAACGCTTGACCGACGCTATGGACCTGGCGATCGACTTCGCAACCCTCGGCGAGTACGGGCTAGAGCCCGTTGGGAGAACCGCCGGGCCCTGCGAAGGAGACCGCCGGGCCCACAGCCCGGCCAGGCCGATCGCCCCCACTCGGGCCGAGCACCTCAACTCCATCTACGCTCTGTCCTGCAGACCCCGGACGACCCACACCAGCGGTCCGCGCCACGAACTGGCGCGGAAGCGAGGGACCCGAGATGCAAGTCTGGTGACGCGGGCGGGTGGCGTGGCGTAGCAGCGCTACGCGAGCCGCCCGACCGTGGCGCCAGACGCCGCAGATCGGGGCCCGCAGCCCGCGCCAGTTCGTGGCGCGGACCGCTAAACAAAGAACCGGCGGCGACCTACTCTCCCAGGAGGTTGCCCTCCAAGTACCATCGGCGCAGAGAGGCTTAACTGCTCTGTTCGGAATGGGAAGAGGTGTTTCCCTCTCGCCATGAGCCACCGGAAATTGGTAGAGACCGCCCCGGTGGAGCTTGAAAACCGCACAAGGCCGCAAAGGTAGGTAATAAATATCCGTCAAGCCCTCGAACCATTAGTACCGGTCGGCTGAGCACATCGCTGCGCTTGCACCGCCGGCCTATCAACCTGGTGGTCTACCAGGGGTCTTACTCCCTCAAGGGGATGGGAGAGCTCATCTCGAGGACGGCTTCCCGCTTAGATGCTTTCAGCGGTTATCCGTTCCGTGCGTAGCTAACCTGCGATGCCCTTGGCAGGACAACAGATACACCAGCGGCACGTTCATCCCGGTCCTCTCGTACTAGGGATGACTCCTCTCAACTCTCCAACGCCCACAGCAGATAGGGACCGAACTGTCTCACGACGTTCTGAACCCAGCTCGCGTACCGCTTTAATGGGCGAACAGC